>ERZ779842.117-NODE-117-length-95709-cov-32.204790_pt1 | contig 95709 bp, 84 predicted proteins | sample MGYA00511095_ERZ779842 | MGnify/ENA primary metagenome ERZ779842 (study PRJEB29588, sample SAMEA2154036) | human gut metagenome | biome: human gut; feature: human-associated habitat; material: faeces | place: Denmark | collected 2008/2010 ... | reverse complement strand
CAAAGGGAAAAGCATTTTATGACCAGTTAATGGAGCAGCAGTATGTGGCAATATCCGCAACAAAAGACAAAATTGCAGTTTCTCTTCGTGGAAAAATAAAGAACATCGGGAAAAAGAATCTTGATATTATGTTTGAAAAAAATCCATATATGAAGAAAATCTACCCAGGAGATACGAAAGATGCAATCGAAGTGTTTTGGCTGTATGAGGCACAGGGCGAGTATTTTGATATCAGCAATCCATCAAATATTGTGAGGGATACTATAACAATCGGGAAAACCGAAGCAGTTCAGACAGGTTATTTTGTTGGAAAAGAATGTATTGGATGCAAGTTGTGTTATTCTGTATGTCCGCAAAAGTGTATTGATATATCTTCAGTTCCGGTTGTAATCAATCAGAATCATTGTCTGCATTGCGGAAGATGTGCAGAAATCTGTCCGAAGCAGTGTATTAAGAAAAGAGGTTAATTATGACTTTTAAGAAAATCAGAAGAGGGCATATTGACTGGAGAAATTTTTTATGCAGTACGCCGGCTAGGGATTATGTATTCCAGAAGGATGCATATGAAGACCAGATTGACAGGGCAGCAGAGAATATAAGAAATGCAGACTGTGTTATAATCGGGGCAGGAGCCGGGGCATCGACAGCAGCAGGAATCCAATATGGTGGTAAACGATTTACAGACAATTTTGCAGAATTTATAAAAAAATATGGCGGGCATTACATGACAGATATGTATGCAGCCGGATTTTACCCATATCCGTCTGAGGAGGCGAAGTGGGGATACTGGTCAAAACATGCATTGATGAACCGCTTTGATCCTCTGGCGTTGCCGCTTTATACCAGGCTTTATGATATTGTAAAAGGTAAGGAATATTTTGTACTGACTACTAATGTGGATCATCAGTTTTATAAAGCGGGATTTGATGAAAAAAGAATATTTGCAACACAGGGAGACTATGGAAAAATCCAGTGCCAGAAAGCCTGTCATCCAAAGACTTATGATGCAGAAGACCTGTTTCGTAAAATGGATAAAACAAGAAAAGACTGCCTGATTCCATCAGAGCTTGTACCAAAATGTCCGGTGTGTGGCGGCAATATGGCTATGAATCTTCGTTGCGATAATTATTTTGTGGAAGATGAAGCGTGGCATGAGGCAGCCGACAGATATGCGGATTTCCTGGAACAGAATAAGGATAAAAAGGTTGTTCTTCTTGAACTTGGAGTTGGATTTAATACGCCGATTATAATACGTTTTCCTTTTGAAAAGATGGTGCGGGAGAATTCGTCTTATAGTCTGATACGTCTGAATATGGACGAAGCAGTTGTGCCGGAAAGTTTCGGGAAGCGTGCAATCGGTATTGGTGGGAATATGGCAGAGGCAATTACTGATATAAGGAGGCTGGTATTATGACACAGGATGAGCGAAGAGAATATCTGATTCAGTATCTTTTAAAAGAAGAAATACGGTTTGTCATACAGAACATTCCTACGGATAAGCAGGGACAGGAAAATCTGCTCCGTTCACTTGTGAATGTCAGACCGCCAAGACCAATCAGTACTGATTTTTTGAAAATACAGGATAAGTATCTTACAGAAAGAAATATAGAGCGTGGAATCACAGATGTTGCCACGCTTGCACCTGTGAAATCTGATTCGAGATTATATATCTGGCAGGGTGATATTACAACACTGAAATGTGATGCAATCGTAAATGCCTGCAACTCACAGATGCTTGGGTGTTTTTCACCGATGCATGCCTGTATTGATAACTTTATTCATACTTATGCAGGAGTTGAGCTGCGTCTGAAAATGCATGAGATTATGACAAAGCAGGGACATGAAGAAGAGACCGGCAAAGCAAAGATAACATCGGGCTATAATCTTTCGGCAAAATATATTCTTCATACGGTAGGACCTATTATACAATGGGAAGTCACAAAAGAAGATGAAGCTCTGCTTGCAAGCTGCTACACAGAGTGTCTAAAGCTTGCTGCTGATACAGGTATGGAATCCATTGCATTTTGTTGTCTGTCCACAGGAGTATTCCGCTTTCCGCAGCAGAAGGCTGCCGAGATTGCAACGAATACTGTAAAGCAGTATCTTGACAAAGACAGCAGAATAAAAAAGGTAATCTTTAATGTGTTTAAGGACGAAGATTTAAAAATATACAGTGGATTGTTATAAGTTCTAATGAATCTTTTCATCTAACATTTTCTATTATGAATGACATAAATTTATGTGCTGCATTACTCAGTCGTTCGTAGTCCTGATAAATGAAAGCAATACTCCACGTAATATCTTTATCATCGAATGGAACCATCACAAGATTTCTATAAACACCTTGATCATACATCGACTCCAGACTTAATGCGACTCCACGCCCCTTATTTACCAGACTGATTAGTTGATTTGCATCCGATGATTCAAAGGCAACTTTCGGTTCAAAATGATATTTTTTTGCATAATGCCACACCAGATTTTTGTAATACGATTTCTTGTCAAGCATTAGGAAATGCTCATTTTCCAGTTCTGAAAAATTCACTGATTGTTTTTTTGCCAGAGGATTATCTTTGTGCACAAAAAGATATAATGGGAATGTTTTCACCAAAGTATATGGAATCTTTTCGCCATGCCGATTCTCTGGGATTGCAAGAAGTCCTAAGTGTGTCATATCTTCCTCAACATATTTATCACAGTCTGTGTCAGACAATTCTAACATTTCAAGTGTTATGTTTTTATATTTCTCCTGAAAATCAAACAACAACTCCGGATCAATACATCGAAATATCAGTTGTAGCCCATACAAATTTTTAGCCATTTTTCAAATGTGCCGACTGCGTTATAGTATAGTTACAGCAAGGGAAACGAACGATGCAAGCTTATCATTCACCCAGGCAAACATCAGAAAGGAAGGTGACAAAATGTCATTTCTGAAAAAACTATTTCATCATACATACACATATAAGGAGGATACTAATATGACAAACAAAGACAAAGCATTGGTACTTATCAATACATTTGCAACTGGTGATACAGATGCAGCAAAAAATTTACTGGCTGAAGGATATATTCAGCACAACACAGGAATTGCTGATGGGCTTTCCGGACTCGGAGCAGCTCTTGAAGCTCTTGGCAAACAGGGCATTCAGATGATTTACGATCAAACTTACCAGGTACTTGCAGACGGAAATTACGGTCTTGCAGTAAGTGAAGTCTTTATGCAGAATCTTTACGGAAAAAACTCTGAAATCACTGATGAATATGATTCAAATCTTGCTGCAATCTGCCATAACGGCACTTTTGTCGGGGCGCAGAAAGATAGTGTTGTTTCTTTCAAGGGCATCCCTTATGCGAAAGCTCCCATTGGCTTTAGACAATGGGTAGTTCACAGTTCATTATGATTATTAAAATGTATTAACAGATGAGATATATGTCAAATAAGATTAAGTTCTAATACAAATTGTTCTTTAGTACGCTACGGTGTTAATAAATGATGCCGTAGCGTATTTTTATGATGATAATTGATACATAAAGAAGTGCAAATACACAAAAAATAGTAATGACTATTGAAGTAAAAATAATTTAGTGGTAAAATAGAATTACCAAAATTCGTGCAATGCACAAAAACAAGGAGTGACATTATGGAGATTAAGAGAGATTCATACCTTGAACAGTTAAAGATAAGAAAAGATAACGGAATGATAAAGATTATCACGGGAATCAGGAGATGCGGCAAATCTTTCCTGTTATTTGTATTGTTTAAGAAATACTTATTGGAGAATGGCGTGGATAATGACCACATCATTGAGATTGCCTTAGATGGCATTGAAAATGAGGAGCTAAGAGATCCGAAGATGTGTTATCAGTATATTAAAGAAGCAATGAATGATGATAAGAAGTATTATCTGCTTTTGGACGAAGTACAGTTTATGCCACGATTTGAGGAAGTGCTGAACAGCTTGCTTCGTATCAGCAACATTGATGTGTATGTAACCGGTAGTAATTCTAAATTTTTATCCAGCGATATTGTAACTGAATTTAGAGGTAGAGGAGATGAAATCAGAATTTATCCGTTGTCCTTCGTAGAGTTCTATGGTGCTTTTGATGGAGATTATGATGACGCTTGGGAGGAATATATGATATATGGTGGCTTACCACAAGTGGCGCAGTTCTCCGTGGAACGCCAAAAGGCTGAGTACCTTAAAAATATTTTTACCAATGTTTATATCAAGGATGTGGTAGAGCGAAATCGGATTCAAAATGTTGATGAAATCGGCACTTTGGTGGATATTCTTGCTTCTGCCATAGGAGCACCTACCAATCCAACCAAAATATCAAATACCTTCAAAAGTGAGAGAGGTATCAATTACAGCAATAAAACTATATCCAACCATATTGATTATTTGGCAGAGGCATTTTTGATTTCTAAAGCGAACCGGTATGATATTAAGGGAAGAAAATATGTAGGGGCAAATCTGAAATACTATTTTTCTGATATAGGACTTAGAAATGCCAGACTGAACTTCAGACAGCAGGAGCCGACTCATATTATGGAGAACATAGTTTATAATGAGCTGCTTGTGCGTGGTTACAATGTGGATGTGGGTATTGTGGATGTATTTGCAAAGAATAGTGAAGGAAAGAGGGTTCATAAGCAGTTAGAGGTTGATTTTGTAGTGAACCAGGGCAGTCAGAGATATTACATTCAGGTGGCTTATGATATAACTTCAGAGGAAAAGCAGACGCAGGAACTTAATTCACTCCGAAACATTCCAGATTCATTTAAGAAGATTGTTATTGTAAATGGAACGAAAAAGCCGTGGAGAAATGAGGAAGGCTTTGTGATTATGGGCATGAAATATTTTCTGCTTAATGCGGATAGTTTGGAGTTTTAATAATAATTCCTGATTTCTTGTGAAAATGTACGATGAAAAAGGCAAAACGCAAAGAATCATGGTGTGACACAAAAAGAGATTGCTGCAGTGATCACACATGTCGCATTCTATGCAGGATGGCCAAAAGCATGGGCTGTTTTCAATCTTGCAAAGGAAGTGTGGGAGGCAGGTGAAGGAGATTTACCAACAGAAGGAACAATTGTAGATACTTTTAAAGCTATGGTAGAGAAAATGTTTAATGGGGCAGCGAACGCAAAGGGAGCACTTGTTATTATCCCTTCCAGAGTAATTGTTCCTACACCGGGTGCTGAGAATAAGAAAGAGATTTAATAAAGATCTACTAATAAATTTAATAGTAACTTCAAAAATAATCACCTTCAAGCTATAATGGAACAAAATAATAGTTTGAAGGTGATTTTATATGGCGAGATATAAGAAAAAATTAGAGGAAGATATACAATGTCCTCTTGAATATGGACTAACGATATTTGGTGGCAAATGGAAATCCCGTATCATATGTGTGTTAGCTGCCAATGAAAAATTGCGGTACAGCGAACTACGCAGAGAAATGTGCAATATTACGGATGCCGTACTGGCTGCAACGTTAAAAGACCTGATCGAAGATGGAATTATTGACAGAAAATCTTATGATGAGATTCCACCAAGGGTAGAATATATGCTGACGCAAAAAGGAAAATCCGTTGTTCCTATTTTGCAGAATATCTGCCAATGGTCAGGCATTTTCTATAAAGAAGATGTTAAAAATGAAATGATGCAATGTCAGAAATGTGACCATCACAGATAAAGGGAAATGATTATATTGTCTGTGATATTGACAGGAATTATGCTGATTTTTGGAAAATCCATTTTGCTGTTATTCGGTACAGGCTGTGATACCATTACTTATGCCGCTGATTATAGGAATGGTGTTTTTCTTATCAATCTATCTATCATAAAAATATGTAGTAATGAAAACTACATATAATAGAAATAATAACAATATAAGCTTGACAAGAGAAACACATTGGTATAAAATGCAGATGTACATTAAAATATAAATACCCAATTATGCAGGGAGGGATGAACATGGGAAAATTAAAGATAAAAGATCCAGGAAGTGCCATTACACATTTTATTGCGATGATTATGGCTGTTTTTGCGGCAGTTCCACTGTTACACAGAGCATTGGAAAAACCAGATCATATTCATGTGATTGCACTTGGCATTTTTATCGTTACTATGATACTTCTTTATGCGGCAAGCACAACATATCATACGGTAAATTCTACCCCGAGAATTAATAAAATATTAAAGAAACTCGACCATTGTATGATTTCAGTCATGATTGCCGGTTCTTATACACCGGTATGCCTGATTGTGCTGCATAACAGAACCGGCTATTTGTTGCTTTCTGTTGTATGGCTTGTGGCACTTTTTGGAATTTTGTTAAAATTGTGCTGGATTAATTGCCCTAAATGGGTGTCATCCATACTATATATTGTGATGGGGTGGGTATGTCTGCTTGCATTTCCGCAGATTATCCATGCATTGTCAAAGGCTGCATTTGCCTGGCTTCTTGCAGGTGGTTTGATTTATACAGCAGGTGGAATTATTTATGCATTAAAAGTCAGGAGATTTAACGAAAAACACCGGATGTTTGGCACACATGAGATTTTCCATCTTTTTGTTATGGGCGGAAGTATCTGCCATTTTATCGTAATGTTTCAATATGTTTCCGTCATGCCGATTGCGTGAAGTATAAGGGGATAATCCTGTAGTATATTGAGGATTCCCTTAAAATGCGATAAGATTTAAGGGAAAGACTTCATTCGGTGTGAGTGGAGTCTTTTCTTTATATAAATGGTTATGATTTGCTATCAGTTTTTAGGCTTTAGAATATTTGGCCTCAAATAACTTATACTATTAAGGGAATAATCCCTTAGTATATTGAAGATTCCCTTAAAATGTGATAGTATTAAAGGGAAAAACAATGGAGGTAAGGTTATGAGAGCTTTTAATTATTCTGAAATTAAAAATCAGAAATGGGATTCGGATATCCTGAGTTTGATAGCTGCAATATATAAAGAAGCTGGAAAGCAGGAGATGTATCTTAAACAGCGACCGGAGGAACTGGAAAAACTGGTTGAAATTGCAAAAATACAGAGTACAGAAGCATCTAATGCGATTGAGGGTATTGTAACAACCAGTACCCGTATCAGACAGCTGGTAGAAGAAAAAACAGCACCTCAGAACCGTGATGAACAGGAAATTGCAGGCTATCGTGATGTATTGAATATTATTCATGAAAATTTTGATGCGATTCCTATCTCGCAGCGATATATTCTTCAACTCCACAAAATTTTGTATAGCCATATGAACAACCCGATGGCAGGAAAAACAAAAAGTGTGCAGAATTATATTAGTGCCACATACCCGGATGGTCATGTTGAAACACTTTTTACTCCGCTTGCACCTTATGAAACACCAGAAGCATTGGATAAAATATGTGAAGAATATAATCGGGTAATAGGAAATATGGAAGTGGAACCGCTAATTGTTGTTCCGATTTTTATTCATGATTTTCTCTGTATCCATCCTTTCAACGATGGGAATGGCAGAATGAGCCGTTTGCTTACAACACTGTTATTATATAGAAATGGTTTTTATGTTGGTAAATATATTTCTTTGGAAGCAAAAATTGCAAAAAATAAAGATTTATATTATAACGCACTTGGGAGGTCACAGGATGGCTGGCATGAAGGTATGGAAGATGTTGTTCCGTTTATAAAATACTTGCTGGGAATAGTTCTTTCTGCATACAAAGATTTTGAAGAACGGTTTGCACTTGTAGAAACAAAGCGATCTGCTCTTGAAATGGTAAGATGTGCGACCATGAATAAGTTAGGACGCTTTACCAAGCAGGATATTCGAGAACTTTGTCCGTCGCTGAGTATAAGTTCTATTGAAGGGGCATTGCGGAAGTTAGTGGCATCTGGAGAATTAAAGAGAGAGGGAGTGGGGAAAAATATCTGTTATTATAGATTGAAATAAGGCCACTGCAATCCCGTTGGCTTTAGACAATGGGTAGTTCACGAATTGTTTTATTTTTAAAATATATCTACTATTTAAAATATCAAGAAGGAGCAGAAAAAAGCATGAAAAAGAAGAAAAATGAGAGGGATGGTTTTAAGAGCAGAACAGGTTTTGTTCTGGCATGTATAGGTTCGGCGGTTGGTATGGGAAATATCTGGCGTTTTCCCTATATGGTATCAGACTGGGGAGGAATGACTTTTCTGCTTCCCTATGTCCTGTTTGTCATTTTGATAGGTGCGTCCGGTGTGATTGAAGAAATGGCACTTGGACGTGCGGCAAAAGGAGGTCCGATTAAGGCTTTCGGAACCTGTACGGAAATGCGCACAGGCAGAAGAAAAACAGGAGAAATCATCGGAACCATTCCGGTTCTTGGTTCACTTGCACTGGCCATTGGATATACCGTAGTAGTCGGATGGATATTTAAGTATACATTTCTTGCACTGACAGGAAAAGTTGCCGGTATGGGACAGGATATGGACGTAATTGGCGGTATGTTCGGTAGTACGGCATCTGCATTTGGAAATAACTTCTGGCTTGTGATTGCCATGATTGTTACGGCTGTAATTATGGCTATGGGGATTGCCGGAGGTATTGAAAAGGCAAATCGGATTATGATGCCGCTGCTGTTTGTAATGCTTCTCGGACTTGGGATTTACATTTTTACCCTGCCGGGTTCAGAGGTAGGATATCAATACATATTTACAATCAAACCACAGGGACTGCTTGATATCCGGTTATGGATTTATGCATTTGGGCAGGCATTTTTCTCACTCTCTATTGCAGGCAACGGAACCGTTATCTACGGTTCGTATCTGAACGAGTCAGAAGATGTGGTGAGTTCTGCAAGAAATGTGGCGATTTTTGATACACTGTCGGCATTACTTGCAGCATTTGTTATCATTCCGGGGATGGCTGTCGGTGGGGCAGAATTATCTTCCGGCGGACCGGGACTTATGTTTATCTATCTCATTAATGTATTTAATGGGATGCCGGGCGGAAAAATGGTCGGAATGATTTTTTATGTCTGCGTCCTGTTTGCTGGCATGAGTTCCCTTGTAAATCTGTACGAAGCACCAGTGGCAACCCTGCAGGAAAAATTTGGACTGAAAAGAGCAGCAGCGGTTGGAACGATTGCTGTGACAGGCTGTGTTGTTGCACTCGTCATTCAGGGCATCGTTTCCGGATGGATGGATGCCGTTTCTATCTATATCTGTCCGCTGGGTGCGATGCTTGCGGCCATCATGTTCTTCTGGGTGGCAGGAAAAGACTTTGCACTCGATGCAGTCAACCGGGGAAGGCAAAAACAAATCGGGGCATGGTTTATTCCGTTGGGAAAATACATACTTGTTCCACTGGCATTTGTGGCACTCGTGGCAGGAGCAGTTCTTGGAGGAATCGGGTAATTGTATAGTAAAAAATAGGAAATTAAAGAAGACAGATATATTAATGGGAAAAAATATATAAAATAATGTATAGAGAGATGGGGAATAATACAAATGATAAAATAGGTAAAGTTATAATATTAAAGAATTTAATAATTGAATTTGCGTAAAAATATGCAAAAACCATTGATAAATGGATTGATAAATGCTATTCTATAATCATGTTGATAACATAAATGGAAGGAGAAAATATAGTATGTTGCTGGAGTTTTCGTGTTCAAATCATAAATCTATAAAAGATAAAGTTCTTTTTTCAGTTGTTGCAGGAACAGATACTACATTTGAAGACAAAATAGAAGAAATTACAGGAATAAGAGTTCTTAAGTCAGCGGTAATTTATGGTGCAAATGGTTCTGGAAAAAGTAATTTTATTGATGCGATTTCGTTTGTAAAGAATCTGGTTATGAATAGTATTATGTATCAGCCTGGACAGGGAATCAGACAGATTCCGCATAAATTAAAAGGGGTGGAAAATGAAAGCACATATCAGGTCCATTTTGTGACAGAAGGAACAAGGTATGTGTATGGATTTTCGCTGGTAAATATGCTGATTAAGGAAGAATATTTATATTATTTTCCGAATGGCAGACAGGCAAAAATATTTGACAGAAAAGAACAGGAGTTTACATTGGGAAGTAAATTCAGAGGTAAATTTGGTGCGTGTAAGGATGTCTTAAAACCTAATAGATTGTTATTATCCTGTGCAGCAAATTTTACTTCGATAAAAGAAGTGGAAGATGCATTTTGCTTTTTCAGCAATGAATTGGTTGTTTATGCACCGGAAAACCAGGGAAATTGGATGAATTATTCTTTATATCAGATTAATGCAAATGAAAAAATGAAGGAAGCAGTCATTTCATTTATGAGGGGATTGGGAATGGGAGTGAAAGATATAAAGGTAAACATTGACCAAAAAGAGATGGAAGCATTTGAGCTGCCGCCATTTTTGTCGGATGAATTTAAAAATATACTATTACAGACGAAAGTTGATGACATTACAGCAAAAGTAGTATATGAGAAATTTGAAACAGATTTGATGCAGGATGAATCAACAGGAGTTCAGAAGTTATTTGGTTTATTATGTCCGCTGATAGATATTATGGTCAATGGTAAAGTGCTTATTTGCGATGAACTGGAGTCAAGTCTGCATGAGTCACTTGTATATGAACTTGTTAGAATGTTTATGAACTATAAAACAGATAAATTTGCTCAGATAATATTTACAACTCATGAAACCGGATTATTAAATCTTGATTTATTCAGGCGTGACCAAATCTGGTTTACAGAGATGGATGGAATAGAACGTGGTACAGATTTATATTCACTTGCAGAAATAAAAAATGTAAGAAAAGAAGATAATTTCGGAAAAGGATATATAGCTGGCAAGTACGGGGCAATTCCTATGTTAAATGTTAATTTTGCAAGCATAGTATCAAAGATGTAGCGAGGTGACGATATGAGTGTAAGAGACCTGTCACTTGCAGTACGGGCGGAAGATGTCAGGGAAGCAAGGAGAATTCCTGTTCCTGTGCATTTTTCCAGAGAACAGATAAAAAATCATTTTAATGAAAGTATTGAGGCTGTAAAAGAACAGTTTGATGTGGCTGAATCTCTTTTTCAAAGTGATAATAAAGAGGGGTGCAAAATGATATGGCGTTCTCAGATTGTTTTAGCCGAAGGACTTTTGGATTTTTATCTGCATGAAGTAAGTAAGTATTGTATGTTTCAGATGTTTTGTGGAAACTGGGAAAAATCTCCAAAGTATGATTCGTTTTTAGTTCCGATGTCAAAGGTTGAGGAAGCTGTTTCAGTTGCATCATCGAATGAATGGTTTTTTGAATATCTGAATCATCGTTTCAGCAGAGATGTTTTTCTTTCAATTGTTTCGAAGAAGAAATGAAATTGCCCACCAAAATGACAGAAGTCATGAAACAGCAGTACAAACTGACATTACAAGGGATTTTGTGGAAGTATACATAAATAACATAGAATGTATAGTTAATGCTGTGGATGAAAGAATCGAAGAAAAAGATTTAAACATATAGAAAGAAAATAAAACTTGACAACAGTACGATTTCATACTATTACACCGCATGGTACGAAAACGTACTGTTTTTGCGATGTAAAAAATAGAGAGCGTATGACTGACTCCATTTCCACAGGCAAAGTATGACAGGAGTTTGCGAAGAAACTGATATTGCCATTGCTTCAGTATGAGGAAGAAGCCATCGATATGCTGGATGATGCGGAGTTGGAAGTGGCGGTTGCGGTACAGACCAGATTTGCGGATATTCTGCTGGAGAAGGTAAAGAAAAATGCACCAAAAATAAATAAGAATAAAGGGGAGAAATAATTGGAAACCTGTATACAACCGTGGACGGGATTTTTGTTGCCCGTTGGGTAAATACGGATGCTTTGTCTGCGATTAATATTACGATGCCGATGATTTATGTGGCATCTGCTTTGGGGATGATGTTTGGAAGCGGGGGAAATTTTCTCACTGCTGATGGCGGTGGCATTCGGGTTTAGTGTCATTCTGGCAATTCTCTGTTTTATTTTTCTGAATCCACTGTGTCATTTTCTTGGCTCGGATGACCAGCTGCTTGTGTATTGCAGGCAGTACATGATTCCGGTACTGATTTCACTGCCATTTGCCGTGTTCACCATGGTGTTTCAAATGAGTTTTAGTAAAATATATAATATAATAAATACATCGTAAAAATAAGAATCTTTCAGAATCATGAAATCAGAATTCGATGCAAGCTCTGTGTATCTTCATCGTGATGACCGCATAAAAGCACAGTTTCTCACATGCTTCATATCACTTATGATTTACAGGATACTTGAAAAACAGCTTGATAACAGCTTTACATGTGAGGAAATCATAAACACCCTGCGCAAAATGAATGTCAGGGAAGTAAAACAATGGCTGGAATAATCAGACGTTCCAAAGATGGGATTATATATTACAACAGGGGTTAATGCAACAAAATAGATGATAACGTTTACGATAACGTTGTCAGAAATAACCCCTGCATTAATAATAATATTGTAGATGACATAAAAAGAACGAATAGGCTATGAAATTTCAGGAAAATATGATGTTACATCGAATTCTTTTATAAATGTTATAAACTTTGTCAGATGTTCTGGTATAAAAATCCCCTTTTTCCATATAATACCAAACCTGCTGGAAAACGCCGGAGAGACAGGAATTGACAAGAAATCTTCCTGGTTGGCAGTAAGGGAGGAATATAGAAAAGCTCCACATTTGCCACCACGGATGAAGTTCAGGATAGTGACCAACTGGCTGCAATACATATGAATATTGGGAGTGATTCCAGCAGAACGCATCTGGGTAATAACAGTCTGTGTCTGGACGGAGTCTGTGTTAAATAAGATAATGGGTTCATCTTTTAACATTTCCATGGTGATTTCTTTTTCATGGGCATACCGGTGGGTCTTGTGGACACAATAGACATATCTGTCTTTCATTATGGTATAGCTGTTGTATTTACCCAGATTGTAAAAGTCCATATTCGCCATTGCCACATCTAATTGTTCATTATCTATCATAGAGCGGGCACGTATAGAACCATATTCTAAAAGCTGGATTGGGATATGGTACTGTTCCTGAAATTGATCGGTGACTCTGGGAAAAAATACGGTGCTGATCATAGGCGGAATTCCAATGCGCAATGGAGGACGATTCTCTTCAATATTTGAAAAATCAGCATAGAGTTCTTGTGTCTGTTTCAAGATATATTCTGCTTTCTGATAAAAGGCCTCTCCGTCTTTCGTGAGGGAAATTCTGTTTTTTCCATGATTAAAAAGCTTTAAATGAAATTCTTTTTCCAAATCACGAATAGAGGTGGATATTGTAGGTTGTGAGACGTAAAGTGCCTTTGCAGCTCTTGTAATACTGTGATAGCGGCATACCATACAAAAATATTCCAATTGTGTTAGTGTCATGACAGGAAAACCTCCATTTCTTTTACGAAATTAATAATATAATTTCAGTATAGCTAAAAACTATGCTATCGTCAAGTATATTAAATGTACATTATGCTTGAAATGAGATATATTATAGAGGAAAACTAATATTGTAACATAAAGGAATGAAAATTTGGAGGAAAAAAGATATGTCAAATGAGGCACAGGTAAAGAAACTGACAGATGTCATGGCGCAGTTCGTAGGATTTACTGCGAAGAAACTGCCGGATGATGTCATTGCAAAATTGCAGGAACTAAGAGGCAAAGAAGACACTCCCATGACCAAGGTCATCTATGATACCATGTTCCGTAACCAGAAACTGGCTCTGGAAATGGATCGTCCTTCCTGTCAGGACACTGGGGTATTACAGTTCTGGGTAAAATGCGGTACAAAATTCCCACTTATTGATGATCTGGAAGGATTGTTAAAAGATGCGGTAGTACAGGCAACCTTTGCGACACCGTTACGTCACAATTCCGTAGAGACTTTTGATGAGTACAATACCGGAAAAAATGTTGGAAAGGGAACTCCTACGGTATGGTGGGATATTGTTCCAAACTCGGATCAGTGTGAGATCTATACTTACATGGCTGGTGGCGGATGTACGCTTCCGGGTAACGCTACCGTTCTGATGCCGGGAGAAGGATATGAAGGTGTGACGAAGTTCGTGCTGGACCGTATGACTTCTTATGGATTAAATGCCTGTCCACCATTGCTGGTAGGTGTCGGCATAGGCACTTCCGTAGAGACTGCAGCACTGAACTCCAAAAAAGCACTGATGAGACAAATAGGCTCTCATAATGATAATGAAAAGGCAGCCAAGATGGAGAAGCTGTTGGAAGATGGTATCAATGCCATTGGTCTTGGTCCGCAGGGCATGGGTGGAAATTACTCTGTCATGGGGGTCAATATCGAGAATACCGCACGTCATCCGTCTGCGATTGGTGTTGCTGTAAATGTGGGATGTTGGAGCCACAGAAGAGGACATATCATTTTTGATAAAGATCTGAACTTTACGGTAGACACACATACCGGTTTTGAATACAAGGAAGAGAACTAATTCAGAAGGAGAAAATAACAATGGCAGTAGAAATAAAAGATGGTAAGAAAACTTTGTTCACACCCGTATCCGCAGAGGATCTGAAAGATGTTCATATTGGTGACATCGTATATCTGACAGGTGACATTACGACCTGTCGTGACGTGGCACACCGCCGTGTTGTAGAGGAAGGAAGAGAGATTCCTGTAGATGTTAAGGATGCGGCAATCTTTCATGCAGGACCAATCATCCGTCCGCTTGGAGATGAAAAATACGAAATGGTATCTGTAGGTCCGACGACTTCCATGAGAATGGAAAAATTTGAGTATGAATTTGTAGAGGCCACCGGGGTCAGAGTCATTGTCGGTAAGGGTGGTATGAAGGAAAATACGCAGAGAGCCTGCAAGGATTTCGGCGCAATCCATTGCGTATTTCCTGCAGGAAATGCTGTTGTGGCAGCTGCTGAGGTAGAAGAGATTGTGGAAGCACAATGGAAGGATTTGGGAATGCCGGAGACACTGTGGCACTGTCACGTAAAAGAATTCGGTCCTTTGATTGTATCCATTGATTCTTATGGAAAAAACTACTTTGAAGAGAAGAAAGTGGAATACAACAAGAAGAAAGATGAACAGATTGAGATCATCAGTAAGCAGGTTGGATTCATCAAATAAGAAGACGAAATGTGTAGGAATCTGGAGTATTGTATAAAGAGAAAGGATAAGAAAATGACAGAGAAAAATATGCATTATGGTATTCAAGCGAAATGGTATGGTTTTCAGAAAATTGGGATTTATAATGGAAATACATTTGAATTAAATAATCTGGATGTACTGATACTGAAAGAACAGAAATGTTATTCCTATCATATTAACACTATTGCCGCTCATTCCGAATGGATAGAAAACGGGGTAGAAACTGATTCGGGAGAAAAACGTAAGGAGTTTCATTCTGTTGGTTACTTTGAAGGAAAGCAAAGAATTATAGATACAAAGCTTTTTAATAAGGATACTGGTATTTATGAAGGAGAACCTCATGATGCATTGGTGTGGCCAGATACAGATGCAGACGAAAAATGGAAAAAAGAACTTGTTTTTCAGATGGAAGAGGTTCATGTACAGGTAAGAATACGTTTTATAGCCAGAGGTCCTAAAGTGGCGTTTTGTGGACATAGTTTTACTGGATTGTGGGACAGCTCTTATTATTATTTCAGGGAACTGGCAAAAATGGGTGGCTGGAATGCAAGAGTAGCTTACAGCTATTGGGGAGGAACTGGCATTGCTCATTACGCAGGTCTTGTGGAAGGATGTGAAGAACGGGCTGAGCAGTGTGAGAAACTGATTAACAGCAATGAATATTATGATTATTTTGTTGTAGCTGGAAACAGTAATGAGGCCGTGGAAACTTATAGCGGAGAGATTGGTGCGAAAGATTATAAACAGAGACCGAGGATGTTGCAAGGAGCAAAAATATTACATGATAAAATACATGGTAAGGCAGGGAAAATGATTCTATGGGCACCACATGCATATCAGTATGGATATCTTCAAAGCATGGCTCCAAAGCCATGGAGGCCGGGTATGCCTGGAGATGTATATGATAAAAATGGAGATGATTATATACTCACCATGACCACAGAAGAAATGGCGAGAGTAAACGCAGAGTGGTATTTGAAAATGACTGAAACGCTGGGTAAGGATACAGAAGTGCTTCCGGTATGTTTAGGATATTGGGAACTCAGAAAACAATATGGCTTATATGTGAATCCTTATTTGTCTCCGGAAGAAGGTGGAGATTACGGACACCAGAACAATATAGGAAATTATATTGCGGCTTGTTTATTGTATGCAAAGGTGTTTGAAGAAAGTCCGGAAGGATTGGGGATTCCAGTATCTCATACCTTTGGAATGCCTGGAGGAAAGGTGACACAAGAACAGGCAGAAATAATTCAGCAAGTTAGCTGGAATGTATATAATAATTGGAAAAAAACAGAATAGAAGTGTGTTTATATGCTCGCAGAAGATGATTAGTGCTTATAACAGCCTGAAAATTTTCTGTGAGTATTTAAATGTCTTTGTGACAAATAACGATAGATTACATTAAAAAAATGGCATTGTGTAAAGCACTTGTAAAAATGTTGTAATGTATAAGTGAAAAATATATCTCTGATAGCATAATAAGGAGTCAGTATAAGTAAAAACTATACCAGTATCAGGGATTTTAAATTTACAAAATATGAAAGTATAATTAAAATATCAAAAAAATTAATTTCCTGCGTACACCATTTTCAAGAAAATATTTTTCATCGAGAGTCTTTTAGAAACAGCAAAAATAAAGCCGATGGTAAATCAGATATTACTGCACATCAGCAATACACCGCTTGAGCTGGTAGAATACTGCCAGAAAAATGAGCTTGACAGATTTACGTTTACTCTGGACAGTTATATCTGGATGTATGAAAAAGCGAAGGAAGATAAGACATTTCGCACAGATATTCCCAAAGACGTATTTATGCGTGCGACGGTGCATACTATGATGGCTGCCTGTGCATAGTGAAGAAGGAAGAATAAAGAATGGAGGAGCTTTTTTCCAGTGAGACACTATTGTTTCATGGCTCCGTGGTTGCGATGGATGGAAAACATCATCTGAGCCAGAATATATCCGTGCCGTTGGCAGGCATCTGTATTTTAATACGGGATACCAAAAATCATATCGAAAAAATAGAGAAAAGAGTGGCATATGAGGGAATGCAGTAAAAGAAAAAATCATATGTTTTGATATTACTGCTGGTACAGATGATACTTAGTATTTTTGTCACACACAGGCCGCAGGCATTAAAAATCTGTGACAGAAAGATAGAGTTTCAGGAGGAAAAAGATGAGATTGACAACGATTTGTTATATAGAAAAGGATGACAGCTATCTGATGCTTCACAGAACCAAAAAGCAAAACGACCAGAGTCACGATAAATGGCTTGGGGTTGGAGGAAAATTTGAGAAAGATGAAAGCCCGGATGAATGTATGCTGCGTGAGGTAAAAGAGGAAACAGGACTGACACTGGAATCTTTCCGGCTCCGCGGGGTCATGACCTTTGTATCCGATGTCTGGGAGACAGAATATATGTTTATCTATACGGCGGATGCTTTTTCCGGAATATTAAAGGAATGTGACGAAGGAGACTTGCAGTGGGTAAAGAAAGCGGATATCATGAATCTGAAGCTCTGGGAGGGAGATAAGATTTTCCTGAAAAAACTGATGGACGGGGAGGACTTTTTTACGATAAAAATGGTGTATCAGGGAGAAAAACTCATAGAAGTGCTTTCTTAATGAAAAGTTTTATCTTAAATAAAATTTATCAATTATAGTTGACATTGCAGAATCTTTGTATTATAGTTTACACGTATTGAAGATTCAATATAGCGACCACATGGTTTTTATGTTAAGCCTAGCGGACGGGCGGGTCATTTGCCGAGTGTAACGAGGTTACACATTATTGATTGAGTTAGAAGCTCAAATTTTATAGGTTGATTTTATTATCATGCCAAAGCGCATATCATCTTGTGAAACGGTCAATAAAAGCGGTAAGAAAGACTTGCTTAAACACTAGGGAAAGAAGAATGATTTTTAGATTAAGGTGTGATTTTAAAAGAATCGCACCTTTTTTGCGTTATAATAATTGACAGGGAGAAAAAGAAATGGATTTAAAAAGACAGGCATCAGCTCCGTTGTATGAGGCAATCGAGAAATTCAGGAAAAAAAGGATTGTACCTTTTGATGTGCCAGGACATAAAAGAGGACGAGGAAATTCGGAACTGGTAGATTTACTTGGCGAACGTTGTGTGGGGATTGATGTCAATTCGATGAAACCGCTGGATAATCTGTGCCACCCCGTATCGGTCATCAAGGAGGCGGAGGAGCTGACAGCAGAGGCATTTGGTGCCAGACATGCATTTTTTATGGTGGGAGGCACCACCCAGGCGGTCCAGAACATGGTGCTGTCCGTATGTAAAGCGGGAGATGAGATTATCGTTCCAAGAAATGTACACAAAAGTGTGATAAATGCGCTGATTTTATGCGGTGCCACCCCGGTATATTTAAACACGGAAATCAATGCCAAACTTGGGATTGTACTGGGGGTAACGGTCGGACAGGTCGAAAAAACCATCAAAGAACACCCAAAGGCGGTGGCTGTGCTGGTTAATAATCCTACGTATTACGGCATCTGTTCCGATATCAGGGGAATCTGTGAAGTGGCACACAGGCATGGACTGAAAGTATTAGCGGACGAAGCACATGGGACGCATCTGTATTTTGGAGATAACCTGCCAATAAATGCCATGAAAGCAGGGGCGGATATGGCGGCAATCTCCATGCATAAATCGGGAGGTTCCCTGACCCAGAGTTCGATTCTTCTGGTAAACAATGACATGAATGCAGATTATGTGCAGACGATTATCAATATTACCCAGACTACCAGTGCCTCTTATCTGCTTTTAACCAGTCTGGATATTTCCAGAAGAAATCTGGCACTCAGGGGACGGCAGTCCTTTGAAAAGGTCAGTGAATGGGCGCAGTATGCCAGGGAAGAAATTAATTCCATCGGAGGTTATTATGCATATGGAAAAGAATTAATCAATGGAAGTACGGTCTATGATTATGATGTGACGAAATTATGCGTTTATACCAGGGATATCGGACTTGATGGCATCGAGGTCTACGATATCTTAAGGGATGAATATGATATCCAGATTGAATTTGGGGATATCGGTAATATTATGGCATATATCTCCATCGGAGACAGGATTCAGGATATTGAGCGTCTGGTAGGGGCACTTGCGGAAATCAGCAGACTATATTCAAAAGAAGAAAAACGTTTTGAGATTGACAGGCAGATGCTTCTGCCAAAAGTGGCAGCATCCCCACAAAAGGCTTTTTATGTGGAAAAGACAAAGATGCCAATCGAAAAGACAGCAGGACAGATTTCAGGAGAGTTTGTCATGGCATATCCGCCGGGTATCCCAATTCTGGCTCCGGGAGAAGAGATAACGGAGGAAATTATAGAATATATCAGGTATTCGGTGGAAAAAGGATGTTCCATGCAGGGAATGGAGGATTCTGAGCTGAAATATTTGAATGTAATAAAGATGTAGGGAGATTGGATAGATGGAGTTTTGGTTTTCAGAGCTGCATTCCCCACAGGTGAAGTTTGATATCCGGGTGGAGAAGCAGTTATTTTCGGGAAATAGTGAGTATCAGAGGATTGATGTGTTTGAATCACCAGAGTTTGGAAAGTTTCTGACATTGAATGGAAGTGTGATTTTTTCCGAACAGGATTGTTTTATTTATAATGAAATGGTGGTGCATGTACCCATGTCCGTGCATCCGGATGTGAAGAAGGTGCTGATTATCGGTGGTGGTGATGGAGGAGTGTCCAAGGAGCTTTTGCAGTACGAGAGCATTGAAACCATCGACATTGTGGAACAGGATGCGATGTTTGTGGAGGTGTGCAGGGAGTATTTTCCGGATACGGCAGAGGGACTAGAAGATGAAAGAGTGCATATTTATAACTATGATGCCCTGCGTTTTCTGCGTTCCAAAATGGATGCGTATGACCTCATTATCAATGATGCCACGGACCCGTTTGGTGCTTCGGAAGGATTGTTTACCAGGGAATTTTATGGAAGCTGTTTTAAGGCCCTGAAGGAGGATGGGATTTTAGTATACCAGCATGGAAGTCCTTTTTATGATGAGGATGAGGAGGCTTGCCGCAGTATGCATCGAAAAGTATATCATACCTTTCCAATCAGCAGGGTTTATCAGGCACATATACCGACAAGTCCTTCCGGCTACTGGCTGTTTGGATTTGCATCGAAAAAGTACCATCCGTTAAAGGATTTCCAGGCAGAGAACTGGAAAAAAAGAAAGATACATACAGAATATTATACGACAAATCTGCATATGGGAGCTTTTATGCTGCCAAAATACGTGGAAGAATTGTTAGAACAGGAGGAAGAAAGATGAACAGAGTATTAGTGATTGGATGTGGTGGTGTTGCACAGGTGGCAATTCATAAGATTTGCCAGGCAGAGGAAGTGTTTTCAGATTTATGCATAGCAAGCAGAACGGTGGCAAAGTGTGAGAAACTTGCACGGGAGCTGGAGACAAAAACACAGACAAAGATTACCACTGCACAGGTGGATGCGGACCACACGGAGGAAGTGATTGCGCTGATAAAAAAATTTCAGCCGGATGTGGTGTTAAATGTAGCCCTGCCTTATCAGGACCTTACGATTATGGATGCCTGCCTTGCCTGCAAAGTACCTTATGTGGATACGGCAAATTATGAGTGTGAAGATACGGACAATCCACAGTGGAGAAAAATTTACGAAGAGAGATGCAAAAAACTTGGATTTACCGCATATTTTGATTATTCCTGGCAATGGGCGTACCGGGAAAAATTTAAAGAAGCAGGAATTACGGCACTGCTTGGAAGTGGATTTGACCCAGGGGTAACAAGTGTCTTTACAGCATATGCGCAGAAGCATTATTTCGATGAGATTCATACCATTGATATTCTTGACTGCAATGGTGGTGACCACGGATATCCGTTTGCGACTAATTTCAATCCTGAGATTAATTTAAGGGAAGTATCTGCACCTGGTTCTTACTGGGAGGATGGCCACTGGGTAGAAATTCCTCCGATGTCCATCAAGAGGGAATATGAGTTTGAGGGTGTGGGAAAGAAGGATATGTACCTTCTGCACCATGAGGAAATTGAGGCTCTGGCAGCAAATATTCCACATGTAAAGAGAATCCGTTTTTTCATGACATTTGGACAGAGCTATCTTACCCATATGAAATGTCTGGAAAATGTCGGAATGTTAAGAACGGATGCGGTGAACTTTCATGGACAGGAAATCGTGCCAATCCAGTTTTTAAAGGCATTGCTACCAGACCCTGCATCTCTTGGACCAAGAACCGTCGGAAAGACGAATATCGGATGTATTTTTACCGGAATCAAAGATGGAAAAGAGAGAAAAATCTATATTTATAATGTATGTGACCATCAGGAATGTTACCGTGAGGTTGGCTCCCAGGCAATCTCTTATACAACAGGAGTGCCGGCTATGATAGGAACCATGCTGGTGGCAAAGGGCATCTGGAAAACACCGGGAGTATTTACCACGGATGAGTTTGACCCGGACCCATATATGGAAGCACTCAATACTTACGGACTTCCATGGATTGTGGACGAAAATCCGGTTTTAGTCGAGTAAGAGACAGGCAGAAAGGAAACGTATGAAAATAGATAAGTTAAAAACACCGGTTTACATTATTGATGAAAAGAAATTAATCCAGAATCTGGAACGGTTAAAAAGTGTGGAGGAACATACGGGATGTCATATTCTGCTTGCACAGAAAGCATTTTCCTCTTATGCGGAATATCCTCTGATTGCTGAGTACATCAGTGGTACTACAGCAAGCGGTCTTTACGAGGCAAGGCTTGGTGCAGAATGTATGGGAAAAGAAAACCACGTTTTTGCACCTGCGTATAAAAAAGAGGATATGGAAGAACTGGTAAAAATTTGTGACCATATCATATTTAATTCCGTTTCTCAGTTAAAACGCTATAAAAAACTTTGCAGGAAGGCAGGAGTGAGTGTAGGATTGCGTGTGAATCCGGAATACTCCACGCAGGGAGAGCATGGAATCTATGACCCATGTGCCAGAGGAAGCAGACTGGGAGTGACACTGAAAAATTTACAGGATGAAATAAACAGACAGCCGGATATCCTGGATGGGCTGGAAGGGATTCATTTTCATACGTTATGTGAACAAAATGCGGATGCACTGGAGGCTACCCTGCGAGTGGTAGAGGAGAAATTTGGTTTCTTATTAAAAGATATGAAATGGGTGAATTTTGGCGGTGGACATCATATTACCAGGGAAGATTATCAGGTGGAGAGACTGGAAAACTGCATCCGGAAAATCAGGGATACCTATCAGGTGGAGGTATATGTGGAACCGGGGGAGGCTGTTGCATTAAATGCGGGATATCTTAAGACAACCGTTCTTGACAAAGTGGAAAATGAGATTATTACTCTGATTCTGGATGCATCGGCAGCCTGCCATATGCCGGACGTACTTGAGATGCCATATACACCGCCATTAAAAGATGCCATCAGGCTTTCGGATATCGGACAGGAAATCTGGCAGCCGGGAGAGCCAGGAAAGTATCGTTACCGCCTGTCCTCCTATACCTGCCTTGCGGGGGATATCATCGGGGATTATGAGTTTTCTAAGGAAATACAGATTGGTGACCAACTGCTTTTTGAGGATATGGCGATTTATTCCATGGTAAAAAACAATACATTTAATGGAATACCACTTCCGGATATTGCCATACAAAGGGTGGATGGTTCCTGCGAGGTGTGGAAAAAGTTTGACTATGAGGATTTTAAGAGGAGACTGTAACATGGATAGTGAAAGCAACAACCAAAAGACACCGAAAGACGTGGGATATCGTATGCCCGCAGAGTTTGAAAGACACAGAGGATGTCTTATGATATGGCCGCAAAGGCCTGGCTCCTGGCCGTATGGTGCAGAAAATGCAAAGAAGGTATTTGCGGAAATTGCAGGGATTCTCTCACGCAGTGAACAGGTGACGATGCTTGTATCACAGGCTCTCTATGAAGAAGCAGAGAGGATGCTTTCTCCGAAAGTGAATCTTTTGAAAATGGAATCAGATGATGCATGGGCAAGGGATACCGGGCCGACATTTGTGGTGAGTGGAACGGATGAGACTGCTTATGAAGAGAGAAAACTTGCAGGTATTAACTGGGAATTTAATGCCTGGGGCGGAAATTATGACGGACTGTATGCAGACTGGAACAAAGACAATGAAATAGCAGCAAGTGTGTTACAGGAGATGAATTGCCAGATGTTTAATGCAGCACCATTTGTATTAGAGGGAGGTGCCATCCATACAGATGGACAGGGAACCGTGCTTGTTACGGAAAGCTGTCTGCTTAGTCCGGGCAGAAATCCGGGACTGAACAGGCAGCAGATAGAAGAGAAGCTGAAAGAATACTGCGGGGCAGAAAAAATCATCTGGCTGCCTTGTGGAATTTACCAGGATGAAACCAATGAACATGTGGATAATGTATGTGCATTTACGGCTCCTGGGGAAGTGGTACTCGCATGGACGGATGACAGGCAGGACCCGCAGTATGCCATGAGCCAAGCCTGCCTGCAGGTACTTGAACGGGAGACGGATGCAAGGGGAAGGAAGTTTATCGTGCGAAAACTTCTGATACCGGAAAAACCGGTATGTATCACAGAGCAGGAATTAAATGGTCTGCAGTTTGAAGAGGGCGAAGAAGTAAGAGAGGCAGGAGAGAGATTAGCCGCTTCTTATGTGAATTTTTATATTGCAAATGATGCAGTTTTGGTTCCACAGTTCGGAGATGCACATGACAAACTGGCATGTCTTACATTGCAGGAAGCATTTCCGGCAAGAACCATAGAGCCGGTATTTGCAAGAGACATTATTGTGGGTGGTGGAAATATCCACTGTATCACGCAGCAGATTCCATTAGCAGGGAAAGGAGTGGAGGATTCATGAGAAAAGTAAAATATGCAGGGATTCAGATGCAGTGCAGCAAATCCGTAGAGGAAAATATACAAAAGGCGGACCACATGGTAAGAGAAGCGGCCGCTTTTGGTGCACAGATTATCCTGCTTCCGGAGCTTTTCGAAAGATGGTATTTTTGTCAGGAAAGAAATTATGATTATTATGCATATGCGTCTGCATTGGAGGAAAATCCGGCAGTACAGCATTTTCAAAAGGTCGCAGAGGAGTTAAAAGTGGTGCTTCCGATTAGTTTTTATGAAAGGGATGTCAATAACTTTTATAATACAGTTGCCGTGATTGATGCGAATGGAAAGATTCTTGGAACCTACCGCAAAACTCATATTCCGGATGACCATTATTATCAGGAAAAGTTTTATTTTTCACCGGGAAATACCGGATTTAAGGTCTGGGATACCTGTTATGGAAAAATAGGTGTCGGAATCTGCTGGGACCAGTGGTTTCCGGAGGCTGCCAGGGAGATGGCACTCATGGGTGCAGAGCTTCTTCTTTATCCTACGGCCATCGGTTCAGAACCAATTCTTGAGGTTGACAGTATGCTACACTGGAGAAGATGCATGCAGGGACATGCGGCATGCAACATTGTGCCGGTAGTGGCAGCCAATCGTATCGGGGAAGAAAAAGTGCTTCCATCAAAAGAAAATGCAGGGCAGAGTTCCTCTCTTGTCTTTTATGGTTCTTCTTTTGTCACAGATGCAACAGGAGAAATTGTTATGCAGGCAGAGCGTGATAAGGAAATGATTGTCTATGGTGAATCCGATTTGGATGAAAACAGAGAGCTGAGAGTGGGCTGGGGACTTTTTCGGGACAGGAGACCGGAAATGTATGCAAAGAATTTTTGACCTTTGGTGCAGAATATGGTATGATATAGGAAGGAATGCCAGGGAAATAACCCGCAGGCATCAAAGTGAAAGGATATTCTAAACAGAAAAGAGGATAATCATGGAAAATGTATTTATTATGAAGCATCCGCTTATCACACATAAAATTTCGCGTCTGCGTGATAAGACAACCGGAACAAACGAGTTCCGTGCATTGGTAGAAGAAATCGCAATGCTGATGGGATATGAAGCATTAAGCGATTTGCCGATGGAAGAAGTCGAGGTGGAAACGCCAATTGAAACTTGTAAGACGGAAGTGCTTGCAGGAAGAAAGCTTGCGGTAGTACCGATTCTGCGTGCCGGACTTGGTATGGTCAGCGGAATCACCGCACTGGTACCAACTGCAAAGATTGGTCATATCGGTTTATACCGTGACGAGACCACACATGAGCCGCAGGAATATTACTGTAAGCTGCCGGACCCGATTGCAGAGCGTTTAATCGTGGTAACAGATCCGATGTTAGCAACCGGAGGCTCTGCGGTGGAAGCAGTCAACTTTATCAAACAGCATGGTGGAAAAAACATCAAATTTTTATGCATTATCGCAGCACCGGAAGGGGTAAAGCATTTTCATGAGGCACATCCGGATGTACAGCTTTATGTGGGACATCTTGACCGTGAGTTAAATAAGGATGCTTATATCTGCCCGGGACTGGGAGATGCTGGTGACAGAATTTTTGGAACAAAATAATGGACACTCTTTGAATTGGACACATTTTAGTACACTTTTACGTGTGCAGAACTTTGGATAGAAATATTAGTACAAAAAAAGGGGAGCCGCACTTGTGCGGCCCCCCTTTTTTGTTGAAAGTAACATTGAATTACATTTCACACCCTAAAAACGACATTTCGCACTTTGTGAAAAAAATGTGAAAAATTTTGTACTATAATTAGAAATAGTTTATAGGGTGGGTAAATGATAACAATTTCATAAAAGGAGGACTGACTATGGAAATAAGAAAAAGAACAGGTGCAGCCACCTGGCTGCTAGGCATTCTTGCCGCAGTCATACTTATCTGCTCCGGCAAGACAGCGTATGCCGCAGAACAGGCAGAGCTTTCCGGAGGAAATGTGGATGCAGAAAACGGCAAAACCGTACAGTATGCGGTGACACTGGAAAATAATCCGGGTCTCTGGGCTGTGAAGTTTACGGCTTCCTATGACAGCGAAGCACTGAAACTGACCGCAGTAAAGGCAGGGGATATTTTTACAGAGGAGGAAATCACACCTCCGCAGGAACTGACAGACACCCCATATGTATTTCTCGGAGTGAAAAACGCCCTGGAAAATACAGATAAGGAAGGGGTTGTTGTGACACTGGAGTTTGAGGTGGACAAGGACGCACAGGCAAAGGATTACGAGGTAAAGCTCGAAGTCACACAGGCGATAAACCTGGAAGGCCAGGACATTTCCGTGGCAGCAAAAAGCGGAACGGTCTCCGTGGTTCCATGCATCCATGAAAAGGAATGGAAGGTAACAAAGCCTGGCTGTGAAACCGCAGGAAAAAAAGAATACGTCTGCACAAAGTGCGGGGAAGTCTTTGAATCCGAAGAACTTCCGGCTACCGGACATGTGGATACGGAAATCAGAAACCAGAAGGAAGCAGGGGCAGAGCCTGGCTATACCGGGGATACCTACTGCAGGACCTGTGGAAAACTGATCCAGGCCGGAAGTGTGATTCCGGCAGTGAAAGAAACGGAAAAAGAAACAGAAACAGTGGCAGAACAGGAGACAACTGCGCAGCAGACCACTGCAGAGGAAACAAAGAAGAGTGTTTCCGAAAAGATAGGAAATGCATTAAAGACCGGGGATGCGGCAGCCATTGCAGTCATGGCAGTCCTCCTGGCAGCTTCCGGAGTGCTTGCGTTTGTGACCCGGAAAAAAATGCTGGTAAGAAAAAAATAACAGAGAGGAGAAGTCGCATATGAGGATGAAAAAAAGAATCATAAGCTGCATACTGGTTGCAGCAATGTTACTGACGCTGATTCCAATCCCGGCGGCAGCCAAGACAAGCGGCAACCTGTACGGGGATGCCAACGGGGACGGTGTCATCGATTTAAAGGACCTCCTTACCATAAGCAGATACCTTGGCGGCCAGGCAGAGCAGATAAACTACAGCTGTGCGGATGTCAACGGGGACGGCGTGGTCGATGAAAAAGATGTGCAGGTCTTAAAGAAGTATCTGGCAGAGTGGGATGTCACCCTCGGCCCGGACCTTGTGACCGTCAGCTTTTATGACGGGGAGAGATTGATTGATGTACTGACCGCAGAGAAGAATGCACCGCTGCAGGAAGTGCCATCCGTCGCAAAATCTTCCAAAGAGGATGCCGTGCTGCTCGGTTACTATCTTGACCCTGAATTTACACAGCCGTTTTATGCGGATGAGGCAGTGACCGGAAATCTTACGGTCTATGCAAAGTATCAGGAACTTGATAACAGCGGTACCTTAAACGTCACCTCTTTCGCACAGATGGATATGCCGGAGGACTTAAGTTTTGAAATCGTAAGAACCTCCGGGGAAGTCGTACCGGAAGAAGCAGCCGCACTGGAAGTCAAAGACGGTTCCGACCCGGTGGCAGTCACTGTGACCGATGAGGACGGGGACGGCGTTTATACGGTAAGTGCACCGGAAGGATTCCACAAAGGATGCTCCTATGAACTGACCCTTGCAGACGGCTGGGTGTTCAAAGACAAGGAGGAAACCATCCGTACGGCAGCCTTCTCCATTGCGATGGACGAGGTGCAGAACCTGCAGATGAGTGGAGACATCACCTACCTTGCAGATACCGATGAGATGGACTATGTGATGGACGGAGAGACCTATGCGGTATTAAGTGAGGACAACCTGACAGAGGACGGGGGAACGTTTGTCACTGAAGATGCCGGGGAAATGGAAGACGGGGATATTCTTTGTATCTATACAGGAATAAAGCCGACCGAAAGAAATGCGGAAAATGCAAAGGAACTCCTTGACCCTGCCGTATATGTAAAGGTAACGGGAATCAACGGGGAGGAAGTCAGCTTTGCCCCGCTTGGAAGAGAGGAACAGGCAGAGTTATATGACATTCCGGACAACTTCCCGCTGCAGGTGGAGAGCCTGCCGGAAGGAGAGGAAGGCACAGTAAATATCAGTGCTTTGGATGAGGAACTGTACCAGGAAATGTACGGGGAAGACGGAAACTACGAAGCTGCCCTGGAAAAAATTTCCAGCGGTGATTTCCTGACTCTTTATACCTCCGAAGAAGCAATTTCCAGTGAGGAAGACATATACTATGCAAGAGTGACGGATTACAATGCAGAAACAGGCGAAATCACCTACCAGAAATCCAGTAAGCAGGAAATCTTTGACAGCATGGACCTTTACACAGATATCCATGTCTCCGGGGATGACCTGATTTCGGATGAGGAAAAAGAAGTCCTGGAACAGCAGCTCCAGACCCAGGTGGAAGAGAGTGGATTTGCAGACGAGGCGGCTGCCTTCTTAAGCGGGGTGGCAGAACAGACGGATGCAGGCATCCAGGTATTAAACCTTGGCGGTAATTTTGAACTTTCCGATGATGTGAAGTTAAAAGTGGAATTAATCAACAAGGGAGAACAGTTACATTTCGGGGATGGCATCCAGCTTGCGGTAAAGGCAGATGCAACCTTTGAGGCAGAGACAGAAGAAGGCAAGACAGCGATTGATGTCAGTGCCACTTTTGTGGAAGAAGTTTCTGTCCATCCTGCAGTCCGGGGAAGCATTGTCACGAAAAAAATTCTCGGATTTATTCCAGTTCCAATCGGAGTGGAAGTCAATGCATCCGTAGACATTAAGAATTACACAGCATTTTCCTTTAATGCAGAGATTTATAGTGTAGAAGCGGACGAGGAAGATATCTGGGAACAGATAAAAGCAATCCTTAATGACCCTTCCGAATTATTAGGACTGGAGAACCTTCCAGACGGTCTGGCAAAGGGATTATCCACAGCATCTGATGTGATGGATAAAATCAACGAATTACAGACTAAGATAGAAAAGGCAGAGGATACGGCAGAAACCATCCAGGGGTATAAAGAAGATATCGATGCCCTGTGGCAGGTGATGGAAAACAATGATCTGACCACCAGGGAAGAGTGGAAGGAAATGGGCGAAGCCCTTGAAAAGACCAACGCAGCTTCTGACCTTCTGGATATGATGAACCTGTCTGATACCTATACAGATACGGAAATCTCACCGGAATACAGACAGTCCATGCAGGATTTGATGAATAAGTACAGTGAGATTGTGCAGAAAGAAACCGAATGGATGAAGTTAGTCGATAAGGAAATCTACAGCACAGAATACCGTTACTACGGTCTTGCCATCGGTATTGAGACAAGCTTCATTGTACGGTCAGACTTAAGTCTTGCGATTGGCTCCAATCTGCAGTACGAAGTCGGAAAACGTTATAACTTCTGGTTCAGGATTGGTTTATTCTCACCGACAGCCGGAAACTCCTCCATGGATTTGATGGATGAGCAGTTCCACTTCCAGTTCTATGTCATGGGAAGACTTGGCGTAAAGGCAGGTGTGGAGGCAAAACTCTATGTGGGACTCGGCACCGGTAAATTTGCATCCGTCGGCATTACTGCGGAACTTGGACCATATGCGAAAATCTATGGATTCTTCGTTTACGAATATGACAGATACCGTGCGGCAAACTCCGGCCAGCAGACCTCGAAAGAGCGCATGGCAGGTGCGTTATACCTTGATTTCGGATTATACTTTATGCTGGGATTTGAGGCAAATGCATTGGGCAATCTGTTTGAATACAGCTACAACTTCTTAGATAAGGAGATTCCTCTCCTGACAGCGGGAGCACAAAAGTATTATTTTGAACCTGCTTACCAGCCGGAGGAAGATGAAAAGGTTATTTTAAGGGATGACGATGAGGACAGCACGAACGGCATCACAGCAACTCTTGCCGATGAGTTAAGAGCACTGAGATATCTGGATTTAAAGACCGGTATCATCGGAAGTGAACCGCTTGATTACAGTGCATATCAGATGACGCTGTCCAACCCGAATTTCACACTGAATAAGGACAATGGCACCATTACGGTCAATGTTCCGGAAGGCACCCGCTACATGGAATGTGATTTAACCATCACCTATCTGTACAGTAAGCTGGCATTCTCCAAGTATGACATGACCGTCACGATTCCACTCGTGTGGACCAGTCTTTCCACGGACGAACTGAAGGAATACTATACCGTTTCTGTCAGAGTCGGAAATGATACAGACGGATACCAGACAGTATGGAGCCAGAAGGTATTAAAGAACCAGCCATACAATCTGCCAACGGACGAAGAAATCCGTGACCTGATTGGGTGGAATGATGCAAAATACATACAGGGAAGCGGTTATGGGGATATCCAGACCACAGACCTTACCCTGATTGGAAATACCGTATATGATTACCAGGTGGGCTACAAGACCTATGAAGTCACGGTAGGAAACATCCAGAACGAGGATGGAAGCCTGACCAGCCAGACATTCTATGCAAAGTACGGGGAAACCTTTGACTTTAGCTCCCTGGAGGAGACAGGCACCGCAGCAAATCAGGTGTATACAAAGTTTGCTGGTGTAGAGAGTGAGACAGGATTTGATTTCACACAGCCGATAAATGGTAAGATGGCAGAAGCATTGCTTTCCGGCATTATAGCAGAAGCAGTCTATGTGGATAACAGTGCAAAAGTAACGTTTAGCTTCACAGGATTAGACCATGAGGATATCGTACAGATTGCACAGAAGGGAACCTATCCGGATTTCTCAGAGGCAGAAGAGATTGTATCTTACAATGGACTTTCCATTAAGGATATCTCACCAGCTATGAGTAAACTGACCGGTCCAGTGGTTTACCAGATTGTCTGCGGACAGATTATCGGACCGGATGCAGCCGTGAAGTTCCATGAAAATGGAGGAAGCGAGGTTGCTGATATTGTAAAAGTAGAAGGAAGCCTGATAGGCGTTCTTCCAGTACCACAAAGAGATGGTTATACCTTTGCAGGCTGGTACTTAGATGATGGAACTTTTGAAAATGAATTTGCAGAAAGAAAGATGCCGGTAGGCGGAGCCGAGGTTTACGCAAAGTGGATTCCAAAGGAATACGAAGTCAGCTTCCATGTCAATGGAGGAAATGAACTTGGCGAAGGGGAAACCACCAAGACTGTGACCTATGACGGAGTTTATGGCACACTGCCACAGCCGGAGAGAACCGGATATGCATTTGATGGCTGGTTTACCGCACAGGAAAACGGCAGCCAGGTAACGGAGGAAACTCCTGTAAAGATAACAGAAAACCAGACGCTCTATGCACGCTGGAGAAAGTTAGTAGACATTGACAAATCGGTATTTGACTTTGGCGAGATAGAAGAGGAAACTTATGAAAAGGGAGTGACTCATAGTCCTGTCTATACCTTTGATGCGGGAGATGCAGCTGTTTCAGAAGATGAATTTACGATGAAATATATGCGCCAGGGCAATACAGACTATGAAGAGGGATTTCCGGTCAATGCAGGTGTTTATAATGTCACCATTTCCAGACCGGCCGACAATGTCTATGCGAAATTTGAGCAGACCTATGAAGCGGTACTGAAAATCGACAAGGCAGTCAGAAACATAGAGGCTGGAGAGATTGTAGACAGCGGATATACCTATCTGAAAACAAATGCAGGAGACATCGATGATTTATCTGATAAAGCGGTATTAACGCTTACAGTAACTGGTTATAATGGTTTACAGGATGCTGGACTTTGTACAAATAATATGAAAAGAGACAGAATTGATTATTTGACACCAGGAATCACCTATGACGTTTATATCTCGATTACAGATGACCCGAATTATGAAGATGTAGCAAGGACACTGTATATTCCGTCTGCATCCACCACGGCAGCTCCAACCGAAAGCTGGAACGGTCATGCGGATACCAGCTGGTATAATGATGTGGATACAGAATTTACCATCACGACACCGGAGCAGCTTGCAGGTGTATCCGTACTTGGTGGAAACTTTGCAGGAAAAACAATTCTGCTTGGTGCAGATATTGATATGACAGGCTATGAATGGGTACCGATTGATGACTTTGCAGGTACTTTTGATGGACAGAATCATACTGTTAGAGGTATGGTATGTATCAATAGTGATGAATATAAGGGACTTTTCGGATATATAAGTTCAGATGCAGAAGCAATCATTGCCAATGTCAGAGTGGAAGATTCCATCTTTGAGTATGCAACCTATATAGGTGGTATTGCCGGAAGAATACGGAGTGGAAGCATTACCAACTGTGTCAGTGCTGTTGTGGCAGTAGGTACAACATATACCGGAGGCATTGCAGGACGTAGTGATGGAGCAACTATCTCAAAATGCATTTCCTATGGTAAAATTCTAGATCAACATTGGGCAAGCACTAAAAATGAAAATTATATAGGAGGAATTGTAGGTTATATCAGTACTTCTAAAGTTACAAACTGTGCAAACTTTGCGACAATTTATACCTCTCCAAAAAATAATTCCTGGCTTTTCTTTAAGCATACATTTGGCGGAGGAATAGTGGGTGTATCCAATTATAAAGATGAGATTTATAACTGTTATAATGCCGGACGAATCATTGCAAGAAAGAATGGTCTATGTGGAGCAATCCTCGGAGCAGCGAGTGGAAATGTTCATGATAACGACCGCGTAGTTGTGGAGCAGTGTTATTTCCTGAAGGATACGATATTCACGAACAATGCAATTTATGCAGAGAGTTCTATAACAACTATCAAATCACAGAAGACAGCCTGGTTTACAAGTCCTGCTTCAGAGATGAGCAGTGTTTGTGAAGAGGGCACAGCAGGCATGAACCTTGTAAATACATTAAATACATGGTCAAAACGTGTGGATGGCACAGATGTCTGGGAAGTAACAGAAGGAAATGCATATCCAACCATCATTGGAATGCCATAATAAAAAGATGCTAATATCATGAGCGAAAAGGGGCTGTTGCAAAATAGATAAATTATCTATGGAGCAGCAGCTTCTTTTTTATATAAAATTACTAACAAGTTAAAAAAGTGTTGGTCAAAATCGGCCAACACTTTTTTGCAAATTATGATATTTTGTATTAAAATATTATATTAGCCGCTTTATGACAAAAAGAAATCAATGTATGATATTTTTGGTTACGCTTTGTGCAGCAGTTGCGTCTGTTTATGCAGCCATTACACATTCTTTTCCGGAGCCTGTATATTTTATTATGTATTATGCGTTTTTGTCAGTGTCTTATGCAAAGAATGTGTATGATGGGAAATTTCTATGGAAAAAAGTGCATAAAGATAAGGGCAACAGACACAAAAGAGAGGATAATTTAGAGGCAAGAGCATGGAGAGTATATAGAAATTGTGGAATTATGCTTTCTATCTCAAGTATTGCTTTGGGCGGAGCAGTAATTATGCTTGTATCAGGTGTGGGAGGAAAGTCATATCCTGGACTGATGATTTATGCAGTAGCGACATACACTTTTTATAAATTAATTATGGCTGTCAGGAATATGGTTTTGGCAGGAAAAGAGAAATCCCTTCTTTTTATGGAACATTGGAAGGAAACTGAATATTGACAAGACAGAAGTTTCTCTGTATAATTGAGACAGTGAGTATCAAAGAAAGGGCTATTTATGAGTGGAATATCAAAGCAGTACAAAAGATAAGAGAAGAAAGGCAATTATTAATGCAGCATTTCAAATTTTTGTAGAAAAGAAAATTGAGCCGGTCAGTATGGGAGAGATTGCAGAGGCGGCAGGAGTAGGACGAGCGACATTATTCCGTTATTATCCGAATAAGCTGGAGTTAGTCATTGCTGTGTGTGCTGCCAAATGGAAAGAATATCTGGATGCGTTGGATGCTAAGCGTCCGCTCACATCTATTGGAGATATTCCGGCAATCGATAGGTTTACTTTCACACTGGACAGTTACATTGACATGTACCAGCATCACAAGGATTTATTGCAATATAATGACAATTTTAACCATTATGTTACACATGAGGGAGTGAAGGAGGAGCAGCTTGAGGAGTTTAATGCATCGCTTTATTCGGTCAATACGAGATTGGAATGGATGTATGAGAAAGCAAAGGAAGATCACACTTTTCGCACAGATATTCCCAGAGAGGAATTTCTCCGTGTGACAGTGCATACGATGATGTCAGCCTGTGCACATTATGCCGGCGGCTTTATCTGGGGTGCTCAGGTAAATAAAGATTATACACCGGAGTTGTTACGGTTAAAGGAAATGATTTTAAATTATGTAAAAATCTCTGAATGACAGAGAGGGAGTAAGTGTTTGTTGTGTGTGCCTGTTAAAGAAATAAGCGATGCACAGACAATGAAAGAAAAGGAGGAAGATATGAAACGAAAGGAAAGAAAACGAGGAGCAAGGAGGATATTTGCCGGAGCAATGGCGGCTCTTATGGTGCTGTCGGCGGTGGATGTGAATGAATGGGGTGTGCTTACGGCGAAGGCTGAGGAGACTGCAGCGGGAAAGATTCCCCAATATTTGATAATAGGCTCAACAAGGATTATTGATAATGGGGAAATTCAGGATGATGGAGTTTCCAGTAATGAGGATACGATATATCAGGGAACAAATTGGTACTATGACAGTACGAAGAATCAATTTGTATTGGACAGTGCATCTATTTCTGGTAACATTTTGAGTCAGAACGGCGATATTGCAATCATCTTATCCGGAACAAATACTATGAGATCAGATATGATGATTCAGAGTATTTTAACAGAAAGCGGTATTGCACCTACGTTAGAGATAAATGGTAACAGTCATAATGGAAGTCTGAGTTGTGGAAAAATCAGTATAGCTGACTCTGGCTCAAATAATAATAATTTAAATATTATAGGAGCAACGGTGGAGACTTCCCAAATTGATTGTAGTGGTAGTTTAACGATTGAAAATAGCCATGTTGTAGCGGGTAATGAGGATTATTCAGAGGTAATTAGTAGTAATAAAATTAATATAGTAGACAGTTATGTTGAAACGAAAGCAACAACAGAACTAAGAGAAGGTGAGGTAATTAAATCAAATCAACCAATTAATATATCAGGAAGCCAGATTGTGGTTAGTCGTGCTTTAGCAAGCCAAGAACCTGTACTAAGCGAGTGTGATTTCAGTAACTCTGTTATCACAAAGCAATGGAAAGATGCCGATACCGATGATGATGTAACAAAAACATATGTATATGGCACAGCCACATTAAAAGAAAATCTGACGATTGCAAGTGGAGAAAGCATTGAATTTAAGAGTGGTGCAAGCATTAGCAATCCGGAGAAACTCACGTTGGAAGATGGTGCGAGTCTCCTGGTAGATGGAGTTGAACACGAACATAATACAAACGGTGATGTTGTATACACATGGAAGGATGACAATGAACATGTAAAAGGCGTGGCGTGCAAAGATTGTCCGATTGGATATGTGACCGAAGAAACGGAAACACATAGTATCAGTGAGAATGGATTCTGTGCATGTAATCAGGTATATCAGCCAGCAAATCTTACCACAGACAAGTATGACATAGATGGGGACGACAGCGTGGATGAGGTATACGAAATCAGTAATGCCGGTCAGCTTTACTGGTTTGCCGGACTTGTAAATGGTACACTTTCGGGCGTAGAGAAGAATATATCAGCGAATGCAGTTCTGACAGCGGATATTGTTGTGAATGAAAATATTTTAAAGTCGGATGGAACCTTGAATGAGGGAAATTTTAAGGAATGGACACCGATTGGGACAGATGGCACAAGCTCTAACGTATACACTGGTACATTTGATGGACGAAAATACACAATCAGTGGATTGTATTTCAATCAAGAGGCTCATTATATAGGATTGTTCGGTGCTAACAGTGGAAAGATTGCTAATGTAGGTATTTTGGACTCTTATTTCTATGGTCAACCCTATCGAGGAAACTGGGTAGGAGGCGTGTGCGGATATAACACGAATCAAGGAGCAATCACAAATTGCTATAATACAGGTATTGTCCGAGGAAGTGAAGCTGTAGGAGGCGTGTGTGGAAGTAATTCCGGAATAATTACAAATTGCAGCAATACAGGGAACGTTGGTGAAAATGATGATAGCGTAGGGGGAGTAAGTGGAAATAATTATGGAACAATTGCAAATTGTAATAACGCAGGTATTGTCAGTGGTAAATCATATGTAGGAGGCGTGTGCGGAAAAAATTACAATGGCGGAACCGTCACAAACTGTAATAACACAGGTGAAGTTGAAGGAACGAGTTATTATATAGGAGGATTGAGTGGAGATAATTATGAATCAGTTATTATAAATTGTAATAACACGGGTGAAGTCAGAGCAACAGGTAACTCTGTAGGAGGATTGAGTGGCGGTAATAGCAATGGTGCAACCATCACAAACTGTTATTATGACAGTACCATTTATACAGGAAATGCGATAGGTGCGAATGACGGAACCACTGAAAAGGTTGAAGGTAAAACGACAGAGCAGTATAAAACCGGTGAGGTTGCGTATCTCTTACAGCTTGACCAGACCGAAGAGGTTTGGGGACAGACTATCGGAACAGACACCTATCCAACCTTAGGTGGAGCTAAAGTTTACAAAAATGCTACCTATAACGGATGTGAAGGCAAGCCGGGGGATGCCGTATCCTATGAATATTCCAATACAGAGAAGAATACTTATGGCGAACATATTGATGCGGATAATGATGGAAAATGTGATGACTGCGATGCAATCATTGATGGTATTGGTGCGAAGCTTGCGGGTTATTCCTTAAGTCTTACGGGTAATATTGGTGTTAATTTCTATATGGAGTTGTCAGATAAAATCATTGCAGACGAGAATGCATATATGCAGTTTACCCTTCCGAATGGAACCGTTACGAAAGTGCCTGTTTCCGAGGCACAGACGAACACCACAATCAAAGAGGGGACAACCTATTACAGATTTCCATGTGAGGTATCATCCTATGAGATGACACAGGATATCAAAGCGCAGATGTTTGACGGAAATGGAAACTGCGGCAAAGAATATACCTATACGGTCAGAGATTATGCGCAATACATACTTAACCATGTTGATTTGTATGTGGATACTTATCCCTTTGCAGTGGCTATGTTGAATTATGGTGCCTGTTCACAGAAGTATTTTAATCAGGCAGTGGAAGAACTGGCAAATAAGTATTTAAATGATGATGGGCAGGAAATACCGGATCGGTTTGATGGTTATATTGATGGTTTTGTTGCTAAAAAGGCTGAAAATGATGTGCTTGGACAATTTGCCGGACTTAGTATGGTGTTAAAATCGGAAACCACATTGAATCTCTTCTATGAACCAAAGGAAGGAATTGATGTGTCAAAGCTGATATTTTCAGTAGATGGAAAAGAAATCACACCGATAAAGCGAGGTCAGTATTATATTCTGTCTCTGGAAAATATCGGAGCGAATGAGTTAGGAAACTCAAAAACATTTACCGTAACCGATGGCACTAACACATTGAGCGGAGATTACTGTGCGATGATGTACTGCTATCAGGTATTAAATGCTGCGGAAGGGACCTATAAGGATGATTTGGTAACATTGGTAAAAGCGTTCAGTAATTATGCATATACCGCACGCTCTGTATGCCAGTCCAATTAACAGGCGAACTATCAAAGTAACCGGGCAACAGGAACATGGACATTAACACAGAATTAATAAAAAGAATGAAAGGAATATCAGATTATGAAAAAGAGATACGAAACACCGGAGATGGAGATTGTAGAGTTTAAAACGAGGGACATTATTACAACAAGTGGTGTTCCGGAGACACCGTTTGTACCGTTTTCAGATACAAGTGATTATCAGGGAACATTGTTTGCACCAAATTCAGGAAATTAATGAAAACGAAGAATAGGAGAAAGATAATGATCGTATCAGGAATCGGAATTGCCATTGCAGCAGTCGCTATTGGTGTGGCAGCTGCAATAAGTAATCCGGGTTCGGAGAAGAATAGTATTCAGGCTGTATCCGGTCAGACAACAGAGAGTAAGGAAAATGACATGGAACTTCCGGTTCTGCCGATTGGTACGGATGGAAAATCTGATTCAAAGGAGCAGACGGAGTCCACAGTGGAAAAGGATGATCCGAAATCGTCTGACACAAAGAATACATCCGGTGCAGACAGCGAAGTGCAGGCAGATAAAAAGCCTTCACATTCGGACAGTCAGGAATCATCGGATTCTAAAGCGAATACAGCAGGACAGAAGGATCAGGCAGAGAATACAGACCGTGATCAAAGCAATGATGACAATGGCAAAGATTCCAGTACAAGGTCAGATCAGACAACGGATAACAACAAAAAACAGGAAAGTCAGAAAGATAGTGAATCAGATAAATCGGATTCCAACAAGAAAAGTTCGGATACGATAGAGCTTCCATTTATTCCGGCAGACTAAAGGAAAAGATGAGAAAGGCGGGGACACCCGCCTTTTATTCTGTTATCAGACTCCCACCGGATAGAACACTGGTTTTTCATGGGGCATGGAAAGGAATTTGCAGCATATTATTATAACCGGGGACATGAGTGGGGAAAAGATGTTGTAATTAATTATAAGCATGATGCATTTCAGTTCGAATGTACAGGCAGCGGGAATCCACACCGAATTGCCGGTTGTAATAAAAATATTTGTTGATTAGTCAATATTATGAAAGAAGGAGAAAATAAGATGGAAAAACAAATAAAAAAATTAACATTGTCTGCTATGTTTACAGCAAGTGGAATTGTTTTGCCTATGATAACAGGAAATATTGCGGCATTCTGCATAAATACGGATGAGGAATTTAATATATGACAATTCAGCAATTAAAATATGTTCTGATGGTGTCGGAGGCAGGCTCTATTACAGAAGCAGCAAAGAAGCTTTTTATATCACAGCCCAGTCTTTCCAATGCCATCAGGGAAATAGAAAAAGAAGCGGGAATAAGCATTTTTAGCAGGAGCAGAACCGGAATCACCCTGACAAAGGAAGGAATGGAATTTCTTGGATATGCCAGGCAGGTAATTCAGCAGATGGAACTGCTGGAGGACAGGTATATTACGGAATTACCTCCCAAAATAAAGTTTGGGGTTTCTGCCCATCATTATACATTTACGGAAAATGCATTTGTAGAGCTTGTGAAACGTTTTGGGCAGGAGAGGTATGAATTTTATTACAGCGAGACCGGAACACATCAGATTCTGGATAATGTAAAAAACAGAGTCTGCGATTTGGGCATCATCTATCTGTCAGATGAAAACGAGACGGTTATCCGGAAAGTGCTGGAAGAATATCGTATTGTATTTACAGAACTGTTTGAAGCAAAGCCACATGTTTTTTTATAAATTATATCTTTCAGGAGGTTATGAAAAAAATTTTCAGAATCATGACTGGATTTACGAAAAAAATGGATTTGCACTTGGAGCAAACGAAATAAAAACGTGGGAATATGTCATCAATACAAATAAGACAAAAGATGAATTTTATGAAAATGGATTGTTATTAAGGCATCCATTCATAGAATATACCCCATTAAATATTATCGGGGAAACAGTAAGAGGCAGAATTAAATTACCGGATGGTTTAAAACTTTTAAAAGTCAGGGCGGAATATCAGTCAGATAATAAGGTGGTAAATGGTGAAGTAACCGTTAATGAAGAAACAAATGGTTCTTATGGTTTTTCATTCCGGCCACAGCATATGGGAGAACATAAGATAGTATTTACATTTACAAATGGTACAGAAGATTTTACTGTTTTAAATGTCATGGATCGTCTGGATAAAGTGATTGAGGAACGTGTCCAATATATCTGTAATGAGTTGTATACTGGAGAAGATGGAAATCCGGCATGTGCATTTGCACCGGTTTCCAATCAGGGAGAATCACTCGGAAAAGCAAATCTGGTACTTAAGAAAAATCTGCTGGGTACACTGGATGTCACACAGGTTCAAAAAGTAGAAAAGTGTGCAGTGAATTATGTCCGTCCAAAATGGTTTTATCAGGGCGATTTCCGGAAACCGGAAAAACTGTATGGCGATTTTTATCGCTGTATGGACTTTGAATATATTGCACATTTGTTCTATCTGTTATCAGAATTTGAGGATTCTGTACTTGCATTAAATCCGGCTGATACTTATCTAAGGTGGGCGGCTGAAGTGTTTGAACTGAGAGTAAACCCACAGCTGCATGAGGAGGAACGCGGGAAAGAAGAATCCCAGATGCTCGGAGTATATTTTCTATATTTTAATGACCTGTTAAAGAAATTAAAGGAGAAAGGTCTTACGGATGAATATGAAAGAATTAATGACCTTTGGCAGACAGTCATAGACCGTGTGGAGAAGGAAGCTGTTCATTATAAAGCAGCAATTACAGAACATTTTTATGATAATGCCGGATTTGGACCAACCGCGGGAGCATTGGCAGAGTGTGGAAGAACTGAGGCGGCAGAAAGATATGGAAAATTATTACTTGCAAATATCGGATATTCCAATGATTTCCGGGCACAGAATCCGGACAGATGGTGGGAAGCACTTACCTATATGATACATTCACTCTGGGGAGGTGTTACGGCTGCTTCGGCATATAAAGTATATCGTCTGTTAAAAGATATTGATTATCTGGAGGCAAGTTACAGGGCAACAGCAGCAGTTCTTTATTGTTATGATACACATGCAACAGCAGCCTCACCATTAAAGAAAGGTATGGCGGCATCCACTTATGCAGTGGCCGGACCTCATATCAACCGGCCGGATCTTTCCAGAGACCGGTTTGGACAATCCACATTTTACAGGGATGGAGGCATTTTTGCTAAATTATTTGAAAATGACAGTCAGACACCGGACTGGGATATGGGAGAAGAAATGGTTGCATATCTTGAAAATTTTGGAGATAAGACATTTATTATCCATCGTGGAGATACTATCGCAGTCATAAATGGAAGCTATGAAGAAGATGAAAAGGGTTATATAATTACAAGCTATGCACCGTATATAAATCAGTTTTATTATGTTTCAGGGCATGATATAATCAGATTAAAGAGCGAAAAAGGTCAGAATCATTTCATTCTGACAAATAATTTAATAGAACAATTTGAAGCATAAACTTAAGATATTTATGGAGGTAATAGTATGGCAGGTAATATTATATCGATTTCAGTTCCACCTTTTCCAGATTTTATAGAAGGAAATTACAGAATTATGAAAAAAGGACAGAGTCATGTAGAACGAAGAAATCTGGGATATTTTGATTTGATTGTTGTAAAGAAAGGCTGTCTGTTTCTGGCAGAAGAAGAACAACAATATGAAATCAGGGAAAATGAAATGTTTATATTATTACCTGACAGACACCATTATGGATGGAAACCGTGCGAAGAAGATACCGGATTTTACAGGTTGCATTTTTATACAACTTCGGAATGGAAACAGAGCAATACCGGAACAATATTTGTTTCAAAGCTTCCAATACCGGAACTGCATTTTCATCAGTGTTCCTATACCTTGCATTTATCGAAGTATACATCAATCAAAGAGCCGGAACTTATGTTTGAATTATTTCAGGAAATACTGGACAGTACCTTGCAGAATGATATCTGGAAGACAGAACGGTTATTTCTGAAATTTCTGAGATTTATAGAAGATGCGGGAATCCACAAAGACAGGCTTACTTCATTGGCAGAACAGATTCAGATATACCTGGAAAAGAACCTGGATCAACCGATTACAAATGAGGTTTTGGAAGATGTATTTCATCTGCATAAAAACTATCTGGCAAAGGCAATGAAGACAACTTTCGGAAAAACACCGCTGGAAATATTACTGGAAATGCGGATGAATTATGCAAAACAATATTTAATAAGGACAGATTTCAGCATTCAGAAGATTGCAAAAATTACAGGATTTAGTTCGGATATCTATTTTTCAAACTGTTTTAAAAAATATATGGGAATATCTCCAAGACATTACAGACAAAAATATGAGAAAGGATAGGTATAACATATGAGTAAAAATCAAAGTGGTTTATCATTAAAAAACAGAGTGGCATATGCAGGTACAGATGCTGCTGGAAACTTATTGTATTGTACATTGACAAGTTTTATTAATTATTATCATACGGATGTTTTTGGAATTTCCATCGGGACTGCGGCAGTGATAGCATTATTGGTAAGAATTATTAATACAGCAACAGTTCCGTTATGGGGAATTACCATTGATAAGACAAAATCCAAATATGGGAAAAGTCGTCCATGGTTTGCCAGACTTGCGATACCATTTGCAGTATTTATGGCATTGACATTTTTTACACCGGGACTGAGAGGTACGTCAAAAGTGATATATGCCGGATTTACCTATTTGACAGCAAGCATTTTATATACCGGCATTTCGACACCGATTACATCTATTTTGCCAAATCTGAGTAATGATTCCTATGAAAGAACAAAGCTTAATTCATTTCGTATGATTGGCGGCAATGTCGGATATTTTATTACAGCAACTTTCACATTAACATTGGTATCCGTTCTTGGACAGGGAAACAGACAGAGAGGATTCTTTTGTACCGTACTGATTTATGCAGTAGTCTCAGCAGCTATGTTTTTCTTTGCATTTAAAAATACAAAAGAAGTGAATATGGAAGATGCTGACAAGAGCTTGCCGATTAAGGATTGTTTCAAGGCATTAAAATCGAACTGGCCATGGGTTATCGTTGTAATAGGAAGTATGTTCTACTGGCTGGGTAATTCCACAAGAACATCATCCCTGATTTATTACTCCCGTTACTATCTGAAAAATGAAAGTTATGTTTCTATCTTAAATGCCCTGGTTTTGACGCAGATGATAGGTGTAGTGGCTATTCCATTCCTTACAAAAAAATTATCAAAAACAGTAACAATGATTCTTGGATTTTTAATTGCATCGGGTGGGCAGATTATGCTTGGAATATCGGGAAAACATTTTGTGTTTATTCTCGTTGCATGGGTGATTACAAGTATTGGAACAGGAATTGCTGTTTCGATGCCATTTGCAATGCTGTCAGATACAGTGGATTATGGAGAATATAAAAACGGAATCCGTGCAAGTGGATTTTTAACCGCAGTTGGAAGTGCAGCAGGCCTTCAGATTGGAACCGGAATGGGTGATTTTATTCCATTAAAGCTGCTGCAGCATTTTGGATATGTAGCAAATCAGGAACAGACAGCCAGTGCACTGACTGCAATGAAATTTGGATTTTCATATCTGCCAGCCATTTTCTTTATTACCGGTGCAATCGTAATGCTTTTCTATATCCGCTTTGAAAAACAGGAAAAAGCAGTTTTAAAAGAGCTGGAGATGAGAAGAGAGAGGATGCAAAGAGAGCAGAAGTAGAATGAATTTTTACCATCAGATTCTAAAAATAAAAGTTGATAAAATCTTTGCGAATGTCATGGATAAGATGAAAATTTGTCCGATATAAATATCAGTAACAAATGATGCAGGATAAATAACGGAGGTATTTGGATGGCTGTATATGTGATATCGGATATTCATGGAAATTATGATTTGTTTATGGAATTACTGAAAAAAATAAAATTCAGTGAAAAAGACACACTTTATGTTCTGGGCGATGTTGTGGACAGAGGACCGCATCCCATCAAAGTTTTACATAAGCTGATGGAAATGCCGAATGCATTCTGCCTGGTGGGAAATCATGAGCTTATGGCAATCCGGTGCCTTGAATTTCTGATGCAGGAAATTACAGAGGATTCCATTGAACATATGAACGAAGGAATGATACAGGGGATTTCTGAGTGGCAGATGAATGGAAGCAGCACAACCATGCAGGAGTTTCGGACATTGAACAGGGAAGAACAGGAAGATGTTCTTGATTTTATGAAAGACTTTTCTGTTTGCGAGGAACTGCAGGTCGCGGGAAAAAAATATTTTCTGGTACATGCCGGATTGGGAAATTATTCGCCGGAAAAGGATATCGATGATTATACCCTGAAAGAAATGCTGTGGGACCGTGCAGATTATGATACACAGTATTTCCCGGATACCTATGTAGTGACAGGGCATACACCAACACAGCATATTGCAGGAAATCCGAACCCCGGATATATTTACCGGAAAAACAACCATATTGCGATTGACTGCGGTGCATGTCTTCCGGGAGGAAGACTCGCAGCAATCTGTCTGGATAGCGGGGAGGAATTTTATGTTTCCTCTGATATGGACTGTAAGCAGGAGTAGTTAGAAATCCAGACGGTACACATAATCATCCATATAAAAGCCGTTTCCGATATCATTTTTTTCAGAACGGACAATTTTAAATCCGAGGCTTTCATATGCACGGCAGGCACTGTTATGTTTGTTTACATTTAATTCAATGCCGTTTAATTTTAATTCCTTTGCATTGGTAATAACAAATGTCATCATATCGTGGGAATATCCTTTGCCGCGCTCAGATTTGTATAAATAAAATTTGCTTAAATACAGAACATCTTTTTTGGGATAAAATGCCAGAAATCCAAGATTTCTATTTTCCTCGCGGACAAAAAAATAATGATATCCACTTTTGAGCTGTTCTGCTATCGCCTGTTCTGTCTGGAATTTTTCCAGCATATAGTCATTCTGTTCTTTGCCGATTAAAGGGTCAAAGTGTTCTCTTACAATAGCGGTTGCCATTTTAGACATTTCACAAATGCCTGCTTTATCTTCAGGGGATAATTCAATGTATTCCATAATGTAAATCCTTTCTGTATGTTCCTATGTATTTCAAATTATATTTTAAGCATTTGACGTTGTTCTGTCAATTTTTAGTTAGTTATATATAACAGCTAACCTTTTTCGATTTGTATGCATTATGTAGATACAGTACTGTAAAAGTAGCAGAAAAAGAAAAAAATAATTTCTATTGGTCTTGATTTTTTAATTGGTACATATTATAATAAAGTCAGGCGCAGAACGTGCCAGATAAAAGAGTATAAAGTGTGATGGCACACAAAAAAGACACCCAGAACCGGTCAAGTTGATGGGTGTCTCTTTTTGCCTATATGATTACTGTCACTAATCCTCTTTGTCTATATACTTACATATGTAATAGGCAACAATGCTTGCAACAACAGAGAGAATAAAAGAGCATAAAGTTTCCAAATGGCACACCTCCCTTCCCTGTCTGTTTGGGGAGTGACAGTAAAAGAAGTATATCATATTCAATAAATTCCGACAATAATCTTTTTTAGCTGTATAGGAAAAATAATCATTTTAGTTTTCGCTGTTATTTTCGTTCCTCCTCGTAGTTGTCAGTTGTGTCATGAAATATCAGCTATTTCCTGAAAAAATGAAAATCACAGCAGTCCCCGCCATACCCCAGAGTTTGGGTACGGGTAAAGCCTATCTTTTTCAGACCGCCGTATGTCACATCATCAACATCGCAAAACAGGCGGCACAGTTCCTCACAGCCGTTTTCCTGGCAGGCTGTATGCCAGAGACATTTTGTGATTGTCACATCATAGGAATCTTTGGTATGACTTTGAACACTTTCCTGCAAGTCCGTGGTGCGCATGATTTTAAGAAAAATGTGGCTGTAAATAGAGTAAAATCCCGGTACTAATTCCATTTTTGCCGTAGATGCATGCTTTTTTGCCGCGACTTTATCAAGCATATATTTCCGCATATACGCATAGACATCTTCTTTAGAAAGACTGTCTTTTGACAGGGTTTTATAGAGTGCTATGCGGGGAAGAACCGTCTGGACAAGGGTTTTCATTTGATTTTCGGACTTGTTTTTCGTATTTTCAATCAATGTGTCCAGCGTTTTTTCCTGACTGTGAAACAGAGTGTTTGCCTTACTTTCTCCAAATTCTTCGATTAAAAATGCTTTGATTTGTTTTTGCTGTTTTATCTTCATTTATGTCACTTCTTTCTATTCATAAATCTTTCTCCAAATCATCCTGATAATTTTTTTTAATCTCATGAAAAACTATATCAGGAAAATCCATGCAAACATGGATACCATAGCCGCAATATGTAATGTTCCGATGATTTTAAGCGGAAATAAAAGAATGGCAACCGGTAAGATGGTAAAAATTACTGACCATACCGGAAAGCCAATCACACCGGTTACAATCGCAGCAATCAGTGTAATGATATAAACGACCATACCTGCCATGCAGATGCGCAGGATTAGTGCATTATCTTTTAAATCCAGCATGATATCCTTTGCCCTGCTGTCGCCATCCAGTTTTAGAAATACATACTCTGCCAGTGCGGTTTTGACATGAAAACCAGAACCAACAATGCAGAAAAAGGCGGCTGTGACAAACATAATCGCACCAAATACCTGTGATTTTTCATAAGTGTAAATTCCGAGTGAAACATAGCTGAGAAATTCCAATACCAGTGCAAATACGCCTAATACCGCAGACCGCAGGGGAACTTCCGGGGATACCCCTTCCATCATCTTTGCCAGTACACCATCCTTTTTGATTTCTGCTATATTATCGAATTTGATAGTTCCATTCGGAAATATGCTAAGTATGCGGTCGCAATACATATTCAATGCATGACCAAGGATTCCCAGTACAAACATAATTTTTATAGCTGTTACTGTCATAGGCAGACTCCTTTCGGTTGTTAGTTATTTCTAACTAAATCATACCACCAAAACATCTTTCCTGCAATGCTGAATTTGTCTGTTACATATCTGCTTGACAAATCTTAGATAAGAGTTATAATAAGCCTTAAAGAAAGGCAGGTGAATGATATGAACAATTTAACAAATAAAGCTGAAAACATCTATCATTCATCTGCTATCGTGCAGTTTGTAAAACTTTAAGTTTATAATATGATAAATATAACATGTTTTCGGTTTGAAAACATGTTTTTTATATTTTAAGGAGATTAATATTATGAACAAAAAGTTGAAATGCTGCTTCCTATGTGGAAGAAGTATATGAATGAGATAGGAGAGAAAGAAACCGACGAAGAACTGTTAAAAGGGCTGATTTCGCGTATCAATATTGCAGATGCAAATGAAGATGTTTCTTTTGATGTAATATGGAAGGATAATCATGCCGCAGGATTTGCCTTTTATTCCGTGGATGGTGGTATTAAAGGGGTAATTCCGCCGGGCTATGGATATATTATGGAGTTCTATGTGGAAGAAACCTGGAGAAGAAAAGGGATTGGAACGGACTGTGTAAGACGTATCTGTGAGAGGTTAAAGAAAGTTGGCTGTGAAAATATATATCTGACATCTGTGCCGGGAAGTGAAGAATTTTGGAAAAATTGTGGATTTACAAGCACTGATTTGCTTGACCCGGATAACGGATTACATATTTGGATAAGAAATATTTGAATCCGTTATTGATATGTGTATAATAGAAGAAAATAAAGATGCACATGGAGGTACAAAGAATGGATAAAGTACAGTCAGAGAATCAGTTTCCAAAGATACGGTGTGCCGGGAAATATGCAGAGGACCCGCTGTATTTAAAGTATCATGATGAGGAGTGGGGCAGGCCGCTGCATGATGAGAAGATGCTGTATGAAATGTTTGTGATTGAGTTGTTTCAGGCAGGGCTTTCCTGGCGGACACTGCTTCACAAGAGGAAAAATTTTGAGGCGGCGTATGATGGGTTTGACCTTGAAAAAGTCGCCGAATATGGGGAAGAAAAGATAGAGGCCCTGATGCAGGACGAGGGAATTATCCGGAGTCTGCCAAAAATCAGGGGCAGTATTATAAACAGCAGAATTATCCGGGATGAGATTCTGCCGGAATATGGTTCCTGGGATGCGTATGTGTGGAGCTTTACCGGGGGAAGGACGGTTTACGAGCCGCTCGGTACAGTGACAAATCAGTACAGTGATGCCATGTCGGAGGATTTAAAGCGCAGGGGTGCGAAATATGCGGGTTCTGTGTCAATTTTCTCTTATTTTCAGGCGGTTGGTGTGATAAATTCGCACAGCAAAGAGTGTTTCTGTTATAAAGAGCTGGAAGAACAGCCACAGCTTTACCATCTGACGGTAAATTTCATGCAGACTCCGATGGGAGTGGAGAAGGACCGAATTTGTTTTTCGTGGAAAATGTGTGCCGGAAAAAAGTGCGTGGAGCAGGAGGCATATCAGATTTCTTTAAAATGTGCGGGAGAGGAAATATGGAACAGCGGAAAAGTGATTTCCACGCGTTCCGTAGGGATAGCATCAGGCGAGATTTCTTTGAAAGCGGGGACAAGATATACCTGGCAGGTAACAGTCTGGATGAAAGACGGCGCGTGTGTAACGTCGGCAGAGACCTGTTTTGAAACTGCCATTTCCGGAGATGCTGCATGGGAGAAAGCACCGTTTCTGGGTGCAAAGGACATTACACTCCCGGTTTTGGTGCTCACAAAAGAATTGAAAAAAGAACGGGTGGTAAGAGCCAGACTTTATGCGACGGCAATCGGTACTTATCAGGTATTTCTCGGCGGCAGGGAAGTCGGCAGTGAATATCATATGAAACCGGGATATGGAGATGGTGCACGTTCGATTTCCAGTCAGACATTTCCGGTGGAACAGTTTTTAAAGGACGGTAGATTTACCATTGCATTTCTGATAGGAACGGGCTGGCATGACAAAGACGGTGCAGATAAGATGGCGGAGACAGCCAATCAGACCGGCATCAAAATGCTTCTTCGCATCGAATATGCAGATGGGACAAGGCAGGACATTACCTCCGGGGAACAGGACTGGGTGGCAGTTCCGGACGGACCGGTGGAGAAAAGCGGTATTTATTATGGCGAGGACTATCATCAGGGGAAATATATCAGTCTTAAAAATATGTTGCAGACTGGAAGTATGGAGGACAGAACCATTCTTTCCGGGGACAGTCTGATACAGTTTGAGTATGTGGGAAAAATCAAGGGAGAACCGGCAGGAAATGGCAGAATCAATCCGGAATATTCCCACACACCGAAAAGTCTTACGGCATATTCCGGGTATCGAAAAAAATCAGAGTATCCGGGCGGAGAGATAGCGGAAGATTTTTATCTGGATAATTGGGAAGAAAATCATCCGGTTCATCTAAAGAAAGGGCAGACATTGATTGCGGATATGGGGCAGAACATGACGGCGATACCATACCTTGTCTGGAAAGGAAAAAAGGGCGGCAGTGCAAGGCTTCGTTTTGGCGAAATGTTAAATGACGGAAGCAGAGTGACAGAGCAGTTTGTCAGCGGTACAAGGGATGCCAGCGGACCGCGCGGAACTCTGTATACACACAGCCTCAGGAATGCACGTTCTGCGGTGAATTATCAGTTTGGCAGCAGTGCGAAAGAATGTTATCAGACACATACCTCATTTTTCGGATATCGTTATATCGAGGTTACGGCAGATTGCGATATCGAGATTTATGAATTAAAGTCTCTGGCACTTTCTTCCATCTACCGTCAGAACGGAAAGATAGAGACGAATCATCCGGGCATTAACAGGCTGTTTCAGAATATTCTGTACGGACAGATGAGTAATTTCTTTACCATGATTACGGACTGCCCGCAGAGAGACGAGCGCAAGGCATGGACCGGGGACGCACAGGTATTTGCAGACAGCGCGTTATATAATTTTGATGCACAGGCATTTATGCGGGAATACGAGGAAAAACTGGGAGCGGCGACAAGGCAGTACGGATATGCACCGGCAGTATTATCACTCTGGGATTTCTTTTCCAACTGGGCATCCGGATGGAGTGATGCGCTGATTATCATCTGTTACCGCCTGTATGAACATTCCGGCGATACAGCGGTGATTCGGAAGCACTGGGAGGAAATGAACCGGTACATGGAATATTTAAAACAGCATGAGCGGGCAGGGCATCAGGCACCGAATCAGGACACCACAGGATATGGGGACTGGCTGGCATTTCAGGGAACCGGATATGAACTGATGGCGGATTTGATGTATGCCTATGTGACAAAATTAATGAAAAAAATGGCGGACCTCATAGGCGAAAAAGAAAAGAGCCTGTACTATGAAAAACGGTTTGAACAAATCAAAGAAACGTATCTCAGAAGTCATGTGGAGAAGAAGGACGGTCTTGTGGTAAGGTCGGACCGCGGAACTCCGGTCATGCAGAATAAGGGCGGTGTCAATGAGAAAAATTCCCAGACAGCACTTCTCTGGATGCTGAAATTAGGAATTACAGACGGTGAGGAAATGACGCAGGAACTAAAGAAACTTCTCGTGGAAAATGTCAGAAACGATCATCCGGATAAGGAAAGTGTACGCGCGGGATATACGAAAAATTCGCTGGCAGTCGGATTCCTCGGAGTGCCTGTGATACTTCCGGTGCTGACGGAAATCGGTGAGGGAACACTTGCCTACCGTGTACTGTTGAACGAATCCTGCCCGTCCTGGCTGTTTGAAGTAAATGCCGGTGCAACCACCATCTGGGAACGCTGGGATTCCTATCATCCGGAAAAAGGATTTGGCGACAGTGAGATGAATTCTTACAATCATTTCTCCTATGGCGCAGTGGCAGAATGGATGTACCGCTATATGGCAGGAATTTCTTCCGAGGACGGTTTTAAACACATCATTTTGCAGCCATGCATTGATATGGAAGAAACGGAAAATGCGATTCGCATGGTGCGTGGGGAGTATGACAGTGTGTATGGTCCGGTGCGGGTTTTGTGGAAAAGAGAAAAAATGCTGGAATATCATGTGGAAATCCCGGCGAACACAAGTGCGGTGCTTTATCTGCCGGATGGAGAATATGATGTGGACGAAATGGTCAAAGACTGCGGGAAAGTCTGGCATCAGAGTGCGTACAAGAGAAAGTTTACGTTTGGAAGCGGAGAATATACCATAAATGAAAAAACGAATCAATAAGCAGAATTGACAGTATAAAATAACACTGTTATAATAACAGCGTTATTAAAAGGAGGAAGGAAATGCGCAGGGAAACCAAAGGCGTGACGGAGACTTTGCTGGAGACGGCAAGGAAGGAATTTTTGAAATGTGGTTTTCGCGGGGCAAGCCTCAGAAAGATATCGGCCGACAGCGGAGTGAGTACCAATTCGATTTATACAAGATTTGGCGATAAAGCAGGATTGTTTGCTGCGATTGTGAAGCCGGCGGCGGACGGGCTGATGGATATTTATCTGGAAAGTATCCGTACTGCAGAGGGTAAGGAAAGTATATCACTTGCTGTAGAAGAAGGAAATGAGGGAACGGACCGGGTTCTGGAATATATTTATCAGAATCTGGATGAATTTCGATTGATTTTCTGTGAATCTCAGGGAACGGAATATGAAAATTATTTTGACCGGCTGACAGAGATTGAGGAGAGCTATTATAAAAAATTTGCCGGACAGTTTACCGGAAATCCAAATCAGCCGGATGATTTTTTTATCCATGTGTATTGCCGGATGGGCTGGCAGTATATTTACGAACTTGTGACTCATGAAAAAACTTATGAGGAAGCAAAGCATTTTATGCAGAATGTCAGGGTATTTCACAATGCAGGATGGAATGCAATGGCGGAATTTCTGAACCGGACCGGAGAATGAAATATGGAATGAATATTTGGGCAGTAATAGAATACTGCCTTAATAAATACATATGGGTTAGTTGAAACTAATTCATGAAAGCTTTAAAGGAGGTTAATTATGAAGGAAAAAAAGCAAAGTGCGCTGTCAAGACTAATGGACATTGCGGGAAATCATAAGTACCTGTCTTATCTGTCCTGTGTTCTGGCAGCAGTCAGTGCATGGATTGCGCTGATTCCGTTTTATGATGTGTTCTGCATCATAAAAGAAATTCTGGAGGTCCGGCCGGATTTTGACCGGGCGGTACATATTACATCTTACGGCTGGCAGGCGGTGGGATTTGCCCTGCTGTCCATGGTGTTTTATATTGTGGCACTGATGTGTTCGCATAAGGCGGCGTTCCGGGTTCAGGCAAACCTGAGAATCAAAATGATGGAACATATCATGAAGCTTCCGCTTGGTTATGTGGAGGCGGAGGGAACAGGAAAAATCCGGAAGATAGTGACAGATTCCACCGCGGCAACGGAAACATACCTGGCGCATAATCTTCCGGATAAAGCAGTTTCCTATGCGACTCCGGTCGGACTGCTGGCGATGATGCTTGTATTTGACTGGCGACTGGGACTTATCAGTCTGATTCCGGCAGTTCTGGCGTTTGTCCTGATGGGGACGCTGATGATGGGACCGAAGATGGCGGAGGATATGAAGCAGTACCAGAATGCCCTCGAAACCATGTCCTCAGAGGCAGTTGAATACGTCAGGGGGATTCCGGTGGTAAAAACATTCGGTCAGACGGTATTTTCTTTTAAGAGATTTAAGTCTGCCATTGATGATTATGAAAAATGGACACTGGATTACACCAAAAGCATGATGAAGCCGATGATTGCATTTACCACGGCGGCAAACGGAATCTTTGCGGCATTGATTCTTGCAGCCTATGCTTTTGCAGGAAAAGGTGTTACGGACACACTGATTTTAAATATTATTTTTTATGTATTAATTACTTCTATCCTGACAGTTACCCTGATGAAGATTGCCTATGCCGGGGAATCTCAGATGATTGTGGAAGATGCGTTAAAGAGAATGGACGATATTCTGGATGTTGCACCTCTGGCTGAGGCAGGAAAAAAAGAAGTGCCAAAAGATGCATCTGTGGAATTAAAGGATGTTGCATTTGCTTATGATGACACAAAGGGAAATGCGATTGATGGCATTTCATTAAATATCCGGACCGGAGAACATATTGCCCTGGTCGGTCCGTCGGGAGGCGGAAAAACAACGCTTGCTTCCCTGATTGCGAGGTTCTGGGATGTAAAGAGCGGTGCGGTAAAAATCGGTGGTGTGGATGTAAAAAATATCGACAGCAAAGAACTGATGAACCATGTTTCTTATGTATTTCAGGACAGTAAGCTTTTAAAAACAAGTATTCTGGAAAATGTCCGCATGGGAAGACCGGACGCATCGGAACAGGAAGTCCTGCAGGCATTAAAAGAAGCACAGTGCATGGATATTCTGGAAAAATTTCCGGACGGCGTGAATACAGTTATCGGTTCAAAAGGAATCTATGTATCCGGCGGAGAGGCACAGAGACTTGCCATTGCAAGGGCATTTCTGAAAAATGCACCGGTTCTGATACTGGACGAAGCCACGGCATTTGCAGACCCGGACAATGAAGTGCTGGTGCAGAAAGCATTTGAAAATCTTTCCAGAAATAAAACAGTCATTATGATTGCACATCGTCTGTCCACTATCACAGGTGCGGACAGAATCTATGTATTAAAAGATGGCAAAATCGCAGAGGAAGGCACACACGAAGAACTGACAAAGCAGAATGGAATTTATACCCATATGTGGAAAGAATACAATCAGTCCGTTAATTGGAAAGTGGGAAGGAGAGGTGAATCTGTATGATTGAAAAATTAAAGCATAAATATGCCCTGTCAGAAAAAGGTGCAAAGGATATGGTGCGGGCATTTGTGGCGGTGACACTGGCAAACCTTGCCCTGATGGTGCCGGTAGGTCTGCTGTATGTGCTGGCATCCTGCCTTCTGGATGGAAGTCTGCCAAAAGAAAAACTGCCGTTTTTTATTATCGGTATCATTGCGGCATTGCTCCTGATTATTGTAACGACCTATTTCCAGTACAATTCCACCTTTATGGCAACTTATGTGGAAAGCGGGGTAAGAAGACGTACACTTGCAGAAAAATTAAGGAAATTACCACTGTCCTTTTTTGGAAAGAAGGATTTATCCGACCTGACCAATACTATTATGTCCGACTGTGCATTGCTCGAAACAGCCAGTTCCCACTGGATTCCGGAACTTGTCGGTGCATTTTTATCCACAACAATTATTGTCATCAGCCTGTTTGCATTTGACTGGAGAATGGCACTTGCCGCCGTATGGGCAATGCCGGTTGCATTTCTGGTGGTATTTTATTCCAGAAGTGTAATGAATAAAATACATGAAAAATCTCTCAGCTACAAATTAAACTGTCTGGATGGCATACAGGAAGGACTGGAAACCATAAGGGATTTGCGTTCCAACAATATGACGGACGCATACAGAAAAGGATTAAATAAAAAAATCAAAGATGTGGAAAGATATGCGCTGGTTTCTGAATTTACCAATGCGGCATTTGTCTGCTCGGCACAGATGATACTGAAACTGGGAATCGGAACCGTGGCAGTTACCGGCAGTATGCTTCTGGTTAAAGGAGAAATCAGTGTGCTGACCTTCTTTATGTTTTTGCTGGTTGTTACCAGAATGTATGAGCCGCTGCAGATTTCCCTGCAGAATCTGTCAGCTATCATAAGCCTTGACCCAAGCTGCAGACGTATGGATGAAATTCTCTCCCACGAGGAGCAGAGCGGACGTGAAACACTGGATAACAAAGGATATGATATCTGTTTTGACCACGTTGCATTTTCCTACAAGGCAGGAGAGCAGGTGCTTCGTGATGTCAGCTTTACGGCAAAACAGGGAGAAGTGACGGCACTCATCGGTCCGTCCGGCGGTGGAAAAACAACCGTATCAAGACTGGCTGCAAGGTTCTGGAACAATGAAAAGGGAAAAATTACCGTTGGCGGAATGAATGTGTCGGAAATTGACCCGGAAAAACTGTTATCTCTTTATTCCATCGTATTTCAGGATGTCACATTATTTAACAATACGGTTCTGGAAAATATCAGAATCGGAAGAAAAGATGCGACAGATGAGGAAGTAAAAGCTGCTGCAAAACTTGCACACTGTGAGGAATTTGTGGAGAAACTGCCGGATAAGTGGAATACCATGATTGGAGAAAACGGTTCGGAGCTGTCCGGCGGAGAAAGACAGAGAATATCCATCGCCAGGGCATTTTTGAAGGATGCGCCGATTATTCTGATGGACGAGGCGACAGCTTCTCTGGACGTGGATAATGAATCCGTTATTCAGGAATCTATCTCAAAACTTATCCGCAACAAAACGGTGTTAATCATCGCCCACAGAATGAGAACGGTGGATGGTGCGGATAAAATAGTAGTATTAAAAGACGGCGTTGTGGCGGAACAGGGAAGTCCGGCAGAACTCAAAGCCAGAGACAGCATTTACAAACATATGATGGATATGCAGATATTGTCAGAGCAGTGGAAATATTAGCTTGTCAGATGGAACATTTTCCGATATAATGATTTGCGGAATTGCGGCAGGAACCATAGTTCTGCAAATTTTATGGGTTATAAATTACGAATCTGCGGATAAAATTCGTCATGCTGTACAAAAGGGAGATAACCCGAATTTCAGGAGGTCTTTCATGGACGAAACAAATAAAACAATTCGTGATGCCAGAAGCCTTGGTATTCCGAAGATGCTGCTGTTGGGATTACAGCATATGTTTGCCATGTTCGGTGCAACGATACTCGTTCCGATACTGGTCAATAACTATTTTAACGGAGAAGGGCTTTCCGTTTCCGTTACATTATTTTTTGCAGGTGTGGGTACGTTATTCTTTCACATCTGTACAAAGTTAAAAGTACCGGCATTTCTCGGTTCTTCTTTTGCATTTCTCGGTGGATTTGAAACCGTTGCAAATCTGGATACCGGTATTTTTGCAGATATGAGCATGGGCGAGAAGCTGCCGTATGCCTGCGGTGGAATCGTAGTGGCAGGTGTTCTTTATCTGATACTTGCAGTAATTATTAAAATGGTAGGAGTAAAGCGTGCCATGCATTTTCTTCCGCCGGTTGTGACCGGACCGATTATTATCTGTATCGGTCTCAGTCTTGCACCGTCTGCGGTAAGCAATGTACAGACAAACTGGCTGCTTGCCATTGTGGCATTTGCCATCATTGTTATCTTTAATATCTGGGGAAAAGGAATGTTCAAGATTATTCCGATTCTTCTGGGAATTGCCGGTTCTTATGCGGTGGCACTGATTCTTCATGCCTGTGGCATTACCAATCCGGACGGAAGTGCAATCTTTGATTTTACCTCTGTTGCAAGTGCTTCCTGGGTGGACATACCGCCGTTTCAGCTTTGCAAATTTAATCTGACGGCCATTCTTGCCATGGCACCGATTGCAGTGGCATCCATGATGGAGCATATCGGAGATATTTCTGCTATTTCCGCTACGGTCGGAGAAAACTTTGTAGAAAACCCGGGACTTCACCGCACCTTAATCGGAGATGGTCTGGCTACTTCCATATCAGCATTGTTTGGCGGCCCGGCCAATACGACTTACGGCGAAAATACCGGCGTTCTGGAACTGAGCCGTGTGCATGACCCGAAAGTTATCCGCCTGGCGGCCTGCTATGCCATTGTGTTAAGCTTTATTCCAAAGTTTGCACAAATCATCAGTACCATGCCGATAGCCATCGTAGGCGGTGTCAGCTTCATTCTCTATGGAATGATTGCAGCCATCGGTGTGCGCAACGTGGTAGAAAATAAGGTGGACTTTACCGATTCCAGAAATCTGATTATCGCAGCAACCATTCTTGTCTGCGGACTCGGATTTTCCGACGGACTCACCTTCAACGTGGCAGGAACAAGCATCACACTGACAGGTCTTGCCATCGCAGCCATTATGGGAGTGGCATTAAATGCCATTCTTCCGGAGAAAAAAGCAGAAGCATAAGTAAGTAAAAACAGTCTTTCACAGAGAAATTGTGGAAGGCTGTTTTTGATATATATTTATAAACAGACATTTGACGAAAAAATCTCTAAATAAACAAATGATGATTGACAGAAATGAAAAGGTGGATATAATAAAAGTATGAGGGAGGTGCCTAATCATGTTAGTGAAAATAAGTGTAGAGAACTTTAAGTCATTTCAGGATGCAACAGAATTAACAATGATTTCATCAAATAAGATTCGCACAAATGCCAGTCATAGATTAAAAATAAAAAGCACCCAGTTGTTGAAATATGGTGTTGTATATGGTGCAAATGCATCTGGCAAAACGAATCTGGTAGAATTTTTCAGGTTTTTTAAGAAATGTGTGAGTGGTGGGATTCCGATGGAAGCAGTTCAGATGTTTTGTAAAAACCGTGAGCAAAATAAAGAGAGGGAAAGTAATTTTGAGATGCAGTTTACCGTTGGAGATAAGTTTTATGCATATGGTTTTTCTGCTGTATTAAGTAAAAGAAAGATTACTGCAGAATGGCTCTATGAACTTTACCAGAATGGAACCGCACATTGTCTGTTTGAGAGAGAGGGTAATAAACGGCCTGTATTGGATGAATCTATCAATTTAAGCGGTGCTGAAAAGACTAAATTTGATATATATGCAGATGATTTTGAGGGCAATGAAACCGTACTGTTTCTGACGGAAATGAATAGAGGCAAAAAGTATACACAAGATTCAAAATTGATATTTTTTAAGAATGTTTTTGAATGGATACAGAACCATATTTGTATTATTACACCCAATACTCCATTAATAGATTTAGAATACTATTATGATAATGAATCATTGCAGCTGATAAATAAGCTGATAGAAACATTTGATACGGGAATAAGTACCGTGAATATTGAAGAAATTACTCTGGATGAGTTGTCCAATGTAATGCCTCCTGCAGTATTTGATAAGGCAATGACACATCTAAAAAACAAAGTAGAAGAAAATGAAAATGGGCATTATCGTATGACTATGAGGTCACAGGAAAGTTTCTTTAGTATTGAAGTAAATGGACATGAAGAACCGAAGGTAACAACGATACGATTACATCACAACAAATCATTTTATGATTTTGGATTTGAGGAAGAATCAGATGGTACACGTCGTTTGTTTGACTTGATGGATATGCTGCTCAATAAAAGAAATGATGTCCTATATGTTGTGGATGAACTGGAAAGAAGTCTGCATCCAAAACTAACCGAACATTTTTTGAAATTATTTATGGAGCTGCATGAAGAACAAAAGATGCAATTATTATTTACTACCCACGAATCTTCTATTATGGACCAGTCAGTTTTTCGTCGGGATGAAATCTGGTTTGTGGAACGTAATACAGAAAATGCAAGCAATATTTATTCTCTGGACCGTTTTAAAGAACGTTATGACAAAGTACTCAGCAAGGCATATTTAGAGGGCAGATATGGTGCAATACCGGTATTCTCTGCTTTTAAATTCAGAGGGGAGGAGTAAGATATGGCACCTGTGAGAAGTTATACAAATTGGAATTGCAGGGAAAACGATGCAAAAGAACAGATTGAGCCTTATAGAAAGTACTTTTTCATATGCGAAGGTGCGAATACAGAAACGTGGTATTTCAGAAAATTAATTGATATAAGAAAATCTTTAAATATCCATCCATTAATTGATATTCGTCTGCTTGAGAAAACAGATGAAGATAAGGATATCAGTTTTCCAAGAAAATTAATTACGTTCGCTGAATCACAGAAGGATAATCAGGAAATTGCATTTGATAAAGAACGGGATAAAATGATAGTAGTGTTTGATGCTGATATATTTGAAACAAAAGTGCAGGATTATGATGATGTAATTGCAGAAGGTGAAAAGAATAATATACTGGCAGTAAGCAATCCGGCATTTGAATTATTTTTGCTGCTGCATTTTGAAAATTCATATGAACAGGAGATTCTTCCTAATCAGGATAAAATTATTGCGAATCAGAAAGAAGGAAATCAGACTTTTATTTATAAATTACTGCTAAGTAAAACAGGAGTTAATTCAAAGAAAAATCCGCAGATAGGAGAGCTGGCTGAAAAAGTGGACATTGCGATTAGGCAGGAAAAGAAAATGAATGAAGATATTCATGATTGCAAAGGAAAAATCACCTGCAATATTGGAAAAATAATAGAGAGTATCAGAATGGATAAGGAAATATAAAAATATTCATAAGAGAAAGGAAAAAGAGATGCTGTACCGTTACCCGGATTATTATGACCGGTTTGCATGTATTGCGGACCGATGTGAAGAAACATGCTGTGCCGGCTGGCAGATTGTGATAGATGAAGATGCCCTTGAGAAATACAGGGAGAAACTCTCAGGCAAAAAAGATGACAGAATCGACTGGGAGGAGGGTGTTTTTTGCCAGTCCGGAGAAAAAAGATGCACATTTTTAAACGACAGGAATCTCTGCGATATGTACATTGAGTGGGGTGAGGAGTATCTCTGTGAAACCTGCAGACGATATCCGAGACATATTGAGGAATTTGAAAATATCCGGGAATATACCTTATCGCTTTCCTGCCCGGAAGCGGCACAAATCATTCTCGGAAACAGGGAAAAAGTGACATTTATCGAGAAAGAGGATGAACTGGAAGAAGAGGATGAAGAATTTGACGATTTATTGTTTTCCATGCTTGCCGATGTGCGGGAAGTTCTTTATGAAATTCTGCAGAACCGGAAGCTAGGCATCCGTCAGAGAATCCTGTTATTGCTGGATGTGACAGAAAAGTGCCAGGAGAAAATAGATGAGGATGATATTTTTGCCATTAATGATGTGATAGAAAAATATTCGCATGATGAAAAGAAAGAGCCTGTGCTGGAAGATGCATCAAATTATGAAAAGTCACTTGCGAGATTTCAGATGCTTTTCCAGATGGAGCTTCTGAACGACCTGTGGGCGGATATGACCGATGAGGCAGCAGAACTGGTGTACGGAGGCGGAGAGTCTGTCTACCGGAAAGAACATCACGAATTTGAAACTTGGCTGGCAGTTCATTATAAAGACTATGACATTATTTTAGAACAGATACTGGTTTATTTTATTTCTACCTATTTCTGCGGTGCTGTTTACGATGGGGGCATGACCGGAAAAACACAGATAGCAGTGACAAGCCTTGTCTGCATCAATGAGATGCTGTTTGCCAGATGGAAGAAGAATGGAAAAGAACTGGACTTTTCAGATATCGTGACCATCGCATATATGTATTCGAGGGAACTCGAACACTCGGATGTGAATCTGGAGTTGTTTTCCGGAGCAGAATAAGAAAGCAGGTTTTTTCTACAAAGAAACAGTTGTGTTTCCTGTAGAATTATGTTATATTAAATCGAATTGAATATGTAGTAATCAGGTGTCAGGGCAATCATCCATGTATGGTTGGCCCTGGTGAAAAGGGAAACAGGTGCAAATCCTGTACGAACTCGTCACCGTAATTAGGGAGCTGAAGCCGATATATCACTGGGAAACTGGGAAGATGGCCAATGCAATGATCTTCAAGCCGGGAGACCTGCCTGACTGCTGTACAGAAACGATTGTTTCAGACCACGAGTAAAAAGGTTGTACGTTTATTATGTGTGCAGGCCCTTATTCTATCTTTTTTTAAATTGTAGAAGAGGGTTTTTCTTTTGTATACAGAAAATGCGTGAAGTATATTTTCTCTTTGTGTAACTGTCGTTTTTGCAGCAGATACATATTTTACAATAATAAACAGCAGGAGAACTGCAGAAACGAGGACAAAATGAGAAAGAAAACAGTAGCATTAGTAATGACAGCAGCATTGATGGGAAGTATCTGCCTGACCGGATGTGGAAAAAGCACAGACGATACGTCAAAAGAAACAACCACAGCAAAGCAGGCAGAAAGCAAAAAAGATGATGCCGTGAGTGTGGACCAGGAAAAAGCAGATGAAGTGGCCGATTTAATTGATGCAATCTATGTACAGGAAAGAAATGACAATACAGATAAACAGTGCAGCGATGCAAAGGCTGCATGGGATAAACTGACTGACGCACAGAAAGAACTGGTAGAAGGTGAAAATGCGGACCCGGATTACTTTGGAAGAGATACCGGGGATGCGTCTAAGGATGATGCCCGTAATCAGGATGAAATCGGCGAGAATGAAATTCTTGTAGTCAGCTTCGGAACTTCTTTCAATGACAGCCGTGTGGCTGATATTAAGGGAATTGAAGATGCATTGCAAACAGCATATCCGGAATGGTCTGTAAGAAGAGCATTTACTGCACAGATAATTATTAATCATGTTCAGGCACGTGACGGAGAAAAAATTGACAATGTAGAGCAGGCACTGGAACGTTCTGTTTCCAACGGTGTAAAGAATCTGGTTATCCAGCCGACTCATCTGATGCATGGTGCAGAATATGACGAACTGATGGAAGTGGTAGAAAATTATAAAGATAAGTTTGAATCTGTAAAGATTGCAGAACCATTGCTTGGTGAAGTGGGAAGTGATGCAGCAGTTATCAATGAAGATAAAAAAGAAGTAGCTGAAATTCTGACAAAAGAAGCAGTAAGCGAAGCAGGATATGACAGTCTGGATGCAGCAAAAGAAGATGGAACAGCATTTGTATTTATGGGACATGGTACTTCCCATGCGGCAAAAATATCTTACAGCCAGATGCAGTCCCAGATGAAAGAGCTTGGCTATAACAATGTATTTATCGGAACCGTAGAAGGTGAGCCGGAAGAAACAGCATGCGAAGAAGTTATTAAGGCAGCTTCAGAAGCCGGTTACAAGAAGATTGTACTCCGTCCTCTGATGGTAGTAGCAGGAGACCATGCAAACAATGATATGGCAGGAGATGACGAAGACTCCTGGTTAAGTATGTTTAAGGCATCCGGAAAATTTGACAGTGTAACAACACAGATTAAAGGTCTCGGCGAAATCGAAGGAATCCAGAAAATTTATGTAAAACATACAGAAAATGCAATCAATCAGCAGTAACAGGAAAGGCATAAACAGACATGAAGAAAAGATGGATGAAAACAACTGGTGCAATAGTTGCTGTATGCACCCTGCTTGCAGGGTGCACCGGTTCAACCGGTACAAATACGGAAAATCCGACCACTGTTTCGGGAGAAACAAAAGAAGTATCCGAAGCAAAGGAAACCGAAGAACAGAAAGTGCAGCTGGAGGATGGTATATATACTGCGGAATTTGATACGGACAGCAGTATGTTCCATGTAAGTGAAGCATGTGACGGAAAAGGAAAATTAACCGTAAAAGACGGAAAAATGACCATGCATATTTCACTTGCATCACAGAAAATATTAAATCTTTATTACGGACTTGCAGAAGATGCCCGGAAAGAGGGAGCAGAGCTGCTGCAGCCAACAGAGGACACAGTAACCTTCAGCGATGGAACAAGCGAAGTTGTAAATGGATTTGATATTCCGGTTCCGGCGATTGATGAAGAATTTGATTTGGCACTGATAGGAACAAAAGGAACATGGTATGACCATAAGGTCAGGGTTTCCAATCCGCAGAAGGAAGAAACCGGGACTCTGGAAGACGGCACTTATACCATGGATATTACATTTGAAGGCGGAAGCGGAAGGGCATCCATAGAATCACCTGTTACCATAAATGTGCAGGGCGGTAAAGTAACTGCGGATATTCAGTGGAGCAGTCCGAACTATGACTATATGATAGTGGACGGAGAAAAATATCTGCCGGTCAATACAGAGGGCAACTCCGTCTTTCAGATACCTGTGACTGCGTTTGATGAGCCTTTGACCGTTATTGGCGACACCGTAGCCATGAGTACACCGCATGAAATTGAATATACCATAACGTTTCATTCAGATACAGTGAAATAAGTAAGAGGAAAAAATGACAGGAAGAAGAAAGATAGCGATTGCCTGCTGTTTGTTTCTGGCAGGACTGTCATGGCTTACCGGCTGTGGCGGTCCTTCTTCCCATTTTGCAGAAAATAAGGATAATTCAGGAAAAACAGCAGTTGGGGATAGTCTTACCTATGAAGGTTCGATGGAACTGCAGTATGCAGAAAATTTTTCGGTTGATTATTATGAAGGCGGATATAAATTATTGACGATTTGCGATGGTACGAAACTGCTGCTTGTGCCGGAGGGCAAAGAGCCACCGGAAGATACCGGGGATGATGTGATTGTGTTAAAACAGCCTGTACAGAATCTTTATCTGGTATCGTCGGCGGTGATGGATATGTTCTGCAGGCTGGATGCACTGGACAGCATCCGGCTGTCGGGGCAGAAGCAGGAGAACTGGTATATTGAAGAGGCAAAAGAGGCCATGGCGGATGGAAAGATAATCTATGCCGGCAAATATAATAAGCCGGATTATGAATTAATCGTATCACAGAATTGTTCCCTTGCAATTGAAAACAGAATGATTACACATTCCCCGGAGGTGATGGAGATGCTGGAGAGCTTTGGGATTCCGGTTATGACAGAATATTCCAGTTACGAAGAACATCCGCTTGGAAGGGTAGAGTGGGTAAAATTCTTTGGAGCTTTGACGGATAAAGAAGACCGGGCGGAGGAATTGTTCCGGGAACAGGATGAGATATTAAAGCAGATAACGGCGAATGAATCCACAGACAGGACGGTGGCATTTTTTTATATTACATCGAACGGACTGGCGCAGGTCAGACAGAGTTCGGATTACATTGCAAAGTCAATCGCACTGTCGGGAGGCAGATATATTTTTGAAGATATGGAAGATTCCGGCACAGGCCGTTCTACAGTAAATATGCAGCTCGAAGAATTTTATGCCGGTGCAAAAGATGCCGATTATATCATTTACAACAGTTCGATTGATGGCGGAATAAGTTCGGTCAGCGATTTGCTGGACAAGTGTCCGGTACTTTCTGACTTTAAGGCAGTGCAGGAGGGAAATGTCTTTTGTACGACCAATGATATGTATCAGCAGTCCATGTCCATCGGCTATATGATAGATGATATGCATAAAATGCTTACGGGAGAAGAGGATATGCGATATCTTTTCCGGTTGAAATAAGGAGAATAAGATGCAGCAAAAAAGAAGAATCAGATACATCATGTCATTTATTTTACTGACAGCGGGGGTTATTCTGTTTGTGATTTTAAATATCTGTATTGGAACCGTAGAAATTTCCCTTTCTGATATTTTTGCATCTTTGCAGGGAAAAACAGTGAAGAATGCAAGGATTCTCTGGGATATCCGTATGCCCAGGACACTTGCGGCAATGATTCTCGGCGGCGGTCTGGCCCTGGCAGGCTATCTGCTGCAGACATTTTTTCACAATCCCATAGCAGGTCCTTTTGTGCTGGGAATTTCTTCCGGGGCAAAGATGACAGTGGCTGTGGTTATGGTATTTCTTACCGGAAAAATGATAAGAATAAGCTCTGGAATGCTGATATTTGCGGCATTTCTTGGAGCTATGATATCCATGGGATTTGTTCTTCTGATGTCAACGAAAGTACATAATATGTCAATGCTGGTGGTCAGCGGTGTCATGATTGGATATATCTGTTCTGCCATAACGGAACTGATTATTACATTTGCAAGCGATGCCGACATTGTAAATCTTCATAACTGGTCCAGAGGCAGTTTTTCCGGGATTACCTGGGATAATGTCAGGGTTATGGCATTTGTTACCGGAGTGACATTTCTGGCAGTGTTTCTTCTGGCAAAACCTCTGAGTGCCTATCAGACGGGAGAGGCCTATGCGAAAAACATGGGAGTAAAAATCCGGCTGCTGCGTGCTTTGCTGGTGATTTTGTCAAGTATTCTGTCCGGCTGCATCGTCGCATTTGCGGGACCGGTATCATTTGTAGGTATTGCAGTTCCACATCTTACAAAGAACCTGCTTGGTTCGTCAAAGCCGATTCTGATGATTCCGGCCTGTTTTCTGGGCGGCAGTGTATTCTGCCTGTTGTGCGACCTGCTGGCAAGAACCATGTTTGCCCCTACGGAATTAAGTATCAGTACAGTAACGGCAATTTTTGGTGCACCCGTGGTTCTGTGGGTAATGATCAGACGGAATAAGGAGAAAATGACAGGATGAAATATTATTTTTGGACAGAGAAAATGAGTGTCGGTTATCATGGACAGCCGCTGATTGAAAATATAGAATTTGGACTGGAACAGGGGGAAATTCTGACACTGATAGGTCCGAACGGTGCAGGAAAATCAACGATTTTGAAAAGTATTGCCAGACAGCTGGATGTGATAAACGGGAGCATCTGGATAGGAGAAAAAAAACTGGAATATTTTTCCGGAAAAGAATTATCCCGGAACATGGCGGTGCTTTTGACGGAAAGACTTCACACGGAGATGATGACCTGTGAAGATGTAGTTGCAACCGGGAGATATCCCTATACCGGAAAATTCGGTATTCTTTCCAAAGCGGATGAAGCAATTGTCAGAGAGTCTATGGAACAGGTGCATATTCTGGAAATAGGGGACAGGGATTTTACGAAAATCAGTGACGGACAGCGGCAGCGGGTGATGCTTGCAAGGGCAATCTGTCAGGAACCGGATATCATTATACTGGATGAACCGACCTCTTTTCTGGATGTAAAATACAAATTGGAATTTCTCTCTATTCTGCAGGAAATGAAGAGGAAGAAAAAACTCACCGTAATCATGTCCTTGCATGAGCTGGATTTGGCACAGCGCATATCGGACAAAATTCTTTGCATTGACGGAAAATATGCGGACCGGTTTGGAACACCGGAGGAAGTCTTTACACCGGGATATATTACAGAATTATTTCATGTCACAGCAGGATGCTTTGAAGAAGGAAATGGAAGTATGGAGCTTGGCACACCCGAAGGGGAAGCAGAAGTTTTTGTGATTGCAGGAGGCGGAGAGGGAAGAAAAGTATACCGCAGACTGCAGAGACAGGGCATACCATTTTTCACGGGGATTATATATCCGAATGATTTGGATTATCCGGTGGCAAAAGCACTGGCAGCACAGGTTATAGAGGCAGTGAGTTTTGAACCGCCGGGACAGGAATTGATAGAATATGCAAAAAAAAAGATAGAGAGCTGCAAAAAGGTTGTGTGCTGCAGGAAAGCTTTCGGAACTTATGAACAGGCAAATCAGGAACTGCTGGATTATGCAGGGCAATGCGGAAAACAGATAGAGAAAGGCTGGGAAGATATATGGCAAAAGTAATTATGATACAGGGAACAATGTCAAACGCGGGAAAAAGCCTTCTGGCTGCCGGTTTGTGCAGAATATTCAGGCAGGACGGCTACCAGGTTGCACCTTTCAAATCGCAGAATATGGCATTAAATTCCTATATTACAGAAGACGGTCTGGAAATGGGACGGGCACAGGTTATGCAGGCGGAAGCGGCAGGAATAAAACCCATGGTATGCATGAATCCGATATTGCTGAAGCCTACAAACCATACAGGCTCACAGGTCATTGTAAATGGCGAGGTGCTTGGGAATATGCCTGCCAGAGAGTATTTTGCCTATAAAAAACAGCTGATACCAGAGATAAAAAAAGCCTTCCGCGAACTGGAAGACTATGCGGATATCATAGTGATAGAAGGAGCGGGAAGTCCAGCAGAAATTAATTTAAAGCAGAACGACATTGTAAACATGGGACTTGCAAAAATGGTGGATGCACCGGTTCTTTTAGTCGGAGATATCGACAGAGGCGGAGTATTCGCACAGCTCCTTGGTACGTTAATGCTACTGGAAGAAGACGAGAAATCCCGGGTAAAGGGCTTAATTATCAATAAATTCCGGGGAGACAAATCCATTCTGGACCCGGGCATAGAGATGCTGGAAGAAAAAGGAAATGTAAAAGTTGCAGGGGTAGTTCCCTACATGAATCTGGCACTGGAAGACGAGGACAGCCTGACGGAACGGTTTGACAAAAAAGAAGAAGGATTGATTGATATTGCGGTTATTCGTTATCCCAGAATTTCCAATTTTACCGATTTTAATATATTTGAACAGATGCCGGGAGTGACTGTGCGGTATGTGACTTCCATCAGCGAACTGCATCATCCGGATATTATTTTTCTGCCGGGAAGTAAAAACACGATGGGAGATTTAAAATGGATGCGGCAGAACGGGCTTGAGGCAGCGGTAAAAAAATTTGCCGTGGACATTCCGGTATTTGGTATCTGCGGAGGATATCAGATGCTGGGCGATGAAATATCCGACCCGGACGAGGTGGAAGAGGGCAGAAGTATGAGAGGAATGGAACTTCTGCCGGTAGTGACCGTGTTGCAGAAGCAGAAACAAAGGGGTCAGACGGAAGGAAAGATTGCACAGGTGAGCGGAATCCTGAAGGGGATTTCCGGCTGTGGTTTTGACGGATATGAGATACATATGGGAAAGACCGGATGGTCAGAAAAGAAAGAAAAACAGCCGGAAAATGTAATTTCCGCAGGCAATGTGTACGGTTCTTATATTCATGGCCTGTTTGATCATGCAGAAACGGCCGATGTCATTCTCCATGCACTTGCGGAGAAAAAAGGTGTTTCCCTGCAGGGCGGAGAGATGGAAGATTACCGGACATTTAAAGAAAAACAGTATGATAAACTGGCAGATACATTAAGGGTGTATCTGGATATGGAGGAAATCTATGGAATGCTTAGAGAAGCCAGTCTGGAATAATTATACAGAAGAAGAATTATGGCAGATTCAGATTCCGGAGCTTGATAAGGCGGCAGAAAAAAAGGTAAAAAAGAATTGGGACAGCATTGCGAAACCTCTTGACGGTATGGGCAGATTTGAAACTCTGACCGCCCGGATAGGAGCAATCACCGGAACAGATGAGATAGACATAAGAAAAAAGGCAGTCCTTATTCTGTGTGCCGATAATGGCATTGTGGAAGAAGGAATCAGCCAGTCAGGAAAAGAAGTCACACTTGCCGTTGCAAAATCCATGGCACAGAAACAGTCGTCCGTGTGTAAAATGGCACAGGCCCTGGGGGCGGTGACGATTCCGGTGGATATCGGCATTGACAGCAGGGAAGTAACAGACGGAGTCAGGAATAAAAAAATAAGATGTGGAACACGGAATTTCCGGAAAGATCCGGCCATGACGCAGGAAGAAGTGGTAAAGGCCATCGCTGTGGGAATGGAATTGGCAGCAGAGTGTAAAGATGCCGGATATCAGATGATTGCAACCGGCGAGATGGGAATTGGAAATACCACAACCAGCAGTGCAGTCGTGGCATCACTGTTAGGCTGTGAGGCAGATCTGGTTACAGGAAGAGGTGCAGGACTAAACGATGAAGGATTAAGAAAAAAGAGAGAAGTCATACAGGAAAGCATAGAAAAATATGACCTGAGACATAAAAGTGCATTTGAGATATTACGGACCGTGGGAGGTCTCGACATTGCAGGACTTGCAGGTGTGTGTATTGGCGGTGCGGTCTGCCGGATACCGGTTGTGCTGGATGGATTTATCAGCATGGCGGCGGCACTTACGGCGGAGAGATTATTTCCAGGTGTAAAGGAATATCTGATTCCATCCCACAAAGGAAAAGAGCCGGCAGTAGTACTGCTTATGAAAGCACTTGAAATGAATCCGGTCATCGATGCGGATATGGCACTTGGTGAAGGTACCGGTGCGGTTATGATGTTTGCACTTCTGGATATGGCAATGTCTGTTTACCGGGAAAAAACCGGTTTTTCGGATATCGAGGTAGAACAGTACGAAAGGTATAAGCAGGATGATGATTTTGATTAGCGGGGGAAGCGGAAGCGGAAAATCTGCATATGCGGAAGAGTGCATCGTCAGAATGTCGCAGGGACTCTCCAGATATTACCTTGCAACCATGCAGGTGTATGGGGAAGAAGGCAGGAAAAAGGTAGAGCGGCACCGGGAAATGAGAAAAGAAAAAGGCTTTGTTACCATAGAGCAGCAGACTCGGCTGGAAGATGCTGTTTCCCGGATAGAAAATCCCGGAAAGAGCAGTGTATTGCTGGAATGTATGTCGAATCTGACGGCAAATGAGATGTTTCAGGGAGAAGAACAGGTGGCAGAGGAAATCGTTGCAGAACGGATTTTACACGGTGTAGCGAGGCTGAAAGGGCAGGTAAAACATCTGGTAATTGTGACCAATAATGTTTTTGAAGATGGAATTGTCTATGAGGAATCAACCGTGAAATATATCAGGGCGATGGGCAGAATCAATGAGAAACTGGCAGAGCAGGCGGACAGGGTAGTGGAAGTAGTTGTCGGTATTCCGGTTGTTGTGAAGGAAGGATAGAGAAATGCGAATTATAAAATCAGTGATTGTATCATTTTCGATGTATTCAAAAATCCCCATGCCGCAGTTTGAGTGGAAAGAGGAAGATATGAGATATATGCTGTGCTTTTTTCCGTGGATTGGAGCGGTCATTGGTATCTGCCTATGGTTGTGGGCGGTGCTTTGTGAAAAAGCGGGAATCGGTATTCTTGCATTTACAACAATCGGGAGTGTGATTCCGATACTTATTACCGGCGGTTTTCATGTGGATGGATTTATGGACACCATGGATGCGTTTCATTCCTACCAGCCGCGGGAAAAAAAACTGGAAATACTCAAAGATTCCCATATCGGTGCATTTGCGGTTATCATGCTGGCGGCATACGGACTGATTTACCTGGGAGCATTTTCAGAAATCAGGGATATGGATATTTTAAAAACTGTATGTGCCGGTTTTGTTCTGTCGCGGGCATTAAGCGGAATTGCAGTAGTGTCTTTTCCTGCTGCGAAAGAAGACGGACTGCTTTATCTGTTTGCAAGCAATGCACAGAAGAAAATAGTCAGAGTTTCCCTGTTTATACAGGTTATTCTGAGTGTTGTATGCATGCTTTATGAGTCGGTTCCCGCGGGGACTGTCACCGTCCTGACGGCAGCAGGAGTATTTGCTTATTATTATTACCGCTGCAAAAAAGAACTGGGCGGCATAACGGGAGATACGGCAGGATATTTTGTAGTACTTTGTGAGGGCTGTATGGTAATAGCCGCAGCCATTGTGAATATTTGTGGGTAAGGGAGAAAAAGATGCAGTTAATTATTGGCGGATATGCGCAGGGAAAATTAAATTATGTTCTGCAAAGGTATACGGACGAATCCTGCCTTGTTTATGATGCAGAATTTCCGAAGAAAGAAGAAAACGGAAACGGAGAAAAAATTATTATAAATCATTTGCACCAGTGGATAAAAAGACAGGTGGAAATGGGTGGAAATCCGGAAGATGAGATAGAAAAGTATGTGGAAAAACATCGTGATATTGTGATTATCAGCGATGAAATCGGAAACGGAATTGTACCGGTAGATGTATTGGAAAGAGAATACAGGGAGCGGACGGGAAGAATCCTGGTACGTCTTGCTTCCGGAGCAGATGAGGTGGTGCGTGTCATATGCGGAATAGGTCAGAAAATAAAGTAGAAATAGTATTTATCCGGCATGGCCGGACACCGGCAAATAAGGAAAACAGATATCTGGGAAAAACGGATGAGAGCCTGAGTCTGGAAGGAATCGAAGCATTAAGGCAGGAAAAGGCGGAGAAGATTTATCCGGAAATTGATTATCTGTTTGCAAGTCCCATGAAACGCTGTATAGAAACAGCAGATATCCTGTATCCGGGAAAAGTTCCGATTCTTGTTCCACAGTGGAAAGAAATGGATTTCGGCCTGTTTGAGGGTAAAAACTATCAGGAACTGAACGGGGATAAGCAGTATCAGGCATGGATAGACAGCGGCGGCACACTGCCTTTTCCACAGGGGGAAAGCAGGCCCTGCTTTCTGCAGAGATGCAGTCAGGGAATGTATGAGTCGGTGGACAGATATAGGGAACTTTTTACCGGCGGAGTCAAAATCGGATGTGTTGTCCATGGTGGAACAATTATGGCACTTTTAAGTACGTTTTATGGCGGGGAATATTTTGATTATCAGGTAAAAAATGGAAGGGGTTACTGCTGTATGCTGTCTTTGCAGAACGGCAGAATATATTTTACGGAGCTGAGAAAATTATGATATATCATATAATTGCATTTGTCTGTGGTTTCCTGATTGATTTGATTCTGGGCGACCCTTATTGCTTTCCACACCCAATCCGGCTGATTGGGAAGCTGATTTCCTGGCTGGAACGACATTTAAGAACTGGAAAACATGACCGGAGAAACGGCAGTATACTGGTCATTCTTGTGCTTGTGGTGACAACCGGTGTGACAGTATTTCTGTTAGCCCTGTCGTACCGGATTCATCCATATCTCGGAGTACTGGTTGAAACCATTATGACATACCAGATACTGGCAACAAAATGTCTGCGGGTAGAAAGTATGAAAGTGTACCATAGTCTGAAATATGAAGGCTTAGAGGAAGCAAGAAAATCGGTGTCCATGATTGTCGGAAGAGATACGCAGAACCTGAGTGAGGCGGGGGTAGCGAAAGCCGCCATAGAAACGGTGGCGGAGAATACCTCGGACGGGGTAATTGCTCCTATGATTTATACGGCAATTTTCGGGCCAATCCTCGGATTCTTTTATAAAGCTGTCAATACCATGGATTCCATGATTGGATATAAAAATGAAAAATACCTGTACTTTGGCAGGACTGCGGCAAAACTGGATGATGCTGTCAATTACATACCGGCGAGAATCAGTGCCTGGCTGATGATTCTTGCGGCATTATTGGGCGGAAAAGATTTTGATGCAAAGAGAGCATACCGGATTCATAAAAGAGACCGTTACAACCATGCCAGTCCCAATTCCGCACAGACGGAATCTGTGTGTGCGGGGGCACTGGGTATCCGGTTGGCAGGAGATGCAAGCTACTTTGGCAAATTAGTCAAAAAGCCGTATATCGGGGATGCCTGCCGGGAAGTTTCCCCGGAGGATATCCGGAGAGTAAACCGTTTGATGTATCTGACCGCTGGTATCTGCGAGGCAGTATGTCTGGGGATACTGATATTGTCTGCGGTTTTCTGCTAAAAGAGATAATTTTACGAAGGAGGGTTTGGTTTATGGCAGGAATGCATGGAGGAGATATTTATACAAATAAGGTACGGCTGGATTTCTCCGTAAATATTAATCCGCTGGGGATTCCAAAAGAAGTGCAGCAGGCGTTAAAACGTGCCGTGGAAAAATGCGGGCAGTATCCGGATATCAATGCATCTGCGTTAAGACATGCCGTGGCAGGAATGCTTAATATTCCAGAAGAATCTCTGATATTTGGAAATGGTGCATCGGAACTTTTTATGGCGGTCATGCATGCGATAAGGCCGGGCAGAGTGCTTCTGCCGGTTCCTTCGTTCTATGGATATGAGTATGCGGCAGTGGCCGTGCAAAGCCGGATACATACCGTGTATTTAAAAGAAGACCGGCAATATCTGCCGGATGAGGAACTTTTCGGGGAACTTACAGAGGATATTGATGTGCTGTTTCTGGCAAATCCAAACAATCCTACCGGGCAGAGAATGGAGAAAAGTTATATAAAAAAACTGCTGGAACTATGCCGGGAAAAAGAGATTCTTGTCATACTGGATGAATGTTTCATTGAATTCTGCGGAGAGGAATATTCCATGATGCCGGAAACAGGGGAGTATGACAATCTGTTAATCGTCCGGGCATTTACCAAAAGTTTTGCCATACCGGGAGTAAGACTTGGTTATTTAGTCAGCAGTAACCGGAAACTGAGAAATAACATAAAGGCACACCTGCCGGAGTGGAATCTGTCCGTATTTGCGCAGGAGGCAGGGATTGCCTGTGCCGCACAGAAAGAATATCTGGGAAAAACAAGGGAGTATATCCGCACAGAAAGAAAAATTCTTTCTGAAAATCTGAAAAATACAGGAATCCGTGTATTTGACGGAGAGGCTGATTTCCTGTTGATTTATACCGATATTCCGTTGTATGGGGAACTTTTAAAACGGGGCATTCTTATCAGGGACTGTCAGAATTTCCGGGGACTGACGGAAGGATATTACCGGGTGGCAGTAAAGACAAGGGAAGAAAATATTAGATTATGGAAAGAGGCAGGTGAATGTATTGAAGAAAATCGAGCAGTTATTGCCGGCAGAAATCGAAAAGAAAAGTTTTGAGATTATCTCGGAAGAACTTTCCAGACGGGGAATTGTACTGCCGGAGGAGCAGGAAAATATAACAAAGAGAGTCATTCATACCAGTGCGGATTTTGAGTATACGGACACATTAACCTATTCGGAAAATTCTGTGCAGACGGCAAAGAAGCTGATTCTTTCCGGTGCAGATATTGTGACAGATACCAATATGGCACTCGCGGGGATTAATAAAAAAATGCTGGCAGGGTTTGGCGGAAGTGTACACTGCTTTATGGCAGATGAATCGGTTGCAAAGATTGCAAAAGAGCGGGGAACAACCCGTGCGGCAGTCAGCATGGAGATGGCGGCAAAAATAGAAAAGCCTGTTATTTTTGCCATTGGAAATGCACCCACGGCATTGATACAATTATATGAAATGATACAGAATCAGAGTTACCGACCAGCATTTATCATCGGTGTGCCGGTGGGATTTGTCAACGTTGAAGCGGCGAAGGAACTGATTATGGAAACAGATGTCCCATATATCGTAAACAGGGGAAGAAAAGGCGGAAGTAATGTAGCGGCAGCGATTTGCAATGCCCTGATTTATGAACTTGGGAGAAAGGAAAGATAGCAGGCGATGAGGTATGGTTTTACCACGGGAAGCTGTGCCGCCGCCGCCGCAAAGGCAGCCGCCTATATGCTTCTCACAGGAAAAAGGAAAACAGAAATTACAATTGAAACACCAAAGGGAATCCGTTATACACCAAAAATCGAAGATATCCGCATGGAAGAGGGAAAAGTCAGCTGTGCTGTACAAAAAGACGGCGGAGATGACCCGGATGTAACAAGCGGTAGTTTTATTTATGCAGCGGTTTGTGCAGAAACGGAGGAGAGCGGCACACTGTCCATTCACATCGACGGGGGAGAAGGTGTGGGCAGAGTTACAAAACCGGGACTGGACCAGCCGGTTGGGAATGCGGCCATTAACCATGTTCCGCGGGAAATGATTGCAAAGGAAGTGGGAGAGATATGCAGACTTCTTGACTACAAAGGACGTATAGAGGTAGAGATATCTGTGCCGGGAGGAGAAGAACTGGCAAAACAGACATTTAATCCGCGTCTGGGTATCACAGGAGGGATATCCATACTGGGGACGAGTGGTATTGTAGAACCAATGAGCAATCAGGCAATCAAAGATACTATCCGGGTGGAACTGAACCAGAGAAAAGTGCAGGGATATGATTATGTAGCGGTGTCTCCGGGAAATTACGGGCTGGATTTTATGAAGCAGTCCTACGGCTATGATTTGGATAAAAGTGTAAAATGCAGTAATTTTATCGGAGACACGGTTGACATGGTGGTGGAGATGGGATTTCAGAAAATGCTTCTTACCGGACATATCGGAAAACTGATTAAGGTCGCCGGCGGAATCATGAATACACATTCCAGGGAAGCGGACTGCCGAATGGAATTATTAACTGCTTTCGCCATACGGGAAGGTGTCAGTGCGGACATTGCAGCGGAAATCCTGGACTGTGTGACAACGGAAGAGGCAGTCCGTATTCTGAATAAAACCGGAAAAACACAGCAGATTATGGATTATGCCATGGAGCGTATCTGTTACTATCTGGATAAACGTGCAAAAGGAAAGATGAAAATAGACTGCATCATGTATGCAAATGAATTTGGTGAATTAGCCCGGAGTAAGGAGGTAAAAGAATGGTTTACTTTGTTGGAGCGGGAACGGGAGCCGCAGATTTAATCACAGTGAGGGGAATGCGTCTGTTAGAGCGGGCAGATGTCATTATCTATGCAGGTTCGCTGGTAAATCCGGAACTGCTTGCCTATGCAGGAAAAACGTGCGAAATTCATAACAGTGCAAAACTGACACTGGATGAAGTAATCGAGATTATGAAAGAGGCGGACAAACAGGGAAAAATGATTGTCCGGCTGCATACGGGAGACCAGAGTGTTTATGGTGCAGTGCGGGAACAGATGGACGAACTCGACCGGCTGGGAATTGCTTATGAGAGCTGTCCCGGTGTCAGTGCCTGCTTTGGTGCTGCAGCATCACTCAATCTGGAATACACGCTTCCGGGTGTGTCCCAGTCCCTGATTATTACGAGAATGGAAGGAAAGACTGCGGTGCCGGAGAAAGAAAGCATCGAAAGTTTTGCGGCACATCAGGCATCCATGGCAATCTACCTGAGTACCGGACTGCTGGAAGAACTGGGCAGAAGACTGATGGCGGGCGGATACCGGGGCGATACCCCTGCAGTACTCTGTTACAAGGCCACCTGGCCGGAGGAAGAATCCTATCTCTGCACTGTGGAGACATTGTATCAGACGGCAAAAGAACATGGCATTACAAAGACGGCGATTGTTCTTGTTGGAGAGGCCATTGGCCATCAGAATTACCGGAAATCAAGGTTATATGCACCTGATTTTTCCACGGAATACAGACAGGCAAAGGAAGAAGAATCATGAGTCTGAGTGTGATCAGTTTTACGGAAAACGGACTGGCACTTGCCGGAAAAGTCAGGGAAACCTTCACCGCAGAGGAGGTAAATCTATTTACGAAATGCTCTTTTGCCAGAAAGTCTGCAGAGGCAGTATATGTGGAAGAAAGTACGGGACAGTGGGCTGGAAAACAGATGGAAGAAGGCAATGCACTGTTATTTATTGGAGCCTGCGGAATTGCTGTAAGGGCGGCTGCACCCTGGATAAAAGATAAACTGCATGACAGTCCGGTGCTTGTGATGGACGAGATGGGACATTTTGTGATACCGGTATTGTCCGGTCATATGGGCGGCGCAAATGAACTGGCAGAGAGGATTTCAAAGGTCATGGGTGCAGTTCCGGTTATCACGACAGCGACGGATTTGAACCGGAAATTTGCCGTTGATTTATTTGCAAAAAGGAATCATCTTGCCATTGCAGACAGAGAGGGCATTGCAAAAATTTCTTCTAAAATTCTGGCAGGAGAGAAAGTTACAGTGTCCGTGGAATACGGACATTTAAGAAGCGGTGCAGATGTTCCGGAAGAATTGTGCCTCCGGGAGTACCCACCCCAATCTCCGGTTGATATACTCATAGACGCGGAGGGTCAGGGAGAATGTCTGATACATTTATTTCCGAAAGAATATGTCATAGGCATGGGGTGCAGGAAAGGCAAAGAGCCGGAAGAAATAGCAGAGTTTATCCGGCACTGCCTGAAGAAGAACGGAATAGCGGCGGAACAGGTTTATGCACTTGCGTCCATCGATATCAAGAAAGAAGAACAGGGATTTTTAAGCTGGAGCAGAAAAGAAAAAGTACCATTTTATACTTATTCTGCCGGGGAACTTCTGAGGATAGAAGGAGAATTTCACGGTTCTGAATTTGTAAAGAAACAGACAGGTGTGGACAACGTCTGCGAGCGTGCTGCATTACGGGCATGTGCCGGCAAGGGAAAACTGCTGCAGGAAAAGCAGGCGGAACATGGCATGACATTGGCCATTGCAAAAAGAGAATGGAGTGTATCGTTTGATGGAGAATAAAATATACATTATAGGCATGGGACCGGGGAGAGAAGATATGATGACGAACGAAGCCATATATGCGTTGGAAATGGCAGATGTAATCATAGGGTATACGACTTATGTCCGGCTTCTGGGAGAACGTTTTGCGGACAAGGAAATACGCTCCACACCGATGAAACAGGAAGTAGAGCGGTGCAGGTTGTGTTACGAAGAAGCGGCAAAAGGGAAAAAAGTGGCACTGATTTGCAGCGGAGATGCCGGAATTTACGGTCTGGCTTCTCTTATGTATGAACTGCAGGAGGAATATCCGGGGACAGAACTGGAAGTAATAGCCGGTGTTACGGCAGCGGTCAGTGGTGCGGCTGTACTGGGAGCACCACTGAATCATGATTTCTGTGTGATTAGTCTGAGTGATTTACTGACTCCGTGGGAAACAATCGAAAAGAGACTTACGGCGGCGGCAGCGGGCGATTTTGCCATTGCACTCTATAATCCGTCAAGCCATAAGCGGAAGGATTATCTGAAAAAAGCCTGTGATATATTGCTGACATTAATAGAGCCCGAGCGGCCGTGCGGTTATGTGGAAAATATCGGGCGGGACGGCACAGCACATGAAACCTGTACCCTGGCGGAACTCAGGGACAGACAGGTAAATATGTTTACTACAGTATTTATAGGAAATGCCGGCACGAAGATAATAAACGGAAAGCTGGTTACGAAAAGAGGTTATCAGATTGAAAGAGATATTGATATTCGCAGGAACGACAGAGGGACGGAGACTGTCTGAGTGTCTGGCAGAATCGGGGATTGTGCATACCATCTGTGTGGCAACCGAATATGGTGAGATTGTATTAAAACCACATCCCATGGTGAAGGTTCACAGAGGAAGAATGAACCGGGAAGAAATACGGGAATTTATCACAACGGGGGAATTTGCAGCCGTTGTGGATGCGACACACCCCTATGCAGAAGTGGTGACGGAAAATATAAAAGCGGCTATGGAGCAGATGGATATTCCATATCTGCGCCTGAAAAGGGAAACGGATGAAAAACAGAACATGGACACGGCACTGTTTGGAACAAATGAGGAGTGCCTGAAAGCACTCGAACAGACAGAAGGAAATATACTGCTGACAACAGGCAGTAAAGAACTGGGGATTTACTGCACTTCCGAAAATGTGAAAAACAGGCTTTATGTAAGAATCCTGCCCGGAATGGAAAGCCTGCAGCAGTGTATGCAGCATGGAATTTCGGGGAAGCAGATTCTGGCACTGCAGGGACCGTTCAGTACGCAGTTAAATGCCGCCATTCTCAGACAGTATGATATTAAATATCTGGTTACAAAGAAAAGCGGAAAAACCGGTGGATTTGACCAGAAGCTGGAAGCGGCACAGCAATGCGGAACGCAGGTGTTTATCATTGACCGGGAAAAGGTGGATAATGGAGAAGATTTCCGGACGGTATGTGGAAAACTCGAACGTATCTGCAAAAAAAAGATAACGGAGGAAAACAAGTACGACATTATTCTTGCAGGAACGGGAATGGGAACTGCACAAGGACTTACCGGAGAAGTAAGCCAGGCAGTCCGGAATGCCGATATTTTATTTGGAGCAAAGCGTCTTCTGGAAGGATTCCAGCCCAGAATAGAAAAGAAACCTTTTTACCGTTCGGAACAGATTCTTCCGTATCTTGTGGAAATGCAGAAAACGGAACTGTTTGAAGGGGTGCGCAGGGTAGTCATTCTTTTTTCCGGGGACAGTGGATTTTACAGCGGATGCCAGTCTTTGTACCGGGACCTGCGGGAAATGATGGAGAAAAAGGAATTATCAGCAGTGGTACGCATTTTGCCCGGGATTTCTTCTGTTTCTTATCTGGCATCCTGTATCGGGGAAAGTTATCATGATGCCAGGATATGCAGTATGCATGGAAAAGAAATTGTCAATCTTGCAGAAATTATCCGTACGGAAAAGAAAACATTTCTGCTGATGTCCGGCGTAAAAGATGTGAGGCGGCTGGGACAGATGCTGTCAGAAGCAGGACTTAATGACTGTGTTGTAGTGGCTGGATATCAGCTTTCCTATCCGGAGCAGAAGATACGGGAGCTTTCTCCGGAGGAGTGCAGAACTCTGGAGCAGGAAGGTCTGTATATCTGTCTGATAAAAAATCCCAGGGCTGCTGCGGGTTATGCGGTGCATGGAATGGCGGATGCGGAATTTATCCGTGGGAAAGTACCTATGACGAAAGCGGAAGTAAGGGAAGTAAGTATCTGCAAAATGAGACTGCGTACAGACTCTGTGCTGTATGATATCGGCGGCGGAACAGGTTCTGTGTCCATAGAGGCAGCAGGTCTGTCAGAAAATATCACAGTCTATACCATAGAACAGAAAGAGGAAGCATTTGCACTGATAGAGGAGAACAAAAAGAAATCCGGGCTTGAAAATATTAAGGTAATCCGGGGAGCAGCACCGGAGGCAATGCAAGACCTGCCCGTGCCTACCCATGCATTTATCGGAGGAAGCGGAGGAAAACTCAAAGAAATCCTGAATGTGCTTTATCAGAAAAATCCAAAGATGCGGGTTGTAATCAATGCAATCAGTCTGGAAACAATCAGTGAGTTGAACATGATACTGGAAGAATATCCGGTACAGAATGAAGAAATCATTCAGATTCAGGTAAACCGTACAAAGAAAGCGGGAAAATATCATCTTATGCAGGCGGAAAATCCGGTGTGGATTTGTTCCTTTGCATTTGGAGAGGAGCGGGAAAATGAAGATTAGACGTGTAATGCTTGCCGCACCGAAAAGCGGAAGCGGAAAGACAATGCTTACCTGCGCCCTGCTGCAGACGCTCAAAGACAGGGGGGAGCAGGTTATATCGTATAAATGCGGTCCGGACTATATCGACCCGATGTTTCATAAGAAAGTAATAGACATTCCGTCCAAAAATCTGGATACCTTTTTTACCAATGAGGAGCAGACAAAAAGACGGTTTCTGAGTGGCAGAACGGAACGTGAGATTGCCGTGTTAGAAGGTGTGATGGGGCTTTATGACGGTCTGGGTGGTGTCCGGAAAGAAGGTTCTTCCTATCATCTGGCAGAGGTTACGGATACGCCGGTTATTCTGGTGGTCGATGCAAAAGGTATGGGAAAGTCCATACTGGCGTTAATTGCAGGATTTCTCGCCTATGATGAGAAGAAATTAATCAAAGGGGTTTTGTTCAACCGCATGTCAAAATCCTATTATCAGATATTAAAGCCGCTGATTGAACAGGAATTAAAAATCAGAGTAGTCGGATATTTTCCCGAATATAAAAGATTCCAGATTGAGAGCAGGCATCTGGGATTAAAAATGCCGGAAGAACTGCCGCACATCAAAGAAGAATTAAAACTGCTCGCACAGGCATTTGCAGAAACCGTTTCGCTGGATGAAATTATGACCATTGCAGAAGAAGCGGGCGGACTAAGTCAACTGGGGATAGAAGAAGTAAAAAAAGGCACTGAGAATAAGGATATGCCGGTGATAGCAGTTGCAAGAGATGAGGCATTTTGTTTCTATTATGAAGACAATCTGCAGCTTCTGGAAGAATACGGAGCAAGGCTTAGTTATTTTTCGCCACTGCATGACAGGACACTTCCGCAGGAATGTGATGGGATTCTGCTGGGAGGAGGTTACCCGGAACTGTATGCAGAAGAGCTGGGGGAAAATAAGACAATGCTATCACAAATAAGAGAGGCCATTTCTGACGGCACGCCGATAGTGGCAGAGTGTGGCGGCTTCATGTATCTGCATGAATTTATACAGGATAAAGAAAACAAAAAACAGAGCATGACCGGGGTCATACCGGCAGGCTGCCATGATACCGGAAAACTGGTGCGGTTCGGCTATATAGAAATAAAAGAAAAGAAAGCGTCTTTTTTGCCGGAGGGACAGGTAATACGGGGGCATGAATTTCATTATTTCGACAGTGAAAAAAATGGAGAGGATTGTATCGCATCAAAGCCGGTATCGGGAAAAACTTATCCGTGTATTCTTGCAGGGGAAACTTACTGGATGGGATTCCCACACCTGTATTATCCTTCAAATCCGGCATTTGCCAGAAATTTTGTAGAAAAAGCAGCAAAAAGAAAAGGAGTGACATAGATGGAGAATTCATATCGTTTTTTTGAAAACAGGGACTGCAAATACTTTCCCTGCCATGAAGGATTAAAAGATTTTAACTGCCTGTTCTGTTACTGTCCGATGTATCATATAAAAAACTGTCCGGGAAATCCGGAATTTATGGACATCAGAGGCAAAAGCATTAAAGTATGCAGCAACTGTACATTTCCGCACCAGCCGGAACATTATGATGCCATCATAGAGGTGCTGAAAAGGAAAAATGAATAGATATTTTGAGTAAAATCAATTATAATAAAATAAGAGGCAGGTGATTGGATGACAGTGGCAGGTACAAAGCAAAAAGTCAGGAGGCTTAGTATGACAGATGAAAGACTGAAAATTGTTAAATATATCAACGATCCTGTGTATGGCGGAATCGGTATCACACAGCTTGAACTGGACCTTATCAGTACCCCGGTGTTTCAGCGGCTGCGTGGATTAAAACAGGTGGCAAGACTGAATTTTATTTTCCCAAGTGCGGAACATTCCCGTTATGTTCATTCCATCGGAGTTTTATATATTATGAGTCTGATGACGGAACAGCTGGAGAAACAGGGAATGTTAGATCCGGAAGATGTGGTTAAAATGCGGGTTGCAGCATTGTTACATGATATCGGACATTATCCTTTGTCACATCTGGGGGAAGCTGTATACAGTTACTGCATGGATCGTGAGGGAGAAACAGAGAAAAAACCATTGTATTACATGGCTTCTTTCCATTCTAAATCAGCCGATCATGAATATCTGGGAAAATACATAGTGACGCATAATCTGGAACTCCGGTCAATTCTGGAAAAATACGGTCTGGATCCGGAAGAAATCGGAGAAATATTTACCGGTGAATGTGGAGCAAGAAATATGGTGTATACCCAGCTCATTCATTCCAGCCTGGATGCAGACCGGTTGGATTATATGCTCAGGGATTCCTATCAGACAGGAGTAAAATATGGAATGGTAAATCTGCAATATTTGGTACGCCTGCTGATGGTAGTTGAAGATCCTTCCCTTCGCGGAAATAATAAGGTGCTGGCTTTTAATAAAAAAGGACAGTATGTAGTGGAACATTTTCTTATGTCCAGATATTTCTATTATTCCCAGGTCATTTTCCATAAAACCAATGTCGCTTTTGAAGGCATGGTAAAATGTATGTATATCCGTCTGGTTCAGAGTGGTCATTTTTTGTATCAGTCATTGGAAGAAATACAGGAGAGTATTAATGATGAGAAATTTTTAAGCTTTAACGATTCCTTTCTGGAAACAGCAGCCAAAGAATACTATGACCATACCGAGGACGAAGAATTTAAAAGGCTTTATGAAATGTTCCGGGACAGAATCCGTCCGAAAGTTATATTTGAAATGAAAGACATGTATGAAAATTCCCCGTCTCAGGAATTTTCCGTATTAAAATATGAATTACAGAAAAATCCGGATAAAATTTCGGAATTAATCGGAACGGATCGCTGGGGATACCAAATTGCTCCGCTTATGATTGAAAAAATACACAATAGTTATAAAGTGGCAGAAAAAAATGCAGACTTTGAAGATTTAAGGGAAGCAGTAAAACTGTACGATATGGACACCGGACAATTATCATATCTTGCAGGCGATAAACAGTCGGTTGTCAATAAGCTGGCGAATTATAAGACAGAATTTATCCGGGTATATGTTTTAGAGGAAAAAGGAAAAAAGTATGATTATGAAAGAATGCATAATGAAATTAAGGAAATGATTTCATAAGAAACAGATAATTGCAAAACACTTAAATTTTTATAAGTGTATATGCAAATGAAACAATACACGAAGGCACGCTCTCGCTACATTCGGCTGGTATCGGATACATAAGGTCAGGTAGCCCTGACCTAAGTACCGACCGCCTCATAGTACCTTCTTAGTAATTGTGTCATTGCATATACAATAGATACAAATTATGAGTTTTGCAATTAACTGTTTCAAAAAAACAGTTAATTGTAAAGGAGAATTTTTATGTGTACAGCAGCAACTTACAGTTCAAAAGATTTTTATATGGGAAGGACTCTTGATTATGAGTTTTCCTATGGGGACGAGGTGACGGTTACACCGCGGAATTATCCGTTCCGGTTCCGGCATATGGGTGAAAATAAGAGTCATTATGCGATGATTGGAATGGCGCATGTGGCAGATGATTATCCGCTTTATTACGATGCCATGAATGAGTGCGGACTTGGAATCGCAGGATTAAATTTTGTAGGAAATGCATTTTATGGCGAGGTGGAAGATGGCGTGGACTGTATTGCACAGTTTGAATTTATCCCGTATCTTTTATCCGTATGTGCCTCGGTAAAGGAAGTAAAAGAAGTGCTGGGACACAGTAAAGTAGTGAATACAAGATTTAGTGAGCAGTTCCCGTGTGCAGGACTGCATTGGATCATTGCGGATAAGGAGGAAGCAGTTACCGTGGAATCCATGAAGGACGGACTGCATATTTACGATAATCCGGTAGGAATACTTACCAATAATCCGCCGTTTGAAAAGCAGATGTTCCAGTTGAATAATTATATGCATTTATCGCCAAAACAGCCGGAGAATCAATTTTTACAGGGATTTTCGCTGGACAGTTACAGCCGTGGCATGGGGGCGATGGGACTTCCGGGGGATTTATCATCCATGTCGAGATTTGTGCGTGCAGTATTTACAAAGATGAATTCCATATCCGGGGAAAGCGAAGAGGAGAGTGTGAGCCAGTTCTTTCATATTCTGGGATCGGTGGATCAGCAGAGAGGATGTTGTGAAGTAGAACCTGGAAAATATGAAATTACCTTATATACTTCCTGTTGTAATGCACAGAAAGGTATTTATTATTATACTACTTATGAAAATCATCAGATTACGGCGGTGGATATGCATCACGAAGATCTGGATGCTGACAGTTTAATGCGCTATCCCCTTGTACAGGGACAGCACATTTACAGACAGAATTAAAATAAATTCTGTTATTTTTGATAATGTCTGAGAAGAGGCTGTCAATGATCAGCCGCCCAGTTCAACCATTTTCCGGATGCATTTTCCGGCACCGTCAATCACATTTTCCGGCAGTTCGATTTCTTCCCCGCCGATGCCTTTTAAACAGTGATAAACGTCCATTAATGTGGTTACTTTCATATTCATGCAGGTAAGCGGAACTGCGAGCGGATAGAATTTTTTATCCGGACAGGCAAACTGTAAATGCTCCACAATGCTGTTTTCCGTACCAATGATAAATTCTTTGCACTCAGAATGAATGGCATAATTCATGATGCCGGTGGTAGAACCGATGTAATCTGCCTGTGAAGACACCTCTTCCCGACATTCCGGATGGACTAAAAGCAGGGCGGAAGGATGTGCCTGCCTTGCTTTTTTCACATCATTTGCACTCACTACAATATGTCGCGGACAACCACCATTGAAAAATGCAAATGTTTTATCCGGCACCTGTTTTGCCACATAACTGCCGAGATTCGGATCCGGAATAAACAGAATCTTATCATTTTCAAGGCTCTGGCAGATTTGCACGGCAGAAGAAGAAGTGACGCATACGTCACATTCTGTTTTCAGTTCCGCAGTTGTATTAATGTATGTTACAACCGCATAATCCGGATATTTTTCACGGAGTTCGTGCAATTTATCAAGATTAATCTGGTCCGCCATCGGACAGCCTGCCATCGGATTGGCAAGCCATACCTTTTTCTGAGGGCTTAATACCTTGCAGGTTTCCGCCATAAAACGGACTCCGCACATAATTACCCCATCACAGTCACTCTTTGCTGCCTGTACGCTCAGACCATAAGAATCCCCCATATAGTCAGCGATTTCCAGGATTTCCTGTCCCTGGTAAGCGTGTGCAAGAATACATATATTTTTTTCTTTCTTCAGTCGCAGGATTTCCTGCTGAATTTCCTGTATCGTCATAAGAATTCCTTTCAATTACCTAATCTTTTATCTTTATACTGTGTGCAGATTTTTCATGGAAATATCCAGAATCGGTGCAGAATGTGTCAAAGCACCGCTGGATACGAAATCAACTCCGATATCACGGATTTTTGCAATATTTTCTTTCGTTACATTGCCGGAACATTCGGTTTGTGCTTTTCCGTCAATCAGTGCAACAGCCTGTTTCATCATTTCCAGTGTCATATTGTCAAGCATAATGATATCCGCACCGGCAGCGACAGCTTCTTTTACCTGTTCGAGTGTTTCCACTTCGATTTCAATCTTACGCACAAATGGAGCATATTCTTTTGCCATACGGATGGCTTTGGTAATGCTTCCGGCTGCCCCGATGTGGTTATCCTTTAATAAGACACCGTCGGATAAATTGTAGCGGTGATTCTGTCCGCCGCCAATGCGCACTGCATATTTTTCAAAAATACGGCAGTTCGGTGTGGTCTTTCTGGTGTCTAACAGAGTGACGCGGCTTCCTTCCAGAAGCGATGCAACTTCTCTGGTATAAGTGGCGATTCCGCTCATTCTCTGTAAATAATTCAGGGCGACACGCTCGCCGGATAAAAGGACACGGATATCTCCGTTTACAACTGCCAGTTTATCCCCTTTTCTGACGGTATCCCCGTCTTTGCAGAAGAAGATAACTTCTGTCTTTTCATCCAGCAGGGTAAATACTCTGGCATAGACATCCAGTCCGGCGATGACACCATCTTCCTTTGCAATCAAATCCACAGTTCCGGCAGCATATTCCGGCATTACAGCATTTGTGGAAACGTCCTCGCTGGTAATATCCTCCTCCAGTGCCATGCGGATCAGGCGGTCTGCCTGTAATTTCATTGTAATCTGATTCATGATACTTTTTTCATCCTTTCGATTTCTGCTTTTACCATTCTGTGATATCCGGCAAGAATGATTTCCCTGTCTTCATATTGTTTCAGGTCTAATCTTACGGAGTTACTAAATGCCGGTGTTTCTCCAAAGATAATGTCATCGGCTGCTCTTCTGGCAAATACCAGTGATTCCAGAAGGGAGTTGCTTGCCAGACGGTTCTTGCCGTGAACACCGTTACAGCTGGTTTCCCCGCAGGCATATAGTCCGTGCATGGAAGTGCGGCTTGCCAGATTGACGGAAATACCGCCCATGAAATAGTGCTGTGCAGGGACAACCGGAATTGGCTCTTTACGCGGATCAAATCCTTCCTCCATACATTTCTGGAAAATATTCGGGAAATGCTCCAGTATGGTTTTCTCTCCAAGCGGACGCATATCTTCCCATACAAAATCCGTTCCGTCCTTTTCCATCTGGATTGTAATTGCCTGTGTCAGAAGGTCACGCGGCTGCAGTTCATTCGTAAACCGCTGTCCGTTTTTATCGTAGAGAAGAGCACCTTCTCCGCGGACGGACTCGGAGATCAGAAATCTTCTGCCCGGTTTTTGGGAATAAAGTGTAGTCGGATGAATCTGGATGTAATCGAGATGCTCCAGCTCCACATGATGTTTCATGGCGATTCCGATGCCGTCCCCGGAAATATGCGGATAATTGGTGGAATTATGGAATAAACCGCCCAGTCCGCCGCATGCCAGTACGACATGCTCCGCATAGACAGGAAATACTTCGTTATTCCGGTTCATTGCAATCACACCGCCGCAGATGTTGTCACGGGAAATCAGATCCACCATGGTCATATATTCTGCAATGTCCACATTCTCAAGCTGTTTTACTTCATTTAAAAGAGTCTGCGTAATCTCTTTTCCGGTAATATCCTTATGAAAAAGGATCCGGGGCCTGGAGTGCGCACCTTCTCTGGTAAAATCAAGTCCGCCGTCCGCTTTTCTGGCAAAATCAACATGGCGGTTTAACAGGTCACGGATAATACTGTTAGAACTGCGGATCATCAGTTCCACTGCCTTTGGATTGTTTTCATAATGTCCTGCCCGCATGGTATCTTCAAAATAGTCATCGTAATCATCTTCGCCGCGCAGCATACAGATGCCTCCCTGTGCAAGGAAAGAATCCGACTGGTCAGACTGATCTTTTGTAATAATCAAAATTTTTTTACGCTCCGGAAGGTTTAAGGCACAGTACAGACCTGCAGCTCCCGTTCCTACGATAATAACGTCATAATAATCTCTCATGTTAAATTCCTCTGTAACATATCTGTGGTTGTATTTTTTCTGACCGCCATTATACTACCTGTAAAAACAAGTGTCAAGACAGTTGTAAAGAATGAAGATGATTTTGAGAAAAATGTGGAAGACATCGTAACTATGGTAGTGACAGCAGTGGATTCCTATGATATAATACACGGCTTTTATTCTAATAAAGATAAAGCAGGAATTATTATCCTTGTGGTTAATGTGTCATTTAATTTAATGCCATATAGTACTGAATATGCAGGAGAAGGAATTCCTGTAATGGAGGATAATACATATTTGATTACAAATGGAGAAAAGTATGATGTGTATCTTTTCGACCAATATATAGAAACTGTTGATGACTTAATGGGATATGATGGAATCCCTGTTTATGATAATTTAGAAGAGGTAAAAAAATAGTAAGATGATTAAGAAGTTTACAACAATTGGAATGATGATGTTTTTATTAGGAATGGCTTCGGTAGAAATAGTACAGGCAGAAGAAGTGGAAGGTAATATTGTGCGGTTAGGAATTTCGTCTTGACATTTTGAAAAAAACTGTTACTATATTATAAGGGAATGAAGTTCTCCCCTAATGTAATAAACATTAAAACCGCTTATTTAAGCTGATGACTTCTGCGTAATACGCAGAAATTGTCAGCTTTTTCTGCGTTAATATAGTTAACAGGTAATAGGGAATTGCGAAACTCATAATTTATCTTTATTGCATATGCAAATCAAACAATTACTAAGAAGGTACTATGAGGCGGTCGGCACTTAGATGCTGTATTTTAGCATCTTAGTACCGCTACCAGCCGAATGTAGCGGGAGCGTGCCTTCGTGTAATGTTTCATTTGCATATGCATTTACAAAAATTTAAGTGTTTCGCAATTACCTATTAACAGGTAATTAAGAAAGGAGAAAATTATGTTATTCAGTATTGCACTATTATTACTCGGAGGCATGTTTGCCGGCTGGCTTTGCAGGAAACTCAGACTGCCGGCACTGCTCGGAATGATTCTTGTGGGAGTGCTGGCAGGGCCGGCTGTTCTGGATCTGATTGACGGGAGTATTCTTGGAATATCCTCACAGTTAAGAAAAATAGCACTGATTATCATTCTGTCACGGGCAGGACTGACGCTGAATCTGGAAGATTTAAAGAAAAACGGCAGACCTGCGGTGCTGATGTGCTTTGTTCCGGCAGCATTTGAAATCACCGGAATGATACTGCTTGCACCCGTGCTTCTCCCTGTAACAAGGCTGGAAGCAGCCGTTATGGGAAGCGTGGTTGCCGCAGTATCGCCTGCGGTCATTGTTCCGAAGATGATCAAACTCATGGAAGAGGGATATGGAGTCAGAAAAGGGATTCCCCAGATTATCCTTGCGGGTGCATCCGTAGATGATGTATTTGTCATCGTATTATTTTCTGCATTTACCTCGCTGGCACAGGGGAAAGAAATATCTGTCATCAGTTTTGTAAATATACCGGTGTCCATCCTGCTCGGTGCTGTCATCGGAATGGTTCTGGGTTATGCCCTGGCATCTTATTTTCAGCGGGTTGGGGTAAGGGATGCTGTAAAGCTTCTCGTCTTTCTGTCCGTATCATTTCTGCTGACAGCGGCAGAGGGCAGCCTGCATACCGGTATTACATTCTCAGGACTGATTGCGGTCATGTTTATGGGCATAGGATTGCAGAGAAAGAAAATGGACAGTGCAAAGATGTTATCCGGTAAATTTAACCAGATGTGGGTATTTGCAGAAGTTATATTATTTACATTAGTAGGTGCGTCCGTGGATATAAGCTATGTATCTTCGGCAGGGCTGGCAGCCGTAATACTTATCTTTGCTGTACTTGTTTTCCGGATGCTGGGAGTGTGCCTGTGCATGGCAGGAACAAAGCTCAACTGGAAAGAACGTATATTCTGCATGCTGGCATATATGCCAAAAGCCACCGTCCAGGCAGCGATCGGGGGACTGCCTATGGCAATGGGACTTCCCTGCGGAAAAATTGTTCTCACGGTTGCCGTTCTTGCGATTTTCATTACGGCTCCGCTAGGGGCATTTCTCATAGATGCAACATATCAAAAACTATTGGAAGGTTGACTTTAACTGCTGTTTTCGGTATAATGAAAGTACAGAGATTTTGAAAAAATTATAGTGGAAAACAAGGAGGTTGCCTATGAGACATACGGTGATTTGTATTGGACGTGAAAGCGGAAGCGGCGGAAAAGTAATTGGACAGGAAGTAGCGAAGAGACTGGGGATTGAATTCTATGACAGTAATCTGCTTGAGATGGCGAAGGAGTACGGCGGGATTACATCGGATTCACTGGATAAATCAGATGAGAAAGCGACAAACCAGTTCTATTACAAACTGCTCTATGAAGGAAATGAGAATGTTGTGCAGGAACGTCCTGCCACAGAGATGCTCTATCAGCTGCAGAGTGATGTAATAAAAAAAATTGCCAGGACACATGACTGTGTAATCGTCGGACGCTGTGCGGATTATGTTTTAAAAGATGAGGATGTGAATAAAATCAGCATATTTATCACGGCTCCGGCAGAAGCTCGTGCAGATCGGATTATGAAGACGGAAAACCTGAGTAATATGCAGGCAAAGTCGTTTATCAAGAAAACCGATACCCGCAGAAAGAATTATTACAATTATTTTTCCAAACAGAAATGGGGCGGTAAAGATAACTATGACATGACCATAAACAGCCATTCACTTGGAATCGAAGGCACAACAGATCTTATCTGCCAGATATATAAAAATTATTTGAAAAAAGAGTAAAAATAATAATTGACTTTCAGAAAAATCCGATCTATGATATCGTGAAAAAAATGAAAGGAAGATTATCAAAATGACCTATAAGAAGAAACTGGAACAATTAAATTTGAAGAAACGACTGAATGCGGGTTATTTTTTTGTAATTGCATTAATGATTCTGTCCGGAATCATCAGCATTGCCTGTTTTTCTACACTGTACACGAACCTGAATCATTACATACATGGGGCACAGACAGCCGATACCGCAGTAAAGATGTGCCGGATTGACGTAAATATCGCGGCACGGAACATAAGGGAAATGGCATTGAATGATGACACGAGTACCTATAGTAATTATAAACAGACTGTAGTTGATAAGCTGTCCGAAGTTGATATCCAGTTAAAAACACTGAAAGCAACGGGGATTGTTGATGCGGATGTGTGCCAGGAATACTCGGATGCGTTACAGAAATGGGGCGAGATCGGATATGCAATTATCGAAGATATTGAATCGGGTGACAGGGATGCTGCTTCAGAAAAAATATTAAAGCAGTGCGCACCGGCATTACAGGATGTAGTTACGATATCTGACAAGATTGATGATATTACCAATGCGGAGAAGGAAAAAGCTCTCCGGAGCAATCAGATTACAGTGTTTTCAGGGATCCTTGTGGTCATAGTGGTTATTATTCTTGCGACAATCATAGCGGCAAGAATGGGAAGAAAAATTGTAAATTCACTTGTCATTCCTGTGCGCAAGATAGAAAGAGCCACAGAAGAACTGGCGAAAGGAAATCTCCAGGTTGAGATTGATGACAGTGCAGAGGACGAAATTGGAGAGATGGCGGGCAGCCTGAAATCAGCTTTACAGACACTGGCAGCTTATGTACAGGATATCAGTGTAACCATGCATAAATTCTCAAAAGGCGATTTTGAAGTGACACCGCAGGTAGAATGGAAAGGTGATTTCGAAGAAATACTGGATTCTTTTATGGATTTTGAAAAGAATATGGCACATATGGTTGAAAATATGAGGCAGGTTTCTAATCAGGTAAAAGATGGATCTGGTCAGATTGCAGACAGTTCCAATGATTTGGCGGATGGTGCTGCAAGGCAGGCAACTATCGTAGAGGAACTTGCGTCAACCCTGGGCAGAGTGTCAGAGCAGGTTTCCTTAAATGCAGAGAATGCAATAACCATCAGTGAACAGGTACAGGAAAGCGGACGTGCAACGGAAGAAGGCAACTGCAAAATGAAAGATATGGTTGAGGCAATGCTGGAAATTGACGAATCTTCAGCAAAAATCAGTAAAATTATTGCTTCTATCAATGAGATTTCCTCCCAGACAAATCTGCTGGCATTAAATGCATCGATTGAAGCAGCACGTGCAGGCGAGGCCGGAAAGGGATTTGCGGTAGTAGCAGATCAGGTTTCTGTATTGGCAGCACAAAGTGCGGAAGCAGCAAAAGAATCTGCATCGCTGATTCAGACTTCTGTGGAAGCCATCGAAAAAGGAATGTTTATGGCACATGATACGGCACAGCAGCTTCAGAGTGTTGCGAATGGTGCAGATGCTGTTGTGGGTATGGTCAATGGCATGGCGGATGAATTAAAACAGCAGGCGGAAGCGATCCGAAATATTAATAACAAGGTAGCAGAAATCAATGACGTTGTTCAGACGAATTCTGCAACATCACAGGAATGTGCGGCTGCCAGCCAGCAGATGAGCGAACAGGCTGTATCGTTAGAAAAGCTCATATGTCATTTGAAAATAGCGAAGACAGAAAATGATAAAAAATCTCAATAACAGATAGAAAAACTGATAGCAAAATACGAGAAAAAGATATATAATGACAGGAAGCGAAAATTTTTGCAAAGCAACTTTATATGAAAAGTCAAATGGAGGTACATAAATGTTAAAAGTATTTAAGTCAGTTGATTTTAAGAAAACAGGTATTTTTGCAGCAGGTGTATTGTTTGGAACAGCAGGAATAAAAGTTCTTGGAAGCAAAGATGCAAAGAAAGTTTATACCGGTTGTACAGCTGCAGTTCTCAGAGCAAAAGAATGTGTCATGAAGGCTGCTACAACAATTCAGGAAAATGCAGAAGATATTTATGCAGAAGCTCAGCAGATCAATGAAGAAAGAGCTGCAAAAGAAGAAATCTTTGAAGATGAAGCAGAAGAAACTGCAACGGAAGAAGATTTTACAGAAACTGATTCAGAAGAAAAAGCAGAATAATGAAATGAAGGAAGAGAGCATCTGTTGGAATAACAGGTGTTCTTTTAGACTAAGCAGGATTAGACCAATCTAACAAAGGAGAGATAGTATGCGTTTTGTTATTAAACACGAGATAGGAGGAAGAATCCGTGTTCATGTATTGCAGAAAAGAATGACATATGAACAGGCAGATACGCTGTATTATTATTTAAACAGAAAGCAGAATGTAACTTCGGTAAAGGTTTATGAAAGATCGCAGGATGTAACGGTAAGTTATGTTGGGAACAGGGAAGAGATTATAAGACTTCTGAAACAGTTCAGTTACGAAACAACAGAAGTACCGGATGCATTTCTACAGAATTCAGGCAGACAGCTCAATGATATGTATTGGGAAAAGCTGGTAAATAAAGTCGTATTGCGTGGAGCAAATAAATTATTCCTGCCATATACTTTAAGAGCAGGAATTACCATTATAAAATCCATAAGGTACATCTGGCAGGGGATTCAGACACTGATGAAAGGAAAAATAGAAGTACCGGTTCTGGATGCTACGGCAATCGGAGTTTCTATATTCAGAAGCGATTTTAATACAGCGGGTTCTGTTATGTTCCTTCTGGGTATCGGTGAACTGCTGGAAGAATGGACCCATAAGAAATCAGTGGGTGACCTGGCACGGAGCATGTCCTTAAATATTGATAAAGTGTGGGTGGACTGCGATGGACAGGAAGTCTGGATTCCATCTTCTGAGGTAAAGAAGGGAGACAGGGTAATTGTCCACATGGGAAATATGATACCATTTGATGGTGTTGTAGAACATGGGGAGGCAATGGTAAACCAGGCATCCATGACTGGCGAATCAGCGCCTGTACATAAAAAGACAGACAGCTATGTATATGCCGGAACTGTTGTCGAAGAAGGAGGCATTACATTAAGGGTAGAAGCCGTCGGAGGAAGCAGCCGTTTTGAAAAAATTGTCCAGATGATTGAGGAATCTGAGAAGCTGAAATCATCCCTGGAAAGCAAGGCAAGTCATCTGGCAGACCGCCTTGTGCCGTATACACTGGCAGGAACGGGCCTTGTGTGGCTATTTACAAGAAATGTAACAAAAGCACTATCCATACTTATGGTTGATTTCTCATGTGCATTAAAGCTGGCAATGCCGATTTCGGTATTATCAGCCATCCGTGAAGCAAGTCTTTACCAGATAACCGTAAAGGGAGGAAAATACCTCGAGGCAGTGGCAGAGGCAGATACCATTGTATTTGACAAGACAGGAACTTTGACCAAAACCCAGCCGACCGTAAAACAGATTGTATCTTTCAACGGCTTTGAGGAAGATGAATTACTCAGGATTGCAGCCTGCATGGAAGAACATTTTCCACATTCCATCGCAAAAGCCGTGGTAGATGCTGCACAGGAAAGACATCTGGTACATGATGAAATGCATTCACAGGTAGAATATATCGTGGCACATGGTATCTCTACTACTATTAATGAAAAAAAAGCAATCATCGGAAGCTATCATTTTGTATTTGAAGATGAAAATTGCATTATTCCGGAAGGAAAGAAAGAATTATTCAATAACCTTCCGCCGGAATGCACACATTTATATCTTGCGATTGAAGGCGTGCTGGCAGCCGTTATCTGTATCGAAGATCCGCTGCGTGAGGAAGCAGAAGCGGTCATCAGTTCGTTGAAGAAAGTAGGCATTAAGAAAGTTGTCATGATGACAGGGGACAGCGAGCGTACCGCAAAGGTAATCGCACAGAAAGTCGGAGTGGATGAATATTATTCCGAAGTATTGCCGGAAGACAAAGCAAGGTATGTGGAAAAAGAAAAAGATATGGGAAGAAAGGTAATCATGGTAGGAGATGGTGTAAACGATTCTCCTGCATTATCAGCAGCCGATGTTGGCATTGCAATCAGCGATGGCGCTGAAATTGCAAGAGAGATAGCCGATATTACTATGGGAGCAGACAATCTTTACGAAATAGTGACACTCAAAGCCATCAGCAATGCGTTAATGAAGAGAATACATAAGAATTACCGATTCATTGTCGGATTTAATACCGGACTGATTGCACTTGGAGTCGGAGGAATCCTTCAGCCGGCAACATCAGCATTGCTTCATAACACATCAACACTTCTCATCGGACTCGAAAGCATGAAAAATCTCATTGAGTAAAAAGGAAATGCCTGATGGCGAACAGGTCGTAAACATTTCGTGTTTACGACAATAATAAAAAGGGATGCATTGCCCGGTGTAGTGCATCCCTTTTGTCCTGTTTGTTCTTATATAAGATCTTTAAAATGAAAACTCTTTCTTCCTTCGGCATAATCAGCCACGATATTTCCGTTGCCAAATAATTTGTATTTATAAGTGCATAAGCCTTCCAGGCCAACCGGTCCTCTGGCATGAAGTTTACCGGTACTGATACCGACCTCTGCACCAAATCCGTACCGGTATCCGTCTGCAAAACGGGTGGAGCAGTTCTGGTAAACTCCGGCGGAATCCACATACTGCATAAATTTTTCTGCTGTTGCAGCATTTTCTGTAATAATACAGTCAGTGTGGTGAGAACCATACCTGTTAATATGTTCAATCGCTTCTTCTAAAGCATCAACAATCTTCACAGAAATAATAAAGTCCAGATATTCTGTTTTGAAATCTTCTTCGGTTGCATTATTGCAGGAAATGATTTGCTGTACCGCAGCCGTACCGCGGACTTCCACGTTCTTTTCACGAAAAGCTTTGCTCAGTACAGGAAGGAGTGCTTCTGCCGCATCTTTATGAACCAGCAGTGTTTCAGCAGCATTGCACACGGCAGTATACTGTGTTTTGGAATCGATAATAATCTTTACTGCTTTTTCGACATCCAGATCTTTGTCTGCATAAATATGGCAGATACCGTCAGCATGTCCCATGACAGGAATCTTCGTGTGGTTCATAATATATTGTACAAAAGAATTAGAACCTCTCGGGATCAGAAGGTCAACGGAATCATGGCAGGAAAGCAGTTCGGAAATCTCACTGCGGGCTTCCGCCTGGAAAATACAGTTTTTCGGAAGTCCGGAATCAATAACAGCCTGGTGAATCGTCTGGAAAATTTCACGGTTTGTATACAGAGTTTCACTGCCGCCTTTTAAAATGGCACAGTTGCCGCTCTTGATACAAAGAGTAGAAATCTGTATCATGGCATCTGGGCGGGCTTCAAAGATGACTCCGATAACCCCGATTGGACAGGACTCACGGATAAGAAGAAGATCAGAATCCAGTTCCCGCTTCATCTGGACAGCTCCCAAAGGGTCTGGAAGTGAAATCAAATCTTCGATTCCACGAATCACATCATTCAGTTTATCTTCGTTAAATTTCAGACGTTTCAAAACCGGCACGTCCACATGACTTTTTTTGGCTTCGTCCAAATCTTTTTTGTTTGCTGCCAGAATTGCTTCTTTATTAGAAAGAAGGGCAGTAATAACTGCTTTTAAAGCAGCGTTGCGGTCTTCAATTGTTGTAGCAGCCATCTTTGGACTGTCCAGTTTCATAAGGGCTGCCTGCTCCTGTATGGTCATTTTTCCTCCATTCTGCTGTAATATAATGTCATAAATACGGAAGGTATTTATGACATTATACAGCAAATAAAATAAGTTAATTATCAGGTTTAAAGTATTTATGACCTGTGCATTATCAGATGCTCCCAGGTTATAAGATTCTTGACTCTAACATCATATCATAAATGCTGTAAAAAGAATATATAAAAAAAATAAAAAAAGTTGTTGACAAAAGTAAAATTATGTATTATTATATACAAGCTGTCGCTTGAGAGAACAGCTTTTCAGAAAGAAACCAAACTTCCTGAAAAAAATAAATAAAAAAGTTGTTGACAAATACTTGAATCTGTGATAAGATATAAAAGTTGCTGATAACAACAAGAAAAAGAAGCACCTGATGGTGCACAGGTCATCAATCAAAGATTGACGACAAGAAAGAAGAACATTGAAAACTGAATCATAAACCATCCCTGAAAATTTCTTATAAATTTTCAGCGAACATCTTCAGAAATGAAGATTTCCAAAAAAACAGTAAAACGGATTGCAAAACAATCCAAGGTTCTAAAATGACCAGAGTTATTTTGAACCGGACAGACACTTTTAACGAGAGTTTGATCCTGGCTCAGGATGAACGCTGGCGGCGTGCTTAACACATGCAAG
>ERZ779842.104-NODE-104-length-104657-cov-13.866121_pt1 | contig 104657 bp, 104 predicted proteins | sample MGYA00511095_ERZ779842 | MGnify/ENA primary metagenome ERZ779842 (study PRJEB29588, sample SAMEA2154036) | human gut metagenome | biome: human gut; feature: human-associated habitat; material: faeces | place: Denmark | collected 2008/2010 ... | reverse complement strand
GAGGTATAACCTCGGAAGAAACATTGCAAAATATATTTCAAAACTTTTGCATCGGAAAATAAATGGCACTTTTTTGAATTGAAAACGGATGCAAAGAAAACCGTATAAAACGCAAATATCAGCAATTAAAATGCTATAAAACAGCAGATTGCGGCATTTGCGTTTCTTTGCATGCGAAATCGTTGCTTATTTTGCAGTATCAGATATTTGTTTTAATTTTGTCCCCCAGATGGTCCCCCGAGACAAAAAAGGCACTAAAATTTTGTCCCTTTTTGTCCCTCGGGATTCTCGGGGGACAAAAATTGAATAGTAACGACTAATACTGTAACCAAATGGCAAAGAAAATCGATGTACAAAAAGAGCCTGTCAAGCTACGTGAGAAAGTGCTCAAAAATGGAAGTATCAGTTTATTCCTTGACATATATAGTAATGGCCGTCGCCACAAGGAATATTTGAAACTGTATCTCATCAAAGCTACCACTCAGGCTGAGAAAGAACAAAACAGAGAAACATTGGCAACTGCTCAAGCAATAAAAGCAAAACGCCAAATTGAAATTCAAAATGGTCAGTACGACTTCACTCGTCAGTTCAAGGAAGACATATTGTTTCTTCCCTATTTCAGGGAGATGATTGAAGAACGAGGTAAAAATGCTGATAGTAAAGGTAACTATGGCAACTGGAAGAGTTGTCTTCGTTACTTGGAAATCTATTGTGATGAGAAGACTACATTCCGTGATGTTACTCCTGAATTTGTACAAGGCTTCAAGGATTATCTTGACGTTGCAGACAAGGAAGACTTCAAACGTGGTCCTAATGCACCAAAGCGTGTTTACGAAAAGCTATCAACCAATACAAAAGTATCATACTTTAATAAATTGAGAGCTTGCATCAATCATGCATTCAATGAGCGAATAATCCCAACCAATCCTATAATTGGCATTACAGGGTTCAAAGCAGAAGAAGTAAAAAGAGATTATCTCACTTTTGATGAAGTCAAGCTACTTGCTAACACCCCATGTGCTTCGCCACTGTTGAAAAGAGCTTTTCTTTTCTCCTGCTTAACTGGTCTCCGTGCGAGTGATATTGAAAAATTAACTTGGGAGGAGGTCAAGAAGTTTGGAGAATATACAAGAATTGAGTTCAAGCAGAAGAAGACGGGCGGACAGGAATATATGGACATTCCTGCCCAGGCAGTCAAATATCTCGGTGAACGAGGAGAGCCAACAGAACGTGTCTTTAGTGGATTTAAGTATGGAGTTTGGATAAGCACATATTTGAGGAAATGGTGTGACGCAGCAGGAATTACCAAAAAGGAATTGACATTCCATTGTGGTCGCCACACATTTGCCGTTCTTATGCTTGATTTGGGAACAGACCTATTCACCGTCTCAAAGCTTCTTGGTCATAAAGACATCAAGACTACACAAATATACGCTAAAGTACTTGACAAGAATAAGCAAAAGGCTGTGTCATTGATTCCTAGTTTGGATGATTAATTTATGGAAAGTATGGAAACAATGAATAGACAACATGCCGTTATAGCAATGGCCAAAATAGGAAGATTGGTTAAACAACTTCGCTATTGGATTGATGCAGAAGCTGACTCGGATCTATATTTCGCAACTTTTGATGAAGACATAAGCAACTCTAACGAATGGTCTGACATCCTCTATAAATATCTGAAAGAGAGTTCTTGTAAGACTGTTGCAGAAGAGTTTGAAAGAATCGGCTTAATAGATGACATTGAGGAATATGTAAATAATAAGAATGGTAGATTGGATGCAAGATTACGTCCAAATCTTATATGTTTCATTAAAAAGATACATAAGATTGAAGCCGTTGTAAGAAAAATCAAGGCTGAGAATAAAGGTGAATATACTGATTTGATTCCGGCACTGGCAAACGAACGCACGGTCGATCTATTGCAGAGAGCCGTTGACGGAGGTCTTCTTGATGAGCATTATATGCCATTAGAAACCACCACTGGTTCACAACTCAGAGTAATTGCATATGCTATAGCTACCATTATGAAGTTTCCCAATAGATGTAAGTATGTCTATTTCGAGAGACAATGGAATAGAGCGAGTTATCGTGTAGGTGCTGTCCCCTTGGCTCAATCTGAACAAGGCAGAGTGAAACATGAGTATGCAATGAGTTTATATCCTGAAGCAGATTTTTCATCGCTCCTTCAGGTATCGAGTGACAATGACACGTTCTACTGTCCTTATCCAAAGCAACGAATCAAACGTATGTACCTGGATTTAGTGGAAGGTGGATATATAGCTCACTATACGACATTGGAAGACTTTCAAGGGATATTTGATGCCAACAAGTTCGCCAAACCTGTTGAATGGATAAAAAGCCAAAGACAATTATCATACTTCTTAACCGAGGCTTTTACACCCACGAACAAAAGATTGGTATGGGTTAAAGCATGCTGCTGTTTTAGAATCTTTGGCAAGGTCCCTAATAAAGAGTGTATGGTCTCTGGCCTAGGAGAACTTAAAAGAAAGGGTGTGTATGAAACATACGATCCAGAACTAAAGAATATCGCAAAAAGATATAATGCTAAGTAGTTGTAAATAAGCAAATAAATTCTCTATGAGAACTATATATATAATTGAATTACAAATTAAAAATCAAGGAACAATGAGACGAAATTTATCTTGCCTCATCTCTCTTTTTTGACAAATTTGTAAGGCGTTCGACCTACGTCAGTCCTAAAATTGGGAGAAAAGGCCTAGCTGAATTGCTCAGCACAGCACATGAACTTTTTCAGGAAGAAGTCATTTCATCGAAGAAAAGTTATAAACGCTTCATGAATGACTTTCTAAATTCTATCAAGCATCACGACAATGAAGATGCATGGAGTAAAAACGGTCACGAGCAGAATTACAATATAGTATTGACTCTCTTGACTGAGCACGAAGGATTGGTTAGAAATTACCTCTCGAAACCGCAATTTACGGAAGATGATATAGACCAACTTATAGTTGAGTTTTATCGATTTGACATTCCACAAGAAAAGTCAAGCCCGATTGCGACTGAAGAAATCTCAAATGCACGACCAGTTGGTATTCTTAGTGTAATCAATCCTTCAAACCAAAAACATATAGAGCTTATCGTACATATAGCAAATAAAGTCAACCTGTTTAAGGAACAGATTGATGAAAGCGATGCCAAAGCTCTTATGGGTGAAATGAAGATCAGAAGCCTTAGCTCTTCAAATAATACAAGAGTAGTTCTTTTCTTTGACAGATTGGCTTCACACGGTATACTTGTAAATACATGGCAAGTAGACCTTGCTAAACGCCAAATGGTACGCAGTTCTTCTGGTTGCAAATACCTCGAACAGCACGATTACTCGTCAACTCTCTATAGATTGAAAGAACGTCCTCCGTCACCCAAAGAACGTGAATTGCTTTCTTTGATAGACAAGATTATTGAGAAGTCAAAGGAAGAAAAGTAAGAAAAAAGAAGAAAAAAATGTTGAGAATCGTGTTGAGAATGATGTAGAGAATCAACATTCTCAATTTTGTGAGCCAACTCATCTCTGTAGCTTTGCCCTCGTAACCGGTTATTACTGAGGGCAAAGCCTTTTTTATTCACTTCAAAAATTAGAAAGATGAAACAAAGAAGACAAGAGATGAGGGATGCCATTTCCCCACAAACCATCCAACATCTGGAATCAAGCGTACAGAACCTTCATTCGATGTTGACAAAGCTTGATAAAAGAATAGAATCCGAGATCAATAAGATTGACGATAAGATGTGGACACTTAAAGAAGTACTCACATCATCTGAAGCTTGCATGTTTTTAGGTATATCGCCTAGCTATCTTTACAAACTCACCTCTGCCAAGCTCATTCCATATTATAAGCCCAATGGTGGTATGATATTCTTCAATCATGCCGAATTGAAACAGTGGGCACAACAAAATCCTGTTGTCGCTAGAGTTTTTGATAAGTCTAACTCAAATACCGCATCCCTATGACTCCACGTGAACTAGAACTGTACATCGAGAGACTTAAGAGGGCTCAAGAGATGATTGAAACAAATGACATTGGTCAGTTTCAAGAGAAAATAATGGAAGTTAAGAGCTATCTAGAGCAATTCAACGGTTTGCATGAATTGCTTAAGCACATGAAAGCCATTTCTGAGATTGCATATACCATCAAAGAGTTTTATACTATTGATGAAGCGTCTAAATATCTGGGCTTAAGTAAAAGCACCGTGTACAAGATTACTTCAAACAGAGAGCTTACTTACTATAAGCCAAATGGTAAAAGTATTTTCATTAAGCGTGATGACCTACTCAAATGGATTAACCGACATCAAGTACGCTCAATAGATGAAATCAATGCCATTGCTGCAACTAAGGCTCATAAATTAGCAAAAGAACATCAACGAAAATCGAATAGAGTATGAAATCACTGATAGACATGAGGAATGGTGCCAAAATTGACGGGACCAATTACAAACTACTCCTGAAACATATAAGGTTGAATGTAACTGACAAATACGAGTTCCCTCCTGAGATTATTAAGGTTAATGGAACAACGGTAGCAACATTGGGAAATTTTAGTGCATCAACAGGCAAACCCAAGAGCAAGAAAACTTTCAATGTATCTGCACTAGTTGCATCTGCCCTCTCAGGGAAAGAGGTACTGAAGTATAAGACTATTCTGCCCCAAGGTAAAGAACGCATCCTCTATGTTGACACAGAGCAGAGCAAATGTCATTGTCATAAGGTCATGCAAAGGATTATGAAGTTGGCCGGCTTGCCCATTGATAAGGAAGATGACAGAATCCTATTCTTCGTTCTCAGAGAATACACACCTGAGCAAAGACGAGAAATCATCAGTTGTGCTTTACAAGAAGAAGAGAATATCGGGTTAGTTATAATAGATGGTATCAGAGACTTGATCCATGACATCAACTCACCGGGTGAATCCCTGAATATAATCAATGAGCTTATGAGATGGTCCAGCTACTACGAAATGCATATTCACACGGTACTTCATCAGAATAAAGGTGATGACAACACTCGTGGACATATTGGAACAGAACTTAATAATAAAGCAGAAACCATATTACAGGTTTCCAAGAATGCAGAGAATCCTAATATCAGTGAAGTCAGAGCCGTGCATATCAGAGACAAAGAATTTCAGCCGTTTGCCTTTGAAATCAATGAAGATGCATTGCCACAATTGGTAAACAACTATAAGTTTACAAAGACTAAGGAGAAAATATCTTCATATGCAGACATGAGCAATGAACAACATCTTGAGGCTTTGGAATGTGCTTTCAAAGAAAAACAAAGTATGGGATATCAGGAATTGTTGGATTCCTTAAAGACTGGTTATGCGAGCATTGGGTACGCAAGAGGACGAAATACTATTGTCAAACTCTGCAAGTTCTTGTCCAATATAAACGTTCTAATCAAGGAAGAACAAGGATACATATTTGATAAAGAACCTCTCTGCTCAGGAAGCAGTTTAGTTTAGTTTGGGTATATATATAAGTTGGACTAAACCGAATAGATATGAATATACTTGAAGCAAAGCAAATAAGCATAGTAGAATATCTTAAACAATTAGGGTATCAGCCGACCAAATCAAAGTGTGGACAATATTGGTTCAAATCTCCATTCAGATCAGAGAGAACCGCATCATTTAAGGTTGACAACAATAAGAATGAATGGTACGATTTTGGTGTGGCCGATGGAGGTGATATTATCCTACTTGGAAAGTACCTATTCAATACAAGCAGCGTTAGTGAAGTACTATCTATACTGAGCAATCAGGTTCCCTGTGCGGATTCTATCAGAATCAAGCCATCGACCATACAGCCTCCCCCTATCGAGGATATGTTTAGGAATGTAGAAGTCATCCCTCTAAACAACTATGCATTGTTGTCGTATGTCAAATCTCGTCTCGTAGACATAAACTTGGCAAAACAGTATTGTCATGAGATTCATTACAAATTACGTCAGAGAGCATATTTTGGTATTGCTTTCGCAAATCGTTCAGGTGGTTATGAAATCAGAAATTCCTATTATAAAGGATGCTACAAAAATAAGGATATAACCATGGTATATATGTGCAATGGTGTAATACAAGAACACATATGTATATTTGAAGGATTTATGGACTTCCTTTCCTATTTGACACTGGAAAAAGTTGACAACAGATTCATCTGTATAGAATCATCCACAGATTATATGATTCTGAACTCTATAGGTAATTTGAAGAAGTGTCTCGAAGAACTGGATAAATTCTCATCCATCCATTGTTATTTGGATAATGACACAGCAGGACAAAAGACTGTAGAGACAATCAGAGGTTTATATGACCATAGAGTCTTTGATGAGTCTGTAAGGTACCAGGAATATAAGGATCTCAACGACTATTTATTAGGAAAAAAGAAATAAAACGCATCAACATCAGATTTAGGGCGACTCAAAAGGTCGTCCTTTTTTGTTGCCCTTTTTCTTCTCAAAGTATGATATTAAAGTATGATTTATAATATTTCAAACAAAATCGCCCCTTCTAGAGCGGTTTTTAAGAAGATTATTTCGATAAATCATATTTAAGCCTTTCCTTTGCATCAAACTTTAATCATAATTAAATATCATACTTCAAAAGATGAGTTCATACTTTATATTCGCAATTGCTCTCACGGTGGCATACATCATCTACTTTGCAGTAATGATTATGCAGGACCTTTACGGAAAGAAGAAAGACGGTAAAAATGATGTAGAGGTGTTTTCGGTGACAGATGACCCTGATGAAGGTGTACAGGTGTCAGAAAGCGACTCAGGTTTCAGCATTGGAGAGGAAGATTACACTACCGAATATTTAGAACAAGAGAATGCCCCAACTCTCGATGAAAATCCAGAGTCATCCACTGATAGTCCATCTCCAATTGCAGAGATTAAATCACAGATAGATGAAACTATGGATACCGTTGAGTCATTTATGTCAAATCCTTGCACAGATGAAAAACTACAGTTGGCCTTAATTAATGGAGGTCATATTGATGATGATACAGAGCTGGATTGGAAAAAGGTAATCAATGAATTATGAAGTTAACCATATTAAAACCATGCTTGCTTATCATGATGCTTGGCATAATACCAATGAGTGTATATGCCAAATGTGGAGGTGTTAATTATAGCTGGGGTGCTGATGCTCTTGCCTCCATGCACGACTATGTAGTCACAATGATGCTTTATGTCTTATACATCTGCTATGCATTGGCTACAGTAGTTGGTATCATATCGGCTCTTCAGATAACAATAAAAATGAATATTGGCGAAGACGGTGTAAAGAAAGCCATTATGATGTTAGTCGGAGCTATACTCTTTATCATTAGTGCTTCAATTGTCTTCCCTGCTTTCTTTGGATATAGAATCTGGTAGTTATAAACTTATTGTTTCACTTTTAATTAAAATCTTATGTATCAGAAAGTAAAAAGCTTTTTTAAGAAGATGGCAGCCTCTAAGAACTTAAAGGCATTGGCCATTATGTTGTTGTGTGGTGTAGGCTCAGTCTATGCTCAGACTACAGCTGGAGACTATTCGGCAGGTACAGGAGCACTGACCACTGTAGCCGAGGAGATCGCTAAGTATGTTCCTATCGTTGTCAAGTTGTGTTATGCAATTGCCGGTGTTGTAGCCGTAGTGGGTGCAATTTCGGTTTACATCGCCATGAACAACGAGGAACAGGATGTCAAGAAGAAGATCATGATGGTCGTTGGTGCTTGTATCTTCCTTATTGCTGCGGCTCAGGCTCTTCCTCTTTTCTTCGGCATTGGAGGCTAAACCTAAGGTTTCATGAGTAAGGATAGAAAAGAGTCCTATCCTGATTACCCTATTTTCAAGGGGTTGCAAAGACCCCTTGAATTTATGGGTATTCAAGGAAGATATATTTACTGGGCAGCAGGAACCATTGGTGCAGCCATAGCAGGATTCATTATCGGCTACTGTATCGTAGGGTTTATATTAGGACTGATATTTCTGGCTACAGCATTAGTAATTGGAATTGGACTCATCTTATTAAAGCAAAGGAAAGGCCTACACACGAAACAGAACAAAAAGGGCATCTACATATATGCCTATTCAAAGAAGATTTAAGAAAGAAACCATGGCTAATACATGGCTAATTTAATGTTGAACGTGGGTAGGTTGACAAGACAGTTGACCTACCCCTATTTATTTCTAACTGATGGTTTTATATATCATACTCATATTCACAGCTCTCTGCATAGGAATGGCAATTTCTGTGTATGCATTCGGTACTGGAGGTAAACGCAAGCATATCTTCCAGGATATCTATTATTCTGTAGAAGACAATGATGGCATTGGTGTACTCTATACGAAGAAAGGAGAATACTCTGCTATCCTTAAGGTTGATAATCCAGTACAGAAATATTCGGCAAACATAGATGCATACTATGAGTTCACTCAGGCATTGACAGCTATTATGCAGACGCTTGGTGAGGGCTATGCCATTCATAAACAGGACATCTTTGTTAGGAAGCAATTCAACGACGAAAGCGGAATCAATCACGAATTTCTATCAGAATCATACTTCAAGTATTTCAATGGACGTAATTACACCGAAAGCACTTGTTATTTGACAATAACACAGGAATCTAAAGGAAGTCGTCTATTCTCATATGACAATAAGAAGTGGAAAGAGTTCCTTGTAAAAGTACGTAAAGTACATGACCAGCTCAGAGATGCAGGACTTCGTGTCCGTTACTTGTCTAAAACAGAGGCTAGTGAGTATGTCGACAGATATTTTGCAATGAACTTTAAGGATAAGATTATCTCTATGTCAAACTACAAAGTTGATGGTGAGACTATCTCAATGGGAGGTAGAACAGCAAAGGTTTATAGCCTTATCGATGTTGATCATACAAATCTTCCCTCTATTATCCGACCATATACCAATATCGAGGTAAATAATGTGAGTATGCCAGTTGATCTATTATCAGTGATTGACAGCATACCTCATGCAGATACAGTCATCTATAATCAGATAGTATATCTCCCAAATCAGAAGAGAGAACTATCGATGCTCGACAAGAAGAAAAACCGCCATGCTAGTATTCCTAACCCTAGTAATCAAATGGCGGTTGAAGACATTAAGAAAGTCCAAGAGGTTGTAGCTCGTGAGAACAAACAGTTGACATACACTCATTTCAACTTAATTGTCTCTGTGCCTGAAGATACTGATATTCAAAAGTGTACCAACCACTTGGAAAATAGCTTCAGCCGTTTGGGTATCCATATATCCAAACAAGCCTACAATCAATTGGAGTTGTTCGTAGGGTCGTTCCCAGGTAACTGTTATACAATGAATGAAGAGTATGACAGATTCCTAACTCTCGGAGATGCAGCGGCATGTCTGATGTATAAGGAGCATATACAACATAGTGAAAACACTCCGCTAAGAATCTATTACACAGACAGACAAGGAGTTCCTGTGGCTATTGATATTACAGGTAAAGAAGGAGCAAACAAACTTACAGACAACTCAAACTTCTTTTGTTTGGGACCATCTGGAAGCGGTAAATCTTTCCATATGAATAGTGTTGTAAGACAGCTCTGGGAGCAGAACACAGACATTGTTATGGTAGATACTGGTAACTCTTACGAAGGTCTTTGTGAGTATGTGGGCGGTAAGTATATAGCATATACTGATGAGAAACCTATTACGATGAACCCTTTCAATATAAGTAAGCAGGAGTTAAACATCGAGAAGATAGACTTTTTGAAGAACTTGATACTGCTTATATGGAAAGGCTCAGACAGTCAAATACCAGAACTGGAGTTCCGTGTAGTCGAACAGCTGATTACAGAATACTATGATTTCTACTTCAATGGAGCACAACCCTATACCTCTTCACAAAAGGATTCTATCAAGAAGAATCTTACAACAATGGAGAAAAGACGAGGTACAGACTTGATGCAAATCCATGATAAGATTACCGATATGATATCAACATTGGAGAAGAGACGATTGGCATTGAACATAGAATCTCTGTCTTATGACACATTCTATGATTTTGCGTGCGAACGACTCGACCAGATTTGTGTAGAGAACAACATTACGACCATTGACTGTGACAACTTTGCATATATGCTTCAGAACTTCTATAAGGGAGGTAAGTATGAAAAGATCCTTAATGAGAATGTGGATTCTACGTTGTTTGATGAGACATTCATCGTGTTTGAAGTGGATGCAATCAAGGAAAACAAGCAGTTATTCCCGATTGTCACGCTCATCATTATGGATGTATTCCTTCAAAAGATGCGTCTGAAGAAGAACAGAAAATGTTTGGTCATTGAAGAGGCATGGAAAGCCATCGCCTCCCCTCTTATGGCCGAATACATCAAGTATCTGTATAAGACAGCAAGAAAGTTCTGGGCTAGCGTTGGAGTTGTCACTCAGGAAATCCAGGATATTATCGGTAGTCCTATTGTGAAAGAAGCTATCATCAACAATTCAGATGTTGTGATGCTACTAGACCAAAGCAAATTTCGTGAACGATTTGATGAGATTAAGGCAATCCTTGGTTTGACAGATGTAGACTGCAAGAAGATCTTCACAATCAACAGACTTGAGAATAAGGAAGGTAGAAGCTTCTTCCGAGAAGTATTTATCAGACGTGGTTCAACAAGTGGTATCTATGGAGTTGAAGAGCCTAAAGAATGTTACATGACCTATACAACAGAACGTGCAGAAAAGGAAGCATTAAAACTGTACAAGGCTGAACTTAAGTGTAGTCATCAAAAAGCTATTGAAGCCTATTGCAGAGATTGGAATGCAAGCGGTATAGAGAAATCACTTCCATTTGCACAGAAGGTAAATAGTAATGGTAAAGTACTAAATATCAATAATTAAATAATGAAACGATACTTGTTCATAATAATCATACTGGCAACAGTTTCAGTTCATAGGACGTATGCCCAATATTACAGCATCAACTATGACACAAAAACTGTTGCTGCGATGGCTGCTGCCTTTGGAACAGAGGTGGTGGCAGAGGGTTACTACAATGAACAAGTAGCTGCTATACTCAAACATTATAGTGCAGCAGAAGTTGCTACGGCTGGCATTTTTGCAAGTAAGTTCCTAGAAAGGAAGGCGTTGACAGACCTTGGTATATGGAGCAGTGCCACAGAGAACTATTACTACCGACGCATTTACCACATGGTAGCAAACAAGATTATACCAAAGATATGGATTGTTGCTGGTCAAATGCTCCGTTCACCACATAATGCAATCTATTGGGGCAGTTATCTAGTGAAGATTTGTGACGAGGTTAAGACTCTTTGTATGCAGTTTGAAAGCGTTGTAACAAATAGCACCCTTTCATTCAAAGATGTCATGTTCCTTGAGTTTAAGAGTGAGATTGCCCAAATATTCAGACTGTCAGAGATCGGGAATATAGACTGGGAGCGTTTTTTTAACGATTTGAGTAAAGTACCCAACAATTTCAACTCAGAAAACTTAAAAGCAGATATAGATCACCTATATCGTGTAGGTGCCAACCTTGCTTCTGCTGGCATAACAAATCTTGGCGATGCATTATTACAGCAAAGCAACTTCCATGAACTTATCAATGGGAATGTATCCAAAGTAAAGGATATATACGACAACTATAGTGTATTATTTGAGCAACTGGAACATAACACAGGTAATACCTTGCTTGCATTGGTTGGAGGAAAGGACAATGTTGCAGGGCTTTTTCAGCTGAGTGATTATAATCTTACATCATGGATGACTGATTATCTTGAACAGACTAAAGGTAACTATTACACCCAGCGTTGGTATATCGCCCGTAGAGACCAAGGAACAGAGACACTATGTGATTACTATCCTCCTACTGATGATAACAGCATATTAAATGGCAGTCAATGGGTGCGTTTTAACACGTCAGATGCCAGTTTCTATCCGAATGCTCAACAAAGAGAACAAGTGTTATCCAATTCTGAAAGTTATGCAGGATGGTCAAGAAGCAAGGTTAACAATCTTAATTCTAAGAATGACGGCTATAACTATACCATCAACTATTACATGTCAGGGTATCTGATTAACAAAGGCAGTAAGTTAGTAAAGAAAGCCTATGCGTATGAAATCCATGTATATAGAAGTTGGAATAACGAAGAAGTGGTTTATGAAGACTACTTCGATTCATATACCATGGATCTGAATACATTCAAGGCTCAGATGAATGCCAAACTATCCGAGTATAATGAAAACGAAGAAGGATATGTTTATTATCTGGAATCTGACAGCAAGAACTACTATCAGGCTTCAGATGAGATGAAACTACAAGGTTGTGAGACCGTAACGATAAGCGTTACCTGTTCCGATGGAGCATTGCTTGGTCAAGGTTCAACACAATATAAGTGTCGCCAATGTGGAAGTTCTTTGAACGCTCATAGCAAAAGCTGTGCTATGACAACTACCATCTCAGAGAATGATGTTGACCTTTCTGAACTTCATCAAATGAAAACAGAAGCGGACAACAAAGTATCACTTCTTCAAACGCAGATCAATCAGCTTGAAACAGAGAATAAAGAACTGCTGAAGTTAATATCTGAAGCAAGCATAGAGGATGCAGTTGCACTTAGACAACGCTATAATCAGAATAAGGATACGATTGATGAACTACGTTCAGAACTAACGACTTGGCAACAGAAACAATCTGAAATCAATGACGCAATGAACGAAGCTGGTCAGGATAATGATGTAGCAACTGATGATTATTATAGAATACCGGCCATTATGCAAGATTGTAAAATCGCATATAATCTTACATGGCAAGATAACGGTAATTGGAGTGGATATACGTTCATTCGTAAAGCTACGATGCCTAACATAAATGGCATTATAACCTTTAGTGCAACCTTGAAGATTGCGAGAAAACCCAAATACTTTTTGGGCATAAAGATTCATAGAGCCATACTACAAATTAACTGGGAACTTACTTCCGAGTACTCGCAGACACATGTGGCAGAGGTTATAACTCTCAATCACGATATGTCTGAAGCTGAGAAAAAGAAAATTGTCAACGACAAAATCTCTGAGATAGCAAGGCAATATCCAAACTGTAAGATAACAACAGAATACTCATATAGTGAACCTATCGAGGAGGAGCCGAACAACGATGTAATTCATCTTATTTGGTCCAGTGACAGACTTGAGATTGCACGTGAAGTTGACTCTAGAATAACTAAAATCTATGCGGACTTGGTTTCGCTTGAAAAGATGATGCATTACAAAAGAGACATTGTAGATGTGCTTAAGGATGTTCTTCCTCCTTTGGAATATGATTTAGGAAGAAGAAAAACGCTCATTGAAGAGTGCCATGACAGATGGATTGATAACGCTAAACTACGGAATAAGCCATGAAACAGAGATGTATCATTATAATCATGTTCATTTGTCTGATGCCTGGTGTCGCCAAAGCCCAATGGACGTTTGATGTTCTCTCCGTAGAAGCATACATCAACGACCATAAGAAGCAAAGAAGCTTATTGTTGGCTCGTTCAACATTGGAACATAGCAACAAACTTCTTCATGAGTATACTTCTGATGAAGTCGGTGGCTACAAAAATCTTAATGTGGATTTGGACAAATATACAAGAGCATTTGATGTCATTGATGTAATGTACCAATCCCTTAGAATTGCACTGAATGCACGAAGTACATATAGTGAGGTTAGCCAAAGGATTGTGGACTACAAAAATCTCTTGACAGACTTCAATGAAAAAGTTGTCAAACGAAAACATATCGAATTGGCAGACACGCTGATAATCTCAATCAATGCTAGGATGATAGAGAACGTGGCAGAAGAGGGAGAACATTTATTCAGGTCATTAAGCGATTTGGTGCTTTATGCGACAGGTGCTGCTGCATGTTCGACAGCAGATTTGATGTTAGTGCTGGATGCAATAAACAATTCAATGGACAACATTGAAAAGCTTTTGAACAGAGGGTATTACGAGACATGGAGATATATCCAGTTACGCATAGGATACTGGAAAGAAAAAGTATATAGGAAGAAAAGCAAACAGCAGATAATTAACGATGCCTTTGGCAGATGGAAAGATGCCGGGTATAACTATAACAACTATTGATATGAAAAGGTTTTTGTTGGCAATAACATTAGTAGTCAGTATGACCAAAGTTCATGCTCAGGTCTCTGTGACATATAACCATGACTCTCCAAAACAGAATCAGTTCACAGTCATGGAGGTGGGCACTGGAGCTTTAACGCCTGATGCCTATTATTGGGCATTACATAACAAGTATAGGAAGAATGCAGCTGTGAAAAATAAACTTGGTTATCGTACCACAGCAGGTATAGGATTATATAATCAAAAAGATGAAGCAGAAAAAATAGATTCTTCCTTGACCCAACGAGCCAAAATTGAGGCATTGAATGTTGCAGACAGACAGGTAGACCTTGCCTGGCAAGTAGAAGGTAACAAGATAACATCAGCAATGGAGAATTTTGGCATCAACATCAACCGTATTGTTGCTGTGGGAGGAACACCAAATGAAAGAGAGCGTTGGGATGGACTCTTTGACATGTATAATTGTGCAATAAGAGCAACAAGAGAGGCATACATGCCTAATGCTCAGCGTAAGAAGGAGTACCTGAAGATATATGCAGAAATTGAAAGTCAAAACGATTTATTGATCAAGTACTTAGTACAACTTCACAACCGTTCACAAACCACAGAGATTTTAGAAGCAGAGAATCCTGTAAGAGTCAATAAAGCAGCCATTGCAGCTTCAGCAATGTCCCGATGGAAATCATCCAGTCAAAAAGGAGGAAGTGGAAACGGAGGAAATTCAAATGGTAACGATAATGAAGAGGTGATTATTAAATAGGTGTGTAACAAAAAAAGAAAAACAATGAAGAATCAGTTACAAATATTCCGCAATCCCGAATTTGGAGAAGTAAGAACTCAAGTCGACGAGAAAGGTGAACCTTGGTTTTGTGCAAAGGATGTTTGCGATGCGTTGAAACATACAAATAGCCGTAGAGCGATTGCTCAATTAGTAGATGAGGGGGATGTAACCAAACGTTACACCCCTACCTCTAGCGGTGACCAACTGATGACTTACATCAACGAGTCAGGACTCTATTCACTTATTCTATTCTCTAAGCTTGAGAGTGCAAAGCGATTTAAGCACTGGGTGACATCAGATGTTCTTCCTACAATTCGTAAGCGTGGAGCATTTTTTACTAATGATGCTCTTGAACGTGCCGTAAGAGAACCTGATTTCTTAATCAAACTTGCATCGGCCATAAAGCATGAGAGACAGCAAAAAGAGATGTATGCTCAAAAGTGTACAGAACAAGGTGAGACTATCAAGCAATTGGAGAAACAATCTGCATACGTTGATTATGTTCTGCAAAGCCCTGGCTTACTGAATATAAATCAGATTGCACAGGATTATGGCATCTCTGCACAATGCCTTAACAGTTTGTTAAGACAGCACTTAATTCAGTACAAGAGCAACAATCAATGGATCCTTTATGCGAAGTACAAAGACAAGGGATATGTGCACAGTACGACCCATATCTTAGACAATGGCATTGTGGTAATGCATACACAATGGACTCAAAAGGGACGATTATTTCTATATGAGCAATTGAAATCCTGGGGCTTCTATCCTATTATGGAGCAGCAAGATATGATTAAGAGAACAGACTTATTCTCAATGGACTATGGCAGATAATGGTATTATTTCAACTTTTGGAATCAACTTATTGGAAGAAGAAATTGATGATGTAATCTTTCAAACCAATGAGTTTCTATGTGATGCCACATTTACTGGTACGCAAGGCCCATTTTGGTGGATTCTTCAGATGTGTATGGCGTTAGCTGCACTATTTTCGATAATCGTTGCAGCTGGAATGACATATAAGATGATGGTCAAGAATGAGCCATTGGACATCATGAAATTGTTCAAGCCATTGGCTATTTCGTTCATTTTATGTTGGTGGTATCCTCCAGCCGATACTGGAATGGCCAATAGCAACAGCAGTTGGTGCTTCTTGGACTTCTTGTCATACATCCCGAACTGTATAGGCTCTTATACGCATGACCTATATCAGGCTGAAGCAGCACAGATTACGGATAAGTTCGCTGAATTGGAAGAACTCATCCATGTCAGAGATACAATGTATAGTAATCTTCAAGCTCAAGCTGATGTAGCTCACTCTGGTATATCAGACCCTAACCTTATCGAAGCTACAATGGAACAGACTGGAGTCGAAGAGGTTACGAATATGGAAAAGGATGCCAGTAAGTTATGGTTCACTTCACTAACATCAGGTATCGTAGTTGGAATAGATAAGATTGTCATGCTTATAGCCCTTATTGTATTCCGCATCGGATGGTGGGCAACTATTTACTGCCAACAGATTCTTCTAGGTATGCTGACAATATTCGGACCGATCCAATGGGCATTCAGCCTATTGCCTAAATGGGAAAGCAGTTGGGCTAAGTGGTTGACGAGATACTTGACGGTACATTTCTATGGAGCTATGCTATACTTCGTAGGCTTCTATGTACTACTACTGTTTGACATCGTATTGTGCATTCAGGTCGAGAACCTTGCTGCAATCACTGTCAATGAACAGACTATGGCATCATATCTACAGAACTCATTCTTCTCAGCAGGTTACTTGATGGCTGCATCTATAGTGGCACTCAAGTGCTTGAACCTTGTTCCAGACTTGGCCGCATGGATGATTCCTGAAGGTGAGACAGCATTCTCAACCCGAAATTTCGGTGAAGGTGTTGCTAGTCAGGCCAAGATGTCTGCAACTGGTGCAATGACCTCTATGATGAGATAACATAAACTGTAAAATAAAAATTATGAAGATTGAAAAGAAGATCGAGCATTGGCTCAAAGATGAGAATTTTTGTGATTACTGTAACACAAGAATCAATGAAGAGATAAAAGAAATTCTATTGAATGGTGAGTATGACCACTTCTTTGAACTGTTGGATGAAGGCTTTGATGGAAACGACGAGTACGTTGTTCCATTGGTAGAATACTTATCGTGCAAACTTCACTATGCAAAGCTATTGAAGAACAAAGCTAAAAGAGAAAGTATCATCTGGTGGGTATTTACTCAGTTGAATTATGAGGGTTTCTATACAAAAGTATTCGCAATATACTTTGATCCATTGGTAAAGGAGACCAATATCACCATTATTAAGATGCTGAGAAAAGAGTATTTGCTATTAAAAAAACAAAGTGCATAAGTTATGGTAATCAAGAATTTGGAGAATAAGATAAAACTTGTCGGAATTATATGTACTGCATTCCTAATTGGATGTATTCTGATAAGTGTTTCCAGCATCTGGACAGCCCGTACAATGGTTACAGATGCTCAGAAGAAAGTCTATGTACTTGATGGCAATGTTCCTATCCTTGTCAATCGTACGACAATGGAAGAGACACTTGATGTAGAAGCCAAGAGTCATGTTGAAATGTTTCACCATTACTTCTTTACACTGGCTCCTGATGACAAGTACATCAAACATACAATGGAAAAAGCCATGTATTTTATTGATGAATCAGGGTTAGCCCAGTACAATACTTTGAAGGAACGTGGATTTTATTCTAACATCTTAGGTACAAGTGCCGTCTTCAGTATCTTCTGTGACAGTATCAGATTCGATAAGCCTAATATGGAGTTTACCTATTATGGTAGACAGCGAATTGAACGACGTAGTAACATACTCATGAGAGAATTAGTGACTACAGGTAAATTGATGCAAGTGCCTAGAACCGAAAATAACCCCCATGGCCTTTTGATAGTCAATTGGAGAACATTGATAAACAAGGATATTGAACAGAAGACAAAGTCTAACTATTAAGCCTCATTGATATGAACGTTAAAGGTTTCAGAAGGATGCTCTTAGGCGAGAAGATGCCCGATAAGAACGATCCACAGTATAGAGAACGCTATGAACGTGATGTAGATGCTGGTCGTAAGTTCGCAAAAGCTGTAGGTATAGACAAGGCTGCTGCCAAAGTTCAACTCTTCGCAAACAATCATAAGAACTTGTTCTTGATAATCATTTTCAGTTTTATGATAGGTTGTTTTGCATGGAATATCTACAGAATAACAGCAGTGTATAATAGGCCAGAGAGTCAGCAGACGGCAACTGAGCGTCAAGATAGCATCTTACGCTCACGCCATAGTTTGAACAATAAACAAACAATTGAAAGATATGAAGATAACCGATAAAATTAATTTCAAACAGCCCAAGTACATGTTACCGGCTATCCTTTATATTCCGTTGTTGGTTGCATCATATCTCATATTTGACCTATTTGGTGCAGAAAAAGCTGAGATACCTGATGAAACCCTTCAGACAACAGAATATCTGAATCCAGAGATACCTGATGCTGCTATTCGTGGTGATGGTATCGGTAGTAAGTACGAAAATATGACCAAGTCTTTTGGTAAGATTGCCGATTATTCAGCGGTTGAGACCATCGAGCGTGAAGACCCGACAGAGACAAAAGAGAGTTATGAATCTCAATATACAGAGGAAGACATTGCCCAAATTGTAGAGAATACAGACGAAGAGGCTATGACCGAAGCCAAGAGAAGAGAGCAAGACGCATTGGCCGAATTGGAAAAAGCACTTGCAGAAGCTCGACTTCGTGGCCAGCAAACGGTATTAGAGAATCAACCTACAGAACAAGATACCGTAAGCAGTTCCCCTCCTACCATAACGATGAAAGGTGAACTATCTGAAGACAGTAAGGCTGTAAATTCTATAAGTGAAAACGATGAAGCTTCGGAGGTGGTTAAGAAGGTCAAGACTTCGTCTGATTACTTTAATACGTTATCTCAAGAAGATAAAGAGCCTATGCTGATAAAGGCGATTATCGATGAAAACATAAAAGCTGTTGATGGGTCCAGGGTAAGATTACGATTGTTAGATGATGTTGAGATAAACGAGACCATTGTAAAAAGAGGTACTTACCTATATGCCACATTGAGCGGCTTTTCATCACAACGAGTAAAAGGTAATATTACAAGCATTCTGGTTGGAGATGAATTGGTAAAGGTCAGTCTGTCTATATACGATACAGATGGACTTGAAGGATTATATGTTCCATCGAGTCAATTCAGAGAAACAGCAAAGGATGTGGCAAGTGGAGCCATGAGTGGTAATATGACCATCAATAGTGGAAACTATGGAAACAGTTTTTCTCAATGGGGAATGCAAGCTATTCAGAACGCCTATCAAAAAACAACAGGTGCAATAGGCAAAGCCATCAAGAAGAACAAGGTAAACCTGAAGTATGGAACATTCGTGTATATCATTAATAGTAAAGAACAGAAACAAAATTAAGGTTATGAAACTCGGAAAAATATTTAGCCTAATGAGTCTTGGATTGGTATTCTCTTCTCAAGCATTCGCACAGCAAACCTATCAGGAGATAGAACAGCTGACCGTCAATGAGTCTGTAACAACTGTAATCACAGCATCAGAACCAATTCGTTTTGTGGATATATCTACCGATAAGGTTGCTGGCGATCAACCTTTAGATAATGTTGTAAGATTGAAACCCAAAGAACCAGGCCATGAAGATGGTGAAGTATTGGCTATAGTAACGGTCGTTACGGAACGATACAGAACGCAGTATGCGTTGGTATATACCACACGAATGACCGAAGCTGTAATTGATAAAGAGGTGCAGCTTCAAGAAATGAATGCATATAACAATCCTAAAATATCCATGTCTACAGCTGATATGGTAAGCTTTGCCAGACAAGTATGGAACTCTCCTGCAATGTTCAGGAATGTGGCTCACAAGGAGCATAGAATGGAAATGAGACTGAATAATATTTATGCTGTAGGAGACTATTTCTTCATAGACTTCTCGATTGAGAACAAAACTAACATCCAGTTTGACATAGATGAAATAAGGATAAAGTTGGCCGATAAGAAAATCAATAAAGCTACTAATTCTCAGATTATTGAACTAACGCCTGCATTGATCCTTGAGGATACAAAATCATTCAAGAAGGGCTATAGAAATGTGATTGTCTTAAAGAAACTTACATTTCCTAACGACAAAGTCATAACTATCGAGATGACTGAAAAGCAGATTAGTGGTCGTAACATCAGCTTGAATATCGATTATGAGGATGTTCTTTCGGCAGATTCATTTAACAATGTATTATTGGAGGAAAGATAGTATGAAGAAAATAATGTTTTTGATAGCAGCATTAGCCGTTATGGTAGGTACTGTAAATGCACAGAACCGTTCGGGAAGGCTGAGTTTAGGTACTGGCTTGTTGTATGAAAGAGGCATGGATTTAACCTTAGCCTATGAATATGAAACCAAGTATCATAATAGTTGGGAGTTCTTTGCTAATGCTTATCTGAAGTGGGATGACTGCTCAGAGTGCAACCATATCTGTCCCCAATCATTTTGGAATAACTATAACACTTATGGATTTGGTGTAGCTTATAAGCCATGTGTTATTAGAGGAAGAAACCATCATGGCAACCTACGAATCGGAGCTTCAGCAGGGAGTGATACAAAGAGTTTTTTAGGTGGTTTTCATCTGGGATATGAACACAACTATGTACTCCGTGGCGGATGGCGTTTGTTTGCTCAAGTGAAGAGTGACTTAATAATTAAAGGCGAAGATCTCTTCAGGACTGGAGTTGTATTAGGAGTTAAGATACCACTAAATTAATGATTGATTATGAAGAAAATACATTTCATTTTGATTGCAGTTATAGGACTTATGTGTGTAGCGTGCGACAAACATATAGAAATGCCTGATTTGACATTGAAAATGGGACATGTTCTATGTACAGACGGAAGTCTATTGCCTTATGGTGAGTATTCCAAATCAAAGAGAAGAGCTATTGCAGTAGTGTTCCATGTCAACCATAATCAAGACCTACAAGGCGATGGCTATGCCGTATATTTGAATGATATATACCCAAGCGAGTTTGCCGATACTTTGGGTATTAAGCAAGGGACATCGTGTAGCATTACAGCCCATGATGGTAATGAGAATACCTACGCTCTTCTCAATACAGCAAAGGCTGTATCACCTTTAGCTGAATCAGTTTTTGCCATGTGGCAATATGGACAAAGTGCCTATATCCCATCTGTAGAGCAAATGAGGCTTTTGTATTCAGCTAAGTCTACTATTAACCCGATATTGGAACAACTTGGTGGAGAACCATTGCCTGATGAAGCAGATGATTGTTGGTATTGGACCAGTACCGAGGTTGACGGTCAAGATTCTCACAAGGCATGGCTCTACTCATTAGGTAGTGGTGCTATGCAAGAGACCCCCAAGTTACAAGCTCACCGTTCTCGTCCTATTGTAACATTAAACAAATAACTCTAACTCATGGAAGAAAGCAAGGAATTACAAGGTTTTTATAAGATATTCAGAGCCGTCATCTATATCTCTGTCCTATTGGAGTTCTTTGAATATGCTATTGACCCAGCTACACTTGATAGTTGGGGCGGTATTCTATGCGACATACATGGGCGAATCAAGAGATGGATGATATATAATGACGGAAATCTTATCTACAGCAAGGTTTGTACGTTCATTCTGATTTGCATTACATGTATTGGAACCAGAAACAAGAAGAAGTTAGAGTTCAATGCCAAGAAACAAGTCATCTTACCATTAGCCTTTGGTTTGGCACTTATTGGAACATCCATTTGGTTATTCAATAATCCAATGGAAATGAGGTTGTACACTCTTCCACTGAACATCATACTATACATGATAGCGTCTCTTATTGGTGTTATACTGATTCATATCTCTTTTGACAATATTTCAAAGTTCCTGAAAGAGGGACTATTGAAAGATCGCTTCAATTTGGAGAATGAAAGCTTCGAGCAATGCCAAGAGCTTCAAGAGAACAAGTATAGTGTAAATATCCCCATGAGATATTATTATAAGGGGAAGTTCCGTAAGGGATGGGTAAACATAGTAAACCCTTTTAGGGGCACTTGGGTTGTGGGTACTCCTGGTTCTGGTAAGACTTTCTCAATCATAGAACCGTTTATCCGTCAGCACTCTGCTAAAGGCTTTTCTATGGTAGTGTATGATTATAAGTTTCCGACTCTTGCCACGAAGCTATACTATCATTACAAGCTGAATCAGAAGCAAGGTAAACTTCCTCATGGTTGCAAGTTCAACATTGTCAACTTTGTGGATGTAGAATACTCTAAACGAGTAAACCCTATTCAGCTCAAGTATATCAATAGTTTGGCTGCTGCATCAGAAACAGCCGAAACGCTTCTTGAATCTTTGCAGAAAGGAAAGAAAGAAGGTGGTGGCGGTAGTGACCAGTTCTTTCAGACATCAGCAGTCAACTTCTTAGCTGCATGTATCTACTTCTTCTGTAACTGGGAGAAAGAACCATATGACAAGGATGGAAATATACTCACAGCTGAAAAGAATCAAGACCCACAAACAAAGAGGATGATTCCTACAGGAAGAGTCTTTGATGCTAATGGTAATGAAGTTGAACCAGCCTATTGGTTGGGGAGATACTCCGATATGCCTCATATTCTGTCATTCCTCAATGAAAGTTACCAGACTATCTTTGAGGTTCTAGAGACAGATAACGAGGTAGCCCCTCTCCTAGGTCCATTCCAAACAGCAATGAAGAACAAGGCCTTTGAGCAGTTGGAAGGTATGATTGGTACTCTGCGTGTCTATACTTCACGATTAGCAACAAAAGAAAGTTATTGGGTATTTCATAAGGACGGTGATGACTTTGACTTGAAGGTTTCGGACCCGCTAAATCCAAGTTATCTCGTTATTGCCAATGACCCAGAGATGGAAAGCATTATTGGTGCTTTGAATGCTCTTATCTTGAACCGTCTTATTACTCGTGTAAATAGCGGTTTAGGCAAGAATGTGCCGGTGAGTATTATTGTCGATGAGTTACCAACGCTTTACTTCCACAAGATTGACCGTTTGATAGGCACAGCCCGTAGTAACAAAGTAAGCGTTGCTTTAGGTTTTCAGGAATTGCCACAGCTGGAAGCTGACTATGGCAAAGTTGGTATGCAGAAGATTATAACAACTGTAGGTAATGTCGTATCTGGTTCTGCTCGTTCCAAAGAGACATTGGAATGGCTTTCAAGTGATATTTTTGGAAAGGTTGTGCAGCTAAAAAAGGGTGTAACAATCGATAGAGACAAAACCTCTATCAACCTTAATGAGAACATGGATAGCCTTGTTCCTGCATCAAAGATTTCTGATATGCCTACAGGTTGGGTCTGCGGTCAAACAGCCAGAGACTTTGTCCAAACCAAAGTCGGTCCCAATGGTTCCATGAACATTCAAGAATCTGAGGAGTTCAAGACTTCTAAATTCTTCTGCAAGACAGATTTTGATATGACTGAAATCAAAAAGGAGGAACAAAACTATATCCCTCTCCCTAAGTTTTACAAGTTCAAGTCCAGAGACGAGCGTGAACGTATTCTATACAAGAACTTCGTTCAAGTTGGCGAGGATGTCAAAGCTATGATTAAGGAAATCCAACAGTATAAAGTAAAATAAATAGAAATAGGCTCAGATTATCAGTGTCAGAGCCTATTTCTGTTTTTAGTATCCTGGATTTTGAGTCATCTGTCTATTGGAATACATTTCATTGCTAGGGATTGGGAATAATAGTTGATAATCTGCAATATTGCAAATATCCTTAGCTAGACCTGTTCGTTTTAGGAATGCAAAGTAAGTTCCACTATACAATAATATTTGTTCTCTTACTTCTTTTATCTTCATTAAGGCATCCGTTTCAGTACATGTCAGATTCTTAGCGTTTAACACCTTAGAAATATACTGTTCTGCATTATTGGGTTGCCCTTCTTTGTACCAACATTCTGCAAGAGAAAGATAAACATCACTAAGAGTTATATAAGGCATTACTCCTGGTTCCATGATAGTAACACTCGCACGAGTACCAGCATCGTATTGGAATGCATAAATCACTTCTAAACTTTCAGTAACACTTATATTATCCGTTGATGTCGACGGCATAAAATTGGTTGAAGCATCAAGGGTGTAATAACCATTATCTACAACAGTCTGTAATAGACTTTTGGCCTCTCCATAGTTACCTTGATACATGTGTATATTAGCAAGAAGTACTCTTGCTACATCTTTTGATGCAAAGAAGAAGCCATTTATATCCTTCAAAGATTCATTTTTCTTTTCAGGAAGATTTTCGATAGCCTTAGCTAATTTCGTTTTCAAATCAGCGAATATAGTTGAAGTAGATTCTCTTTTGATGCCTTCATTCATAATCTGTTCAATCATCGAATAATCTGTAATATATGGCACAGCATCCCATCCATAAATTAGGTTAGAGTAATACAATGCACTCAAGACATTACAATAATCCCCGTACACGTTAAGAAGTGATTCATCAGCCTTTTTAAGCTGCAAAAGCTTTGCATTTGCAGAATAGATATTTGACCATGAATTAGTAATTTGGCTGGAACTTGGATAAACGTAATCATTTACTTTATCTATAAGCTTATTGTAAGCATAATATTGTTCGATTACATTGTATTGTCTAAGACCTTGGACCATGCTAACAGCAATACTTGCCACAACATTTCCTCCATCTTTACCAAGGAGAGGTGCTTCAGAAATTGATATATTTAGTTCCTTTCCTTCCTGTGTAAGCTCTAAAATGGCTACAACATTGCCAATATAATCATAAAGAGAAATATTCTTAACCTTGCCTGAACGCCCGTCCAATTCAGAAACTATGATCTCTAATGTATTCCCATTTAGCTTGCATTCACTAGAGATCTCTTTCTCCTGAAAGTAAGATTCATCATAACCATCGTAAAGATGTGTGAAAAAGGATTCTGATACAAAGTTATCTCCAGGAGAATCATTTAATTCTGTCTCAACTTGAGGTTCTAAATATATAGCAATTGGTGAATTTATTTTTATTGAGTACTCGCCACCTTCATTAGGTATTTGCAATGAAGTTTTCTCCAATGTAACAGATTGATTCTCTTTTAAAAGCTCATTTCCTGCTGTACCATCATTATTCCAATCTATAAAATATGATAATTCTTTAACGTTTACATCAATCCCTAGGTTATCATATCTTGATACAACATTATCCTTAATATCAGAGAGGTACATAGCCAATTTCTTTTTGTCTTCTGATATTTGATTCTTTATATCTTCAGAGAATGCTCCGTTCTTCCCAAAATCTGAACTTAATTTTGCCATATACTCAGTTAAAGCAGCTTCTGTCCTTTCCATAAGTAGAAGAGAAGATATGGCAATCAGTGCTGCTGACTCATCAGTGCCTGAAATAATAGAGAATGACGACACATCCTTATTGGTTAAGTTAGCCAAGCCAAAAGCAGTCAATAGTTCTTTCTGGGCCTGTTCATTCGCATCTGAATAAGTCTTACCTGAAGCAACAAGGTTTTTAATTCTTGAATACTTAAGATGAGTAAGGATATTTACATTGACAGTAGTGTTATCTTGTAAATCTACGATAGCTCTCAAAGTAAGTGTGCCATTAGACAACTCTCCTTTTACTTCATTGAAGAAATAACCATTAGCCATAAATTCGGCATATGGAGTTGAGAACTCTTTGCTACCTAACATAAAATTGCCCAAGTCATCAGTGATAGCAGTACTAAACATACTACCTAGAACCTGCAACTTTGAATCCATTGGTTGAATGGATAACGTAGAGCCACTAACAAATGGTCCTTTTTCTACCTTACCACACACATCGTAAGTTTGTGGTTCAAATGGTTCTTCAAAAATGTCATCTTTTTCACTACAGGAAGTAAATCCGATACTTACTATTATTGCTATTAACCAATAATTTAGAGCCTTCATATACTATAATATTATGTTGCGAACTAGCTATTTTGTAACAATCATAGTACAAAAGTATAAAAATCCAGCGACATAAGTCGTTATTACATAAGTTTATTCGTCTTGCCATCGATATTATTACTTATGAATGAAATACTCTATGGCAGAATGTACCAAAATATAATGAGTCTTTGTCTGTTTACATTGTTCCTCAAATGGGTTATAGTAACTCAAACACAAATCTCTATACAACTCAGGAAGTTCTTTCTTTATTCGACTGACCAGTCTTTTATAAGAACACCTTCTTGCACCTCTCATAAGTTCATTCCATCTTTCGATGCTAACACAACTACAATTTGTTTCGTAATACATAGGCATTGTCTCCATTTTTTATTTCCCTTATTTCGAGACTTTAGCCTCATTAGGGATGTATGGTTTTATGTGCCTATGACCAAAGTTTGGAGAGATTATTAAGACAAGAAATAGGGTTGGATTGTCAATTAAGTGAAAATGCTGGTCTATAGCAAAGCGGTACTTGGTATATAATCACACCTTTAACTTTGCACTATAAAAAACAAGTCGCTAATGAGAAAGTAGCCGTATGAAATGATGCTATTTAGCATGATTATAACTATAATTGGCAACAAATTGAGGTAAAACATAAATAAATACACAGATTTTCTTTAGAAATTCACCGTTTTATAAAAAGTTTTATGTAATTTTGGAGTACTATAAAGCTCATAACAATGGAACAAAGAGACATCAATAGAATCAAATTAGTTCTTGTGGAGAAGAAAAGAACTGCCAAATGGTTGGCTGAAGAGCTTCAGAAAGCTCCGGCTACAGTTTCAAAGTGGTGTACCAATACATCACAACCAAGTCTTGAAACTTTGCTAGAGATAGCTCAAATTTTGGAAGTAGATGTCAAGGAACTTCTTCACTCATCTAAAACAATTTGATTATTGTAAAAGAACCCAGAAGCATATGATTACAGGAGAAAAGAAACAGCAGGTAGATAATATTTGGCAGATATTCTGGAATAGTGGTTTCACCCAGCCATCAGCTATTTTTGAGCAGATTACATATTTGCTCTTCATGAAGATGCTTGATGAAAAGCAACTTGAAAAGGAATCTATTGCCAATCTCACTGGAGATACTTTGTTGAATCCAACATTTCCTGAGGGTAATTGGCATAACCCTTCTACAGACCAGGATGTACCATACAACGAGTTGCGTTGGCATGTTTTCAAGGAAATGGAACCGACAACAATGCTGAATAGAGTTCGCAATGATGTATTCATGTTCCTACGCAATATCGGAGGATCAGGAAGTGCATATAGTAAGGCTATGGAAGATACAGTGTTCCAAATTACCAATGCTCGTCTCCTATCACGAGTTGTAGAAGCTATTGAAGAACTTGCCTCAGACGGAGCTGATATGATGGGCGATGTATATGAATACATGCTTGGCAAGATGGCTGCATCAGGTACAAACGGCCAGTTCCGTACTCCTAGACACATCATCCGTATGATGGTAGAGCTTATGAAGCCTACACTTGACGATGTAATATGTGACCCTGCTATGGGATCTGCCGGCTTCATCATGGAAGCAGCCAAATACATTCAAGAAAATCAGAGTGATGAACTCTTGAATATTGATGTAATGAAGCGTTTCCGCACTGAAATCTTCCATGGTTCAGATTCCGATGCATCAATGATGCGTATTGGATGTATGAACATGATGCTTCACGATGTCGATGAACCGCAGTTGTATTATCGCAATTCGCTCTCAGACGAGAACAACGATACAAATAAGTACACATTGTGTCTTGCAAATCCGCCATTTGCTGGAAGCCTTGACCAAGATGATATCGCACCTTCGCTTCGTGCAGCTGTAAAGACCAAGAAAACAGAGCTTCTTTTCCTCGCTTTGATGATGAGAATGCTTCAGTCTGGAGGACGCTGTGCTTCAGTTGTACCAGACACTGTACTTACAGGAGGTAATAAAGACTATCTCGCTGTCCGTTCTGCTCTTGTTGATGAGCATTGCCTACAAGCAATCATCACTATGCCTTCGGGCGTGTTCCAACCATATAGTGGAGTATCTACTGCTATTATCATCTTCACCAAGACTGGCACTGGAGGAACAGATAAGGTATGGTTCTATGATATGCGTGCAGATGGTTATTCATTAACAACGCAGAGAACACCATGTCCAGAACAAAATGACATACCCGATCTTCTTACTCGTTTTCATAACCTTGATAGTGAAACAGAAAGAAGTCGCAAAGAGCAGTCTTTCTTTGTGACTGCAGACGAAATACGTAAGAATAATTACGACCTCAGTTATAAGGCATATCAAGAGGTAGAACGTGAGAAAATCGATTACGAAAAACCAGAGGTTATTATTTCACGTATGATAGATCGTCAAACTAAGATTGACACAGCATTTGCTGAATTTCAGAAACTTCTTAATTCGTGAGTAGATGAATGTTGATAAATCAAAATGGGCGGAAACTGCATTTGCAGAAATAGCGACTTCACAATTAGGCAAGACCCTTGATGCTAATAAAAACAAAGGTCTTCCATATCCATATTTGTGTGCAGCAAATATCGGAATGGGATACTTTAATCTTTCGAATGTTAAAGAAATACTTTTAGATGACTCTGAATTGGAAAAGTATCTTGTGAGAAAGGGTGACTTGTTAATTTGCGAAGGTGGAGATACAGGACGTTGTGCTATTTGGGAATCTGAAGATCCTATCTATTACCAAAATGCTCTTCATCGTGTACGTTTTAATGATGATATTCATAATAAGTTTATTATGTATTATCTTCATTACTACAAGAAGGTTGGTATAATAGATAAACTTAGTCATGGTCAAACAATTAAGCATTTTACTCAAAAAGGCTTAAGTAAATTATCATTTAGAATGCCTACAATTTCTGAACAAAAAGGAATAGCGTCAGAATTAGATGCAATTCAAGCTATGATTGATGGGTATAATGCACAATTGCATGACCTTGATGAGTTGATTAAATCAATCTTCAATAATACTTTTGGTGATATACATTCAAACCCATACAATTTTGACATAAAATTAATGCAAGATGTATGTTCAAAAATAACTGATGGAACTCACAATCCTCCTAAATTTGTTGATAGTGGTATACCATTCATCTTTGTATCAAATATCGCTAATTATGAAATTTCATATTTAGCAAAAAAGCACATTGATGATGCGTCATATAATGAATTGTGGAAATCAACACCTGTAGAAGTTGGTGATGTTGTATATACAAGTGTAGGCTCCTATGGCAATCCTGCTATTGTTAGAACAGATAAGAAGTTTATGTTCCAAAGACATATTGCCTTGTTAAAGCCAAAGCATGATGTAATAGAGAGTGAATATCTCAAATGGTTCTTAATATCTCCATCAGGTAGAGAACAAGCAGACAATAAAGCAATAGGTGCTGCTCAAAAAACTCTTAATCTAAAAGCTATCAAGAGTTTTAAAATTATTGTACCGCCAAAAGAAAAGCAACTAAGCTTCACGGCCCAAGTGGAAATTTTAGAAAAACAAAGGACTCTACTACGCGAACAATTAGCAGATGCAGAGCAACTGATGGCTGAAAGAATGCAGTATTACTTTAGTTAATGTGATTTGATTATGAGGAACTTTGATATAATTAAAGACATTAGCGGATTAGTCACTCTACACAGATATTGTGCTACCGCAGAGGAATTTCAAGTTGCCAATCCACTGATTGCAGCTCAAAATGCTCGCCTTGCTTTGGAATCGATAGTGAAGACGGTGTATAGGCTTAAAGGTTGGCAAGTTGGAGAACGGACATCTCTATTAACACTCACGACCGATGAAAGGTTCAAGGAGTTTATAGATAGCCAGGAACTCATGAAGCGAATACACTATGTTCGCAAAATAGGCAACAACGCTGCACATGTCGGTAGTGGTGACGGATTTGTAGGACGCAAGGAATCTTTCTTTGCTGTCCTAAACTTGTATTATATCGTAGGCTCAGTTCTGCTTGCTTGGAAGCTCATAGATAAGTTACCAGATTTTAATAAAGACCTTATTCCTCAGGTTGCAACACCTGGTAGCATGGCTATAGTTCCTCAGCCAAATCAAGTTGCAACTATGACCTCTAATGCAGCACAAAGTACAGCTGAGACCGTTGAGCAGACAACAACAGAAACGCCTGAAACCGTCAATGCCCAGCCTATCGTTAACGATATTTCTGAAGCTGAAACACGTAAACTGTACATTGATTTGCTTTTGCGTGAAGCTGGATGGAAAATATCAGAGAAAGATGGTGAGATTATTCCTCGCCTTGCTTGTACCGAGATTGAAGTACATGGTATGCCAAGCGAAAGTGGTGTAGGATACGCTGATTATGTATTGTTTGACACGAATGGTATTCCTCTAGCCGTAGTTGAAGCTAAACGTACAAGTGTAGATGCAGCTAAAGGTCGTCATCAAGCAGAACTTTATGCAGATTGTCTTGCTGCAAAATATGCTTGTCCTCGTCCTGTCATCTATTATACAAACGGCTTCGACACGAACATTATTGATGGTATTGGATATCCATCACGTCCAGTAATGGGTTTCCATACTCTGGATGAGTTGCGTCGTCTGATTTCACAACGAGGCAGAAATGATATTACCGACTTGACCATATCAGATAAGATTACCAATCGAAAATATCAGAAACGAGTGATTGAGTCAGTATGTCGTCATTATAACGACAAGCATAGACGTGCATTGCTCGTTATGGCTACAGGTACTGGTAAAACTCGTGTCAGTATCTCATTGGTAGATGTCTTAGTTCGCAACAAGTGGGTAAAGAACGTTCTTTTCCTTGCAGACCGCATAGATTTGGTCAACCAGGCAAAGAAGAATTACACAAAGCTACTGCCCGACATGACTGTCAGCTCTTTGCGTGACAATGATGTCGATACTACAGCCCGTATCCTATTCTCAACCTATCAAACAATGATAGGTCACTTAGATAAAGACAACAAGACTTTCTCTCTAGGACGTTTTGACCTAATAATCATAGACGAAGCTCATAGAAGTGTCTTCGGTAAGTATGGAGCAATCTTTGGTTATTTTGATGGATTGCTTTTAGGATTGACTGCAACTCCAAGAAATGAAGTAGACCGTTCAACATATGAACTATTCGGCATGGAGCAAGGTGAGCCTACTGATAGTTATGAGTATGAAGAGGCTGTTGCAGACGGCTATCTTAATCCTTTTATCCCAATCAAGGACAATTCTTTGATACTAAAAGAAGGTATCGATCCTGAAAAGCTGACTGAAGAAGAGAAAAAACAAATTCAAGAAATCTTCGAATATGAGAAGATAATGGCCGGATTGGAACCTGGCGATCCATACAGCCGTACTATCAACCCAACCGAATTATTCAAATATATATTCAATACCGATACTGTTGACCATGTTCTAAACAGACTCATGGAAGATGGCATTCGAATTAAAGAAGGTACTGTTGTAGGTAAAACCATAATATTTGCCTACAACCATAATCATGCTATGTTTATAGCAGAACGCTTCAATGCGCTATATCCGGAACTTGGTCCTGACTTCTGTAGAGTGATTGACAATTATGAAAAGTACTCGTCAGACCTACTTGACAAATTCTCAGACATAGAAAAACTGCCTCAAATAGCAGTATCTGTAGATATGCTCGATACAGGTATTGATGTTCCAGAGGTTGTGAACCTAGTATTCTTCAAGCCAGTACATTCAAAGATTAAGTTCTGGCAGATGATTGGCCGTGGTACGAGACTTTGCGAGAATTTGTTTGGTGAAGGACAACATAAAAAAGAATTCTTGATATTTGACTACTATCGAAACTTTGAGTATTTTGAAATGACCCCAGAGGGTTCTCAACCTACAAAAAGTCAATCGATAGTCACAACTCTGTTCAATCTGAGAACTGATATCAAGTTTGCTCTCCAAGACGGCAAATATCAGTCAGATGAAATTGCAAAAGCATTTCACGACCAATTAAGTGAAATTCTGTTGCAGCAAATTGCAGACCTTAACCGTAACAGATTAGATGTTCGTAGAGAGTTACGTAATGTTGAAACTTATTCAAAGCAAGAAGCTATGCAATGCTTATCTATGGGTGATGTGATGTTACTTAAAGGTAATATCGGTCCATTGTTTAAGAATGCAACTGTTAATGCTTCAGCTCTTAAGTTCGATGCACTAGTTCTTAAGTCGCAATTAAGTTTAGTTGACGAAACTATTAATGCTGATTCATCTGAAAGAAAAATTACAGATATAGCTCGTTATTTGAAAGAAAAGAAAGCATCAATTCCACAAGTACTTGCGAAAATGGCTGTACTTGAGGAAGTACTTTCTACACATTTCTGGGAAAACAAAAGTATTGTATCACTCGAAAGAATACGTCTCGAACTTCGCGACTTATTACAATATCTTGAGGGTGATGGTAAGGGGCAAACATTTACAGTCAATATCAAAGATACATTTGAACAAGATAACTCAGGTGTGAAGGTCTCTCCTATTCGCACATATAGAAAACGAGTAGAGGACTATTTGAAAGAGCATTTGTCGGATGATGCTTCACTTCAAAAGATTTATCATCTTGAGCCACTTACTGAACAGGATATCAAGAGACTCGAACAGATTTTCTGGCATGAATTAGGTTCACGTGAAGAGTTTGATGCTCAGACAAAGACAAAACCTTATCAGAGAAATGTTGCCGCATTTATTCGTTCTATAATTGGTATTGAACAAGAAGCAGCTCTTGAGAAGTACCGTGCATTAATTCATGGTTCTGAACTCTCACGTATGCAAGAAGAATATCTAAGGACACTGATAAAATATGTTTGTGAGAACGGAGATATAGCAACAGTGGTACTCCAGCAACCACCATTCAATAAGTTCACGACTATTTTCAAAAATAGCCCTAAGTCACTTATTGACTATGTTAAACTTATCAGTGAAGTTATTGCAGCATAAAAATATTGACCTATAATGTAATACATATAAATTGATATGGATAGAAGAACATTATATAACCAATTTTTGGAGAAATTTCCAATACTAGATCTTGGGAAACTAAAACTTGAGGAGTATACCAATCTTAATAGGGATAACTCATTCTGCTATTGGCTTGAATCAAAAACCTATGAACTTGGTTCAATTTGGGGTGGTTCATCATATAAGTTTGGTATATATAAATATGACAAAAAGCCTAATAACCCAACAGTTATAGTATCTGACGATGAATATGCCTGGTATAAAAAATACAATGCCTCAAATAGAGATGAAGCATTTAATGTAGTGCGAAAAGCTATTATGCGAATAGCTTCGTGTGCTTATAAAGGTGATTTTAGGGCAATAGAAGATGAGAATACATTTGGTGATGTTTTTAAATGGAAGGTAGCTTTCTTATATTCTAATGAAAGTTTAATTCCTATTTACAAACGTGATATGTTGGAAATAGTTGCATCTAAATACGGATATGCAGACCCATCAAAGGCTAAGACATATGAATTGCAGGAATTTCTAATGGAGCAAAAAGGAGAAAAAGATTTATTTGATTTTTATGAAGAGCTACTTGGCGTTTTAGAAGTTGAAAAATCTAAAACCAAAACTAAGGTTTGGCTTTTTGCTCCTGGTGAGAATGCCTGTATGTGGGATGAATGCCGAGAATCAGAAACAATGAGACTTGGATGGGATTCTATTGGTGACTTAACAGAATTTCCTAATCGCAAGGAAATTACAAAGTCTTTACAGGTTGCATATGGTAAAGTAGACGCATCTTTTAAAAATGACAGTCTTGCGCTATGGGAATTTGTACATGAAATTCATGAAGGTGATATTGTATATGTCAAAAAAGGTGTAAATAAGATTATAGGAAGAGGTGTTGTCGATGGTGATTATTGCTATGATGAAGATCTCTCTACATATCGACATGTTAGAAAAGTAAAATGGACACATATTGGTGAATGGGATTATGCAATACACAAATTAGTACTAAAGACACTTACAGACATAAGCAAATATCCTGACTTTGTAAAAAACTTGAATAGCATAGTTGTAGAAGGTAAACAAATCGCTCCGGCACTCGAAACTACTACTAAACAATATTGGTGGTTGGTAGCATCTCCTGATGTCTGGAAGTTCTCTGACATCAATGTCGGAGAGACGATGGAATACACTTTGTTAAATGAGAATGGTAACAAGCGCAGGGTATACCAGAATTTTTTGGATGCCAAAGCCGGTGATATTGTTATTGGTTACGCTTCTACTCCTACTCTTCAAGTAGTAGCATTAGGTGAGATAGCAAAAGATACCGATGATAAGCATCTATACTTTAGAAAGACCGAACAGTTATTAAACCCTATAGATTATTCGATAATCAAAAATTATGAAGAGTTGCAATACATGGAGTGCATGGCTGGTGGTGGACGAGGAACACTCTTCAAGGTTACAGAAGATGAGTATCAAGTCTTAATGGAAATTATTCGCAAGGATAACCCTTTGACTGCAACTAATCCTCTGGAAACATATACGGATTCTGATTTTTTAAGTGAGGTATATATGTCAGCATCTGAATTGCAGAGATTAAAAGCCTTACTTAGAAATAAGAAGAATATCATATTACAAGGTGCACCAGGTGTGGGTAAAACATTCACTGCCGAAAGATTGGCCTATACACTGATGGGGTAGTTGACAAGCATAGAGTTGAAATGGTACAATTCCATCAAAACTATTCATATGAAGACTTTATACTAGGTTACAAGCCGAATGTTAATGGTGGATTTGAGTTGAAGCATGGCGTATTTTATAAATTCTGCAAGAAAGCATTGAATACTCCCGATAAAGACTTCTTCTTCATCATAGATGAGATAAACCGAGGAAATCTAAGTAAGATATTCGGTGAATTACTTATGCTTATTGAGAATAGCTATCGAGGCAAGGAAATTAAACTTGCTTATACAGACGAGCTATTTACCGTTCCTAAGAATCTCCATATCATAGGTATGATGAATACAGCAGATCGTTCTTTGGCTATGATTGATTATGCGCTCCGTAGAAGATTCAGCTTCTTCGAAATGACACCTGGCTTTAAGACTGATGGCTTTAAGAACTATCTGGACACACTGTCCAACGAGCAATTAAATAGAATTATAGATGGAATACAGACTCTCAACGATGTGATCTCCAAAGACGATTCGCTTGGAAATGGTTTTTGTATTGGCCATAGTTATTTCTGCAATCAGAGCGAATTTAGCTTAGACTGGTTGAAAAATGTGATTGAATATGATATAGAGCCGATGCTTAAAGAATATTGGTTTGACGATATACAAAAGTATGAGTCACATATAAACATTTTAAGGAACTTATTGAAATGATAATAGATAAGAACATACCTATAAAAAACATATACTACATGCTTACCTATGCTTTCAAGGAATTGAAGCATAATAATTATGAGTATATTGCAGGAGAAGATTTCGACAATGTTTATGACTTGTTTGCAGAAATCCTCTCAAAGGGTGTGTCATATCTGTTAAAACAAGGATTACATAAAGAGTATATTCTTAAGGAGGATACTCTTACAACTCTTAAGGGTAAGTTAAATCTTCCTGGAACAATAAGAGAAAAAATATCTCAAAGGACTCGCCTTGTTTGTGAATATGATGAACTGACAATTAATAATGTCTTTAATCAGATCATAAAGACAACCGTTAACGTCCTTATAAGTAAGTCTGATGTCAAAAATGAAAGAAAGAATAATCTCAAAAGGCTTATGCTATTCTTTGGTAATGTTGATGACATTGACCATTCAATGATTAAATGGAACTTGCTTAGATATGATAGGAATACTAGAACCTATCAAATGATACATAGTCTATGTTATTTCGTCCTCCAAAATCTTTTGTTATCGACAGAGTGTGGTAATACAAAGATGCCTCATTTCTCGGATGAACATATGAACTTATTGTTCCAACGATTTGTAATGGAATATTACAAGAAGCATTACCCTAATTACAAAGCAGCTGCAAAACAGATAAAGTGGAATTTCAGTGATACAAGTGCAAGTACATCAAGCATGTTACCAATTATGCAATCTGATATTACTTTGACACTTGGCAAAAGAACCCTTATCATTGATACTAAATATTACAGCAAGAACCTTCAAGAGCACTTCGGAAAGTTTACTATTAACTCGCCAAACTTCTACCAGATTCATACATACGTTATGAATGAAGATAGAGGGCATACTGGTTTGGTAGATGGCATGTTGTTGTACGCAAAGACTACAGCAAACATTCAACCTGATGGGAACTTTAAAACAAATGACGGCAACATACTAATGGTAAGAACCTTGGATTTGACTCAAGAGTTTGATGGTGTAAAAAGCGAATTAGAGAAACTTCTTAATTATCATGTTTAATAAAGTGGACATAGTGAAAGCACCAATTTTTGCCATAAGCAGACTTCGCATGGGTACAGATGGCTCAGGAATAACCACCTTGGTTACTTTCATGGGCTGTCCTCTTCAGTGCAAGTACTGTCTTAACAAGAAATGTCATGAACCTATCTATGAAACGGATGGCAAAACTTTGCGTAAAGATATAATGATGCTTACACCACAAGAGTTATATGATATGGTAAAGGTTGATAACATTTATTTTCAATCAACTGGTGGAGGTATTTGCTTTGGAGGAGGTGAACCGACCTTGTACCCAGATTTTATTAAGGAATTCAAAAGTTTGTGTGGCAATCAATGGAAAATCACCATAGAAACATGTGGGAGGTGTTCATACAACACCTATGAGTTTCTAAACAATGTCGTTGATTATTGGATTGTTGACATAAAATCCTACCATTCTATGATTTATGAGAAATATACAGGACATATGTCTGGAGTAAAACAACACTTGACTTGCCTCAATAAACTGATTGATGATAAAAGTAGAGTGACGATTAAAGTGCCATACATTCCAGGCTTCAACGATAAAGATGAATTGGAAAAGGATGTTGAAGAAATCAAGAAACGATTTGGATTCCTTAATGTGATTAAAACTCAATATGTTGTAAAAAACAATTAATTGACCACTTCTAAAAGTAATGAAAGGGAAATATCTATGAATAAACCTATATTATTGATTTTGTTAGCTTTTGTATTATCCGTACAACAAAGCTATGCTGATGAGACCAAGCGTAGAAACATCATCAATCGTGTTATTGAACACGAACTAGGTACGAATGCGATCTATGAAATTAAGGAATCCATATTTAAAGACACCATTAGACTAAAAGCCAATGATTCCATAAATATTCCTAAAGCATTGGTTGCATTCAACTCATTACAACATGATTTTGTAGATAATTGTGCTGAATTTGTTGCTTTATTCCCAGCGGGAACTAAGGTTTTCAATCCTGAAGTACTTAATGATGCGAGTTTAAATAACTATAAAAGACTCGTAAAACAGATGCGTAAAGGGCTTGATGAATATAGAAATCTCATAGAGAGTGTAAATAATTATCAACCATACCAACAACGTAGACTTGATGAACTATATGAAGTAAAAAATGGTAAAGGAGAAATATTGCAATTTCAGGCTTCATATTTCTTTGATAAAGAGGATAACCTGGAACGGTATTTTTGGCTGAGTTCATATGATAAGAAAACTGTCATGGGAATGATCAATTTGGCAGGTATGCGTAATTTTGAATTTATAGAAACCATTTTAGAACAAGTTGGAATTGAGTTTAGCAGAAATTTAATCACATACATTATCAGTGATGAGGATACCAAATTGCCTGATGAAGAAGTAAAGAGACTTCAATCAGAACGAAAACTTCAAATTAAACGGCAAACTATAAGGCAATCACAGAATGTACAGAGTACAGCATCAAATGGCTCAAATACAGGACAAACTCTACAAGCAAATGTCGATGTAAATAATCAGAATTCAAATTCTCATTACGTTTATAGTAATCATGATGTTTATATTGTTAAAAAGGATATCTGTGGCGCAACATATAGCAAGGATGCAATGAAGAAATTTACAGAATATTCAGTTAAAGGCAAAACATCGGACATAAATTACATGATAGCTACAGGTGAATTAGTTATTCTTCGTAAAGGTCAAAAGGTTGTTATGGTAGAGCCAGGCTTCATTCTAAGCCGAGTAATGTTACAAGATGGAAAAACTGTTTTTACAGATACAGAGAATATCACTAAACAATAAACCTAGGTGTGTTTAAAAATATTCGTATTATGAATCAAGGAAAGCAAAAATGTGAAATACTAAGACGTATCCGAATGGATATAGCTGAAAGATATGGATTAAGATATAATCCATCAGAGTGTACGCATGAAGGTGATTGTAGTGGAACGTGCCCTAAATGTGACGCTGAATTAAAAGACTTACAGCGTCAATTGGAATCACGTGGTATCACAGATATAGACCTTACAAATATTCCCATCGTACAGATTGATGAAGATGATATTCATATTCTTGAAGGTGATGTAGCTGCACCTTCTGATGATGAACTTATGGTTGTAACCGAGGGTATGCCAGCTCCTCCTAATGTCTACAAAGAGAAAAAACGTGTTCTCTATAAAGAATGCCAGATTGCCGGCATCACATTCCATGACCTGAAAGAAGTTTGGGATGAGTTGTATGAGGGTGCAGAATTAGCTTTGGTTCGTCAAAAGGATAACAAGTATGATAAGTATGCTATTGCTGTTGCTTTAGCTGATGATTATGATGGGGATTCTGACAATTTCGATTTTGATTTCATCTTAGGATATGTTCCTCGCACGGAGAATCAGCATCTTGCAACAATGATGGATCTTGGTTGGACGGAAGCTTTTGAATGCGAACTAAGCCAGGTGAATGGTTCTAATCCTTATAAGGGAAGCTTATACATGAAAATATACATGGTAAGTAAGGAGGAAGTAGAGGTTGATGAATCTGAGCATCTATTACGTGTACTTGAATTTGACGACAAAAAATTAGAGCATTTTAAGTCTTCATTAGAAAGCAAAGGTGTCTCTTGTCAAAGATGGGGCGCGTATCTTCCTGAAGTAATGAACTTACCAGATGAGGGAGAAAAGTTAGTCATTCTACACAGAGACCATAACAACGCTGTATTGTACCTTACCCACGTAATAGCAAAAGATAAAAATGCAGAATTCTTTGTCAAGGACGAAGAAAAGCTGATAGATGATTGTATGTGGTTCGTATTGACTAATGTTGTTGGGCCTGTTAGTGTATTTGCTGATGAACTGAAGTTCCTTGAAGACGAACCAATCAATAAGGTGCATCCTGAAGAGTATGTATCGCTTAAGGCAACTGAAAAGCTCTACGATCTAATCTATAAATATGAATCAGATTGGCAGACAAGAGTTCCAGAGCCAATGTGATGATCGGAATAATAAATATTCAAGACTGCAATGGACAAATTGACTATATTGGAATATAAAGGATACAAAGCAATAGTTACTTTAAGTCCCAAAGACAATAGACTTTGGGGAAAGATTTGTACGCCCGAAAATCCATCTACGCCAATGGATAGTTGGGGATTTGCAGGAGATAATATTGAAGAAGCTGAAGAACTGTTCCATTCTCAAGTGCAGAAGATAATTTTACACAAGGAGTTCAAAGAGAAATGCTTAAAATGGAAAAGCGAAACTGATTTTGAGAGTGTACGTTGCGTGATGAACATCCTTCCAGATGAGTTTCAAAATAAAATAAACGAGAATAAGTTCGATACTACATTGTTGGATGCTGTTAAGGGAGGAGATTATGAAGTACCCCTTTATTATGTAACAAAGGCCTGGGATATAATTCTTAAGGGAGAATTATTCCCCATAGACTTTATGATTGGTCCAGAAGAGGATGAAGATTGTACTGAGGCAGACATAAAGGAGTTTCTTGCAGAAGAGAATGCCACAAGAAGCAGATGCGAGGCTTGCATGGATAACGACAAAATGAAAACGATATGGAAAAGGTCGTTTAATATTGATATTGATACACTTGATATAGACTTTTCCCAATTCAATATGCATCTTCCTCCAAATGTTACTTATGAGGAATATCAAGATTACTTTATGGATGTGCCAGAGGGTATTGACGAATGGATATTATGTGGAATAAATCATCCTGAGAGTAAAATAGTTTCTCATGATGAAGTGTCAGCACTTATGGAATTTACAGCAGAGGTGTTATTTAGAAGAAAAGACGAAATATGATTGGAGCATTTATAGGTGATCTTGCAGCATGGACTTGGGAACATGATCATGACAAGTTCTACCCACAACTATATTCAGATGTGGCACAAAAGTCCGAATACTCAGACTTGATGTTACAAACAGCAAAGTTGCTCTTGCAATGTCCCAATATTTCACGAGACGAGTTCATGCGGATACATCGATGTTACTTTAGCCTCGATAACGCAAAGGCTAATGCGGAGTATGATTTACTACGCTCAATTATTATTGGTTGGAAGTATGACGGAGATGAAATCTCTAATGCTATACATAGATATTGCATATGTGATGACAAGGAAGAACTGTATGCTTCACATTTCATGGCCAACTTGATTTACAGGCTTCGAACTGGATACACTAAAAAGGAAGCTGCTCAAGTAGAATTTTGTGGGACATTCAGATCCTTTACAAAAGAAGAACATTGGAAAACTGGTGATGGAGTATTGAGCTATTTGGTTCGAGCATGGATGTCGTTCTATGATGCTTTTGATTACGGCAGCACCATTCATAATGCGGTTCAGAAACAAGGTAATTTATCACTTAATTGTATTCTTGCCGGAGCATTAGCGGATGCTATGTATGGATGTGAGAATTACTTTATCAAGAAGAAGTTTGAGGGTGGTCGTTACATAGAACATTTAGATTTCGTTGACAACTCAATATACCATCTGCATCACTCAAAGCAAACCTTCTTTCCCAAGAACAATGCAAGGACAAATGTAGAAAGACACTATTGGTATGATGCTCCTTGTCCATTCTCGGACAAAGTTATAACTGCTGAGCTAAAGTGTAGAATCACTAAAGCTTTCTATACTGGTTGGGAAGATAGATTTGGGTTTTATTTAGATGATGGTTGGTACTATGTCTACAGAAGTTTTATTTTGCTGTCTCGTTTCAAACTTAAAGAAGTGACTGACGGTACATACAGAATTACAAATTACCAAAAATCAGATGAAGCTAAGCAATACGATTTAGATGACACAGCAATAAGTTGTGCTATGTATTCGGTCGAACATCGTTGGGATTTAGTGTCAAACGAGTAATATAATCAAGGATTAAGGAAGGGTCTATGGCTCTTCCTTTTATTTTGCATGTCAGATGCAGATGTTCTCCAGTAGAACGCCCTGTATTACCAGTAACTCCGACCACCTCTCCCACTGTCACAAGTTCGTTCTTGTTTTTCAAAACTTGAGATAGATGGCAATAGCTAACCGTAATACTGCCGTGCTGAAGCGTTATATAATTGCCAGAAACTTTATCGTATCCGACCTTGAGAACCTTACCAGGCATCATAGCATACACCTTATCTGATGATGCACGAAAGTCCATTCCACTATGCATTTTACGCTTACGAGTAAAGGGATCTATTCTATAACCGTATAGGGAGGTTACTATAAGCGTATCAAGAGGTAAACGAAATATGCTGACTGGTGTTAGTTCTCTCGCTTCATGTTCAGTTATAACCGTTCCAGGTGTGGAAACTATCCCCCTCCTATTATCGTCATCAACATTATCTGAAGCAGTAGCAACTTCCACTTTGTAAAATGACTTTTCCATGCTCACAGTGTTAAACTGAGCATAGGAAGTTATGTGCAACGTTGTAATCGCACAAATAGTCAAAAATATCTTTTTCTGTACTTTCATGGAAACAAAATTATTCCCCTTTTTTTAAGCGACCAAGTAGTACAATAATTATCAACTTATAAATACCCAAATTTCGCTGTCAGAGTATGATTATTTTTGAAATATCATACTCTGATAACTTTTTTCACTCTCAAACATCACCTTTTAGAGCATATTCTATTGTGTATCTTATTTCATTCATATCTTTGCCAAAGTATAATTAAAATATAATTCAAAGTATGAAGAAAGTACAATTCTATGAATCCGAATACCCCTATGACACATTGGAGAAATTCGGTCTCACACGAGAGATGATTGAAGACCTTCCTATGCATGTACTGGATGACCTTTCAGCTGGTCTTCGTTCTCCAGTATTACCGATTAAGGTAAAAAACGATAATGGAGATGAAATTGCATGCAGGTCTCGTTTCTCATTCGTCTATTCCGATGAAGGAAAGGTTCAAGCAGTATTTTATCCAGCCTTGAAAACAGCTCCTTTAGAAAAGTTTGGAGCAGAAGAGCAGAAATTCCTGATGGCCGGCAAAACGATTGTATCGGATGTGAATCTTCCCGATGGATTAAGTACCAGGGCATATATTCAGATTGACCCCGAAACCCGTCAAGTCATTACAGTTCCTGCATCTCTCATTGAAAACAACCTTAAGTTAGCCAGTGATGCATTTCATCTGGCACAGCAGGAAGTAACCAGTATCAAGAATGGAAAACCTTTAACCTTTTCTATCGGCAATGACCCTATTACTATTGGTGTAGATCTTACTGACAAAAAAGGTATACGAATCTGTGAGGGAGACGATATCGAATGGAAGAACCAATCCAAAAAGGAATGGGGAAAGTACACGTTCGGATGTTATGGATGCTGGATTACTGATAGTGACGGCAACCATGACTATATCAGTGAAGAAGATTATACAGAAGAGTTATGGGATGAACAGAAAAAGGCTGGTCAGAGAAATATCAGTTCCGGTTTACGCAAATAACATATAAATAGTTGTATGAGACACAAATATTATCCTGAAGATGAACTTATTGCCAAGTTGGAGAGTGGCGAGTTTACATGGTTAGACTATGTTAATCATTTCTCCGAGGAGTGGCAAAATGAATATCAAGAGTATTGTGAAGAAAACAATTTGACCATTGGTGAAGCATCAGCCAAGGAGTTCGTTCATTATAAGGACGAGCAGCTTGAAACCGGTATTGCCAATGGTGATGCTTAAAACCATTAAGTATGGCAATCAGAACAAATACCAATCCAAGACAAATGGATCTGCAACCTGAGTTCCGTCAGCTATTGATGAGAAACGGGATGCAAGCTCATGTGGTCAGCAATGGCACTGCGTATCAATTAATCGTGCAGGGGCATGATTCTCCTATGCTCACCTATAACATCAGCCAAAAGCAGATGCTGGCTTTGACAGACTGGGGAACCAATTCTGCCAACAAGAAAGCCTATAATATATTCACAAGCATCGTTGGCAATGATTTTTATATGCCAAAAGACTTCGTTCACTTCCGAAATGCCAATGGACGTGTAGCAATGGGTTTGCATGGTTACAGAATAGGCATCGGTGAGTATGGACGATTTGGCCGTATAGGAATGCCGCCCCCGTTTTTAGGTTGGACACCAAGAAATCAAGAGGGCTTTCATCTTAGACGTGTTGGAGGTCAACTCTTCTACCCACAAGCACCTATGGTTGCAGAGCGTTGGGACAAACGTATGAAGCCTGGCGAATTACAATCAGGAGGCTATGGTTTCTATTATAAAGGACAACAAAGGCAGAATGTAATTATTCAGCAGCCCAGTCGAGATGTTCTTAAGGATTTGCAGACAGTCATCACTCCTATCGTTTCAAGACCTCGAAGCCAAGAACCTGCCAAGCCTTACAAGGAACTCGTTGGCTCAGACGTATATTTTTCAAATGAGAAATGGCAAGAATGTCTTTCATCGCATGGTGTTATCATCGACAAGGATGCGAAAACACTAACCATACAGTCTGAGAGCATCAATGTCGATATGGTTTATGACCTTAAAGACGATGAGTTAGCTTCGCTTACGAATAACTCCATTAAGGATCAACCTTTAGAAAAGCGTCTTGAGATTATCAATGCCATTATCAAAGACGACTTTGTAGAGGGTATTGATATGAATATGCTCAATAGTAACGAGCGTATCTCGATAGCTCTGCACCCATCCGTCAACGAAGAACTGCAACAGCGTATTGAAGAGGAACATACCATATTCCATGGAATAGAGCAGACAGATGTTCAAAGTCATGTCATTCCAGACATCAATTACAACGAAGCAACCATCATTAATGGTAATGACCTTGCCTATATCAATGAGAATAAGGGATGGTATCGGAAAGGGACACATGGAAGAGAGGTCCAGGTTGACGATATTATGGTTCATCCATCTGAAACAGAAGGCAAGTACAAGATGACAGCCATTATCAATGGAGAGGCTATCAGCCATGAAATAAGTACTAAAGAATATGACAAGTTCCTTGCTGTGGATGATTATCACAGAATGAAACTCTTTTCAAAGATTTTCACTGAGGTAGATATGAAAACGCATCCCGAAGCCAAGAGTAATATAGGAGCCAAGATTTTGGGAGCATTGACAGCTGGAGCAGTTGTAACTACAGGCATTATCCATGGGCTGAATCACCATCACCACCGACCCGATTTTCATGAAGGACCGCATTTCGGACCGAGACCCTATTTCAAGCCGGGTGTTGACACACCTCGTGATGTAGCAGCTCGTGTCTTCGAGGCAGAGATGAATAAAGAGATTGGAGAAATCAGAATGGGAAGATAATGGATAAAGGAATGACATACGACGACTTCTTGCGAAGTCTATCCATCAAGGATATTCTTGTTGATGCAGGCTATACTCTGAACAAGAGAGATGGCTTGCGTTATCCTTCGTATGTCCGTTATGGAAGTGATGGTACACGCATTCGAGGGGACAAATTCATAGTTACTAAGAATGGTAACTGTTGTTTCCGCCCTCCAGAACAGAAACTATACAATGTCATCTCATTCATCAAGGCCTTTCCTGAAAAGTTTACCGAGTTCAGAGGTGGCATATCTTCTGACCATTTGGTTAATCTAGTCTGCAATCGACTGATGAATAATCCCATAATGGATAATTCTACACATCATCGGAATCATACCACAGGAGTAAAACCATTTTCTTTGGATGACTATACGGTGCATCTGTTTAACCCTCAAGATCGAGAAACCCAGAAAAAATTCTACCCCTATTTCAAACATAGAGGTATAGACCTATATACACAATATGCCTTTCACAAGTACATTACATTGGCGACCAAGGATCGCCCAGATAGTAAGTCATATACCAATCTTTCGTTTCCACTCACCTTACCAACCGACAAGGAACAAAAAATTGTTGGATTCGAAGAAAGAGGTAGACCACAGAGTGACGGTACATCATACAAGGGCAAGGCAGAGGGCAGTAATTCGTCCAATGGACTGTGGATAGCCAACCTTTCGGGAAAGTCTTTGGAACATGCCGAGAAAGTCCTTTGGTTCGAAAGTGCATACGATGCCATGGCATACTATCAGCTTCATCGACAAAGTGGAGCTGACACTAAAGCCGTGTATGTCTCGACTGGTGGTAATCCTACTGAGAATCAATTTAGCGGTTTGGTAAGTGTCACGCCCCAAGCCAAACATCACCTATGCTTCGATAATGATAATGCAGGACGAATTTTCGCCTTAAACTTTGCATATCAACCCAAATTAGAATGGAGAGACTACGTCTATAGTCTAAAAGATCCATTGGATGTAAAAAGTGGAGATAATTCGCTACTGCCTAAAGACGCAAAGGAGTTGTATGCAAAGGCCGAATCATTGGAAATTGAATATTATTCTTCAAAGAGCAGTGGTTTAGTGTGCAAGGAAAACCTGGAAGATATCAAGTCTGAAGCAATCATGGCTATCAAACAGTTTAATGAGGCCATACGTGAAGCTTTGCCATTCAGGTGTTCCGTGGCAATAGAGCAAATACCATCAGGATACAAAGACTGGAATGATGCATTGATTCAGGGAAAGGCAAAAGAGATAGAGTCTGAAGAGACGATTGAAAGAACTGGAGGAATCAAAAGATAATTAACAATACTATGGCGACAAGTAATCAAAACATATTAAGCATTACCCCCAACCCGATACAGTTCATTATTAATGAACTTCCATACCTGATGCTCTGTCCATTGGGTTTGGTGTATTCAGGTATTGAGGGTAATCCCTTATCCAGTTTAGTGTTAGGCATATCTATCTGTTTACTCATGATATTAATCTACAGATATGCCTATTTGCGTAGAATACGATACCATATCGGTGAGGAACAACTGATTTTTGAATATGGCATATTCCAACGAAAAGTGCATTACATGGAACTCTATCGAATTGTAGATTTCTTTGAACATCAGAGTTTTATGCAGCAGTTGCTTTCGCTCAAGTCAGTTACTGTTTTCTCTATGGACAGGCAAACCCCACGACTGGAGATGCAAGGTATACGTGCCTCTATGGAAATTATTTCGATTATTCGCCAAGGTGTTGAATCAAATAAGAAAAGACGAGGAGTTTATGAAATTACCAATAGATAAGATACTGATAATCATCTGTCTCTTTTGCGTAACCCATGCAAAGGCCCAGATTGCGGCATCCAATCCACTTGAATGGATGGCTTTGGCCGAGGGTAATGAGCTTCTTAATTCTGAGATTGAGAAACAGATCAATGGTCAGACCAAGACCGCTGTTCTTCAGAATACCATAGCAGCCGAATTTACAAAAATGCATGAGTGGGAAAAGAAGTACAATGCCTATCTGAAGACTGCAAGTGGGTATGCTTCATCACTTAAGGCGTGTACTCATCTATACAACGATGGAGTACGCATCTTCATCACACTGGGAAAACTTAGAAAAGCCATACAGAATAACCCACAGGGTATCGTCGCAACTATGAGCATGAATAATCTCTATATTGAGACAGCAACAGAGTTGGTCTCAGTTTTTACAATGCTCAATGATGCAGTGGCTAAAGGAGGAACGGATAACATGTTGAATGGAGCAGAGCGTTCAAAGACCCTCTGGGCATTGAATGACCGCCTTGCCTCCTTTTCTGACAAGTTGAATATGTTATACCTCAGTATCAGATACTACACGTTAATGGATGTATGGGATAATGCCACTGAAGGTATGATAAATAAGAACAATGGAATGATTGCTAACAGAGCTTTGGACCGTTGGAGAAGAGCAGCCATGTATTCAAGGAATTGATAGCTTATGAAGAGAGTGATTTTAGTCATGATGTTGTTACTCAGCATCAATAGCATAAAGGCACAGAATGACCCAGTTCTAGCAGGTATGATACTTCTCTATACCGAAAAGGCAGAAAAGACCCTCAAGAATCAGGAGCTGGCTATGATGATGCAAACCACCGGACATCTATGGACAAAGGAAGAAGTTGAAGCAACAACCGACTTGCAGAGGGAGTTCAATACCTACCTTGACTCTTTTCGTTCGATTCTTTGTTATGCAGCACAGATATACGGTTTTTATCACGAGATAACGCTGCTTACCGAGAATATGGGTGGACTGATACAGCAATTAGAAAAGAATACTACCAACGCATTGGCTGTTGCACTCTCCACGAACAGGAACAAAATCTATCGGGAAGTTATCCTGAACAGCGTGGAGATTGTCAATGATATTCGGACGGTCTGTTTGAGCAAGAATAAGATGACCGAACAGCAACGTTTGGAGATAGTCTTCAATATACGTCCCAAGCTTCAGGTGATGAACAAGAAGCTCAAACGGCTTACCATAGCGGTTAAATACACCTCCATGAATGATGTGTGGCTGGAAATCAGTGAAGGTACACGCCCTATGGCAGACAAGACACAGATTATTGAGGATGCTAAAAGACGGTGGAAACAGATAGGTAGAAATGTAAGACCATAAAATTTATAGATATGAGTTTTTGGAGTTCATTATTGAAATATGGAGGCCAGGCAGTAAAAGCCACAGGGCGTTCTGCTGGTCAAGCCCTGCTACAACCTAGTAGAACGCTGAGAGGTGCAGGGCAAGCAGTCAAAACAGCAGCCATAGGTGGAGCAGTAGGTTATGTCGGTTGGAAAAAGCTGACCACGGACAAAAGTGTTGTACGCATCGTTAGTGATGCCGTTGTAGGCTCTGATGCATCGGACGCAATCGCAGAAACAGCCAGTGATGTTAAGGCATTGAAGGAGAAGGCTGGAGAGGCAATCGAAACGATGAACACAGCTATGGGAGACATGAATTCAAAATGGAGTGGCATGACCAACTTCTTTCAGGGTCTCTTCAGTGGTAATGGTATCGATATGTTCAAGAATTTCTTCAGCAACCTAGGTAAAGGCAATGTTTCAGGACTAAGTCTGGCTGGACTGGTAGCTGCTGCTTATTTGGTTTTTGGCAGAGGTGGCTTCTTGGGTAAGCTTGCAGGAACAATGCTAGCCTTGATGTTAATTGGCAACAACTCCAATATGAACCAAGTGATTGCAAGAGACAAAGGCACAGAACGTAATGTCGAGCCTGAAGAAACACAATCAAGAGGCATGAAACGATAAATATTAGGATTATGAAATATACAGAAGAGATGATCTTGCATTCTTCAAGCGGTTACTGTATGCCCTTCGAAGAACAGAAAGGCAAGGAAGTAGAAATGTTGTTTGGTTACGGCAATCAAAAGAAAGAAGACTCAGACGAAACTTACTTCAATCATGGCATTGATTTCAAAGCCAAGAACTATCTATTGTCTGCCGTAGCCTCTGGTATTGTAACGAGTGTCGGCAATGAGCGAAACAAAGGTGTGTATCAGACTATCCGCTATGGCAACTATGAGGTCACATACTCATCATTGGCTTCTATATTCGCCCATTTCGGTCAACGGGTTAAGGCTGGTGATATTGTAGCCATGAGTAGCGACTCCCTGCATATGGAAGTCAAGTTCAATGGTCAGGAACTCAATCCAATCGAATTTCTCACTATGCTCTATGGTAACATTAAGGCATTGGAACAGTCCCGACACAATGGAAGAGTTGAGTTCATGACTTTTGATATGGGGCCAACCAAGTATGAGAAGGACAAACAGGAGATAGAGGAACTGCTGATGCAATATTTCCCAATCTACATGCAAGACCTTCATTGTGGTGAATATGCATTACCAGAGCACACGGAGCAATCTCTAAGAAACATCTTCTCTGTAGCCTCTTCGAAGAACTATTTCTTTGAATCAGTCCCAAGCATGTCCAATCCGATGGGATTGGGAAACAGAGCCATGCCTATTGCCGTCAAAGTTCAGAATCTGCTTATCGGTGATTTCTTGAACTACCTGGCATTACGGCATAATGTATACCTGTCCACGATGGATGATGTAGTAAAAAAAAACTTTATGCCGAAGCAACAGTAAGTAGTGGAATTATTGACCCACTGGCAGAGTTGGATATCGATATCCAAACATTTGATATACCAAGACTCGTCTCTGTCTATCCTGACCGTGCAGGTGTAAGATGGTGGACAAAGGCTTGGTTCAACAATCGGGATGAAGGAGAATGTTCTGTAGAAATTGAACGGCAACAAGCAATCCAGTTCATACAGAACCGCATTGATAAAGACTTGTGGTTGGAGGAATACTTCCCGAAACAGATGGAAGTCTACCACCATGCCATAGAACAAACCAAAGAGCAGTTATTACAACAATTGAACATTTAGAAGATGAGCGTTAGCAACCAAATTAGTCGTTTTGCAGAACTGGAAGTGTTGATGGACAAGTATTTTCATCAGCACATTGCTCCTATAATGAAAGAGACAAGAGCGTATCTCGTTCAAAAGCAAGGAGAAGAGATGCGAGAGTACTCAACCAGTGCTGCTGGCATACTCAGTAGCATGGCTTCTGCCCATATGCCGATGTCCACACCCTATGATACCTTGAAGGTCACTGGAGAGTGGAACTCCAAGACTACTGAAGACTATGTAGGCATGTGTAGGGAGCGGATTGTGGAATCAGATAAGATTCAGCACGACTTGACTTTCATCGCCGACGAATGGCGTAATGCCGTGATAGACGAAGTTGGCTTGGAACATTATGATGAGTTGTCTGAAGCTATCGGTACAGATTTGGCCAACGCTTTTATTGAGAATCGGTTTGAGCAGAAGATGATAGATAAACTGGTTAAAGAGAGGATGCCCCAGTCTTCTTCTGAATATATCATCCGTAAAGCTGCTGAATCATCTATTTTCGGTTTGAATCAAGTACTGAACAAGTCACCTTTGGATCATGAGATTGATAAACGTGGCGAAGCAGCTTATAACCCAAGTAATCTTGAAAAGGGTGCTGGTTATACAGTTGGAGCTGTAGTTGATGCTGTTTCTATGGGTGGTGCAGGTTCATGGACCAGTCTTGCCAAGTTTGTAGGAATTGACCTCGCTATCACAGCAGTAGCAAACAGAGGGGACGATGAAGAAGCGGCAGTTTCTGTCGAAGAATGTATTAGCAAGGGTGTATTCAATAGCGACAAGAATGTGTTCGATGGATTCCGTGAAGAAGCAAGGAGACTCACTATAAACGAGAGTGAATACATTGCCAATACAAACAAGCAGTTGAGCAATCCACTATACATACCTGATTACAGCTTCAGCCATTGGATAGATCCTCAGCAGCACATCTGGAAATGGAATGAAAATTCTAACAGTCAAGAGTCACGAGTCAATGTCCCACTTGTCATAGCTCCAGGGCATGAGAAAGCGTACCTTCAGTCTCTTCAAGAGAAAAAGAAGACTGAACAAACTGAAATTATCGAGGTAGAAGAACCCTCTCCTATTGTTACCAAGGAAGAAGTTCAGAATGACGAACAAGTTATAGAGGAAGCAAATGAGAATGTAAGTACCCCACAACAGACGAACACCAAGGGATGGTCAGGATTGCTAAGTACTGTAGGGCTTGATAATTTTAAGGATGTGAGCCATAATCTCGGTTATGTCTTTGCCATGCTTCCCGATATGATTGTTGGTCTGTTTACTGGCAAGACCAAATCATTAAATTTAAGCAACAGCCTTCTTCCTGTCGCAAGTATCCTTGCAGGAATGTTTGTGAGAAATCCATTACTGAAGACATTGCTGATTGGACTCGGAGGTATGAACTTAGTCAATAAGGTCGGACATGAAGCCTTGCAGAACAAGCAGAATGAAGGATGGGATAATCCAAATGTCAGGAATGCCTATCAGGTGCAATATCGAAAATATGAAGATGAGCCATTAAATAGCAGAATCAGCGGTCCAGTCCTACAAGGGCATAGCTTGATTGCCACTATCGACAACATACCTTGTACGATACAGCTTCCAGGCTCAGTCGTTGATGCCTATAGGTCGGGAGCCTTACCATTGAATACATTGGCAAATGCTGTTTTGGCAAAGAGTGACCAGATGCAACGAATGGCTTCACAGAACTATGAACAGGAACAGAGAGAGACAATCACCAGAGTCAGAGGTATACAATAAATCAATATCGATATGAAAGAACTTACCAATTCGGAAAAAGCTTCAGCAAGCAGACAAATAGAGCTGCTGAGTGATGCGTTTAACACAGCATTGAATGCAGGTGGATATTGGTTGAATGCCTCGGGTAAGAAATATCCAAAGTTTTACCCTCAAGGTGTAGCCGTCAATCCCCACAATGCCTTGTTGATGGCACTTCATTCTGATAAGAATGGGTGTAAAAGTAACCTTTTCACACTATACAACGAAGCTAAAGCACGTGGAGCTTCAGTAAGAGAAAACGAGAAAGGTGTACCTTTCCTTTTCTATAACTGGAATAAGTACGTGAACCGCAATAATCCTGAGCAGATTATCTCCCGAAGTGATTATCTCAAATTAGCACCTGAAGAACAGAGGCAATTTAAGGGCGTTCACAACCGAGAAATAAGAACCCTCTTCAACATTGACCAGACCATACTTCCCTACGTTGATCGGGATGGCTATGAGAGTGCCATCTTGAAGGATGGAAGCATTCACCATCGTCAAGTTACAGCCAATGATGAACGCTATTTGAGAATCAGATTCAATGATTTTCTCCTTAAGATGAGAGAAAATCTTGTACCTGTTCGAAGTAATGGAAGTGGAAAATCTTATTACGATTCTTCCAAAGATGCAGTATATGTTCCTATTCAGAGAGGATTTGACCATTACCATGACTATGTGCAAGAGACATTACGACAAATTATATCAGCAACTGGACACCAGCAGAGATTGGCACGTGAAGGTATGGTCATGAAAAATGGTGTTGCTCCATCTGAGGACTCCGTTAAAAGAGAACAATTAGTTGTCGAGATTGCATCAGGCATCAAGATGTTGGAATTGGGACTTCCTGCCAAGCTTTCTACAGACAGCATGAAGATGGTTGAGTTCTGGAGTCGAGAACTCAAAGAAGACCCTAATTTGCTCTCTGCTATAGAGGGTGATGTAAACAACTCTCTTGAGGTTATTCGTAGAGCAGAGAAAGGCGAAAAGATTGAATATGCCACCTATCGTAATGCAAAGGAAACGGAACAAATGCGTGATCAGCTTCCAAAGCATTATACAATAGCAAATGAGATAAAGAGCAGACCTGATTCAGACAATCGTATTGTCGTCATTGTCAAAGATATGGGTTCAAAGCAAGCCGATGTAATCCTCCCTCAAGGAGCATCTTTGGAACCTGATGTAGAAGTTAAAGGCATGAGCAAGGCTCGCATAGAACGAGAACTTAAGCTCAGTGGAATTGAGAATGTGAGGTTCTACAATCCCGATGGTGCCTTTGGCTACCGTCCGGATGACACATACTTTGCCAATAAGGAGATTTCAGAAGCCCGACTCAATAATTGGGCATTGGAATACCTTTCAACACTTGATGCCACATCCGCTGTGAAGAAGGCAAATGAGGTTCGTTTCGACCAGATACAAATGCTTCAGGATGACAAATGCAGATGGACGTTATATATTAAGCCTGAAGGTAAAGATGGCTTCTCGATTTATCCTGATAAAGCGGATTTGAACCTCTTTTTCACCACTTTGAAACAATCAATGAATAACTTGGGAAACATTCGTTCTGAATTGGCCAACAAATATTACGCTCTGTCAGAGACGCATCCCGAATTAAAGGTGGACCTCTTTGGAAGTAGTGCTCAAGATACCGATCTGAATAAGATTGAACGCATTGCCATATACAAGACTAAGGACGGCATCTTCTGTGCTGCATCCATCAATGGTGAGAAGGTTGCACCACGCAGTGTTACGCCACAACAATGGCAACGCATGTGGATTGCAGAAGACAAGAATGAGTATAAACGCCATTTAGCAGCCACTCTATATGCAGATATTCTCAATATCGGTGCTTCTCATGAAAAGAGTACCAATGAGAAAACGGCTCAGGAAGTAGAGAATGCCAATCAGAATGAGAACCAATCAGAAGAAGAGAGACGACCACAAGGAATTAAAATGTAATCATAGATATGGGAAAGAGTAAAAATCAGGAATATGCGGAACAGTACGCCCAGTACGCAAAGGAACAGATGGTCAAATACGGCATTCCAGCATCAGTGACATTAGCTCAAGGAATATTGGAGAGTGCCAATGGGCAGAGTCAGTTAGCGAGGAAGGAGAATAACCATTTTGGCATTAAAGCCAGTGCTGCCTGGCTTGCTCAGGGCGGTAAATATGGAGTATACACGGATGATAAGCCAAATGAGAAGTTCTGTGCCTACGACAATGTGGGTGAATCCTTTGAGCACCATAGTAAGGTATTGGTTGACAATAAGCGTTACGCCCAGTGTTTCACTTTAGCTCCTGACGATTATAAGGGATGGACTGAAGAAATAGCCAAGGCTGGATATGCCAGTGGCTCAGACTATGACAAGAAACTCCAGCAAATCATTGAACGTAACGGACTTGACAAGTATGACAAGGAAGTGATGCTACAATTACAGTCTAAAGGGAAATCTACAGGACAAGCCAATGCTGAGATGAGAGAACCCCAACCGATTGTAGTAGATGACAAGATTCTTGTTACAGAATATTCCTTACCACTTAAACGTGATGATTTCTTGTTTGTCACATCCCCATTCGGTGTTCGTGAAGACCCTCTTGACCCATCGAAAAAGCAGATGCATTCCGGTATGGACATCAGGTGTGATAAGGAAATCCTTATGGCAACTGAATCTAATGGCAAAATTGTCAAGGTTAACCACAACGGACAGACAGAGGCTGGTAAAAGTGTGACCGTTGAGTATGAACGAGAAGACCAGACAAAGGTACAAGTTACCTATGCTCATCTTGATTCCGTAACAGTGAAAGTTGGCGATACTGTCAAGGCAGGTCAACAGTTAGGTATTTCAGGTAATACATGTACACGAACAACTGGACCTCATCTACACCTGGAGGTGAAGACGATTCAAGCGGATGGATCTTCGAGAAATGTTGACCCCGCTGCATACTTGGCTGAGATTTCTCAAAAGGGAAATATCCAAATACAAGCACTACATAACGGAACTGATTTGATGGCCAAGTTCCAGACAACAGAACATGGAACACAAATAGACCATACGATGACCGCTGATGACTGGATGAAGAAACTACTCTCATCCGAAGATAGTGGCATTGGATTGGGTGGCAGTCATGACCCTATTATTGACTTTGCTGTCACGGCTTTCTCTTCATTGATGATGCTTGCCGTAGAGATCGATAAGAAGAGCGAAGAGGAAAAGATTGATGAGATCTCCGATGCTGTAGACAAGAAAAGCATCGATTTGACCTCTTTGCTACCTAATTACAAGAGTTGTACACTGGATATCAACGATAAAGGAGAGACGCTTATTAGAGCAACTACTGGCGACAAGACAGTGTCGCATACGCTGAGTTCCAACGAGCTTAGTCGCCTTTCTGTGGTTTTGAATAATAATGAGCTTACAGATGAATCAAAACGCCTGCGTGTAGCCGGAATAGTAAATTCTGTGATATTGACCAAGTTTGCCTCTCAGAACTTCGAACAAGGAATGAGTCAGGGACAGGGTCAGGAAGAGAGTCTTAAACGATAGTATTAAAAGCGTGATGATATGAAACAAATGATTAGAGCACCTGATGGTGAATTTATAACTCAACGTTCAACAAATTAGTCTGTATTAGTCATAGTCATTGTATAACACTAAAGCAATAATTATGATTAAATGTGAAGTTAGCGTATGTGGCACTATCAACAAAGAGGCCATCATTCGCACCAATAAAGACGGTAAATCGTTCATGTCTTTCGCTATGAATATCGTGCTTCCTACAACATCAGGAAGTAAGGTGTTAGATGTCAGCGTTCTTTGTGATTGTGAGAAGAATAATGATGTATCCAAATTCTGTGTCGGCACACGATTGAATGCATCTGGAACATTGCTCTTCAAGAAGCGTGGAGAGAACCTATATCTCAATCTTTATGCTGAGGGATTTGAGTTCGAGAATGTAGCTGCCATCGATTCTATCAAGGGCAGTATGCTGTTCCGAGGTAAATTGGGCAAGACCATCGAGGAGAAAACCGATAAGAAAGGGAATAAATATCGCACCTTTTCAGGAGTATCATCGGAAAAGGTGTCAGATGGCTTTGAGTATATCTGGATCAGTTTCTTTGATTTCAGTCAAGTTCTTGATGACGCTATCAAACCAGAAACAAAGGTGGAGATTGCAGGAACTTTGGATCTTTCTTTCTTCAAGGAGAAGCTTACCATCAGTTCAAGAATCAAGAGCGTCAGCCCATATGTACCTGTTGCCAACACATCTAATCAAGAATAGTTATGGCTCGATATCATAAAAACTCATCAGGTCCAAGCAGTGAAGACAAGGCTCTTGAGCTGTTCGCTGATATGATTATTGAAAAGATTGAAGGTCTTCAGCAGGATTGGAACAAGCCATGGTTCACCCAAGGTGCCCTAAGATGGCCTAAGAATCTGACTGGTCGTGAGTATAATGGAATGAATGCCCTTATGCTTATGATGCACTGTGAAAAGAATGGATATACCATACCCAGGTTCTGTACTTTTGACTGTATTCAGCGATTCAACAAGCCAGACGGTAAAGATGGCGAAGAACTTCCCAGAGTATCAGTCCGCAAGGGCGAACAATCATTTCCTGTGATGCTTACCACCTTTACATGCATCGACAAAGAGACCAAAGAGAAGATTAAGTATGACGACTACAAACGTCTGACAGATGAAGAAAAAGCACACTACAACGTATATCCCAAGTTACAAGTCTTCAGAGTGTTCAATGTGGCTCAGACAAACCTTCAGGAAGCACGGCCTAAACTATGGGAGAAGCTGGAACAAGAAGAGACAGTCACCGCAAGGGAGAATCAAGATTCGTTCAAATTTGAGCCGGTAGACAAAATTATAGCAGATAATCTATGGATTTGTCCCATCAAGCCACAGTACCAGGATAACGCCTATTTTTCCATATCCAAGAATGAGATTGTGGTACCAGAGATGCGACAGTTTAAAAACAGTGAGGCTTTCTACGGAACACTGTTTCACGAGATGATTCACTCTACTGGAGCTAAAGACCAATTGGATCGGTTCAGTCCTTCACATGGCTTTGGAAGTTCTGAATATGCCAGAGAGGAATTGGTGGCCGAATTGGGCAGTGCTCTTACATCACAACGATATGGAATGACCAAGAATATAAAAGAAGACAGTTGTGCTTACCTGAAGTCATGGCTAACCCAGCTCAAAGAGTCACCACAATTCATTAAGACAACTCTGTTGGATGTAAAGAAAGCAACCTCCATGCTTACCCAAGTAGTCGATAAAGTCTCTTTGGAACTGGAAGAAAGCAGGACTAGCAATGTTAGCCAGCGAAATGATTCGCCCATTGTTGAAGAATTGTCAAATGAAGGTATACAAAAGGATGTGGAAGAGGTTGATGAAACGCACGAAACTGAAGATATCGAGAGACGTTCTTCCATGAGAAGATGAGATTAGCCACCAGTAGTATTCGCTATTGGTGGCTAATCAATTTATGCTTCCAGATACTCCTGCCAGTCCATTTCATCTACGGTCAGTTCCTTCAGCTCCCAATCGTAGGTAACTTCAGGTAGCGTAGTATAAGGAAAATGAACCGTATAACCTATCTGGCCGTATGAACAATGGAGTGGCGTAACACAAATCATCGTTCCATAATAGGTTTGAGGAGTGCAATATTTCTCCCAATCAAAACGTCCATTGCGGATGTTGGTACACAATGTACGTATAATCTTATTTTCCATATTTCTCCTCCAAGGTTAGGTACAAGTCAAGTATATATTTCTCTGCCGCCTCCATATCCTCTACAATATCCTTGATGTGATAAGGTGCTCCATTCTTTCCGTGTCCGTCTTCACCAATCCAAAGATAGGCTTCATAGTCAGGGTCGTATGAATCATAGCATTCATAAAGATTATGAATAAATGACTTGACATCATTACCTGACATTTCAACAGAGATATTAAAATCCTGACCAGCAGGAGTGAAACGCTGAAGCTCAACACATTTAGCATTCTTTCCAAGATTCTCAATAGAGACGTTCCACCCTTGCTGTTCAATGATTTTCTGTAGTCGTTTAACACTCATTCCCATAGTTGTAGCTTAAAAGTTTGCCAAGAAATCCTGCAACTCCTTATCCTTTATCTCCTTGAGTTTACAAGGCTTAAAATCCTCAATAGCCTCTATATGAAGTTTTACAGGTAATCCATATCTACTACCGTCAACCTCTATGCTCTCCATCTCACTAAGGCTGAAGTAACCATACTCTGTTTGGTACATACCGGTTACAATACCAAAGAATGTGAAGTCATCACCTTGTTGTTCTCCCTCGATGATGTACCATCGGATATTGCCTATTCCCAACACTGCCACACATACGGCATCACCTCGCTTGTCATCTTGAGAATACAGAGGGTACTGTTTCAGTGCCTCAATCATTGCTGCTGTCAATAATCTGCTTTCCATAAGTCTGTCTTTGTTAAATGAAATAATCCTCGTTATCTACTTTAAGTGCCTCTATCAGCTTCTCATCTGGTAAAGCCAGTGTCTGCTCGTCTATGAAAAAGAAAATCTCATCATAGATTTCTTGGGCTTTCTTGCTTACGAAACCCTCCATTGGGTCATCCATGGCTTGCGGTTGAAGAGCATCCAAAAACTTCAGCCCACCAATGATAAGGTCGTAACCTTCATTGTCCTTAACAATCCTACAGGTAAACACCTCACCTTGAAATACAAAATCTCTTGTCGTCATACGCTTGAATATTAAGTTTTTTCTTTTCCCTTATTTTATTGCTTCCAATCGAAGCGGAATCGGGATTTACGGATGCTGATAGAGGTCATTTGAAGAGCTTTCTGTAGGCTTTTATGATGAAATACGCTCTCCTTGAGAGGAAGATTTCTTCATAAACATGCTTGAGCCGTACATAATGCTCAATGACCTACCTTTGCTATCCGAAAAACCGTATTTCGGTTCGCAAGCATAAATGATGATGTTCTTATAAAGGAAGGAGCATACTAACTATAATAGAGATAGATATGTAGCATTTATAAAAGGGAACCAGGCACTAACTACCCTCCTATTGGAGAGCAGTTAATACCTTACGCAAGCATACGTTGCTGAACCAGTGACACATTCTTATGAACTAAGTTGATGATATGCTGGTGATGTTTCGTATTCTTGTTGCATAAACCTCTTGATTGAATGACTTGGAAAGTCTTAAGGCTCAATTCAACAGTTTCTATTCGTTGACCATCAATTCTTGCAGAGAAGACCAATGAGTGTGGCTTCAGGAAATATTCACTCTGACCTACACAATGATGCATCGCTTTGCCCTCGTTGTAGTATTCCTGAATACTTTCCAATACCGACACGATAATGGTTCCGTCTGTGAATGACAACCCAAAGAACTTCTCCTTGAGTTCCTTGAAGCGAGCCTCATTTTGAATGGCTATCTGTCGCTGTCGCTCCTTTTCTTCACGCTCTCGGATGCGTTCAGCCATCTTCAAAAATCTGTCGTGTGAAGACCTCAAATCTGTAGGGCAAACGTAAAAGGCATTATTCAAGTCTTTACCACATTTGTCCAATAGTCTGATATAGTCAACCCACAAAGACACATCAGCGATTTTGTAATTATGTCTAAGCACAATTCTGAGTGATGCCCAACAAGCATCCAATTCTCTCTGATGATTGAGGAAATATGACAATTCACGTTTCCGACCAGTCTTCAACAAGGTTTCTATCCTACTGTCTTTCAATAGTCCTTGAATAAGAGCTTGAAACGGCATATCCGCTATTGAACCTCGCAAGCCGTTTCTCTTAAGTATTGGCAATACCTCATAGTGTGGATATACATAAGAGTCAGATAAGTAAGCATACACCTCATTATCGTATCGAAGTTCCAAATTGCCGTCACGAACAAAAGTGTCTCTGTAAAAACCCATAGTCCGTTTCAAGGCAGTCACAGCAGTTTTTCCTTGCTCATTTGTCCAGTATCGGGCAATCTCCATAACACTCTTTTGAGCAGGAGAACCTTTAACAGTCTTTACCTCCATCAAAAAGATACGTTGTAATTGCAATCCGTCTTGAGTAGATACGATTGAGAAATAACTTTTATCAGTCATTGTGCGTAGCCTTGTATCCTTGATTTTCAGATATGCATTACATTTCGGGCAACGAGCATATTTGCTATGGTGTTCAGTACTCCATGGATGACCACAATCCATACAAGTCGTTTTACCACTTGCTGTTCTATAAGCATAATGATTTATAGTCTTTTGATAAGCCCATTCTATTGGTGCTTCGGTGAGTTGTAGCAACTTTTCGTTAGCTGCTACAACCTCATATTGGAAACGTGTCTTGGGTCTCATAATCAGAAATCAAATAAAGATGGTTGTGGAGTACTGGGCTGTGGTTTTGTAACCTTTGGCTTATTGTTACGGTTCTGCATTATACGCATCTGTTCTGCTTGATATGCTTTGATAGCCTCCTGTCGTGCCTGCTCCTTTTCTTCAGCAGTAAGTTCTATCTGGTGGTTTACAACTACACCACAACTTATCGGAGAGCCAACATCGATGTTATCCTCATCATAGTAGTGCGTTGCGAGAGAGTAGACTTCATCGTCAGTCATACCACAACAGCCACTTGCTTTGACTTGGTTCAGAATGAATGTGATGCAGTCATCGAGGTTCTTGTTCTCCTTTGCATAAGATACCGCAAATAAAGAGTCTGTACTGGCTCTGTTGTCCAAGTACGCCTTAATTGTCTTCTTGAAGTGTTCTGTTCCTTTCATATCGCTTAAACTTTAATTTTTTCTTTTCCCTTATTTTAAAACCTTTTGGCTTCATGGTCGGGTTGAGAATTTCAAGCGTTCAGAACAGCGAACAAGGTAGATAAGACAAGTAAATGGCCTAGGATTTAATGGAATACCCAAATCTGTGATTTGTGGAAGGTTGTTGTTAAATCCCACGCCTATTAGCAAAGCGGTACTTGGCATTCGAACTGTCGCAGTAACTTTGCGTAGAAATTCCCTGCCGACAATGAAAGCCTAAGTCATCAAATGGTATAGCTATAAAAAAGTGAGAGTACCAATCTTCACAGATGGGTACTCCCTAAAATCACAATTATGACAAAAAAAGTAGCTATCGCAAACTCAACACAACTTTAGTATGACGATTCGCCTCGTTTGGCGAGTATTCTTCTATACCACCGGCAAACACCTTGGCTATTCTTGCAGAGTCCACTCCTTTAGATATAAGCTTATTAGCGATATAATCTGCCCTGGCTTTACTTAAAGACTCATTGATGGTTGCTGTACCTGTACTAGAGTCAGCAGCTCCTATAAGTGTTATATGTAAACCATGCTTGATAGCTACTCTGGCCAACTCCTCGATATTGAGATTCTGCGATTCTTCTTTGAACAGGGAAGAGTTTATCTCAAAGAAGAAGTATATAGGTGCTCCAATAATCTGTCCCTCTACAAGTGACTGTGTAAGACTATCATTGGCCAATGATGCTATATCTGTTTGGATAGCACCCGTAGAACTGGTGTTTGTGTTATCCGTTTCTGATGATATACTTACAAGTGGCGACTTGCCATCCCATTTGCTGTTTTTCATTCGGGCTCTTAGGGAGTTCAAACCGCTATAGTTGTTTCTTGGATACTTATTCTGAATGATATTTTCATTATCAAACAGGTGTTTATACTTATCAAGCAGCCCCTCGATTTCTAAAATCGTCTTTAATTGCTCAAGCGTTTTTTGTTGCATATCGATTCGATCTGAAAAAACTTGATTCTGTTCTCGCATCGAATTTGCCCAGTCGGTCAACCATTCATTCTGCTGCACATACGGAAGATGATCTACAGGCTTCTTCCATCCTATTTTGCCAATCTTGAATGACAAACCTACAGAGGCGTTGAGCATATGGTCGCCCAAAGTGTTCTTCCTAAATTGACCATCAAAACTTTGGAATGTCGTAGCGTTTGACACTTCCATTGTCAATGCAACCCTCTTACAGAAACTATATTCGGCTTGAAGACCGTACGAAATGGCGAATGGATTATGCTTATTGGTTTTGTTATGAATCATACCAACACCTACAAAAGGAAATAAATTCCAACGCAGTTCGTTGTCTTCTCTGTACAATGTCCCCAGTACATTCCAAAGCAAATCGGCATGAACGGAATGGTATTCCTGTTTGTCCAGGAGTGAGTTCTTAAAATTGAAACCTTGGTAACTGATTCTTGAGCCGATAGAGGGTGTGAACCATTTACCTATAGCCAAACCAACTGATGGCTGCATTCTGCCAAACAGATCTTCGCATCCTAATGGAGTGCCCATAAAAGCATTCGTACCACCAGAGATATTCACAAACCAGTTGCCGTTCCAAGGAGATGTTACAACCACTCCTTTTTGGTAAGTAGGCTTCAGGTATTGATACGTTTCAGTAGCATCAATAGTTGCCTCCATTCGAATTGTATCAAGATTATATGATTGGTCATCAGCTTTGACTTGAACCGTACAGCATAGAGCTGTCATCATCATTAATATCATTTTCATATTTGAGATTCTTTTGATTAATAGATTTTAAAACTTTATTATCGTTAGCCGTTATCGTTTGGGCTTGTTTGCGTATTTAGGCTTCATCATCTTGGATGCCATAGCCATACATCTTCTGGCCCAGTTTCTATCGTCTTCATCCTCATTGCGTCCCCATTTCAAGTCGCTTTGCGTTCCTCCACCGCCATTGCTTTCGGCAAATGTTGTAGCATCGTCAATCAGATTAAGGAAGAGCAATGTGGCACAATGCATCACTTCAGAGCTTCGTTCTGCCAAATCATTTATGAGACTGTTGTCAAAGAGATTTTTATCGTCTTCACCGAAGTTTTCCGAAATGGTGCGATGTTCCTTAACCACATTCTCAAGCATCACATCTCTAAGAATATTGACCGCATTGGAATGGACACTACGAGAATACTTCATAGCCTCGGACTTCAATTCGTCACGACGCTCTCCTATGGACACAAGGTCATCCTTCAACAATGAAAGTGTTCGTTCAGCCTGAAGCAACTTGTCTTGCTTGTCTGCCAATTTGGACTGGATAGAGGATAGTTCCCGGTTAAGCATCTCCATCTTCGTTCTGATGCTGTCTTCATTGCCATATTTCTCAAGTAACTCTTCCTGAAGTGCCAATAGTTCATTCTCCTTTTCCAGTCTTTGCTGATTCAGGTTATCAACCATAGTACTCAAACCTTTTACTCTTCGTTCTGCCAATCTTATCTCGACATTCAAGTCAGAAAGAGCCTTCTGATGTTGGGTTATTTCCTGCTCGATCGAAGTACATAGTTCGGTCAGATGTCGTCTGTATTCTTCGGTAGTCCGATGGCGAGCACCAGTTTCGGAGATACTTGACCCACGTTCCATTCCCCATTTGCTATTAACCTCTGCAAAGTCATTATGAAGCTGCTTCATTCGTTGACTGAACTCATACTTATCCTTGCCTGCAAAGATTTTCTTATAAGCAAACCGTTCATTCTCAATGGGTAAAAGAGTGCAATGTATATGCGGATTGAGTTCGTCTAGATGAACGATGAATGCCGCAATATTCTTCTCTCCATACCTGTCGGCCACGAATTTATAGACATCCTTAGCCCATTCCTCAATGTCTTTCTCTCGATAAGCATTAGAGTTATCAGCACCTTGCTCAAAGTCTATTTGTTGATTCCCGAACGCCAATTCCCTCATTCTTTCCCTTGATCCACCGAAGATAAAGTTGACTACAGTCCTATACTTAGGCTCTTCTAAGCCCATATTAGGGTCTGTAATACCTCTTTCTCTCAGAATTGAGGCAATCTGTTGTGGAATGGTCTTCGTTTTGTCTACGGGCTTAATTTCGCCTTTTACGACCTCAAAGTTCAGATGTTCCCTTGATGGGTCATAGTTTCCACGACTCAAAGCAAACTCTTTACCCTTTTCGGTTCGGTTCCTCTTATGTTCATTGCTTTGGGAAACGGTCATCCCTTTTGAGACATGAACATCTATTACCTGTTTTGCCATTCTATTGTTCCTGATATTGGTTAATAATCTTGCCACAGCTTGCTGCATGTTTTGGCACCTCTCCCGACAACGGAAGTTTGTCGGGGTATTAGGCTCCCCCTTCTTCCCTCAGTTGTACACCGGGCAAGCCCGACGAAGTAGATGCAATGGCAAGCCAATGCCAGCTGTTACAAAAGTTGAGTTATTCTTTGTCCAATATCTGAGCTTCGCTCTCCGAAGATTCAAGAGAGGTAAATCCTTCTTTCAACTCGGACAACGACATTGATTCAGGAATTGTGATCACGATGCTTTTAGGCAATGTTATCTTCTGGATCAACCCGAACGCCTCCATTCTTTCAAGATACGTTCGAACCGTAGCTCTATGCCAGTGCCATTCAGCTGCAAGGTCAGTTATGGTAACGTGGCATTGGTAGGTCCCAATCTCGTAATCCTTATTTCTCAAGAAGCGTGACACAAACCTTTTTGATGCTTTGTCCAATAGGTCGCAATAAGCTTCTACCTTGGATTTCCTATCACCGATTCTCTCTTTGAGGTAGAGGAATAGTGAAGCATTTGCCGATACTGCAATCTGCGGAATTTGATTTTCTTTCATCTTTGTTTCTCTTTACTTGTTTTACAATTGCGTGGATTCAGTATCATTGTCACTATCCACTTCATCGTGACAATTAGCGTGATGATTATCATTATTGGAATCGGTAGTTACTGAGTCGTTTTGTCCAGTCTGACTGCATTCTTTCATAGTAGCATATTCGGCAAGCTCAGACGATGAAGGATAGAATGCGGATGCCATTAAAATAAAGGCGATTGAAACCGACAAAGTGTACAATTCAGGCATGAATAACGTGGCCAACGCAAACAATCCGACAAAGAAGAATATTTGCCTATTGCCCCTGAATGCCAGCAACATTTTATGTGTACGGTTGTGAGAGAACAAGAAAATACACAAAACGGTCGTTACCAAGATGCCAAGATGAGCACCGTGTCCATTGAGATATATGTAATGGAACACCAATAGTATAATCAGCAACACTTGTGTATGAAGCTTTCTCATTGTCTCTCGACGGAGCATCATTCTACGGAATTTTTCCATCCAAGGATGCTTGCTATCATACAATGCAATCGGCACAATAAATAAAATTGCCGGAAATAGAAGTTGTAAAATAATCCAAATCATAATGGTTAATAAAATGGGTTTGTATTGACGTATGCCTTAAGGTTCAATTTGAGATATCCGTAAGTGGCCAGCTCAATAATTGACTCAACATCTCTAGGCAATAGATAGTGTGCACCTCTGTTCAATCGGTTTTTGATATGAGGATCTTTCTTCCGTAGAATAGCCAATGCACGGTCAAGTTCATGCTCGGGTATATGCCAGATGCGACCTTTGGCATATTGCTCATGTTCGTATAAAGCCTCTATTACAAGTGTACGACCTACATAGGCTGTCCATTGACGCTGATGGAATATCATGTGCCGTTGAAATAGGTTACTTTCTATGGCTCTTGCCCATGTCCGTCTATCGTTAATTATAAAGACCAACTGACGGTAAATATTCATTCTCATAGGAATCCAATCATCACGTCCTCTTTCTTGCGTACATACTTAAATTCTCCATCTTTTGAATGTAGCGTTGTGTCCAGACACAAATCACCATACATCATCTCCAACGAATCATAGATGGTCACATGGATATTGTACACTTTGCCATCGCTCAATGTCTGTGCGTTCATCTTGAACATCTGACCAAAGGCTGGATTGGAATATGCACAGGTGCTATGTCCAAACTGACTGGTTCGACTTGGAACATGATGATACAATGTGATAAGTTCAATATCATCCTCAAACATATCCATAACCTCTTCCAGGTCATATGGCTCATCGGTTACGAATGTCAATAGCACAAAGTCATCATAGAATTTAGGTTCTTCCATTCTTGTTGTATCTAGCAACTGTGGAAGCTGACGAGGTACTTTGTCAAGAAAATCGTCATAAAAATGCTGTAACATAATCATAGGATATTGCAGTTATACGATTTAAAAAGTGTCTATTAAGGATAGGGTTATATTAGTTGGCATTGTCTCAATGATGCTTGGTTCCAGATTGAGATGTACATTTAGTTTGGATATAGCCATAGGCATTGAATCGGACACCTTATGAAATTTCATCCTCTCTACATCAGACATCAAGGAGCAATCAAATGGCTCGATAAGAATGTATGGTTGAAGAAGCATCCATAGGTAAGACATTGCCTGTTCCTTGTTTAAAACCTTTGCATCTGATATATCATCAATGCACGCTATAGCGTTCAAGAGCATTCTTCGCGTATTTCGTTTAGACATGAATACCACAGCATCATTGTAGGAAATCAAACCTTCTTCTGTAGACTGGTAAACCAACATACAAGCCTCTTCAGTCAAATGGGAAATGTCAGTCATATCGTGTATGCTAGAATTATCAAGATGATTTAAGAAGGATCTGAAATAGAAATCCTCCATACTGAAAAATTCAAGCATTGCTTGTTTGTTTGAGATGCTATCCTCACAAGTTCTAACCAGAAAAGATCTATAGTCCTTTAGAAGTGATTCAATTTTTCCAGTATGTAATTTTACAGAGTCCAACTTAGAGTAGAAGTCATCGGCTTCAATGATTATAGACATCATTGCTTCATCGACGTTTGGACTTATTTTTAGCTTCAAATCAACCAAGTCTGCAAATGTCATTTGTGTCATACCCACCAGACGAGAAATATCCACTTTTATGTATTTATCAGTCTGTTCCAGACTCAAAAGAATACTACGCTGCGTATTGTTGGTAGTATCATTAGATATAATAGGAAATACGGCACCTCTTAATTCCTGCCATCGGGATATTTTATCTACCACTTCCTCAAATGAAAGGTTATTGCAAGAGGAAAGATCTGATGAAAACTGAGTATATGCATTGAATGCATCTTTACTTGATTTGAACTTTTCATTTGTAGTATCATTTCCGCAAGATGCAAGTATGATTATACACAAGCCAACCATCATACTTGTTATTGTTTTATGAACAACACATAAGTATGATTCTCCAAAACAAGATGCAATTAAGTTAGTTGCATTTCGAAAATTGTTTTTGTTATTAATAATGCGTTTCATTTACTATATACATTTAGTTCTCAACTCATTTGCGATACAAATGTATATATAAAATTTGGATGAAAGCAACAAATGAATCAAACTTTATAATATATTTTAATTCATACTCTAAAGTATGATTTTACATACAAACAAACACATATAATCGACAAATACAAAGTACGATTTTAATATAATTTTGCTCAAAGTATGATTAAGTATAAAATAAAACTCATATATTTGCACTGTCAACAAGAAACAAATAATGTTATGGCAAAAATTGGTTATATATTTAATGCTGCTCATCAGGAAGGATTAGATTGTGACAGAGCCTGGATGAAAGAGTATGGTTGTATTCAAATCATTGAAGAAGCAACAGACCACGAAGCATTGCGTCCTCAATGGAAGCAACTGATGGCAAATCTTGATAGAGGTGATGAGTTGGTTATCTCAAAATTCAGCAATGCGGTACGAGGTTCACGTGAACTTTCTACCCTTATCGAGTATTGCCGAGTAAAGGTTGTTCGAATTGTATCTATCAATGACAAGATAGACTCAAAGGGCATCCTCTTCCCTGAGACTACAGCTGCCCAGGTTCTTGAAATAGTTGGAGCATTGCCGGAAGAAGTCATCGCACTTCGAAGAGCTTCTGCTCACCAGATACAGTTGCAGAAAAGTATCAAGGTGCCAAGCAGCATTCAAGGTCAGAGCAGAGACGAGCGTGAAAAGACCATTGTTGCCATGTACAACAACGGACACTCTATTGATGATATTTGGAATATCAGCGGATTCCGTAGCAAGAGTTCGGTATTCCGTATCCTGAACAAATATGGGGTCAAGCTCAACAGAGGAAAATTCAGTGGTCCGCTTGGCAAAAGAAAGAGCAAAGAAGAACCGTCTGAAGAATAATATATATGAGTCCAAAACAAAAAGCGTTGTATGCCCTGATGGAAGACCAGGGATATAGCCATGCATGTATTACGGCAACGATCATGCTTCTGCGTGACGACCGTTATGCATTGGATGATATGATACTCTTCATAGAGGATGAACAGCCTACAGAAGAAGAGATAATAGAGAAGACAGCTGAATTACTCCAGAAATAATAAAGTCTTTCTATCGCATTTACAGGCTGCAATATTTGGCTAAGTGACTAAAATTGAGTATCTTTGTATTGAATATAAACACCTTAAATAGAATTATGTATGATGGATGTAATCATTGCAATCGGGGTGTTTTACGTAGTCGTTAAACTCCTCAAAGGTGTCTTCGGAGCGTTCTCAAAGACAGATTACCGAAGAGACCGTTAGCATTAAAAATGCTGTTCAACCCTCATGGGTTCTCTCGTATAAATATATGTTTTAATTCTCCCTCATCTCATTCTTTAATAAGGGCGGGAGTTTCCACGTGAGATGCCCTAAAGAGGCAAATCTATACATATTCAAAAGAGCAACAATCAAAGCTACGGACAACGGTCGTAGATGATTCTTGCTCTGAATATATATAGTTTTGCAAAGGGCTAATCGATATTGTCTTGTACTTCTTCAGAAGCATAAGTCTATATCGATAGAAACATGGAAACGGGTTGGGTGTAAGTCTATAAAAGTATCGATATTTAACGAGTAAAAAGATAGCGGCCGAAGCCGCTATCTATTAGGCTGAAGATATTACTACTTCTTCTTTCCTTTTGCAGAGCCTTTAGGCTTTTCTTCCTTTTCTTGAGCCGGATAGAAAGAAGTGGCAACCATGACGATTCTGTTGTGCTTGACACCCTCTTTGTCGGTCCACTCTTCAGGTTTGAAGTAACCTTCAACTGTGAGCAATGTGCCCTTGGTAAGATTTTCAAATGAATCAGTTTTCTCGTTCTTACGCCATGCTTCCACATTGATGAATGCTGAGATACGGTTTGAATCATCACCGTTTTTCTCTTGACGGCTTACTGCCATTGAGAAACGTGCTACACTTGTGTTGGCAAACTGGCGGATTTCAGCGTCCTTACCTACGAAACCTGTTACTGCGAATGAGTTTTCAATCTTTTTCATAACGAAATGTATTTGAAGTTATTAATCAATTTTTACAATGCATAAATAGTTGGTGCATAAAAGGAATACACCAAGGATTACAGCGTAAATACTCTTTATTTTCACTTCACTGAAATCGGAGACTCGATAAAGGAAGATTTACACTGAAACGCCATTGGTTAAGTTCCTCAAGAACGATCCTTGTTGCATACTAACTTCGCAGTGGAAAAATGATGATGACTTCTTAAAAGACAGGGCGGAAAAAGTTGATGTAACACATCGCATAGGTTTGTATAGGACACTGTAAATCCTGTTTGCCGATAGTAGTACGTTTCGTGCAATCAAGCCATGAGAACAACTGTTTGAAAACCGTGGCATTGTTATGTGAAAGCTGTAAGATGGAAAATCATTAAAAATGCCAAGAGCACATAGAGTGGAGTCGGATTAAAAGCCGAAACGCCACAAGAGAGTATCAAGCACAGAATCATGGTAAGCCATTTATTGGCTCAAGATGGAAGATGCCCATAGGCTTGCAATGGAAGAAGTGTTATACTCTAATAGATTGTCGACAAGGCCGGTATTGCGAGTCAATTCATATAAAAGGAGCAAACAGTACAATATAGAAATAAATAATTATATAGTTATATAAGTATATAGTTATACAAACATATCTTACTATGAATTAGATTTGTATAGTAAGTATCTCGTTGATGTTAGTCAAATAGTTCTGACTACGGTGTTCGCATTTCACTTTCCATTTCTGTTCCTTGTCCCCTTCAGCCAGCAGTTTTATTGTCTTCAAACCATACCGATGGTTTATTACATCGATAGCTTTCATTAAGTCAGAACGCTCCTTCCGATTGTGAATCGGATCGAACAGATTCATCTGAAGCATGGACATGCTGACGATATCACCTACGATGACTCCTGATTTCTTGTACTGGATGCCAGGGCGGTAGATTTGTTTCAACAATTTCAATGCAGCACTCGTAATCTCAAGTGTATCGGAGGTGGGTGTTATAAAAGTATAAGTGGCAGAATTTCCATATTGGGGCAGGTCCTCTCTAAACCGATTGCTACAGATGAAGACGGTAACGGAGCGTGCTCCAGCGTTCTGACCACGAAGTTTGTTGGCACAACTGCTGGCAAACGAAGCTACGGATGCCTTGAGGGATGGTAAGTCTGAAACCATTTCACCAAAGCTTCGGCTAGTACAAATGGTTTGGTTCTGAACAACCTCAGATGTATCTATACAAGGGGTACCATTCAGCTCAAGCCAAGTCTGTATGCCTGGTTTATGAAAATTGGAGCGAACCCACGATTCGCTTTTGTTGGCAAATTCAAGAGGCGTGGAGACTCCCAAGTAGTTCAACTTACTTAAAGTTTGTCGGCCGATACCCCATACATCTGCCAAATCAAAGAGGGATAGAGCCTTTATCCGTTTCTCTTCGTTATCAATCATGCAAACGCTACGGTAGCCATCGTATTTCTTGGCGAATTTATTAGCAACTTTAGCCAGTGTTTTGGTAGGTGCTATGCCAACACTTACAGGGATATCTGTCCAAAGCTTTATCCTGTCTGCCACGCCTCGCATCAAGTCTACCAGATCGAAATGGCTTTCATAGCCTTTGAGGTTACAAAAGCTTTCATCGATACTGTAGTTCTCTACATGATGAATGGACTTGCGGAGTATGTTGGTTACCCGTTTGCTCATAGCTGCATAAAGCTGCATATTGGTAGAGAAGATGGTAACGCCATGCTTGCGGACAATATCCTGCACCTTGAAAATGGGATCGCCACGATGAAGACCGAGTTTCTTTGCTTCGGGAGTGAGTGCAACAATGCATCCGTCGTTGTTCGAGAGAACACAGACGGGCTTACCCTCTAGTCCTGGATGAAAAACCTTTTCTACCGAACAGAAGAAGCTGTTGCAATCCACCAAGGCATACATATCAATGACGGGGTTTGTGGATGATATAGGTGACTGTTCCCCAAATGGAGAAACGGTCATCGGGAGTAACCTTTATTTCCGGAAAGTCGGGATTGGCTGGTATGAGCCATCCGTAGCCATCTCTCTTGACGAAACGCTTCAATGTATAATCACCGTTGAACTCGCAAACAGCTACCTGACTTTCAGATGGATTACGGTTACTCTTATCCACTATGACAATGTCGCCAGAATGTATGCCTGCATCGATCATTGAATATCCTTCCACACGGATAAGATAGCATGATTCGGGATTGGGGCATAGCATCTTCAGCAGTTCAATGTCTTGAGCCTTCTCGTCATTATCCAATGGGATCGGAAAGCCTGCAACAATGCCAATGTCAAAGTACGGCAAATTCATTTCCTTGATTTGAGTTGCCGAATATACAGTACCCAACTTCTCAAGGTTTGTACGCTCGTCAACGATGGACTTTGCTATACAGTTCTTGATGAAGTCCGTCTTGTTATCTTGAGCATCTATGTATTCAGCCATACCTTTAGGTGCTCTGAAAGTATAGAGTTTGCTATCGGTACCAGGTCTTCCAGCACCTTCACGCTTTCCTCCTCTTGAACCTTTTTTCATTGAATTATCCATAGTCTCCATATTCTTTGGTGCAAAATTATGAACTTATTTTGATTTCCGTATTACATAATCAAAGAAAAGTATTCATCAATGCTGAAAAAGTAGTAATTTCATGCCGTATAGCTTCATTTTGCATTCTGTATAGCGGTATAAAGGATGCCGTAGGATGCATTTGAGACACCTGTCATGAAGATGACAAATGTCTGTATGCTGTAATAGAAAAGTAAGTCCAGACTATATCGTAGTGCAACCACGACATAAGGATGGTGTTGTAGAAACACCCTATAAAAGGAGAATGATTTTGCAATGATTTCCAAATGATGTGCGTCATTCGGAAATCATTGTTATTAGCGTGGCTACTCAAATGTGAACTTATTGATGTAAAAGTAGGTATCCAAGTCCTCGTATTCATACTCATGGATGTAGTCCATCATTTCGTCTTCAGATTTATCACCTCTTTCCACTCCCATCTTTGAACACCATTCCTGTATGGCATCTTCAATGGTATCAAAGGCTTCATCACACAAATCATCGAACGGGTCTCCAGAACACGACACACAACAATCTTCAGTAAAGAACTCGCCCTCGTCATGAACACAGAAGATGATACATCCTGGTTCTATTTCACGATAACTGATGCTAAGCTCATCGCCAAGAACATCATTGACGGCATGGAAGAAATCGTGACAGCCAGCCCATGCAGTATCGGTTTCCAATGTAAGCAAGTGCCAATCCTCTTTTTCGTCCGATTCATATTCCGCAAAGATGATATTGCCTCTGACAGAAATATGCCGTTGCTGATAGTCTATTCCGTAATGTTCTGCCAACTTTGCAAGCCAAACATCTTTTGACTTTACATCCATAGACTCAAGGGTGTCCCATAAATTCTTTACTGCCTTTTGTGTACCAGTAATCTTGTAAGTGGTGTAACAGTTGTTTGCCATACTCTTAACGTATTGAATTATAAATGTTAATAATCTCCATTCCTATAGACTTTGCCTTTTTGTAAGTATAAAATGTGCCACCTTTATATTTACCATCATACAAGGTGATAAGCCGTGAACTTCGTTGAACCATATAGTCATTTCGTCGCAAGAAACATTGTTGATGATAATGTTCGCTGACAATAATAGTTTCATCCACCTCATTTAGAATACGTTCATATTCCACTTTATGCTTTTCATTCCATCGCTCAGCCTGTTCACGATATGGTAGAACTGCTATAATTTTAATCTGCGATAATTCAGATTTCAAGGAAAGGACAGCCTTAGCAGCCAATAAATCAAATCCTATTGCCATTCCACAATAGAAACAACGATAACCCTCGTTATAGGATTTGGTTATCTCATTTCTCAAAAGTCGCATAATTTCATTTTGTTTTGCGAAAGGAACAATCCGATGTCCACTAAAGCAAACCGATTTCAATGTCTCAAATTCATTTTTCATTTTATACTACCTTATAGTGAGTTCTTGCTAAAAATACACCGCCAATTACATTTGCCCCATTGCTTTCAAGTTGATGGGCGTATGTTGCGTAACTTATACCTTTGGTTATTATATCATCAAAGACCAATACGCACTTACCATTAAAGAAAGCAGAATCAAAAACTATGTTTTCTTCCTTACGAATATCAAGTTCTTGTTTCCGGTTCTTATGAAGAGGTCTTCTCTCCTTACTGATTGATACGTGTTCATAGCCGTTGATTGCACCCGTTAGTTCGCATACTCGTTCGCAGAATGCCTTGTAGCGGATTTCATTTTTCATACTTGTTGATGCAGGGACAGGTGAAAAAACGACATTGCCACAATCTAAACCACATAGTTCATTCATGGCAAAAGCAGTTCGTTGGGCAACTTGTTCAAATGCTCTTCCATCCTTAAAATCATAGATGACTTTTCGGTCGTTGATTTCACGTTCGCCTACATTCTTAATCCGTGTAGGGAAATATTTGTAAAACCATACTTGAGGTTTATCCAATTGTCTTTGAAGTTCACTGCACAACATAAGTTTCATAAGTTTTTCTTTTCCCTCATGTAGATTCAATTCTATTTTGGGCGGTTCAACAATTATGTTGCGTCCAAGATGCAGCTGGTCCAAAGACAAAGGTTCTACTTCAAAATACTACCTGAAAGTGTGGAGATTTTGAAGTAGACATGCGGCTCGACCTTTAAGGATTTGAGACAAAGCAAATAACTTTGCAACACAATTCTGAGCCGACACAAAAGAGTTGATATAGGAAATCTATAAAAGAAGATGTATGTAGTTACATAATTATATAATTATATACTTAAATGAAGATATAATTGGTTAAATCTTTGGCTACATCAATGTTTTTCAGTATCTTTGCATATACTTAATTATATAATTATATAACTCAATGGAAAACAGAATAGTATTGTTCAGCAATATAAAGGGTGGCGTTGGAAAAACTACTTTGTGTGCTCTCTTTGCAAGCTATTTGGCAGAGAAGGGCATACCAGTATTTGCTATGGATGCAGACTTGCAAGCATCTTTGTTCCGTCACAGACAGCGTGAGAAGAATGTTGATCCAGATACATCTGCTCCATGGGCTGTTGAGATGTTGAACACCTCAGACGGTAAAAAACTAGAGGAGACAATCGGGAAACTGAAGAGTGTTCCAGGTGTTGTCTTGATTGACTGCCCGGGTAACTTGAACGACCGAAATCTTGAACATATCTATAAGGCTGCTGATGTGGCAGTAATCCCCATGTCTTTTGATGCGGATACAGTTGACGCAACAGGAATCTTCATTAAAGCATTCAAAACTATTTCGAATGCAAAACTCTTGTTCGCACCCAACAGAATCAACACATCAGAGGGTAAGGCTGAAGAACTTCGCCAACGCACTCAGACAACCGAGTTCTTGGGTCTCGTGGGAACTGTACTACCTAGAATCAAACAAAGTGTAGTAGTTAAGAGATATACAACACTGTACCCATTGGAGCGAAATCAGAATAGTGCAGTGGAATCAACATTTGATACAATCATTCAGGAACTGAATATAAAGGGATAAAGCTATGGCTAATAAAAAAGAAAGACCTACAATAGAAAACCCATTGGCAAATATGGGTCTTGATGAAATTGTCAGAGGTATAACAACAAATGAAGCCCCACAGGAAAAGCCTGTTGTAAAAGTCAAGGAGCCAAAGAAACGCACATCGGCAGGCATGAAGCGATTCGAAGAAAATCTTGATAAGTATACAGGCGTGAGCGAACAAGGCGTAGCCATTTGGCTTCCTAAAGAGGTAAAGAAACGTTTGGAGATGATCCGTGCAAATGCAGACAGGAACATTCCTCTCCGTTCATTGGCTGCTGCCATTATTATGACCTATATTGAAGAAAACGAATCAAAACTGGATGAGCTATGATACAGAAGGATATGACAATTAAAGATATTCAAGATTTGATTTTCGGTGACGAGGATCGTGTTCTTGAGCTCAAAAAGAGTACTGGAGAGTTGAAGGATGGCATGAAGAGTGCATGTGCATTTCTTAATACCGATGGCGGTTGGGTGATTTTCGGAATCACACCTACCTCATTAAAAATAGTCGGTCAACAGGTAACAGACAACACAAGAAAAGAGATAGGACAAGAAATTGCAAAATTGTATCCTGCCATCGACTTGAAGCCTATCTACGTGCCCGTACCTGGCAAAGACGACTTTTACGTGATAGCCATACACCTCAATGCATGGCCAAGAGGTACTGCACCTTATACATACGACAATCGTCCATATTACAGACTGGAAAGCATCACCAAGGTCATGCCAAGAGAAATGTTCGAGGAAAGAATCCGTGAAAGCAAACCTCATTTGTATGCATGGGAAAGACAACAAGCAGATGGTATAAACATCGAGGATTTGGATGATAACCTTATAGCTGGCGCAGTACGTGGTGGTGTTAAAGGAGGTCGATTGAGCACTTCTGCCTTGAGCGAAACAACAGAGAACATATTGTCTAAATTCCAACTGCTCAATGAAGGTAAGCCTAACAATGCAGCGGTTGCTCTTTTTGCGAAAGAAACAGGATGGTACACTCAATTGGAGCTGAGAATGGCTCGTTTCAAAGGCAATGGAAAGAATGAGTTTGGCGATAACCAGTCATTAAAAGGCAACATATTCAAACTGTTCGATGCAGGTATGGCATTCTTCTTCAAGCATCTAAACCTTAGTGGCAAGATAACAGGAACTCGCAGACAAGAAGAATTGGAAATCCCTTATGTGGCACTTAGAGAAGCATTAACCAATGCTTTGTGTCATCGAACATATGATGAACTTGGCCCTTCGGTTGGAATTGCCATATACGATGATCGTGTAGAAATAACGAATCCAGGAAGATTCCCTGCTCATTTAACCGCTGAGACCATTAAGCAGCCTCATGATTCGCATCCACGCAATCCTCTTATTGCAAATGTACTTTATTTGTCTACATATTTGGAAAAATGGGGTTCAGGCGTTGCTCGTATTATAGAAGCGTGCAAAGAGCATGATGTTCCAGAGCCAACTTACGAAGACAGAGGAGGTTTCATTCATATTGTTTTCAAGAGAAAGTCATTTTCACTGTCAAATGACACCCAAAATGACACCCAAAATGACACCCAAAATGACACCCAAAATGACACCCAAAACGGTTTGTCTGAAAGACAGAATAAAATTGTTGAAATATTGAAGAAAAATAATAAAACTACCGTTGAAGAATTGTGTGGAGTATTTTCAAAATCAGAATCAACAATAATAAGAGACATTAGAAACATAAAGAAACAAATGTCACTTAGTTGGATTGGACCAAGCAAAGGTGGCCATTGGGAAATCAAAGAATAAGGAATAATGAAACCATATATAATCTGTCACATGATGTCTCTCCTTGACGGACGAATTGATTGTGATGTAACAGAAAAGATAGAGACTGGGGATGAGTACTACGATGCCCTGAACCAGTTGGATTGTTCATCTACATTGATGGGTAGAGTGACCATGCAAATGCACTATGCTTCAGCCGAACCTTATGATGTACAGAACAATCAACCCGTTGGCGAAGAATGTTTCAACATCGCCATTCGTACAAAAGGTTATATCATAGCCATTGATACAAAGGGAAGATTAAAGTGGCCACACAACCAGTTCGACGGCATGCCACTTCTAGTCATTACGTCAGAGGATTGTCCAAAAGAATACCTTGACACTCTAACCAAGCAGTATATTTCATGGATTGCTGTAGGCAAAGGCTCCATCGACCTAAAACGTGCCATGGAAATACTAAGAATCGAGTTTGGCATAGAAAGGTTGAGCGTAACAGGTGGTGGCAACATAAATGCTGCATTCCTGAAAGAAGGCCTCCTAGATGAAGTGAGTATGATGTGGTGTCCAGGTATCGATGGTAGAAAAGGTATGACAGCTGCGTTCGATGGACTTGCCAATGACTTCCCTCCTACTAAACTCAAGCTTATGAGTGTAGAAAAACTAGGAGACACCATTTGGGCAAGGTATAATCTATAAATGACTAAAATAAGGTTTATTACAAAGAGTCGGCAATGATTTCTCTGATGGAAAATAGTTGAAGTAATGAAACAGTTCAAAGTTATAGATCAATTGAATTTGGTAGATGGTGTGCTGATGTGCAAGAAACCATCAAAACGTTCATGGCAGAAGGCTCACTTTAAACAAGGAGATTTAGATGGTGCGTGTGGAGTTTATTCTATTGCAATGTCTTTAAATATTTTAGGAGTATTTAAAGCGGATGATTTTAATTCTGATCCAGATGACGTAGACAACAGAAAAGGTAAATACAGACTTATTAACGCTCTAAATGAATATGGTTTATATAGACGAGGGCTTAAAGGTCACGAAATCATAGAAATCTTAACAAAGCACTTTGCTAAAAAAGTTTCTGTTAGGAATATAGAAAAAAAGGAAGGTGACATAAAGAAAATCATCATATCACATATTGATAATAACGAGCCAGTTATAGTAGGGATAGACTATAATAAAGATGACGGACATTGGATTGTTGCCGTTGGCTATAAGATTGATGATAAAGGGAACTTCGAAGCACTATTGACATTAGATCCAGGAATTGATTCTCCAACTTACTGCCATTGGAATGGTATTCTAAGCTTAAACAAAGAGGAACGTAAAACTTATGGATATAGTTATAACACCTCGAATAATATGGTGGATATTTCAGAAATAATTACCTTGTCAAGAAAGTAAAAGATGGGCTTGAGTTATTCAGAATTTAAAAGAAAGGCCAGAGAGCATCAAGTTAAATTCAGAGAGGAAATTCTTTGTGTTGAATACAACAAATATCCGAATGTCCTTAATTTTTCCGACGCTCGCAAAGGATTGGTTTTTTACGAAGGGTTTAGAGAAGAAATATTGGCTGAATTAAAAAAGCCAGTTCCTAAGACTTCGTCTGCTCCTAGCGGTCAGATGCTCACCAATCTCTTGAGAAGTGAGCATATCCCATACAATGTTTTCTTTCCGATGAATAAAGATCTAAACGGATGTAAAGACTTGTTTAATCACATTTTGGGGAAAGAAGAGATATTGAGAATAGAAGACATCAAGATTGAACATCATCCTGAACCAATAGAGAATTATCTTTCTGACCATACAGCTTTTGATGTTTACATCTCCTATACCAATACAGATAATAAAGAATGTGGCATTGGCATAGAAGTTAAATACACCGAAAAGGAATATGCACTTAAGGAAGGCACGAGTGAATACGCTCACGTCAAGGATGAACACGGCAACACACGTTTGTTCGGTCCTTATTTTAATGCCACCAATAATAGTAGATATTTCAAGGAGGAAGTGACGCACGACATTCTTGTCACAAACAAATTCAGACAGATTTGGAGAAACCACATTCTTGGGGCATCTATGGTTCAGCGGGGTGATATTGAACAATTCACCAGCATTACTATATACCCTGAGGCTAATATACATTTCCACAATGATGCTATGCCTGAGTATTATGAATTACTGAGTGAAACTGGTAAGGACACCTTTATTCCTCTAACTTATGAAGAACTATTCAACCTAATGGATAAGTTTCTTAATGTAGAAAATGGCAAAGAGTGGAATATGTATCTAAAACAACGTTACTTGTTTTAAATGAACTCCCTAATCACATATTACATTCTCGGTATCAATGTCATCACATTTATAATCTATGGGATTGACAAACTTAAGGCTAAAAAAGGGAAATGGCGTACTCCAGAAGCCTGTTTGTTAGGGCTGGCTGTAATTGGTGGAAGCATCGGTGCTTATCTCGGTATAAAAGTATGGCATCACAAGACCCTGCATAAGAAATTTAAGTATGGCATACCAGCCATTATCATCCTTCAGATAGTTTGCATCTGCCTTGTATGGTTTAGATATTAAGAATAGAGCCTATATCCGACATCATTTGTTAGATATAGGCTCTTTCTTTATTATTGTAGAATGTAGGAAGTCACATACTCCAGATGACCGGCAAAGATTTCATCAACATCTAATGAATGCGGATTGCCTCGGTCATTCTTTTCATCACCTACAAGACTTATATATCCATCATCGTCTACACGAACTGAAAGAATTACCACATCGCAAGGTTCATCATAATCATATGCCGCTATTATGGGACATTCACCCTCAAAATGGTATTCATAGCCATCGTCAACCCTTGTTCCAAGATGACGGAGTACATCTGCGAGTTCTTCTTGTTCTCTACGCTTAATATCCTGTACGCTATCATAGATAGTGAAATTCTTCAACCTTGCGGTGCGTTCTGAATGTGTTTCTTCACCATTATCTTTGACATCAAATTCGTGGAACTTGATAGGCACATAATCGTTAACATCGCTCGGAACCTCCATCCAAGAAATATTACTCACGTCAAATCCTCTGTCATAGAGAAATTCTTCAATCTCATCAGGGCACAAACTATCTACCACATTCAACAGTTCAACCCTTACATCAGTGTGGTTTAATACTACAATCTTCATAATCAAAAATCTTAATCGTTAATAATCAGTTCATCTTTATACACAGACAACTCTTTTCCGTTTGTCAAGCGAACCAATAGCTCCAAACCATAGTCGTCTATAACTTCACCTTCTGAATATCCTTTGTAAGGGTGGAGAAGAGTACAGGTACTACCAATCAGTGTAGTTTCATTGTCATAACCATACATAGCACTAAAATTTTAAGTTTTACTTTTCCCTCATTTATCATCTGACTGACCTGAAGGATGAATTCTGTTGCTTGAAATGGAGCAATGATACTTGTGCAAGGTTTTATAAGAAATACTACCGACTACTGGCGTGTGGAGATTTCGAAATAAATTGAAGACATGACCTTGAAACTAGAAAATCATTGGTTCTACATTTGCAACTGAACTCACCAATCAGGTCATTGATATAATCTTATAGAAAGGACAAACCTCGTATAACAAGATTGGCATTACCTTTGTTCAAAAAAATACAAGTTAAAGAAAACAAAAAGGGACTTATAACTGTTATATAAGTGAATATGCATATTAACAGGCTAAGATTTTCTATTAAAGTTCTTTTGTGAAACAGCCTTAATCGGAAAAGAAGCACGAGAATTGGAGGGTTTGAACATTTTAGTTCAGTCCCTCCAATTTTGGATTATATAATAAAAAAAATAGAAGGTTAGTCATTCCGATATTGAGCTAACCTCCTATATACCATTGCAAAAATGCAATATAATTATAGATTTATATACTTATATAATTATATAATCATTATTTAACTTTCTCCATAAATTCCTTGGCAGGCTTGAATGCCGGAATGTTGTGAGCAGGGATAATGATTGTTGTATTCTTAGAAATGTTTCGTGCAGTCTTTTCCGCTCTGTGCTTAATGATAAAGCTACCGAATCCACGAAGGAACACTTCATTTCCATTGATCATTGAGGTTTTAATGGTATCCATCATACCTTCTACAACAGTTAATACAACCTGCTTCTCCAAACCTGTCTTTGCAGCGATTTCGCTGACAATTTCTGCTTTTGTCATAGTTCTCTATCTGATTATTTATAAAATTCAAAAAAGGATTGCATAGGTAATGCTTTTAAAAGAAAGAAACTCTTAATGCCTTGGCTAAATCAGCTAAAATGAGGAAAAAATCAGGTTAACTCAATGTTCAGTGAAGGATTATCACTACCTTTGAGGACAATTTAGACAAGATACCATTTATGAGTGAAAAGGGAAAGACATATCGCTTCACAGTCAAGCTACGAAAGAAGCCACTTCAAGGAGGCCGTTTCTCGTTGATACTTGACTACTACAACGGTAATGTTGAATACCTATCAAACGAGCAGCGTGGTGAAAGAGTGAGAGAGCATCTTGGTCTTTATTTAATTCCAGAAAATTCCCCTGAAGACAAATTGGCTAATGAGAGAACTATGGAGTTAGCAAGGGAGATTTTGGAAAAGAAAAAGGCAGAGCTTGATGCCTTGAAGAAAGATGGTCTACAGCCAATTGTAAAGAAATCAAAGGACGAACCTATTGAATTGCCTAGTTCGCTGGCCAAATCTTCAAATACCGTTTCTGAACTTTTGATGGTGAACGCTTCAAAATGCGTAATAAACAACATCAATACAATTTCAATTCACATAGGACATAGGAAGATAAAGGATAATCGTCTATCGCTTTTCCTTGACTGCAACTTCGGATCCAATATCATCTATCTAGGAAATGATAAATTCGAAGGTCGCAAGAGAAAATTCCTTGGGTTATACCTTACAGATGATGATACTCCAGAAGCTCGTATTGCTAATAGTCAAAACAGACTTCAGGCAGAGTCTATACTTGAAAAAGTAACCGAATATCTTAATGAACTGAAAAGAATTCATATACTATCTGAAAATACAAAATCTGTAGAATCACCATCTACCACACCGTTAATGTCAGATGATACGTCCAAAACAGAATCTGATGATCCGACTATCTTGACCGACTTGAAACTTACAAAAATGGAGGAAGAAAACTACCATAATGCTTTGGACAAATTAGACCAGATGCTTTCAGAAATTTGATTGCTTGACAAAAGAAAAATGAACAGAATCTGGTTTAATTTATCTTCTTTTGAGAAGCAAAAAGAGTATATTTGGCACTTCTCAGAAACTCGTATTAAAAGGTAGACGGATATAAAGAAACACATAACATCTGCAAATGAGAGGAACAAAGTCCATTTTAGAAGAGTGTAAAGCCACTGCTATAACAGACCTCTTAGATTTGACGATGAAGGCAGTTTAGTTTACTTCTATTCTATATATACATTGGACTAAACTAAACCACTAAATTTAATAGCTATCGCAGGTGCAATTTCTGCTCAAATTAAAGGCCATTTTACCATGCAACGAAATGCAAATATGCTAAAAAATCTAAAAAAAGTGCATTTTTGCAGATTGTATTAGTTTCTTTGCAGAAATGCAGTCCCCAGTTTGTCCCCCCGAACGAACTTATATCCTTCGGTAAAACTCTGCAATATATTATATATCAAGCACTTACAAGAATATGAATAGGCGTTAAAAAAATATTTTGCATCGGGAAATGATATATCGCAATTAACTGCAACGAATTAGAACCAACTATAATGAAGCCGCTGATAATCAGTGGCTTTTTTATTTGCCCAAAATCCGGCTATGTGCAGTCGGATATAGTTGTCCACCATATTTTTCTACCGTATTTCTACCGCGGAACATTTTCGGGATTTGCCCCGATGTCACGATGACGCAGTAGTTGACGTGTGTTGACAATGGTTTACGTGAGTAGACAAAAAGGGAAATAAAAACGCAGCCTTTATTACTGGTCGCAAAGGCTGAAATTACCCGAACAACGAAAGTTCATGTTTAACGAAAATATGGAGGACAAACAAAATGGAAGTAAAAAGAATCTGCCAGTGGTGCGGCAAGCCTTTCATGGCAAAAAAGACTACCACAAATTATTGCAGCCCGCAATGCTCCAAAAGAGGCTATAAACACCGGATGAAGGAGCGCAGAATGGAACTTAGGGAAATCCAGGAAATGCTTGAGTTAAAGAGAAAGCTGGAAAGCCAGGAATACTTCACTTTTTCTCAAGCCGCCAGACTGATGGGTGTTTCTCGCCAGTATGTATATAAGCTGGTAAAGGAAGACAAACTTCGTGCATCCCGGCTAAGTTCGAGAATGTCACTCATCCGCAGAAGCGACATTGAGCTGATGGTGAAAACCAAACCTTACGAAAGCATCAAGCCAAAAGATGATGTCGATATAACCGAATATTATACAGCCGAACAGATAGCGGAAAAGTACAAGGTAAATACCAAATGGGTATGGACATATACCAGAGAACATGATGTTCCCAAAGTCAAAGTCCGCCAATTCAACTACTACAGCAAAAAGCATATCGATGCGGCATTTGCCAAATACAAGACGGACGATGCCCTGACCGAATGGTACACACCGGAAGAGATTGAGGAAAAATATGGAATGACACGTGTAGCCATCCGCTCGCATGTTTATCGCAACAACATCCCTTCAAAGAAAGAGCACGGCCAGATATTCTACTCCAAACTTCACTTTGACCTGTCAAAGCAGACCGCCGAAGATGACTCGTCTGAATACTACACAGTACAGGAAGCCATGAAGAAATACAATCTCACCAGGGATTCTGTTTACGGCATCCTGCAATTCCACGAAATAAAACGAGAGAAGAAAGGCAGGTTCGTGCGCTTTCTGAAGGTGGAATTCGACCACATCATGGGAGCCCGTTAGTGGCTAAATGCGACCGACTGTAATTATCGGGAAATTATTTCCTGCTGATTATGGTCTGTATAAAAGCATTAAGGATTTTCGCAGCAAAAATCAGTTACAACCATTTAATATTCAACATTATGTCAGAATGCAAAACAGTTACATTGAGGACGCGCCCTTTGAAGAAAGGTATGCTGTCGTTCTATCTTGATTATTATCCGGGCTACCGGGATCAGGAAACAATGAAGACCATCCGCCATGAAGGATTGAACATTTACATCTATGCCAATCCCAAGAATCAGCGTGAACGCGACTTCAACGCTGCCATGTCGGAAAAGGCCGAAGCAATCCGGTGCCGGAGGTTTGAAGCCATCGTAAATGAGCGGTACGATTTCTTCGACAAACGCAAGTACAAAGCGGATTTTCTGGAGTATTACCGGAAGCAGCTCCGCAAGCATGACCAGAAATGGGGATTTGTCTATCAGCACTTCTACAACTTCGTTCACGGCAAATGCACTTTCGAAGAAATAGATGTGGATCTGTGCAACAAGTTCCGGGAATACCTGCTTAACGCAAAGCAACTCCGGCGTGACGGACAAATTTCAAAGAACTCCGCTTCCGGCTACTGGTCCACTTTCCGGGGATTCCTGAAGATTCTGTATCGCAACAGGATGATAAAGACCAATGTTAATGACTTTCTGGAAAAAATCGAACCAGAAGATGTTGCCAAGGAGTATCTGAGTGTGGAAGAGCTGTATTGCCTGGCTGAAACCCCGTGCAAGATACCTGTTCTAAAGACTGCTTCCCTCTTTTCGTGCCTGACCAGTTTGCGGCTCAGCGATATACTTTCCCTTTGCTGGGAGGAAATCGTTGACTTTGCAGCTGGAGGAAAATGTGTCCATACCATCACCCAGAAGACCAAGACGGAAGACATCATCCCGATAAGCGATGAAGCCTTGAAACTGATCGGGTACAGTCCCGAGAAAAAAGGTCTTGTGTTCAAAGGGCTAAAGCGGAGCTGGACGCAGCAGCCGATGAAGGAATGGATCCGTTCCGCAGGAATTACCAAAAACATAACTTTCCACTCATACCGCAGGACATACGCGACCCTTCAGGCTGCAGCGGGTACTGATATCCGTACTATCCAAAGCAACATGGCGCACAAGAGCATCACTACCACTCAACGCTACATGAAAGTAGTCGACAGCAACAAGCGTGAGGCGACCACCAAAATCACATTGACAAGAAAGGGCTGACCTGACTGATTCGTGCCTGTTTTATCAGTTAGAGTATGATTTTTCGCTGAAAATCATACTCTAACCATATTTTTTCTTAATTCCCGGCTGATTTTCTGTCATTATTTACAACGGTCTGAAACCGGACATCTATTTTTGTCCTATCATAATTCCAAATAATAACAGTTTATGGCAGATAACAACCGAATATCAATCAAAAAGACAAGCCAGGTTCTTGCAATTACATGTGTCGCCTATACAACAGTGGCAACAATATTGTACAACAATTATCAGATTGACCTGATTGACTATTCCACTCCGGTCATATTAGGAACCGTAGCAACCATCATGTCATGCGCTGCACTGCAACGCCTGTTCTGTTCTCTACTCTCCAAAAGCTATCTTTCTTTTGGCTGCAAGGAGTTGTCCTCAAGAGGAACTGTCCCTTCCGAGACAAATCCTGATACCCAGGTAGAATTGCCCCAAACTGATAATGCAACCAGTGAAAAACAGGTCGAGAGTCCATATCTTAAGGAATATGAAGCCCGCATAGAAGAATTGCGGCGAAATGAAATGGAGAAGAAAACTGCTATTGTGCATGCGATACATGAATACACCACACACGAAATGTCACAGTTCTTATCTATAGACGATCTTGAAACTCTCCATGAGAACATAGAATCTCTGGCATACGGACAAGCGGAACCATATAAACCGATTCGTTCCAAGCCCGATAATCAAATCAAGTCCCCCTCGCTAAGACATTATGCATGGAATATCGGGGAGAGACTTGATATCCCTTTAATCGACAGGGCAAAGTTCATAAAAACAATATTCCCGCATGAACTGGAAAATGCAACAATCGAATACCTTTGTAAAAATCTTCGTGACTCAGTTCCCGCCATAATCGCCATAGATGTCCCGAAGAACGGGGACTATCATTTCAGTTGCATGCAAACTTCAGCAGACAGCGATAATTAGTTTCTGCTGATTATAATCTGCATAATATCATTATGTTGGTTTGCAGCATGTTAAACAATTAAATCGTTTAGTCATGCTAAAAGAAAACCTTACATTCAATGATTTGCCGGAAGTGGTAGGCAAACTTTGCGAAAGAATCGAGAGTCTCGAAAATACGTTGAAGGACAATTTTGCAAAACAGGTTCCTGTCAAAGAAAACCTGCATGTCCCTATGACCGTCGAGGAAGTATGCAGCTACCTTGGAATATCCAAGTCATCCTTCTATTACAAGGTTAAACACGGAGGAATACCTGTCATCAAGCAGGGGAAACATCTGTTCGTATATCGCGACGAACTGGACAAATGGCTGGAGACCGGAAGAAAAAGCCAGGTGCCTCTGAGTTTCGAGGAGGAACACGAGCAAATGCTTGCTGCGACAAGACATAAGGCCAAACCAAGAGAAATGTAGGAATATGGAAAAGACGAGTTACAATATTCCTACTCCGGAGGAATTGAGAAGCTACATAAATGAATCGGTCATAAGTGTGACCGGGACATACGAACAGTCCGCTTCCGTGCTTATGGTGGATGATTCCACAATCGGGACTCTGGGAAACTTCAGTGCATCCATTGGAAAGGCCAAAAGCAAGAAGACCTTCAATGTCTCCGCCATCGCTGCGGCCGCCCTGAAGAATGGCACAGTGCTGCATTACCGTGCCTGCTTCCCGGAAGGAAAAAGGAAGATTCTCTACGTTGATACGGAACAGGGCAAGAACCATTGCCAAATTGTTCTGAATAGAATCCTGAAACTGGCAGGTCTGCCGAAAGACTGTGATGCAAACAACCTGACGATGTTGGCACTCCGGAAATATTCGCCCGAAATACGACTGGCAATAACGGAAGAGGCAATCGGCATGATACCCGATTTAGGTCTGGTCATCATAGATGGCATCCGTGACTTCATCCATGATATCAATTCACCTGGTGAATCCACCGATGTGATATCCAAATTCATGCAATGGACCGATGACAGGCAGATACACATCCATACCGTCCTGCATCAGAACAAGAATGACGAACACGCACGCGGTCATGTCGGCACGGAACTGAACAACAAGGCGGAAACAGTCATGCAGATAGAGCCAGACAAAGATGACAAGTCCATAAGTGTGGTGGAAGTCATACACAGCCGTGACCGTGAGTTTGAACCGTTTGCCTTCCGGATAAACGATGATTCCCTGCCCGAACTAGTGGAGTCATATCAGCCCCAGAAAAGGCAGCCAGGACGCCCGCCAAAGGAACCGTTCGACCCGTACAAGGAAATATCTGAAGATTCGCACCGCTCCGCTTTGAACGCCGCTTTTGAGGAGGGGAACATCAGCGGCTATAACGGTTACCTTGAACGGCTGAAAGAGGGCTACGGACGGCAGGGAATAAAGCTGGGGTACAACAAGACGGTGGAATTGGCAAAGTTCCTATGCAACAAGCGGATGGTCGTAAAAGAAGGGAAAGAATACAAATTCAACCGGGATTTCCATTATTGAGCCACTATGCCATTAAATCCCGGTGTGACATTTTTCTGTGACATTTCCCGGCTTTACTTTAATGCCGGGGTGTAGATATGGGAATAAAGCAAAGCTATGGCAGGTTTCATCATACAGGTGCAATCTGCCATACTTCCTTTTGTATGTACACTGAAATCCGGACAACCCCCGCATCGTATGAGATGTAGTATTAATCCGTGCCGGGCTTGCCCGTCTGCCAGTAATAAACCCTATAGGGGAGCCTAATACCCCACTCGCCTTTCGGCGGCGGGATGCGTGCCACTTAAAACAGCAAGCTGGGCATGGGAAAATCGCTGTCGAATTTGGACATGGCACAAAAGATTCTATCTCTCGTATTGCCGACTATGGCACTTGTATTTTGCTCATAGTTCCTCAGAAGAAGGTCAGGACTTTAATCAAGTTGTTATTTCGAGGGACTATTGCTTTAGGAGCAAAAGTGCATCAAAAATTTGCCATCGCTACCTAAGCGGAAAATCATCGCAAAAACATACGGGATTATTCGGCAGAACATTGTACAACTCCATGTTGTATATGATGTTGATTTTGTCTCCCCTATTCTCGGAGTTGGTTTGTCGAGTCTATAACCAAACTCATTATCGGAACTAAGTTATAGATATCCAATGCACCTATTACATCCACTTCTGCTAAGATTGGCTCATGCTATGGCGGATTTCTATCATGGGCTTTGGCAAATGAGATTTCGTAAACGGATAATCTTTGCCATAAATGCAATTTGAGAATCCGGCAGACACTAAATCACTATTTGGCAAAGAGAATTAATGCATCTGCACAATATGTTCAAATCAACAATGTCTGAAGTCCATCCCAGTACTTTGCTCAAACTGGCAGCAGTGTATTAGGAACAGATGAAAAATCAGATTAAATCTGGTAAATTTCAGAATAATGCGTACATTCTAAGAATATGCTCTAGCAGATCCCTAGTACCTCATCAATCGTCGCCAGTTAATTCTAAAAAATCGGGGAGTCCAACTTATGGTAGGTTGTGGCTGTCTAACCGTTTTTCTTTGCACAGAAGCCATGTGATTGGCAACGATGTCCGGATCATTTCCGTTCTCTACAGCTCGGCGAAAAGCACTCGTGCGACCTCTCTCTTATCGGTATATTGGGCAAAACAGAACTCATTCACTTTTTTCAATACATAGGAAATATTACTGGTGTAGCCTACAAAGGTGTTATCAGCCCAATAATTCACATTTTTGAGTGTACAGTTCCCGGCAAAAAGAACCACATTAAAAATGGGTAGATGTGCAAATTGTTCTGATTGTTCCCGAAGCGCATTTATATGTCCGGCATTTTGCATAATCGGATTATAGAACCGATATTTCTCTTTTCCATAATTCAGAACTTGAGTCCAATATCGCTGCTTTTCATTTCCGAATAGCCATCCGCTATAATCTTTTACTTCAATGGCAAGCAATCCTTGCGGAGTGGCGACCACAATATCTACTTGTGAGAATTCTCCATTTCTCTTTTGCAGGTAAAGGTCATGGAATATGGTTTTAGGATGAACTCCCTTTCTCAGCATTTTGACCACCAGCCTGCGTTCTGCTCTGGTTCCGCGTTCGGGAGAAGATACAGAACGTAGTAATTTCATATTTTGCCGATGATACAAATATGAAACTACTATACTGGCAAGTATCAGAATAACAATTATTAGCATTGTGGGAATTTATAACAGGCTAGCATGACTAAACCTAATCCTTTAATATGACTTTTATTCCAAGATGCAGAGCCTTGGAAACCTTTTCTATGAAAGCCTTCTTCATGGGATTGTTGCTATGAGTAATCAACAGCCATCCTCCACCCAAATCCCGCTGGCTTCGGCCATATTTGGCATCCCTACGATTTGAAATCACCGGAACTTTGCAGAACTTCAGATTATACTCCTCGACCACTTGGCGTACTTTTGTTACCCCGATTTTCTGCACGACCGCAACCATTGTTTCTGCGGCAGTCTTTTCCGCAATGATAGTCCCATCCGGAAATACCACAGACATATCCCTTGCAGGACTTCTCTCTATCTTTCCCTCCGAACTTGAAAGGCGATTTCGATGAGTTACCTCCGGATCAAGCACCATTTCCTTAGCATCGGTTAATTCCGCTGCAAAGTTGCGTTTGCGGCTCAAATGAACGCTCAATGATTGCCCGGGTACATAATCCACGACTAACACCAACTCCCGCTTTACGGGCTGCAATGCAGGCTCAATGGTCTTGCTCAACACTGGAAGAATTTCTTTCTTGATGATGTCCTCTTCCAATTCATTAGCCTTCTTCTCAAAGTCTTCATTTACAGGAAGCCCCTCTTTACGAAGAGTTTCCATGGCTTTGTATAAATCGCTTAATCGTGACATATTTCAATTAGATAAAAAGTTATATTAAAACAAGCCCCATTTTCAAGTTTAATTGGCATATTTATTTCATCTCACACTTTTAAAGTTTTCCATAATTGTGCTTACACCGTTACATTGGATTAATAATGCGGTCTATCTCTTCGGCTGTTAACTGCTTCATAGGATTTTGCGCTATATCAGACAATCTCTTATAGAATAGTTTCATTACCCGATTATACTCCAATTGAATTTTACAGAAATTTTTATTTGAACGAATTAGTTTTTCATCTTTTTTAATGGGTTTAGCAAATTCATCGATTACTTCTAGTATTGTTTTATCATAATTATTTCCTGGTACATTAATGTGATAGCTTCCATCCGACAGCTTAGCATATCCTGAAGTAAACGTTAGACTATTCATCTCACTTATAAATTTTCTCATCCAACCAAAGGTCCAGTCATAATCCGTTCTTTCTGTTTCTATGGAAGATAACAATGCTCGGTGCATATCTTGAAATGCTATTCCACAAACGAAATCAGATTGCTTACTATTATAGGTCATAAGAGAAGAAATAATATCAAATCCTTCCTGCATTGCATATTCCTGGCATTTGAGCTTACTTTCTATTTCCTCATTCCGCTTTACAATTTCGTTATACTTCTTTCTTTGATTCTCTATTTCATTTTTAAATTCAATAGCATTATAAATTTGATATCCAATAGCAAAAGCGGCAGCTAAACTTAACAAAGAAACAATCGTTCCAATATAAGTATCACCTGTAATTTCAAACGGTGTTATCTTCAACAATGAAAATAATATGGCTGCTATTGAAAATAACAACAGTACTAAATTAATCATCCACTGCTTCATATTCTTCACGTGTTATAGGTGTTTGAGGATCGACTATTAACACTTCATCGTAGGTTAAGTCATACAGTTTGTATACTAAGAGATCAATTTCTTGTTCATCAATAGTAGTATCACTTAAAGGATTTTCTTGTTTAATTACAAGGATGCGAGAAACAAGATATTCTATTCTTTTCACCATATTATCTTGATATCTAGATGCAATAGGTATAGAATCCAATGGTTTTTTTTTAATCTTAGGAAATGTCTTCTTCGAATCGCTATTTCTCAGTGTCCAATAATAATGAATTAATTTACTATTAATTAAAGCTAATATATAAAATAAACTCACGTTATTGTTCCATAGGTAAATATTGTAAATGGTATTTAATGTATATACGCCCGCCGGACAAATAGTTCCTTCTGGATATAGTCCTATTTGTCTAACTACTATTCGGTCATAAGCATAAACAGCAGGATTACCTCCACTTTTTATTGCTGATGGAATAAAATTTACATATTCCGTATGTGGAGATAAATAATATGGTTTTACATTTAGCCCATCAATTACAGGTTCATAATCACTATTTATTTTCGATTTTGACACATACATATTTCGATCATATGTCTGTATGCCAAAATATGATTTTGCAAAATCACTCAATTTATTACATGATTCCATTTTTGTCAAAATTGAATTGTTATCTAGTAGATTAAAATCAAAATAATAGTTAGGTAACTTTAGTTGACTTTGCTTATAATGATGTTGAATAGGAGTACTCCCTATTTTATGAATGCTATCTTTAATATCAACGACTTGTATCATATTATTCTCAACGTCAACTCCTTTTTTACATATTAAAATAGCATTATCAACAGATGCATCAAATACAGGAATAAAGAAGCGTATTACTATTTGAATTGAAGATCTTGTAGCCAAGAGTTTCCTAAGTCTATCATTGTGAATGTTTTTTAGAAAAGCTATTGGAGTAATATAGCATAAAACGCCTTTTAATCTCAATATATCAAGTGCTTTCTCATAAAATAAGTGATATAAATCAACTTTATACTGAGCAACACAATACATACTAATCATTTTCCTTTTTTCCGATGCAGAAATATTTGTATTTTGTAGAAGTACATACGGCGGATTACCGATAACAATATCAAAACCATCCTTAACGTTGAACATCCATTCGGGGTCGAAGAAAGGTGAAGAGACATTTTGATCAAACATATCCCAAGCAGCTAATTGCTGGGCTTCAGCATTACCCACAGCACCACAATCTTCCAACATTTTGGCTATTTCCAGACGTAAATCATTTACAATCTGGCGATATTTACGCTTGGTGCGTACGGTCTTTGCTCCAAAGATTTTGTGCTTGGCAATCTTCAATTCACTTTCTTTCGCCTTTATTTCCGCACGATCGAACAACGATGTATCTTTCTTATTTAAGCCAATCAACGTGTTGGCAGCCACAAACTTCGCTTCAAGGTTCGGAAGTGGACGGATACCGAAGTTCTCTACAGGATTATCATTGGATTTCTGATCAACCACCAAAGAGATAAAGAAGCGGAGCTTGCTAATCTGGATGGCGATAGGCTGTATATCGACACCGTAAATGCAATTTTCAATCAGGTAGAGTTTTCGGGCATAATCGGGGCGATTAACGCTTTCATCAAAACTCCGCTCAATGTCTGCAATGATTTCCCGACGTTCATCAGAAGATGCCGTGCGATAGGCATCCGATGTTTCATCAATAGCCTTATTGAGCATCATCTCCTTCCATTGCGTATTATCGGGGTCAATTCGACTAAGAATATGCACCATCTGCTGCAACATGCCCATTGGAAAAGCTCCGGAACCACAGGCTGGGTCCAAAACCTTGCAGTTATAGAGCGACTGCATGATTTGTTTCTGCTGCTCTTCAGTAAGGTCAACAGCCTCGTCTGTATATTGCATCAATTGACGGTATTGAGTTTCAAGGTCATCGCCTACGGTGCGTTTGAGGTGAGCAACCAGACTTTCGTCCACCATATATTGCACAATCTCTCGAGGGGTATAGAACGAGCCGGTCTGTTTTCTGGCTGTAGTTTGCGTTTCTGGATTATAGGATGCAAGCAGATTCTCGAACACTTTGCCCAGCAGTTCCGGGTCGAGTGACACCTCCTGATCAAACGGTGTATTTTCCTCTACGGTAAAATTGTAACGTTTCAGTATATCAATTATTCCTCGGGCTGAAACTTTCTTCTTTTTCTTGTCTCCGTACCATTCCGACAGGTCTATATTCTTGCCGACCTCCTCGCCAAAGAAAAGATAATCAGGAACTATCAACGCTTTCTTCACTGCTTCTCGGTCACTAAAGCCATCATAATACAAATCCTTGTCTTTCTCATCCAAACAATCGAACAGTCCTCCGTTCAAGAACGGAACCGTCTTGTTCGCCAAATCGACAAACAATTGCGGGTTCTTAAAATAGTACTCATAGCGCATCAGCTTGTTGTTGTCATAATCCCCACGGCCTTTTCTGAAATGCCTCTCTGAAAGCTCGTTACTTCCTTCAGGAGTAATAGGACTATTGAGCATGGCAAAGAAAAGATTCTGTAAGATGGCTTTGTAGTATTTACTCTCATTGGATTTGCTAAACAAATCAGCCATGGCATGGGGATTAAAGCCCTCTATCAGATTATCTGCGATATATCGTTCATCAAAAAACTCATTAGGCACAAGATGGCGTTGTTTCAAGAACCAGACAAAAATCAAGCGGGTAATCAAGCGGATGGCACTCTCATTGTTGAACTTGTCATCATCCATCTTGTCGTTAAGGTCGTTCGGGAAACGTATGATTTTAATAGCCCAAGCATACCAGTCGCTCAATTCTTGATAGAATTCTTTGGTAAGCACCTCGACAGAAAAGCGGCTACGCAAATCCTCAGCATTGACAACACGGCCTTTTTCATTCAGGTACTTATTGGGTGTGTAATAGGCAATGCCTTTTCCCAGGAAATAACTATACCGCCGTGGGTTGCTGTAATTTCGTGTGATACGAGCCGAATCATCTTTCGCTTCGAGCGTAATCTCAATAAGCGAAAAACGATAATTATCGCTATTGTCTTCAGGAACAAAGAGTACCAAGGCTCTGTCTTCCATTTCGTCGGCCAACATGCGGAAGGCTTCTTTTGAAAGCGAAACACGGGCATCGTTTTTGGAGTTGTGCTTTACTTCGTACACCACCAGATCCAGAGAATCTGATGAACCCAGTTTTATAGCTTGGGTAGTATATTTCATTTTGGTTCTAAACTCCACGGGAGTTACAACCGATATGAAATCCTCAGGCAAAAAACTATTTTGTAGGAAATTGATAAATTCTTGTCGATTATATATTCTGTTGAATTCCATTTTGATTCTTTTTTATTGTAATTCTTCACTCAAAATCAATGTCTCTTCTCCTTCATCCACCTTGTTCTGGCTGTTAATCATACGTGCCAAGTATTCAGCGGAGATTCTTAACGGCAACTTTCCGGCATCCTTGGGAGCCAATTGATTGATATATCTTATCTCATATCCCGATAACGCATCGGCTTTAATGACCTGAGCCAAATCCGACAAATAGTCTTTAGGCAACAACTGATTTTTCATCAAGACTTTTACTTTGGCCAACGCATTTATAAGTTCTTTCTCATTCCGCTCTGTTACATCGCTGCTAAATAAGGATACTTTCACCTTTTGATACACCACGTCGAAATCAGAAGTAAAATCAACAGGTTGTTCGCTTTTATCTGCATCAAAAAGTGAAATCGCCTCCTCAGCTGAAACCATTACCGGATTATTCATTGTATCTCCTATCTTAAATACAAAATCGTCCCCTTTACGCCCAAACATCAATACCCCTTTTCTTGGTTTCTCCATATTACGCGCAGTCCTTGCACGATGTGGCAGCTCCATAGCCTTATCGTAGGTATCTGTACCTTTCAGAGTGTTTAGCAATTTACGGTAAGGAGTATCCCACGATGCTTCCTCACTACGGGCGAATTCCTTGCGGTAACGTTCCTTAAAATAGGCTTGCAAGTCTTCCTCCTTGGTAAGAGCCTTTGTATCCTCTCCCATAATGGCGTGAATCATGGCCATCTTAAGCGTGGAGATTTCCTTCGTCCTAGTCTCTGCTTCACCTACGTCTGTCGGAAAATAGTTATATATGTAAAGTTTATCAAATACCCTTTTATTGATACGGTTAATACGGCCAATACGCTGAATGACACGAGTCGGGTTATAAGGTATATCGTAATTGAATATCGCTCCGGCACGATGCAAGTTATATCCCTCGGATATGGCATCTGTCGCTACCAATATGTGATAATCGTTCCGTTGCAAGATAGATTTTAGTCCCGCGTCGAAATTGGCGCGAATACGGTCTTTGTTGGCCGAGGTGGCATCCGCCGAAGTATATTTCATCACAGGAAGTCCAGCATTCGCAAGAGCTTCGCCCAGGTAATTCACCGTATCAGCAAATTCTGAGAAAACAATCAACTTTCTGTTCGGCTCATTCTTCATCTGTTTGCGAACAATGTCAATAAACGAATCCAACTTCGGGTCAGACTTCACCATATTGTCCTTACCAAACCACTGCACACGCAAATTCTTCAACAACTGGATATCAGCCTCAACATCGGTCACGAAATCATCCTTCACATATTTCATATCTATCTCAAAGAATCCTCGATCTTCATATTTCTCGAAAAGTTCCTCAATCTCTTCCGTTCCATCCCCACCCGACTCATAAAAAGCCTCGACATCCGGCAGATTCCCTTTCTTGAATACCGGAATCTTATGACGCTTCTCTATCCAACGAAGCAAATGCTCTGAGGATTGAATCATATATCCCAATGATGCCTGAAATGCTGCAACCGAACTCTCAAAACGAGCTACCAATAAATGGCGCATGAAGCTCGATATGTTTGCCTGTCGACCAAGCAAAAGATTGAATTTAACACCGGTCTTATCCTCAAGTTCCTTTGCCAGTTTGTCTTTCAGTTCTTCGCGTATATAAAGGACAGGTGAATAGCGGGCTGCCTTAAAGCGATAAACCGAGTCACTGCCTCCTTCTGATTTACTAATTCTGTCAAGAGTAGAAAGGTACAACTCTTTTAGTCCACTCAAATCATATTCCAATTCTTCTGGATCATCCGGCAATACCAATTGGATATTCTGCTGCTTTAAATCATTGGCATATTCCGGTATATCCTGTAAATCCAACCGCGAACGACGTATGACCAAAGGACTTATAATTGAACGGATTTTTTTTGCTATGTCATCAACCTCTGCCTTAATCTCTTCATCGGTTATCTTTTCAGTCTTTTGTTTCTCACGCAAAGTCTTATACCTGCTCATTAAATCCTTAAATGATGCCCCTAGATTTTCAACGGTTTTAAGCGTAGAACAAGACGGTATCTGGAACAACTTGATCATCGCATAAATGTCCGCCGGTTGATTGTTAAAAGGAGTAGCTGTAAGCAATAACACTTTATTTCCTGAACAAAGATTATGTAACAAGGCATAATCCTGTGTATATTCGTTGCGGAAACGATGAGCCTCGTCTATGATTATCAGGAACTGCTCCCCCTCTTTGGACAACTCTTGATAATATAAAACTGCATCTTCGATTTTCCCGGCACTGAATACAGTGGCGATGAACCCGAATTCATCACGATAGCCTTCCCACTGCTTATACAAGTGCGGAGGGCACACGATGATTGTCCGCAATCTCAAATTGCGTGCAATGGTAGAAGCGACAACACTTTTACCCAACCCGACGACATCAGCGATGATCGCCCCATTATGATTATTCAGCGCATTCAGGGCCATTTGTACGGCATCCGTCTGATACCTTAAATTTGAATACTTCCCTTCGGTTATATCATACGGAGTCAATATATTATTGGATGTAGGAACATTGAAGTATTCTTTAAGGACTCTGATATACATCAGATAAGGTGAGTAAATTTTATCGTACCAGATACGAGTCATCACTTTATTATTCCAATCATCCAAAATATCCTTACTCACAATCACTACAGAAGTCTCCCACAGCTCATCGAAGAGTCTTTTGCCTTCGTCATAATCCTGTTTATCATTGAAGCGGGCATTTAATTCCAAACGTCCTTTTAACCCTTGATAGGACAGATTACTGGAGCCTGTAATTAAAACACCTGGTAATTCTCCACCTTCATTTACTAAATCGTTATATGCGAACAAATACATCTTGGAGTGACAAGGCTCAAGTGTTTTACGTATCTCAAGTGTACCATCCAAAACTTTCCCATAAAACATTTTGAATTGCTCCTGTTTCTCTGCCGTATCCAAAAAATCAGACTCGTTAATTAATTTTGCAAGCTGCTCATAATATTCCTCTTTTACAGCACCTCGCGAAATCAGTCTTTTCCGAATAGTCTCTACCTCACAGATATGACCAGATATTTGCAAATCAACATCCAGTCCTACTAATACCCTTATTTGTTTATCCTTCAGATTCTCCGATAACTGTACATAACCAGAAAAATAGAAATAACCGACCAATATATCAGCCGCATTTGTCTTAGGCAATATGCCATTGATTATGTCTGACAAGAACTTCTCTTTATTTGTTATAAAACTGCTGCTCATAATATCATGATATAAGGTTATTTCAATGCGGTCAAATATGCTAGGCCCTTTTCGGTCAATACATACCCTCCTGTCTTTAGCGAGCCTTGGTACTCTATCAAACCTAAAGGTTCAGACGACAGTTGTTTTATGATACGCTCTAATGTTGCCTTTGAAATATCCATCAGTTCTAATAATGCTTTTCTCTTTATATACGGAGACTTTGAAATTTCCAATAAAACAGACAAAGCATTTTTATTTATAGCCTCATTTATAGCCTCATTTATAGCCTCATTTAATGGCTCATTAACATTTTCAAATCCTTCCTTGCAAGGAATTTCTATCAAGAAATAGGTTCTGTCCTCATCCGTTTCAATCCTTGCAGGCTCTGAACCGTTCTTTCGTAACTCATCCTGTATCGTAGGAATACCCGTTGCACGACCTTCTGACAACTGAAGTTCTTTCAGGTAGTCACCCAAACGACGGTTGCGGTAACGACGTGACTTCAGATGTTCGGCTTTATGAATGGCATCCAGACTGATGGAACGGTCGGGCCCTGCATAACTGAGAATGGAAATTTTTTTCGGCTCAATAGTTATCTCCACCGGTTCCCGTTCTTGATAATCTCTGTGATAAAGCGCATTGACAACCGCTTCCTCAATGGCCTGATAAGGGTAATTGAAGAATGTGATTGACTCCGCCTTGTCTTTAGGCTTGATAATCCGCTTCTTGATGACATTAGTCCGAATATAATCCAACGTCTGTTTGATCATGTCCGGAACAGGCCCTATTATCTTCGGGACTTCTATCATATTGTTCGGATTTTCAATGCAACCTTCAGGGAATATGACGATGTCCACCTGTGTCGTAGGAAAGAACTTTGCCGGATTCTTGCAGAACATCATTGCCGCCACGTTTTTGAGTATTTGATGCTCGGTCGGACCGGTCAACAAATCCATCTGACCCAGTATTTCCACAAATGGCTTACTTTCAAAGTCATTTGCCAGACGACTTCCCACAGTCTGAAGATAATCCAGAACCAAAGCCGGAGAAATATCCGAAATATCAATCCGCTCATTTCCTCTTTCATCAAAAGGTGTCCTATTAGCCATTTCCCTGAGTTCGTCAAGCACCTCTCCTTTTGCCTCAATGGTACTTGTCCCACTGCGGATATACCACTTGCTTGGAGATTGTTTTGCAGTAACTCGTTCTCTTACATTATACGGGCGGTTAACCCCGGCCGGAGCCCATATCACAAGGACACTCTTCCCATCAACTTCTTGCACATCAATACGAGGCATATAGTAAGGTTCTATCTTGTTATTGTACCCAACCATGTCCTTCTGTATATCGTTCAATGCCTCAATAGGCACACCTGTAACCGGTCTTTTGGCAATTCCTGTCCGTTCCTCTTCCTCTATTCCCACCACGATATATCCACCGCCGATGTTATCAAAATCATTGGCAAAAGCACAGACTGTCCGATAGATTTTATCAGGATTCCATCCTTTCTTAAACTCAATGCGGTTGGACTCTATCTTGCGCTTGTTAAGCAAGTCTTCTATATTGATTGGTATAGCCATACTATTGGAGATTGATTGAATTATTTTTCTTTTCTACATGAATCAATTCTCTTACATCCACATTCAGAACTTCAGCGATACGAAACAATGTTTCGAGGTCAGGCTGCGATGTGTTTGTACACCAACGGGACACAGAACAGGTCTTTTTACCAATCTGTTCGGACAGCCATTTTGCTGTCCTGTTTTGCTCAACAAGTACTACCTTTATTCTATTTAGTTGCTTCATACAGAAAAGACTTATAGTTTGATGCAAATATACAAAATTTGATTGTAAAAATACATATAAATGCAGGAGTTTTTTCAGAAGTATTTTGATTTATAACACAACGGCTAAATTTTGAAGATTAAAGTATGTTGAACATAATTTTATATTCAAAATATCGCTATGTTTATGTCTATGATTTTAGATGACAAAAATGAATAAATAAAGGGAAGCAAACTTCCACTAAATTTTTAAAGCCGTTTTGTTAATATCCACCGAATTTTCCACTCGTAGACAGATTATTTGACTGATGTTTCATGAAAAGCGATATGAGAATGGAATTTATTTCGTAATTTTGCATCGATTTTGAGACAATATAAACACTAACAATGCGTAGATACAGAATGAACATATTATCAATAACAGCCACAATTCAGAGCAATAAACGCACTGAATCTGTGTTGTGTGTTCATATTTCACGCATTGAACCTCGTATAGTAAATACTTTCCAACGAACATAACAAGTACACTATTGTACTTTGAATGAGTATATAAGCTGAATAGTTGGAGGGGCTTTACAAACTTTCCAACTATTTTGTTTTACACCCATTTGTGACAGTCGCCTTTGTGATGCTCTTCTGTCATTTCCGTCTGATGGGCTATTGGTAACCAAGTTATTAACGTGCAGTGATGCACATAAATTGAGAAAAGATGAACTATAAATTTAATGGCAGCAAAGTGTTCTTTACATCTGATACACATTTTTATCATGGGAATATCATTCGTTTCTGTAACAGACCGTTCAAAAGTGTGGAAATGATGAATGAAACTATCATATCCAACTGGAATAATACAGTCGGGCAAGATGATATCGTGTTTCATTTGGGTGATTTTTGTCTTGGCGGTTCTGCGGAGTGGACAAAAATGCTTGACAGATTGAACGGCAAGATATATCTGATTTTGGGTAACCACGATTTGAAGAATATACGCCAAGGCTATATTAACAGATTTGAGCATGTGGCAATGCAGATGCACATAGAGGTCAACAAGCAGAAGATATATCTGAATCATTACCCTTTTCTATGCTTTGATGGCGGATATAAAGATGTGTGGCAACTGTTCGGACACGTCCATACTAGGCAAAACAACACAGGAATTGACGCTGCTCGGCTCCAATATCTATATCCGACACAGTATGATGTCGGAGTTGACAACAATAACTTTACGCCGGTATCATTTGAACAAGTCAAAAGAATAATAACCAAACAAATTGAGAAAGGAGGACAGTAAAATGAAGATACAATATATGAGCGACCTGCATTTGGAATTCTGTGATAATAGCAGGTGGTTGAAACATAATAAATTGCCGGTAACAGGCGATGTCCTGGTACTTGCCGGAGATATATTCTATCTGAAAAACAAGATTGCACCTCTAAGTAATTTCTGGAAATGGGCCTCTGCGAATTATTGTCAGGTGCTCATTGTGCCCGGAAACCATGAGTATTACAATTATTGTGATGTAATGGATAATGGATTGCAATGGTATTGGATGTTCAAGAACAATATAGGATATTATCAAAATCAGGTTGTGCGGATTGATGACACCGACTTTATCATGAGTACTTTATGGTCTCAAATCTCTCCTGCCGACGAATATTTTGTATGGAAGGGTATGAACGATTTCCGGCAGATAATGTATAATGGCAAACTGCTCCAAACTGAGGAGTTTAACCAAATGCATAACTTCTGTTTGGACTTCATAAATCGAAGTCTGTCAGAAAGCACAGCAGAACACATTGTAGTGGTAACACATCATCTTCCCACATTGAAGGTTGTTGCCCCTCATCATAAAGGTTCAGTGCTGAATAGTGCATTTGCTACTGATTTGAGCAAGCTCATAGCTGGCAGTCGTATTGATGCGTGGATTTACGGGCATTCACACACAAATATTGATGCCGAAATTAACGGGACAAAAGTCGTTTGCAATCAGATGGGGTATGTATTTGACAACGAACATATCAGCAATGGCTTTGATCCGAGCAAGTGCCTAATCTTGTGACAAGTAGATTCATCTAACACGCTTTAAAGCCTCAATATATCATATAGTTAATGGAAAAGCACCTATTTCTATATTATATGATATGTTGGGGCTTAATATTTTCAGTTAGTCGCACGAAAAGAATTCTTACTTGTCAAAGAAAAGTCTCCTTTACTTTATTCCCGTATCCATATATACGCCTAATAAAGTAAAGTCAGAACAAAGGGAAGAAAAAAAATGGCTTCGCCAAGCAGACCAACCGATTTACTGAAGTTCACCAATGATAGCACCTGTTTTTTCTTTTGGCTGCAAAATCTTCGTGACTGCATCTCGCTTTTAGTTGACATCAATTGGTGAAAATTCCACTTATTTTCGTACCTTCGCAACGGATAGAAAACAGGTGGACTTCGGACGGGAAAAGGAAGTTTTCCCGTTGGTTCTGATTCAAGAGGGAAGAGTTGAAAAATGTACGGTTTTGAGCCTGAAAAACAAGCGAGAAAAGACTTTTCTATCGTTTAAAACGCAACTATTTCACATTCAGGTTGTTCGGTATGCTGCATCGGCAAGTGTATACAAGATTGAAGCAAAGGGTAAAGACCTCTGTGAAGTGCAATTTTTTGGTAAATTCATTATGTGTTCCAATAATGAAGATACTCCTGTTCTTATAGAACCGGGAGAAACACGTTATTGGGTGCGAAAAATTAATCCTCTCAAAAAATGACGATACGAGTTTTCTTCAAAAACTAATCACGGAAATCCCAGCATTTCTTTACTTTCTTCAACACCGTCAACTAACTACGGACAAAAAAAGCAGAATGTAGTTCAGTCCGCAACAGATACTACCTCCCTATAGTTGAACTGTTAGAAGAAAAGAAGTATCAAGGTATTGTTTCATCTATACGTAAGCGTTTGACTACAATTGGACAGCAACTCGTAGCTCTTGCCAATACCATAGGTGTTAATAGCAAGAAAAAGATAGAGCTAAAGAAAGAGTTGGATATCATTGAGAAGGACATGAACACAAATTCCGTTGATGATCCGTCACTGGCTGAGCTTCTTTCCAACAACAAACAGTTGCTTGAACACGTCAAAGAACAGAAAATTTTCCCAGGAAGAAAGGAAGGCTTTAAGGGAAATAATCCTCAGCAAAGACAAACAAGTCCAAGAACAATAGGTGCTGTGCAGCAAAGTGATATTCTTAGTGAAGATCCAGAAGCAACTAAAAACGGTCTATCTTTGTATTTAGCAAGACTTAGTCAGGCATTCATTAATCAGGAGATAAAGAAGACTCCTATGAATGACAAACTGCTTGCTATAATTCAAGATGATGAACTCGTCAAACTAATGGAAATGCTTACAGTCATGCCTTCACGTAACAGAGATAATGCTTTTGATTTATCAATTGGTATTAGCAGTTATTTGTTTAGGTATCCTACTCTTTTCAATCACAAGGAAGAATTTACTGCAAAGCAAAAGCGAACACAGCAACGCTTAACTCAAGTGAATCAAAACAATATACAAGAAATAGTAAAGAAGTTATCATAACATGTCAAGATTCGAATCATCAAGATTTGTGCGTAACCCTCAGGTAATGCATGTGGACGTATTAAAGTCCGCATGCGATGCTTTGGGGTGGCAATACACCATCCACGATAACATACTAACAGTTTCAGATGCTAAGCAGAAATCTCGCCTATATGGTGAGTTTGCATTAAAGTTGAACCTTACAACAAATGAAGTCACTTACAACACGTATTATATGCCTAATGCCACCCAAAAGGTATTAGAACTTCAAGAGCAATTCTACGCATTAAATGCCACATATGCAAAGAACTCATTAATTCAAGAGTTTAAGAAGAAAGGGTTTAATTACAAGGAGAATGAACATTTCACACCAAACTCAGAAGAAGTATATAGCTTCTATATGGTTGGACGCTCTAAAGATAAAAATGAGACGGAACCTGTTGCGCAAATAAAGTTCACCATCCTTAAAGATGGCACGATAGTAACAGATTCCGACTATTTGCCTAACGATGTCAATGAGCGTGCTCATGACGCAATGGATGTTTTGGAACAGCTGTTAGGAAACAAGCGTGTGATGACAAAGAAACCTATACCTGCGAAGTATGCAGGAAAGTTTAAGCCTCGCCGAGTAAATATTCAAACTATTGAACAGAAATAGCCATGGAATCAATTTATACAAAAATCAAGGATATGCTATCTGCATATTACCCCGTGTTTTATCTGAATAGTTTTGAATATGACAGGACAAAACAGAAAATAGAGGGAATTGCAGACCTTTTACGCACAGATAATAAGAAGGTGCGTATCTATACTTGGAATTGCGTAGAGGGCTTGATGGAGAAGACCCCAGAAGGCTCTTTGTATAAAGGAGAAGAATACGATGAGCCAGAAATGACTTTGAAGTATATCTATAAGAATGAGAATAGAGAAATTAAAGATATCTTTATTCTTGAAGATCTGAGCAATTACATTGAAGAGGACAAAATCAAGTATTACATCCGTAAGATAGCTGAGCATGCAAAATTCACGAACACTCATGCAATTATTTTGTCTGCTGTTTATAAGTTACCAACAAAACTGGAGAAATATGTAACTGTTCTTAATATACCTCTACCAGATAGAACAGACATGGAGCGAACCTTGGCTGTTGTAGAACGACAAACTAAGAAGAATCTTTCTGTTGAGATGAGAAACAAAATGGTAGATGCAGCATTAGGCATGACCTCGATGGAAGCAGACCTTGCATTTTGTTTAGCGGCTGTTAAAGATAGCCTTGGAGAAAATGCCCCCTATACAGTTTCAGCAGAAAAGGAGCAAATCATTCGCAAATCAGGCATCTTGGATTTCTTTCCCAAAAATGAAAGTTTGAAAGATGTTGGTGGTATGGATGTTCTGAAGGATTGGCTATTCAAACGCCAAATAGCTTATCAAAAGAGAGCAAGAGATTGGGGATTGCAAGAGCCTAAAGGTTTATTATTGCTTGGTGTCCCTGGTTGCGGCAAGAGTTTGACAGCAAAAAGTATAGCCTCTTTCTGGAATATGCCATTACTACGTTTGGATGTTGGCAAAGTATTCCAAGGATTAGTTGGAAGTAGCGAAGATAATATTAGGAAAGCAATAGCAACTGCAGAAGCAGTCGCGCCATGTGTGTTATGGATTGACGAAATAGAAAAAGGACTTAGCGGTATTCAATCAAGTGGATCTACTGATGGCGGTGTGACTTCGCGTATCTTTTCAACTATTCTGACATGGATGCAAGAAAAGACTTCTCCTGTTTTTGTCGTTGCTACAGCCAACAATATCAATCAACTTCCTCCAAAATTATTGCGCAAAGGGCGTTTTGATGAGATTTTTTTTGTTGATCTTCCATCAAAGGAGGAGCGCAAAAACATCTTTACCATTCATCTTAACAAGAAAGGTCAAAACCCGATAAAGAATAATTACCCTATGGAGTCTCTCGCCAATAATACTGAAGGTTTTAATGGTGCAGAAATTGAAGAGTGTATTAAAGAAGCGATGTTTGATGCTTATGTTGAAAATCCAGAGAATCCCCAACTTAAGACAACGCATCTAATGAATGCGATTTCAAAAACAGTGCCGTTGTCTACCACAATGAAAGAGCAGATATCTGCTTTGAGGCGATGGGCAAAAACCAGAGCTAAAAACGCCTCTATTGAATATACTCAAGAAGATATTTCTAAAACAGAAATTAATCTTACACGTCCAGAACTTGAATTAGAACGTTCATTCGATAACAAATAGAGCAACGGCGGTTATAGCATACAGAAATCACCTCTTCCCATTCCGAACAGAGAAGTTAAGGCTGTATGCGCTGATGATACTGCAATAGCCGGAGAGTAGGTTGCTGCCAAGGTCTGCGGCTGAGACTCACAGACCATGCGATGTGATTGAGTCTCATAGAAATGGTAAATTTAATTGAAGTAAAAATGAAAAATAAAAGCATTTTTATGTAGGTTAGATAGTTCTTTTAAAAAAACTGTGTCAGCAAAACTTAATATTATTATATTCTACTGTTTGCTGACACAGTTTAATTTGCATCCTCTTTTTCTTCAATATCAAATCATAACTCAGATGTTATTTTAACGTGAGTTCGAAATAAAATCAAAAAATAGCAAGTTGTCCGTCATTGACAAACTTTACGTCAATGGCGGGCTTCTTTTCAAAAAAGCAGTATGCCGCGATAGCCGACA
>ERZ779842.87-NODE-87-length-116229-cov-5.850733_pt1 | contig 116229 bp, 138 predicted proteins | sample MGYA00511095_ERZ779842 | MGnify/ENA primary metagenome ERZ779842 (study PRJEB29588, sample SAMEA2154036) | human gut metagenome | biome: human gut; feature: human-associated habitat; material: faeces | place: Denmark | collected 2008/2010 ... | reverse complement strand
TTGCATGTGTTAAGCACGCCGCCAGCGTTCATCCTGAGCCAGGATCAAACTCTCAAATAAAAAGTTTGTTTCCCGGTTCAAAAATCGCTACTAGCTAATTTTAAACCGTTCTACTGTTGTTTGGTTTGTTTTTGTTCTGAAATCTCATTTCAAAGATGTCCAACCAGGACTCTTTTTTATTAGAATTTTCAGGGTTTTAAACACTGTTCAATCTTTCATTTTCAAGGTTCATGTTGTTGCTGTTCTCAGCGGCAACGTTTAATATCTTATCACATTGTTTTCGCTTTGTCAACAACTTTTTTAAATTTCTTTTTGAATCTTTTCAGATTCGCTTTGCCGTTTTCAACAGCGTGTTATATCTTACCAGATGTTCACGTGCTTGTCAACAGCTTTTTTATTTTTCTTTTTAACCCCCGCTGTTTTTCGCGGGTGAGTTATACTATACCATTTAACCGCTGGTTTGTCAACAGATTTTTCCAATTTTTTGTACTCTTAAAAATGTCAACATTAAATTCGACATTTTTTCATGTTTTTATCGTTTTGCCGTTTTGCACAATACGTAGCCTGTTTTATTGTATATTTTCACTTTTAGGCAGCGCAATAGTAAGGCTGCCACTGCTGCCAGCCTCTCACGCTCCCTATTTTCGTTCTTATGCAAGCTGCTTTACCTCTTCCTCGAATAGTTCCCCTGCTGAATGATAGCCATGTATTTTGCGTGGGTATCCGTTTATCCAGTTCTCTATACTCTCTACCTCTTCCTCTGTCCTGTCGTCAAAATTTGTGCCTTTCGGTATCTTCCGGCGTATCATCTTATTTGTTACCTCATTTGTGCCACGCTCCCAACTGCTGTACGGGTGGCAGTAATATACCTTTGTCCGCTTTTCTCCCTCGTTGATAATAGAACGCTGTAAGCCCTCTGCATCTGCAAACTCGCTGCCGTTGTCTACTGTGATTGTCTTAAATACCCGCTTAAACATATCAGCGCCCCATTTTCTTTCTAATCTATCCAGTGCCGCTACTACTGCCTCGTCTGTATGGTCTGGCAGTTTAAATATAATCTCGTTTCTGGTTTTCCGCTCCGTCAGTACCAGCAACGTATTTTTTGACTTTCCCCGCTTACCTAAAACGCTGTCCATTTCCCAGTTGCCGAACTCTTCCCGTGTATCTATCTCTTTCGGGCGTTTGTCTATACTCTCTCCTGCTGCCGCCCTTTTCTGTTGCCTCTGTACTTTCTTATAATTTCTCTTCTTATTCTTCTTTACTGGCAAATTCTTATTAGACAACTTAAGGAAAATACCCTTATCAATGTAGCTGTATAAGGTCGTTACGCATACTGTTACGGAAAAGTCCCCCTCTTTCCCCTGTGCTTTCAATTCTCCCAGTACCGCAGCTGGGCTGTAATCTTCATTTACTATTTTATCCTCTATATAATTTGCGTATGCAATATCGTTTCCTATTTTAAGTTGTGTACCCCTTGCCTTTAAATTTTCCTCTGCTTTCATTTGTGCCTTGTTTGGGCTATAACTTAATGTTTCTGTATAGTCGCTATTTCTGTGCATATATTCCCCTCGCTTAAGCTCATTGTATATAGTGCTGCGGTGTACGCCCAGCTGTTCTGCTATCTCTATCACGCTATGCCCTGCTTTTTTCAATGCCTCAATACTTATACGGTCTGTCCATGTCAGCTGTCGGCTGCCTTTCTTATTCGCCATTTCTGCTACCTCTCCTTCGTTCCTGTTCTTTCCCCATATACGACGAAAAGCCGCAAACTCTTTTACAAGTCTGCGGCTTATGCCTTTACCTATTTACAACACTTTTTACAGGCGGTGTATTTCTTCTTTGCTTGGCTTAGCGGTATGCTCTTTGGGTTTTTCATTCCCGAACAGTTAGGCTTACTATGGTATTTTTTGTTGCTACGGTCTACATATACTGTAGTTTCTCCCGTATGCTGGCTTACGCTGGGCGTTGCGTCCTCGATTACGTCAAGCTCTATATTGCACCCGAACGTCTGTACCCCCCCCCAGAAATTTCCAGTATTTCTGCGGTGTAGCGGGCTTTCGGGTACTTTCTCGCTAAGTCCCCCGCCAGTTCTGCCGATAGATTGCCTATTACCTTATCGCCCCACTTTACGTATGCGGCAGGCTCTCCGTTGTATGTGTACTTTTCTACTGTAATATCTTCACTACCGGACATTTTGCTTAAAATATCCTGCCTGTTTTCTCCGTCCTCATTATTGAACGTCACGCCTACTACTTTCGTTCTGATTGTATCTAAAACCCTGCTACCAGATGCGGCGGCAGGCGCTGGTGTTCTGTTTCCGTTCTCTTTTCCTGCGCTTTTCTTTTTCAGTCCAAAATAGGCGCATACTGCCGCAATCACAATACAACCCACCCCACCTGTTATATTTCCAGACGGCAGCGCCGTTAAACCGCTTACTGCAAATAATGCAGCCACTACCAATAAAATTACCTTTTTCTTTGTCATAGTAAGCCCTCGCTTTCGTTTCTACTTCAATTCTAAAATTTCATCAGCAGAGGCGTTAAGCTCTCTGCAAATTTTCGCAAGTGTTATTGCGTTTGGCGTAAGCTCGTTGTTTTCCCAGCGGCTTATATCTTTCTGGTATACTTGCAGGCGCTCTGCAAGTTCCTTTTGCGTCACGCCTGCCGCTTTTCGTGCTTTTTTAATGTTTTCGCCTAAATTCATGCCTTACCTCTCTTTTCTCTTGCCCTCAAAATGAAAGCAACCAGCAGCTTTACCAGTCCTACTGCTACTAAAAATACTCCTAATTTTAAAAGCATACTCTTTACTCGGCTTTGGGTTTGTGTTATATTTCTTATAGGCGGCGGGCTTATCGCCCGCCTGTAGGTTAGGGCTTTCGCCCTAACCTATGTACTTACCAATTATGATAAGTATTGTTCCTATGATTAAGTCTATCACTGCACTGATTGCCAATTCTTGCCAGTTGATAGGCTTTTTCTTTTGTTTCTTTTTCTTACCCATTGTGCCGTTTCTCCTTTCCAGTGGCTTTGCCTCTTATTTGTTCTTATCTCCTTTCCATGATTTTATTATATACCTTTTTCGGTATATTGTCAACACTTTTGTATAGATTTCTAAGAAAATCGCAAAAAAATAGAGGGCAGACAGCGAACCGCCCACCCTCGAAAACTTAAGCTAATCTTGTGGCATAATCTAAGCTAATCCAGCCTGCGCCACTCTTCAAGCGTCCCCAGCCAGCACTTGCGCCCTGTCCGGCTTTCACTTCCACAATGGTAAATACTCCCTTTCCTGTGGTTTCTCCCGTCTTTGCATAGTTCGTGCCTGCTCCTGTTCTGATATTAAGGTCTAAAATATCTACCTGTACGCTAAACGGAACGCCTGCGCTTGTCTGCTGCCCCGCTGCGGTATATACCGCCTTGCCGTTATCATCATATACAGTATAACCCGCCTTGCAAGCGCTCTTTGCATTTTCCAGCGACGTAAACGCCCCCAGCTGGCTTGCTGCGTCCGTCCAGCTCTTGCGCACTCTGTAATACTTTGTACCGTTTCCTGCTGCATACTTTTTATAGTATCCCTCGCCGTACTCTGCACGCTTTTTCTTTACTGTTTCGCTCTGGTCTGCTGGCTTTTCATATCCAGTAAGAACGGCATCAGATGCAGCACGCACACTGCCCGCCTTTTTCAGTGCGTCCATTACTGCTGTGTATCCCTGCAATTCTTCCCATAAAAAGCCCAGCTGCATATTAAGGTCTGCAATGGATACGCCCGCCTGTTTTGCATGATTAAGCAACGCCTGTTTTCTGCTCCAATACGTCCACTGCGCCAGCCCATAGCCTGCACTGTCCTTTACAAAATTGCCATAGCTGCCATTATCCACCGCTGCTGTATATTCTGCGTCCGTCTTACCCAGCTTATTGTTATAGGTGTTCTGTAAGTTGTTCGGCATAAGCCCGCTTTCAGCATACAGATTACCCATAATACCAGCCACGGCATAAGCATTTAAGTCCTTGCCTGTAAGAAAATTCCATATTGTTTTTTCATTGCCGCCCTGCGGTGTTTCTGCCTGTCCGCTGATTTTACGCTTAAACTCGTCCCATGTGTGGGCGCTGGTGTTATATACATACGGGTTAGGGCAAATCTTGCCCGTTACGTCGTAATGTCTGATTACATGAGATGCAGGCACACCGTATTTATTCATAAGGTAACGGGTAAGCTCTGCCGCTGCCTCTACTGTTGCGTCCTCAAAATACCAGTCTTTATCTGTTGCGCCCATGCTCTTTGTGTTTTTCTTCCTTACGCACATTTCAATACCGATACTATTAGCGTTTCGGCACTCTGCGTGCTTATAGCTCGACGCTCCGCAATGCCACGCTATATTAGCGTCCTCTACGCACTGCCATACCTCGCCGTTAAATCCTACAAAGTAATGCGCCGACGCATTTCTATTGCCGCCGCCATAATATCGGCAGTTGTCCTCTGCGCCGCCCAGTGCGCCTACATAATGGATAACAATATACTTAATTCTGGAAACGCTGCCCTTATTGAAATTGTACTTACTTATCTTTCTGTTAATGTTCATATTTCCTGCCTTTCCGCATACAAAATAAGCGCCTGCGGTGTCCCGCAAGCGCTCTTTGCTGCTATGTCCTTATTATTCTTATCTTTCCTGTGTCCTGTGTTCCTCTACGTTGCCTGTGGTGCTGTCCCCGTCCAGTTCGTCTGTGTCCGGCAGTTCGTCCGTATACTTCGCCAGAAACTCCCGCACCTTTTCCCATACCTTTTTTACGGGCAGCCCGCATAATGCCATATTCTTAAAAATACTCACTACCTCATAGGCAATGTAAAGCAATGCGAAAAATTCAGCCACGCCCACGGTATCAAGCCCTAAATATGTACGTGCCTGCTCCGGTATAAATCCGATTAAGTTAATCTTAATCAGTACGTCGATTGCCAGCATGAATACCAGAGAAATAAGCATACCTACTTTTCTGATAGCCCCGTCAATGCCTGCGCAGCTGTTAAATTTCTTCTCTTTGATTGCACGCAGCACGCCAAAAACCGTGTCGCACACAATCGCCAATACTACCAGCTGGATAATTTTGTTATGTGCCGCCGCCTCAATAAATTCTGTAATAGTCATGTTCATAAATCCTGCCTTTCTCTTAGTTGCAAATTTTCTGCCCGCTCTTTCAGCTCTGCGCCGTCGTAGCCTGCTGTCTGCTCCCAGCTTTCCAGAGTGGCTATTAAATCAGCAATAAGCCTGCTTTGCTTTTCTATGGTTTCCTGTTGTTCTTGTACTACCCTTAGTAAATTGCTACTCATGTACTCGCTCCTGCATTCTGCCGCTTAAGCAGCCTTTTCTATGGCTGCCTCTGCCAGCGTTTCTATTTTCTTTCGTAAGTTATAACTGTCGGCGTGTCCTGCGTGTCCCGTCCAGCTCTGTATACTCTTTTGTAACTGCTCTTTTGTGATTTTCCCGCTCTCGCACTTCTTGATAGTACGCTTTATGCGCTTTATGCTGTCCTTTCGTACTTTCCTGTGCGTTGCCCTGTGTTTGTAGCCTACAAAGTCTATACCGTTCTTTGCTGCCAGCATGGTAGTTTTCGGGTTAAACTCTAACTTAAGCTCTTCCCGTAAGAATTGCTCTATCCGTGCAAGCCAGTTGCGCAGCTGTTCCTTGTCTGGGCTTAATATTACAAAGTCGTCCATATATCGTATGTACGCCTCTACGCCCAGCTCATGCTTAATAAACCGGTCTAATGCGTCCAGATAGATATTTGCAAATAACTGACTGGTAAGGTTTCCTACTGGTATCCCTACGCCGTCCGGCATATTGCCGTTGTGGTCTATTATCCTGTCCAGCAATGCCAGTACCCCAGCGTCTTTTATAACCTTACGTATTTCAGTTTTTAATACCGCATGGTCTATGCTCTGGAAATAGTGGTGTATATCTGCCTTGATAGCATAAAGCGGCTGGGCTGGGTGGGATTTGTTCCACTCATACAGCCACTCTTTTAGCGTATCAGACGCAGCGTGCATACCTTTACCTTTCCGGCAGGCGTAAGACTGCGATATAAACCGCTTATCAAATATAGGCTCTAACACGTTGTTTATGGCGTGCTGTACCACCCTGTCATAGAACGGCAGCGCCATTATCTGCCGCTCTTTCGGTTCGTACACCTTAAAGTAATGGTATTTGCTTGGCTCATAGGCAAGGTTTATAATATCTTCCCGCACCTTGTCTAAGTTTTCCTCTTTGTCTTTCGTAAAAATCAGTACGTCTTTTCTGTGGCGTTTACACTTTCTGGCTTTGTTATAGGCTTTCTGTACGTTTCCATAGTCGCCCATAGCCTCTAAAAGCGTAATGCGCCGCCCGTCCTTATCGGTAATGTATCCTACTCTCTTCAAGTATTAAGCTCCTGCCTTTCGCCGTAGCTACTAACCAGCAGCCGTATTTTTTCTCTTTGCCTCACGGCGGGACAGCCACTCTGACTATAGGATATTAAACACTCGGTCTTATCCCTTTCTAAGTCCTTGCCAGTATTCCGTAGAACTCTGTGCCTGTAATGTTCTCACTAAGTCACACGCCCCACGAGCGCCAATGTTCGTATTGACATTCCACGGGTAATTGTTGCAATTCACGGCACGAGCGCCGCAATTCGCCCCATTGTTCCAGTTGCCGCCCGCTATCAGCGCCGCCAGAGGCTGTAAGTAAGCAGCTGCCCCATATCCTGCTATTTTCTGGTCTTTACCTCTTCTATCAGTTCGCCCAGCATAACGCCTATTTCTTTCAGTTTGCGGCAGCTCTCGCCGTAGTGCCGTGCGTTCATAGCGCTATACTTCAAGTCATGCGCCAGCCGCAGCAATTCTTTACTTTCCTGCAATGCCGTATCTACCGTGTATAAGTGGCTTTTCGTTGCCGTCTTATCCCACTTTATAACCTCTTGCAGCATTTCAAGAATTGCGTTTCTTGTCGCCGTCTGTAAACTGAATTTCTCATACTTTGGGTACTTCGTAAGTAGAGGATAAATATATAGCAGAAAATCGTATATTTTCTGGTGTATAATATCTGTTTTTGTCTGTATGTCCATGCCTTACCCCCGTTTATCCGGCTGGGCTTTCGCCCGCCGTCTACAGAGAGTCACACGCCCCACGAGCGCCAATGTGCGAATTGACATCCCACGGGCAATAGCCGCAATACACGGCACGAGCGCCGCAACCCGCCCCATTGAGCCAGCCGCCGCCCGCCATCAGCGCCGCCAGAGAATATGCGTAATACTGGTAAATGTTACCAACGTCGTAAGACTTCTCGCCTGTGTTCAATGGGCTTTTCTTGTCCCAGCCCCACGCTACGCTTGCGTGGTAGTCTGCATTTGTGGCGTGTTCCGCTCTTGTAATAAGCTCGTCCAGCCACTCCCAGACACGCCCCACGGCATCTACAACGCCCACGGAAGAAACGGCATTTACCACACTGCCTGTTACGCCCCTACCTGTGTTGCTGGTGGCGCTCCATGCGTTTGTATTTGCGTTATCCAGTCCGGCAGGGCTACCAAAAGCATAAGCGCAAAATTCGGCATAGTTCGGCAGGCGTTTACCGCTCTTTGCCAGACGTTCTACAAAGTTGTACCAGTTCATGCTTTCTGTACCCGTCATAGGTGCGCAGCCGTACTCTGATTTCAAGCCCTTTGCTCCGTCGTCAGAATTAAGGTAAATATCTACCCATGTGCCGCCGCCTAAATATACCATACCCTCTGGGCTGCATTTCGGGCGGTGTCCCAGTGTCCATACAGAACGTGGTACAATGCCGTTGCTTACTGCACTTTCCCAGCCTGTGCCAAAAATAACACTGCTGCCATTAAGCGGCTGTAAATTGCTGTCCACCTTGCGGCAGCGTCCATAATGAAAGCCGCCGATTTTACGGCTGTTTGTAGCGTTCCAGCCTGTCGGGTATGTAGAGTTAAGGGAAATTACGTATTTCTCGTCTGCGCTGTCAATTCTGCTGTCGCAGATATATACGTAATAGTCCTTACCTACCGCAAAAGCGCTGCCTGCGTCCAGATTAGCAGCCGTAAGAATTGTATTTGCTGTCTTGAAAATTCCAGCGCCGCCCACGGCAATTACGCAACCCTCTACTACGGTCAGCTCATTTGCTCCGCTGGCGTAAATGTACTCATTGCTCGGTGCTACAATATCGCTGATTGTAGCCATTTTATTTACGTTCAAAAGCGCCCTTGCGTCGGTCTTTGTAACGTCGTCCACTAATAATCTACTCATACTGCTTTAATACTCCTTTCAGTGCTGCAATGTCGTCTGTTGTCATTCCTGCCACGGTGTCTGTGCGTTCCAGCGCAATTACCTTGCAGCCTGCTTTTACCGCTTTGGAAAGTGTAAGGGCTGTTCTGTCGTTTCCCGCCTCTCCTGCTGCCGCTGCCTCGTCGGTCTGGATATGTGTTACTCCCTGCACCGTGCCGGATACGTCGCCCGCTACAAATTTCATACCTACCGCTGCCTCGTCGCAGTAATATACCGTAACCGCCTTTTTCTCTTCCTCTACAGCTGCTACGCCGCACTCAATATAACGCTGGTTCTCTGCGCTCTCGATTTTCGCCAGCAAATCTGCTGCCGCCAGTTCTCCGCTTGCTACCATAGCAAGGCAGTTGTAATAATCCTCTTTTGTCTTTAATACTTTAGGAAATCCTTTCATGGTCTGCCGCCTTTCTAAAATGTATTTGCAAGATAGGAATTACCCACGTAGGTAGCCCCTAACACTGCCGTTTCTACTGTTCTTTCGTAATGCTGGCTCATGTATGCTGCACCCATGTAACACAATCCCAGTACAGCATCATGCTTATAGTCAATGCCCCAGCCGCTTTCTACTCTCTTAAGTCGCTCGTCCAGCGCTGCTATTGCCTCTTTGGTTTCTTTCGTGCCTGCCTCTGCCTGCTTTTTCACTTCCTGCATGGCTGCTGCCAGCTCTTCAATTTGCAGTTGCAGGCTGCCTGCTATGTCCTCGCCCAGCTTGTCCTTGATACTCTCAAACCATGTGTTAAATTCGTTTTCAGCGTCCGACTGGAATAGCTTAATTTTTGCCATAAATTCTGTATAGGCGCTTAAAAGTTCCTTGTCCCAGTTGTCAAGCGTGCTTTCAAAACTGCTGTATCTTTCGTTAAACTGGCTCTCATACTGTGCAAATAAGCCCTCTGTCTTGCTTACGTAGCTGTCATATACGCCCGCAATCTCTGTAAGGTACTTTTCCATACTCTGCTTATATGCGCTGAACTCGTCCAGCACGGCTGCGCTGTAGGTGTTGAAAAAGTCCGTAAACTGCTTTGTAAGCACGCTTGCGTCTATCTCTTCCACCGTTCCTGTTACAATGCCGCAGACTGCGCTATTAAATCGCTGGTCTGTGATGTTCTGCGTCTGTATCCTTGTTACGCCCTTGCCTACGTAAATATCTGCAAGCGCAAGCTCCCATATTTCCGTAGTGCGTGTTACTGCCGTTGCTGTCGGCTTTGCAGACGGTGTGCCTTTCAGCACCGCAATATACATATCTCTTTGCGGCAAATCCCAGCGAACTACTACCCTGTCCACCCTGTTAAGCGCTCCCTCTGCCGTATCCAGTGTTACGCTAAGCGTTGCAGGATTTCTAAAGGCGTAGCCGTTTATAAAGGCATAGCCTGCATTTACTCTTATTTCCATGCCGCTGTAAGCTACCACCTGTAGCCCGTCGCTCGGCTTTGGAAAAATGCCGTTTGCAATGAAAGTAGCAAAGTACCACGCCCAATCCTCGGCTTTATATACCCTGTCGTACTCTCCGTCTACTGCCACGGCATTAAACGGTAAGCTGTTTGCCATTTCTGCTACCTCACTTTCCTAATCTGGTCTACCAGCGTCGGCAGGCTGTCGCCAAAGGTCGCCTCTATGGTTTCCTCGCCTTTCTGGTATGTTTCCGTTACTTCTGTAATACGTGCATCTATCTGTATGCCCCACTTGGTTTCTTTGCAAGTAATACGGTCGCCTAAATCAAAATCAGCCTTAAATTTTAAGTTTGAATTTGTATTTATGGTACTTACAAAATTTATGTTCTTGCCGTAGTTTTCCAACTCTGCGCCGCCTCTCGTTTTCAGCATTGCAATATAGGTATTCAGCGGTATTGTTACCTCTGTTTCCCCCTGCTGGTACTTTCTGGCAATGTCCGTAGCGTCGCAGAATACCTCTACTAAATCCAGCCCCGTTGCGCCCTCGCCGTCCACTGTGGTTACTGGCTGGCTGCCGTCGTCGTCAGCTGCTCCCTGCACATAAATAAAGTTGCCGCAGTTCTCTATACTGGCTGTATATTCCTGCTCGTTGACATTATCAAAATCTCTTGAAAATATGCAGGGTGTGTTACCCTCGGTATTTGTGGCTGTAAGGTCATTGCCCTTATACAGATAAAAGCCAAACAGTCTCTCTCTTTCGTTAAGCAGAATGTCATAGCCCAGCTTTCCAGCCTGCGCCCTTGCCTTTACTTCCTGCCCCAGTTGTGCGTATACCTCGTTTGCATATTCAACCGCCACGCCGTCTATGGTTTCCTGCGCCAGAAATGCAAGCAATGGAAAACGCCGCTTTGTTCCTGCTGCGTTGCCACAGTTGTTCTTTACCATAAGGTTTATAAGATACTGGTTTGTACCTGTCGCCACAATCTGCGGATAAATGCAGCGCTTATTAAGCCACCAGCTAAGCATATAGCCTTGTGCCTCTAACTGCTCTAAGCCGTTCTCGTCTTTGGTAATGTGTACGTAGGTTATCTGCGCTGCCCTGCGCCATACGCCGCCGTCAGCGGTCTTTACTTCCTTTTTTTCGTCGTGCTTGGTTATTAAGTTACCCTCTACCAGCAAACGGCTGTTATTGTCCGTAATCGGCGCAAGCAGGCTAAAAGTTCCTACGTCAAAATACTTTGTATGCCATAGCAGGCTTGCCAGCTCGTCTATAGCTCCCAGTGGCTGTACTGTCTTGTCGAATACTCTAAGCTCCATACCGTCACACTCCTAAAAATTCCTTGCTGTAGAATATGGATACTTCCAGAGAATTTACGCCGCTGGCTGCATCATACCTAAACATATTGTCGCCTATGGCAAGCTGCATAAATGTACTGTCTACATCAATGTAGCGGAAATAGTCGGTTTCTACGCCGTCCCTTATCAGCTTAGCGCCCTTGCTGCCGTACTTCGTGTTAATCTCTATCACGTCGCCCGTTTTCATAGTGGCGTTAATCTGTATAAATTCCTCGGTATCCACATTAAGCAGTATCGGGTTTGAAACTGTCCCCAGTGCTGTAAACCTTATCCTCATTCCTGTTGATACGTCGCCCTCGTTGTAGCAGTCCACTATTACGCTTTCCGCTCGGTATCCGTATATCATGCTCTTTGTGCTGTCCTTTTCGATAACGCAAGGGAAATGCCACGCAGCCACCCAGCTTGCTATATCCTCTTTTGTTTCTTCCTCTTCCCGCCAGAACGGGTTAAGGCACTCTATTTGTAAATCAAACTCATAAAGTACCTCTTTCTTTAGTATCTTAGGCTCTCCATACGCCCTGCAATCAATCACACGCTTAAAGCCGCCGTACTCATACACCAGCGTAGCGCTAAGCTCTGGGTTAAATATCTTAAGCATACGGCGGCGCAGTTCCAATGCCTGCGCCTTGTCCCGTGTGTTGATATGTCCCACTACGTCTATGTCCCTCGCCTCGATACGCTGCCCTACGTAGGTGTCGCCGTGCTGTCCCATACTGTTTGTGCTGTAAATGACGCTCGTAACGCCGGAAATGCCCTCTACGTCTTTACTTATATTGCAATGGTATACGCTGTCTACTCCCAGCTCTAACCGCTCGCCCCTTGAATTTATGTAAGTCAGTTTTTCATTTTCCATGTGTTACACCGTCCTTGCTATCATTCTGAACTGTCGGGCTGCCTCTTTCTGCTGTTTTGCATAGTCCGTGGTATTCGCATAAATATACTGATTGACAACTACGCCGCCTGCTGCACTGCCGCCGCCTCTCGGCTTTGGCTTTTTGTCGTCGTTATCATACTTAAATTCATTGCCTACATTTACCTTTGCGTCTACGTCAAACTCCTGCGGTACGCTGTCCTCAATCATTTTCTTAACGCCGCCGATTTCATTAGAAAAGCCAACGCCGATACCCTGCGCCAGATATACGCCGATTTCGTCACGCATCAGCTTAGACGGGCTGGCAATTCCAAATAAATCCTTAAGGAAGTCGGTAACATTGCCTACCCAGCCGCTTATTTTATCCTTTATCCACTGCGTAGCTCCGTTTATGCCGTTCCAGATGCCCTCTACCATATTTTTACCGAACCCAGCAAACGTACTGCCAATATTCTTAAATACGTCTGTTATTCCAGTAATTACATTTTTCATGCCCTCTACGGCTTTGTTCTTTACTTCTGTACCCCATGTAGCCACTTTGGTAATTGCACCAGAAATGCTGTTATAAATCTTTTGCGGTATTTCCTTAACAATCGTAACAATGCCTGTTACCATGGCATTCATTACCTCTTTGGCTTTCGTAAGCATATTGTTACCCCACGTAGCCACTCTGGTTACTGCCCCTACTATACTGTTCCAGATTTTCTGCGGCAGTTCCTTAACAATCGTAATAACGCCTGTTACCATGGCATTCATTACCTCTTTGGCTTTCGTAAGCATATTGTTACCCCACGTAGCCACTCTGGTTACTGCGCTTACTATACTGTTCCAGATTTTAGCAGGCGTTTCTTTCACAATCGTTACAATGTTCGTAAGCATTGTGTTCATTACTTCTTTGGCTTTGGTCTGCATATTTGCGCCCCACGTAGCCACTCTGGTTACTGCGCTTACTATACTGTTCCAGATTTTCTGCGGCAGTTCCTTAACAATATCTATAACTTTCGTTACAAAATTTGTTATAACTGTGCCGCCTTTTTCCTGCATATTTGCGCCCCACTCTGCTATTTTCTCAACGCCCGCAGCGATTGCCTGCGGTATCAGAGTAGGTAGCTCTTTTATTTTATTTATGATTGTCGTTACCAGCTTGCCTGCCGCCGTCAAAATCTTAGGCAGCCCCGTAATCAGTCCTGTTACAATGGCTGCTATAATCTGCGGAATGGCTGCGATTAAAAGCGGTATTGCGTCTATGATGCCGTCAATCAATGCGACTATAATATCGCCCGCACTTTCGATAATAAGCGGTATGCCCTCAACCAGTGCATTTATGATAGCCGTTATGATTTCCGGCAGTGCTTCAATCAGTACGGGCAGCGCTGCTACCAGCCCCTGTGCCAGCCCCGTAAGCAGCTGTAATGCTGCTGTAATCAGCAACGGTATATTTTCTATCAGCATGGTTACAATGTTCGTAACCACCGTTACGATTGTTGGTAGCTGTTGAGGAAGCAGCGCAGGCAGGCAAGTTCTAAAGAATGCAGTATTTCTGGGACTTCCAGAGAATGCAAGAATGTGTCAGAACATATGAAAATACGCATGTAATACACGGGAAATACACGGGTAATACACAGCGGTAATACACAAGAAAAACGGGTTATCCCGCAGCCATACGGCAGCAGGACAGCCCGTTTTTTATTAGTCCCATTCAGCGTCGATTGATTCAAATTCAATGTCTTCGCCGTCATAACAGATCAGCGCAACGGCTTCTTCGTAGTCGCTATATGCTCTGTGTGTGTAAACGGCTTCGGTAACATCACGGATCTTGTGACCGACGATCGCTTTCAGAAGATTTTCGTCAACTTTGAAATGCTTTGCACATGAAATGAAAGTGTGACGCGCTTCGTGCGGGGTGTGAGTAATTCCGAGAAAGCGCATGACCTTCTTGAAACGTCCGCGATACTGATCATATGTCATGAACTGGTTTTTCTCATTCGGGAACAAGAATTTGTTTTCTGGGTTGTAGTGATCAACAACAAGCGAACGGATCAGCGAATGGATCGGAACGATTCGATCGGTTCCAGCTTCCGTTTTCATGCCGCCTTTTATACGCCAGCGTTCAAGATCGACGTTGCAATTCTCGATCAGTAAGACTTCCGAAGGACGAAAGCCAGTATATAAAGAAAATAGAATCATGTCTGTTACACCGAAATCACGAATCTTCCACAAACGCTGGACTTCGCTATTCTTGAAAGGAATGCGCTTCGTTTTGTCGCGTTTTCCGACTTTCTGGACGAATAGTGCGCTGTAGTCCTTGTCAACAATTTCGTGAATCATGGCGTATTTGTACATAAGATTGAATAGTGACTTCATACGCCCTTTTGTGGCTTCACCGACGTCAGCGTCTTTGATTACACCTTGCAAATGACTGACACGAAGATCACGCATTCGCACGTCGTAAATCGGGGAACAATAATTGTATGCTGCTTTGTACGATCTGGCAGAAGAAGGATTCTTCAATGTTTCATAGTATTCAGCAGACCAGAGATCATACACGCCAGAAAAAGTGATTTTGTGGGCTTCAATGTCATAAGGATTTTGCAAATAATTGTTCAAAGCAGTTTCAGCTTCGACGCGTGTTGCAAAAGTCCCGATCGACTGGTAGATCTGGCGCGCTGATCCAGTATTCGGATCTATCTGCCAGCCCACAGTGATTCGCGCCCCGAAGGGCTTGCGACGTTTGCCGCCTATTTTATAGACGGATCCGTCGCCGTTGGCTCTTTTCATAGCCATAGACAACACCTTCTTTCCGAAAAATGGGCGCAAAAAAACAAGCCCGTTTTTCATTGTTTATTTGAAGGGCTTGTGCTATAATAATTTTTGCGAAGAATTAAATAGCAAGCCCGTTCAAAACGGAGATTGCAGCCCGTCATGTGTTACCAGCACAAGGCGGGTTTTCTTTTTAATCAATATATTTTATTTTCATTCCAGCACCGAAGTTTTTGCCTTGTCCGCCGCCGTATACGTGGAAATAATCAACCACATAGCGGCGATCAATATTTTCTTCAAGGTGCGGAACGAATTCTTTCGGGACATTACCGACAACGTATTCGCCAGCGTAGACATAATACGCAGGGCTTCCGTTGTAAAAATATCTTTCAAGTCTGACTTCGTATTCTGAATCATACGGCGGATCTTTGAATAATATCTTCCGAAGAATGGATTGTCTGGAACGAAGTTTTCCGCTTTCATTTTCAAAAGTAACGCCAGCAATAGGAAATTCAATGCTTTTTGTTTTTTGCGTTTCTGGAACAGAAGATTCGGGAGCGGGAGAAGCGGCACAAGAATCAGAACCAGAGGATCGGGCGCATGATAAAAGAATCAACCCGATCACAATGCAGGCAATGCCATTCCCGACGCCATACTTCATGAAACCGACAGCACTTGAAAGCATACAACATATTCCTAAAAAATAAAGTATAATCTTTTTCATTTTAATCACCTATTAAAGTCTATTTGTATCAAATTGTTCCTCTTTTGGTATTTTATGCCATTTTTTCTGCTTCCCCTTTTACATATCCGAGATCAAGAAGTTCTTCGGCACGTTCCAGAAGCTTGTCTTTCCCTTTTTGATTCAACGATCTATATGTATTCAAAAGCTTCGTTTCGCTTTCACTTAATGGGCTTTCACTTTTTACAATTCCACACATATCATACAAGCCGACATTCAATTCGGTACAAATCATGAATAATGTGTCAATATCTGGTGAATTGTTCCCGCATTCCCAGCTGGATATTGCAGCAGCGGACACGCCGAGAGCGGCGGCAAGATCCTTCTGTGTCTTCTTCATTTTCTTTCTGTAGAAAATCAAATTTTTCTGAATATTTTCTTTTAATTGCTTATCACTTGTCGTCGTCATGTATATTACCTTCCTTCTTTGTTTGTATATTACCACACGTTTTGAAGACTTTCAATAAAAAAATCAATGAAACATTGAAAAAAGTATTGACAATCAACGTTACGTGTTATATGATTCAAATATCAACGAAACGTAGAGTTCCGAAAGGAAGGTGAAAAAGGAATGCTGGGAAACACGTTGAAAGAGTGCATGAAAGAAAAAGGAATAAAACAAGGGTTTGTCGCAGAAAAAATCGGGGTGTCACCGCAGATCATGGGACAACTTCTGAACGGACAAAGAAAAATTGAAGTTTCCGAATATTTTAGAATATGTGAAGCAATAGACGTCGATCCGATTGAATGCGCCGTGAAAGAAGGAATTTTCAAGGTGCAGCAGGCTACAGCGTAAGCAACACAGCACAACCGACGAAAGGAAAAGAGATTATGGGAAAAAGAATTGAAGATCTGAAAGAAACAGCACCATGCGGAATGCTTATTCATTACACAGTAAATGAAGAAGACATGATCACATACAACGACATAAACGGACGCGGCGTTCACTGCGACAAGTGCGACGGCTGCACATGGAAGGGAATCTGCAAACCAGAAGAACCTAAGAAAGCTATGTCGCACAAGACATATATTGAAATTTACAATCTGATCGACGACGCAATGCAGGAAGCAGGCGAGAAGGTTGAAGAAGCTTGCAACAAACTTGCAAAATCAGACGCAGATCCGAAGTGTGCGCTTGCATGTAACATGGTGGAACAGATCAAGAAATACCAGAAGAGATACAACGAAATGAAAGCACTTCTGGAAAGGTTCGAAGCAGAGGTTGAAGAACCGAATGAAGGGAAGTGAAGACATGGGAACTTGGAAAGAACATATTGACAAGCTGAAAAGCCAATGGATCGGGAAAGAAGTTGTTTACGAGAACGAGAAACACAGAGTTGTTGACGTGGACTACAACGGATTGTTGCTGATCGACAAAAAAGCAAGAATGACCGACACAACAGCGGTCGCAATTTCAAATATAAAAGAAAACTGACGCTGTGATTGCGGCACAACGTCAGTTCAAGGCAATAGCGGGAGCGCGCTAAAACTGGTTTAGAGTTCTATTTTTATATTCGTCGAAAGTGAAAAGATCCGTCGAAAGTGAAGCTTGAAGTGAAGTTCAAGCGTTTTCGTCGCAAGTGCATTGTATATATACGGCAGCAGGACTGCCACAAAAATGCAAAAATCTGTCATATCACACCGACTTTCTGCGTTTCCGCGTAAGCCTTTTGAATTATAACACAAAGCAATAAAAAAATAAAGATATTCTTTATAAGCGCATACGACGGAAGGTGGAAAAGACATGGCATATAGAAAAATGACAGTCGAATACATACTTGACGATAGAGAGATCGAAGCACTGGAAGAATTGCTGGGAAAATGGCAGCAGTACAAAGGGAAAGACGGATCACAGCCGTTCGAAGACTGGAAACTGGAAGATCTATTTCAAGCAATAATGCAGTACGGCTGTAAATATGACATTTCAAAGCACATAAAAACGGATCAATACAGACATGAACTGATAGAGGTTGAAGAACTGTGCAGCAGTGATCCGTTCAGAACAAGATCGGAACGGGAGCAGGGAACAAGCCAGAAGGCATGAACCAATAAATCAAAAAGAAGGAAAGGAAAAAAAGAACATGGCAAAGTTAATCACAAAGAATGAACAGTCAATTTCATGGAAGGAACTTGCGGAAGGAGTGAAAGCAGGGGAAATCGCATTGCAGCAGGGCGATACAGTTGAATTGAAACTGACAACTGGCGAAATCGTCTTCATGCAGGCTGCAAAAGTATCAGAGGACGGGAAACGCGTGACATTCGTGTCAAAAGATTGTCTGGCGACTGAAATGCCTATGAACGAGGAAAGAACAAACTACGGCGGCTGGGCTGAATCAGATCTTCGAAAGAGATTGAACACAGAAGTTTTCAACACACTTCCAGAGGATTTGAAAGAAGTGATCGCAATAACAAAAAGAAGACAGTATGTGGACGGGAAGATCGTTGAATGTGAAGACAAGCTGTGGATCCCGTCAGAATATGAGATCCACGGACGCGAGATATTCGCAGAACATGTGGAAGGCGAAGAACAGTTCGAACTTTACAAGGATAGACGCAACAGAATGAAGAAAGTCGGAAACAACGGAGAGGACACAGACTGGTACTGGTGCGGTTCCCCGAACGCGTCGGACACGACGAACTTCTGTAGTGTCGGCTACAATGGTTATGCCGCCAGCTACCTCGCTTCGACTGCGCTTGCCGTCCCGCTCTGCTTCGAAATCTAAAATCTTGAATCATGAATCCCGCCACGGAATGTGGCGGGGTAGCACATACGAAGAAAGGAAGAGAAATGGAAGAAAGTATTCAAATACTGGAACTATTCGGCGGGATAGGTTCACCACGTTGCGCACTTCGCAACTTGGGAATAAAAACAAAAGCAATCGACTATGTGGAAATAGATGAAAATGCAGTCAGATCATACAACGCAATGTTCGCGGAAGACTTGGAATATAAAACACAATCAGTAGTAGGGTGGAACCTTAAACCAGACATTTTGATACATGGCAGCCCGTGTCAAGATATGAGCATTGCAGGACATCAAGGGAAAGCGACTGCGGAAGCTGGGAGAATAAACAGAGGAAAAGGAGCGGACAAAGGAAGCGGGACGCGATCAAGCTTGATGTGGGAAACCATACACATTATTCAAAATATGGGAGAGTGGAAACCACTATACGTTATCTGGGAAAATGTAAAGAATGTATTGAACGGCTACAATAGAAAAAATTTTGAACAGTACATTTCGGAAATGGGAAAACTGGGATATACAAGCAATTACCAGATACTTGACGCAAGGGACTTCGGACTTCCACAAGCAAGGGAACGCGTTTTCACTGTATCAGTCCTAAACGGCGACAAATTTGAATTTCAAGATCTGATCAGAACACCAATGCGGAATATATCTGAATTCCTTCTGGATAATGACAAAGTTCCGCCAGTATACGACGTAACACAACCGAGTGTATACAGCGTGATCGGACAAAAAGGAATACGGCGGGCAACAGTGATTCAAGACTATGCTTTCACAATAACAACGAGACAAGACAGAACGCCAGCACAAGTGATTGATTGTGGCGGTGGGCGTTACAGATACTTGACGGAACGTGAATGCTGGCGGCTTCAAGGGTATACAGACAAAGAATTCGAAGCTGCAAAGGCAGTTCAGAAACGTGTCGGAAGATACAGAATGGCACTGTACAAGCAGGCTGGGAACAGTATTGCAGTTCCTATTTTTGAAAGTATATTTAGAAAAATAATACTAAACGAAACAGCATAGCACAAACGAAGGGAAGTGAAAGAATGATCGGCAAAATCACAGTTCAAGAAGCAGCCGCAGTGTTGCACGTATCACAGCAATTCGTCAGAATCGGAATGCAAGAACGTGTTCTTCCGATAGGAACTGCGCTGAAAATGTCTTCAAAATGGACGTACAACATCACGGAAGGAAAGCTGGCGGAATATGCGGGCGTCGATCTGGAAGAAGAAATCGCGAGGATCCGCGGGGAAGGGATAACAGCATGAAACTTGAAGAAATGATCGCAGTTATACAGAACCCAGACAGAGTGCGGATTTTCAAGGGTAAAGAACGGCTTTTCATGGGCTTTCGGGCTGCTTTGATCGGCGGATTCGGAAAGATCGACGAAGTAATGATCGAACACGGGAAAGACGAAGTGAAAAGCTTTCGTGCATGTCCAGAAATAACGCACAAACAGTGGAAAGAAAAAGGACTGATCCCACCAGTGCAGCCAGAGGAAATGGCGCAGTACAGTTTCAGTGATCTTCAAATGTCGCTGTACTACGACTTTTATATATAACACGAAGCAAAAATCACTTCCGACGACAAAATAATAATCAGAAAGGAAATCGAAGAGAATGAAAAACAACAAAATCAAGATCGCGGGAGTGATCAAGAACAAGCCGCAGCTGATTCTTGACGCGTCAGAATATGAGCGTCGCAGATATGAAACAAAGCTTGTGGCAGAAAGAAAGAGCGGAACAGAAGACGTGCTGATCTTGCAGTTTGACGGATCCACAATGCAGGAAGAAGACTTTGAAAAGCTGGAAGCGGGAACATGCGTGATTGTAGCGGGCGAGATCAGAACAGAGAACGTTCGTGAAATTGTACCGACTGCGCCGACAGTAAAAATCTTTATTGCAGCAGGAAAAGTCCAGATTGTAGAAGCAATCACTGAAAAACAGAACGTCGTTAAATTGTGCGGGCATATCTGTAAGGATCCACGCGCAAGAGGAACTTCAAAGGGAATACATATCACAGACATTATGATCGCTGTCAAAGGAAAGAAGAATGTCAGCTTCATTCCTTGTATTTGCTGGCAGAACGTAGCGGACGCAGCGGGAAAACTGAAAAAAGGAACATACGTGGAAGTAGAAGGACGCTTCCAGTCAAGAGAATATAAAAGAGCAATCGAAGGATCTGCGCCATATCTCATGACAGCTTATGAAGTATCCGTTGCACAGCTGGGAGTTGCAGAAGACGACGCAGAGCAGAAAGACGAATAACACGCACAGAAGGAAGGAAAGTATATCATGATCAAATTATTTATAAGAAAACAGCATGAAGAAAACCATAAAAGAGAGAATGCGAAAAGGGTTGTGATTGTCAAAGCAAATCCACGTTGTGCAGGGCAGCAGGCAGAGGACATGCACATGATCGAAAGACTTTGCAAAGATATTCTGATCGCAGAAACACACGACGACGTGCTGATCCAGACGGCGATCGCTGTCGGATATGCGAACGCAATGAGGATTCACGGGATCATTGAAGATACAGAAGCGGTGGACATTGTGGAAATGCTGGGGACAATGGGTGAAGATAAACTTCACGAAGTGGAAAAAATCAATGCAAATATTATCATGCGCAGATTACGAAAGAAGGTGATCCAGTGAGCGAGTATAGAAGAATCATTGCAGTTGACTTTGACGGGACACTTGCAGAAACAAAGTTCCCAGAGATCGTCGCACCGAAGCTGCGCATGATTCAATTTGTCAAACAGTTGCAGCAGCAAGGCTGCATTTTGATTCTGTGGACATGCCGCTGCGGAAAAGATCTGGAAGCGGCGTTGAAGTTCTGTGAAGAATACAGCTTGAAATTCGACTACATCAACGAAAATGTACCAGAGAACGTGGAAAAATGGGGCAATGACAGCAGAAAGATCTTCGCACATGAATACATAGACGACAAATCATGGTCGCCAGATCGCGAATCAATGTGGGGAAGATCTATGCGGAAACTACAGAGAAGGGCAAAAAAGCAAGGCGTGATTGCTTATGTGATCGCTATGCTTTTGTATTTTGCTACAGTTTTTATTTTGAAGCATTTTAATGTGATTTAAGAAAGGAAGGTGCAAACATGGCAGCAGCGCAAGGAACATGCAGATTTTGCGGGCAGCAGATTCTTGTCGAAGACGGCGAAGGAATGACGGAGCCACAGCGGGACGAATGCGCAACGCTTCACTGTGAATGCGACGACGCGAAAGTGTATCAAGAAGCAGCACTTCGGAGAGATACAGCAAAACGGCGCGTTGACGAGTTATTCGGAGAAGGAGCGGGCGAACACAGACAGCCAGACGAAGTGATCGGAGAGATCAAAAGCGCGGTCGATCTGATCTGCGACAAGAAAGCGAAGAACATGACATTGACGATCAGAACTGGGCTGAAATGTAGAATCATGCAAATGGCAAAGGACAAGATCAAAGTTGTTAGAGAAATGTCAGACACGGATTCATTCGAACAATAAAAGAAATGACCACAGAAAAGCAAATTGCACTTCCGACGATAAAAGAAGAAACCCACTTGAACGGGAATTCAAGTGGGCTTCGGCATAACATGCAAAAATTAAATTGATAAAAATATTATATAGCATGTATGCCAAAAAGTCAAGAAAATGGCGGGTTTGAAACCCGCGTGACGGACTTGTTAAGTTTATTATTTTACCGACAAAAAGGGGTTTACATACATGCCATACAAGAAGGAAGTTTGCAAAGCAGGAAAGACAAAACAGTACACGTATTACTACAGCATACGTGCAGACAAAAAAGAAGGATCCAGAAAGGCGAAAGAGAATAAGACCAGCGAAGCACAGAAGAAAGTGAATAGCAGGCAGGCAATAAAAAAGCTGACATGGATCTTGAATGCTAACTATGACGGAACAAGCCAGTACATAACATTCAGTTACGCGAAAGACAAAAGACCAGAAGATCCAGCGACACTTCGAAAAGACGTTGAAAAATTACTGCGTGGAATAAGGGCAGCACAGAAGAAGGCTGGAACAGTTGCAAAATATGTCTGGGTTCCAGAAGTGGGAGAAAGGGGCGCAGCGCATGTGCATATGTGCTTGAACCACATTGACACACAAGTGTTGAAGGGGCTGTGGGATAAAGGCTGGATCACAATTAAACCTATGGACGACAGCGGACAATACGCAAAGCTTGCGGCGTATTTCGTGAAGTATTCGGAAAAGACCATGAAGACAGCGGAAGGATTCGGGGGCAAGAGATACAACAGCAGCCGAAACCTTGTGATCCCAGAACCAGAGAAAACAACGATCAGAAGCAGGAATGCATATAATCACACGATTCAAGTCCCTTCTGGCTGGTATCTGGACAAAGAAAGCATTCGCGAAGCATGGCACGAAGTAACGGGCTTCATGTACTTCACATATACGCTTGTAAAAAATGGCAAGAAGAGAAAACAAAAGAATCGTGATACATATTCGCTGAATCTGGAAACTGGCGAAATCGAGATCACAGAAAATCAGCAGGCAGAAAGGAAATAGAACGAAATGAAAGCAAAATTGAAAGCTTCGGTTGTTCCAGACGGAATTGAACTGATAGCGGGGAAATGGTATGACGTTCTGGACGTGGAATGCCACGGAGAAAAGGGCAGATTCGGAGAAGTCAAGAAAGTATTGATTCAGAGCGAGAAAAAGCGGGATCCAGAGTGGTACAAAGCAGAATATTTCATACTGACAGCAGAAGCGCAGGCATACGCAGACAATCAAGCGGCAGCAGGCGCAGCACAGCCAGCAAGTTTGATGATAACAACAAGACACGCTTTAGAAATGCAAGAAGGGCTGAAAAAACAGATTGAAGATTCGATCTGGAAGAAGGCAAATGCAAACTTGATGTTCGGAGCGTAGAAAGGGGGTTCGACATGTACGGAAATTTGAAACGCGGTGAAGACACTGAACAAATGGGAGTTATTGACTGGGCGAATTGGAACACGGGAAGATTCCCAGAATTAAAACTTCTTTTTCATGTTCCGAATGGCGGAAAAAGAAATGCAGCAGAAGCAGCCAGATTCAAGGCAATGGGCGTCAAAGCGGGCGTTCCAGATCTATGTTTACCAGTACCACGCGGCGGATATGCTGGGCTGTATATCGAAATGAAATACGGAAAAAACAAGACAACAGAGAAGCAGGAAGAATGGATTCACAGCTTGATCGAACAAGGCTATCTTGTGAAGGTATGCTGGGGCGGGCAGGAAGCAACAGCGGTGCTGGAAGAATACTTGCAGCAAGGAAAAACAATCATGATAGATCCATTGAACAGCTGGAACATGACGGAAGAAACAGACTGCATGGCGTCAGCACTTGCAGCGGCAGCAGTACAAGGGACTTGCCCGTTTGGAAGAAGTTTCGAATCTGAATTCTGCCTTCCGTTTCCAGAAGAAGGCGACTGTGCAATGTGCGTAAACAAATACATGATGATCTGGCTTAAAAATATAGCTGGAAGATTCTTGAAAGGCGAAGGCAGTGCCGAAAATACTGTTTGACTGGAAATCAAAGTCGCGGAAAGTGTCATACATGTGCATGATATGCGGGAAAAAGTATGGGACGAAGCAAGAAGCGCACACTTGCGAATGGGCTGACAAACACGGAGCGACAAGACATGCAAATGGAATAAAAAAACAATCGAAGGAAAGAAGGAAAGAGAATGAAAACAATATCAGTGATCAACTTGAAGGGCGGAGTTGCAAAGACAACGACTTCGATCAATCTGTCAACATTGCTGGGGGATCGGTGGGGAAGACGTGTTCTTCTGATCGACAATGACAAGCAGGGAAATACAAGCCAGTTTTTCGGGAAATACATAAAAGACGCGACATGCGGATCAGCAAGAATTCTTCAAGGCGAAGAACCAGTGATTTTCACCACAAATCATGGAATTGATCTGATCAATGCAAACATGTCACTGGAAACGGCGGAAAATAAACTGCTGAAAAGCAATGAACGGCAGGACGTAAAATTGAAACAGTTTCTGGAAGGAAAAGCAAATCAGTACGACTTCTGTATCATTGACAATCCACCAGCTGTCGGAATGTGCGTGATCAATGCGTTATGCGCTTCTGACGAAGTAATTGTGCCAGTAAAGCTTGATAACTGGGCGATAGACGGAACGGAAATGATCACAGCAACAATCGAACAGCTGAAAACACTAAACAAAAACTTGAAAAAAATCACAGTTCTGATCACGGACTTTATAAAAACGCCAGAAAGCGTGGCTGCGGAAGAATGGATCAGAAAAAATTGCAAAGTACCAGTTTTCAAGACGAAGATTCGATTTTCGAAGAAGGTCGATAGCGCAACATATTACAAAGAGCCGCTTGACAGATATTCATTGATGTGCGCGGCAGCAGTGGACTACAGAAAACTTGCAAAAGAATATCTGGGAAAGGAATAAAAGGACATGGAAGGATTCAACATTATGGACATTCTGAACGGAACAACAACGGCAGCAGCTACAGTGGAAGCATTCAAAGACGTCAAACTGAATTATCTGTCAATCATTGCGACGAAACACAACAAGTACAGCATGGAAGAGATCGGAGAACTGGCGACGAGAATTCATATGGCAGGGGAACTGCAACAGCCGCTTGTTTTGGGAAAGATCGGCGAAGAATACTGGCTTGTATCTGGACACAGAAGACTTGAAGCAATCAAAATGCTGGTAAACGAAGGCGAAGAAGAATTCGCGGAAATTCCTTGCAGATACAGAGACATGACAGAAACAGAATTCAGAATGCAACTTCTGATCGGCAACACATTCAACAGAAAAATGACGGACTATGACAGAATGACGCAGGCGGCAGAATGGAAAGAAGTTTTGCAGCAGGCAAAGAAGGACGGAACCTTCAAACCAGAAAAGGGAACGCGAACGCGTGACTATATTGCACAGATTCTGGGAGTTGCGCCAGCAACAATCGGAGATCTGGAAAGAATCAACAATAATGCGACTGACGCAGTAAAAGAACAGTTGAAAGAAGGCAATATGAAGCTGACGACTGCGGCGGAAGCAAGCAGGCTTCCAGAAGAAGATCAGAACAATATTGCAGAAGCCGTGGCAGCAGGCGAGGACGTGAAAAGCGAAGAGATCAAGCAGCTGGCGAAAGAAAAGAAAGAAGAAGAGCATTGCAAAGCAACAATGGATCAAATGCAAGAAACTGTGTCAGATACTGACACAACAGAAGAAGAGAAGGAAAACGCAAGACGACTTCATGTTTTGAAAATGCTTGAAAAGTATTATATATACATGAGCGAAGACGATCTGCGTTGTTTGGACGCAATGCTGGAAGATTGCAAGAGAAGAAAGCGGGAATATGCGCTGGAAGATTGCGGGGTGACTTCATGCGAATAACTATTGAAATTGACGACGGGAAGGACGTAAAAGTGACAAAGATTGAAGAGCGGGAGCAGGAACAGCCAGAAGGAATGGAAGAACTGACGCAGGAAGAAGCAGAGAGATTCGAAACAGCTTCGGACATAGCGAGTTATTGCGAATATCTGGAAGAAAGCGAATTGATACAGTTGAAGTTGATTGCGGCGAAATGCAAAGCAAGAAAGGAACGTGAAAAATGAGAAAAGGGTTAGTGAGAGATTCAGAAGAAATTGTCAAAAAAGAATTACAGGAAGCAAACAAAGCTTTCAGAGCGTTCGAAAGCACACATGAAGGATATGCAGTTGTACTGGAAGAATTCGAAGAATTGAAAGAAAGATTCGACCAGACAGAAGAGATTTTGAAAAATGTGTGGTTATTAACAAAGCAGAATGCAACGAAAGAAACATTCAAAGCTGTGCTGGAAGACGCGAACGCGATCACAATTCAGCTGGTGGCAGAAGCAGTGCAGACGGCAGCAATGTTCCAGAAATTTGAACAGTTCAACGGAAAGCGGGTGTGAAATGAACACGGCAGCAGTGATCGCCTTCGCGGCAGTAATCTTCATTTATGTTGAATTGGCAATTTTTGCAGGGGCTTACATGTATTTGAAGACGACGCAGAACACAGCAGAGGACGAGGACAAGAAGAAAATAAAAAAATATAGTGTAGTCGCTGGGATCTTCTTCCCAGTGACATTCGCAATCATAGCAGCATACAAGGCAACGGAAAGGAAGTGAAGCGAATGAATACAACAGCAGTAGCAATCACGGCGATTATATGCACGACATTAGTGATCATCACTTTGATCGGTAAAATCGGAAACAAGAAGGAAAGAAAGGACAAGGGCAATGAATAAAGTCATATTGCTTGGAAGACTGACAAGGGATCCAGAATCACGCTGGACACAGAAGCAGGGTTCACAAGAACAAACATGCGTTGCCAGATTCACGCTGGCGGTAGATCGCCGCGGACGAGATCAAGGCGCAGACTTTATCACATGCGTTGTGTTCGGAAAGTCGGCAGAGAATGCAGAAAAGTATTTGAAGAAAGGTTTGAAAATTGCGTTATCTGGAAGAATTCAGACGGGAAGCTACACGAATAGGGACAATGTAAAAGTATACACGACAGACGTTGTTGTGGAAGAATGGGAGTTTGCAGAGAGCAAGGCGGCAGCAGGGCAGCAGGCGACACCAGACGACGGGTTCATGCATATTGACGACGACATGGACGAACAACTTCCGTTCACATAAGAGACACAACAAACACGTCACAGAACACGCAGAGAGGGCGAGAACGGCAAGCTAATAAAAGATTGATAAATATATAGGCTTGTAGTATAATAATGGCGTGAACGAACGACACACACAGCAGACGACGAAAGGTTTGTTGTGTGTGTCTTTTTGTTTACATACTTTCCTTCGTGCTGGTGTTGCTACGCGGTGACACCAGCAATTTGAAAGCGTGTGATTGTATGACGATAACCGAAGATCAACTTGAAGCATGGATCCGACAACTGATCAAAGAAAATAAACTTGAAAAGTTTTATAAATGGCGCGAGTGGCGAGAACTGTCGGAACAGATCAAGAAAGAAAATAATTATGAATGTCAGCTGTGCAAAAAGCGTGGCATTCATACACCAGCAAGAAGTGTTCATCATGTGCAGTGGGTACGGAAACACCCGCGGCTTGCCATGTCAAGGACGTACACATACAACGGGAAAGAGTATGTCAATCTTATCCCATTATGTGAAGCGTGCCACAATGAGCAACACCCAGACAAAAGGGTGAAGACAGAGTTCAAGAAGGAACATTTTGTGAATGAAGAACGCTGGTGACAGTCCCCCCGCCTAAAAAGAATCAGATTTTCGAATATGGACGGGAATCGGGGATGGGGGTAGACAAAACGGATAATCGCGCGCACGTAAGGGGGTGGTATATATGGCAAAAAAACCAGATACAAGAAGTGAAGACGTAAAGAGGATCACAAGGTCAAAACTGTATAAAGAAATTGAAAAAGATCTTCGGGATCAGCTGGAAGCAAACGGAACATTCGGCAAATTTTTCGACGATATGATCAGCGACTACATGGCAATGTATGTCACAAAAACTTTGCTTGTCGAAGATATACAAAAGCGTGGAACTATCGTGCCTTACAACAACGGCGGCGGTCAATCTGGATATAAGAAAAACGAAGCCGTGGACATGTTCAACAAGACGAATGCACAAATGTTGAAACTTCTTTCGGAACTGGGATTGAAAGCCAATGCCGCGATAGGTGGTGGCGACTATGGCGACGAATTATAGAGATATACCAGAACTTGCCGACTATATAAAAATGGTCGAAAACGAAGGCAAAAAAGGGTACAAAAAAGTATCAAAATGGCAAAAAAAACTCATTAAATTTACCAAAAAAGTCTTCGAAGACGAAGATTTAATCATAAAAACAGAACAACTTGAAAAATACATGTCTCTACAGAAATATTTTGATTTTGGGTTGTTCGAATGGGAAAAATTCGTCTTCGCTTTGCATTGCTGCACGTTCCGTCAAGACGGACTTCCGCGTTTTCCAGATCTCATGGTTTTGGTAGCGCGAGGAGCGGGAAAAAACGGCTATCTTGCTTTTGAAGACTTCTGTCTGATCAGTCCATATTGTGAAATCAAGCAATATGATATTGATATATGCGCCACAGCCGAAGAGCAGGCGCGCACTTCTTTCGACGACATCTACAACATTCTTGAAAACCCAGCACAAACGAAGAAATTGAAAAGATTTTTCTACTGGAACAAAGAAGTGATCACTGGTAGAAAAAACAAATCAAAAATCAAATATAGGACAAACAATGCAAAATCAAAAGATGGACTGCGATCTGGAAAAGTTGATTTTGACGAAGTTCACGCATACGAAAACTACGATAATATCAAAGTTTTTACCACGGCACTTGGAAAAAAACCACACCCGCGGCGGACATACATCACAACAAACGGCGACGTATGCGACGGCGTTCTGGACGATTTAATTGAAAAAGCAAAGCGTATTCTTGACGGAGAAACAAAGGACAACGGTTTTTTGCCGTTTATCTGTATGATTGACGACGAAAAAGAAGTTCACGACGAAGAATGCTGGTACAAGGCGAATCCGTCATTGCAATATTTGCCGAATCTACTTGAAGAAACGCGAAAAGAATATGTTGAGTGGTGCGAAAACAGATCTTCTTCAAGCGATTTTATGACAAAGCGCATGAACTGGCGGCAGGGAAACAGCGAAGTTGAATTGACAAGCTGGGAAAACATACTTGCAACAAAGCAGGAAGTGTCAGAACCGATTCAAGGAGAAATGGCAGTCGTGGGAATTGATTATACAAAGATCAACGACTTTGCTTCCGCTGGAATATTGACAAAACGCGGTGCAAAATACGTCTGGAAGCAGAAAACGTGGGTGTGCAAGAACAGTGCAGATCTTTCAAGAATAAAATACCCACTGGAAGAGCCAGAAGAAACGGGCGAACTTGAAATGGTGGACGCACCAGAAATAGATCCGAATTTGATTGTTGACTGGATAGAAGAGCAAATGGGAACGTATTCGATACAAATGACAGCACTTGACGATTATAGATACGCACTACTTAAAAACGCGTTATTGCGGCTAGGCATAAGCTATGAAAATAAAAATATAAAGCTTGTTAGACCTTCCGACAAAATCAAGGTCGAACCAATAATTGACAGTGCTTTCAGAAATCACAATATAGTGTACGGAGATTCGTCGATAATGCGTTGGTATACGAATAACACAAAAAAAGTGAAGTCAAAAAAGTACGGAAATTATGAGTATCAAAAAATAGAAGCAAAAAGCAGGAAAACAGACGGTTTTTTTGCTTTTGTGGCGGCTATGACAGAACAAGAATTGATCCCAGAAGAGCAAGCAAGCAACGACATTCTTCCAGTATTCACAATGTAAGGGGGTGAGAATTTGAACGCAGGCGATTTTTTTCAAAGAGCATTCGGGAAAAACCAAAAAATAACATTAAAAATGCAAATCGAAGAAGAAATCACAGAAGTTTTCTTCAAAGAGTTGGCGACAGCGTGCGCGGTCAATATGATCGCAAGCACAATCGCAAAGTGCGAAATCAGAACATTCATAAAAAACGAACAGCAGAAAAAGGAAGAATATTTTCTGTGGAATTATGAACCGAATCAAAATGAAAACAGCAGCGACATGATTCAGAAATTCATTACAAATCTGTGCTATGACAATGAAGCACTGATTGTTGAAGTGAATGGACGACTATATGTTGCAGATTATTTTTCACGCAGACAATATGCTTTGTATGACGACGTGTTTTCAAACATTGTGATCGGAGATATGACACTACAGAAGACATTTACTTCAAGTGAAGTGATATACATGCAACTGAATAATATTGACGTAAAGCAGCGACTTGAAGGATCATACACAAGTTACGGACAAACGATCGCAAAGTCAATCAGAAATTTAATCAGATCACATGGGCAAAAAGGGATTCTGGATATTGACGCACAAACATCAGCGCAGAAAGACTTCACAGAGAAACTTCAAACGCTTATGGACGATAGATTCAAGCCGTTCTTCGAAGCTTCGCAAGCCGTTCTTCCGTTGACTTCTGGTTATAAATACACAGACGTTACAAAAGACAGCGGTTCAGCACCGACGCCAGCAGATCTGAATGAAAGAATCAACTATGAATTTGAACTTGCGGGGCGGGCGTTTAGGATCCCGAAATCTTTGATACTTGGCGATGTGTCGGACGTAGAGAAGATCACGAAAAACTTTTTGACATTCGCCATAGATCCAATATCCGAAAAGCTGGGCGAAGAGATCACGCGAAAAAGATATGGCGTGAAGCAGTTTGCAAAAGGAAACTATGTTGACGTAAATACAAACTGCATTCAGCACATTGATGTATTTGAACAATCATCAAACGCAGAAGGACTTCTTCGAAGTGGTTTATATTGCATAGACGAACTTCGAACAAAACTGGGTGACACAGCTTTGAAGACTGACTGGTCACAAAAGCACTATATAACAAAAAATTACACAGAAGCAGAACAAATGGATCATCTTGGATAAGAAAGGAGTGAATAAAGTTGAAGAGACAGCAGACACAAGCGCAAGCACATTATTGTTTCAAGCAGGAAGCGGGAAGCAATATTGTAAAATTGTACATTTATGACGACGTTTCAGAATACGGCGAATTTGACTGGTGGACTTGGGAATACAAAGAAAGCGAGACTTCCGCAAAGTATTTCAAAAAAGCACTTGAAAATGTGTCGGAATCCGACACGATCGAACTTCACATCAATTCATATGGCGGATCCGTCAAAGAAGGCGTTGCAATATACAACCTTTTGAAGCAGAAAAAATGCAAAGAGATCGTCGCATATGTTGACGGGTTCGCATATTCGATCGCTTCTGTTATTTTGCAGGCAGCAGACAGACGAATCATGGGACTGGGAACAAGCCTTTTGATTCACAACATGTGGTTGAGCATTGCGGGAAATGCAGATGATCTGCGAAAGGCGGCAGACGATCTGGACGTTCTCATGGAATCAAACAGACAGATCTATCTTGAACGCGCAAACGTGACAGAAGAAGAGTTGATCAACATGATGAACAAAGAAACGTATTTGACACCAGAAAAAGCAGTGGAAATGGGATTTGCCGACGAAGTTGACAGCAGCAAAGACGCGGATCCAGAAGATGCAATGCAGGCAATGCAGCAACAGTTGCAGCAAATGCGAAGGACTATGGCAGAACAGAAGGAATTCAGAACAGAACTTCGCGAATTATACAGAACTGCAATGAAAAAGGACGACGAGGATGACACAGACGACGAGGACGACACAGACGACGAAGACGACACGGACGACGAAGACAACAACGGCGACGAGGACAACAACGACGACACAGACGACGAAGACGACAACAGCGACGAAGACGACACGGACGACGACAAAAAGAAGAAGCAGAAGAAAAAAACAAATCCGAAGGAAAACGGAAGAAGCCTTGCAGCTTTGCTGGCAAAGGCAGCAGCAAAAAATCTTGAAAAGAGGTAGAAAAAATGAAGAGCAAAGACGTAAAAGCATTAACAAGAGAAGAACTTGCACAGAAGTTCAATGAAGCATTAAAGTCAGAGGATCCAGAGAAGGTAGCGCAGGCAATGGCAGACATGGCAGACGGCATTCAGAGTGAGATCCTTGAACGCGCGCAGAGCATGGCAAATATTGAGCAGCTTGACGCGCAGGCATTGGCGGCAAGAGGGCTTCGCCAGCTGACTTCCTCTGAAAAGAAGTTCTATGAAAAAGTAATCGACGCAATGAAGTCAGAAGATCCGAAGCAGGCACTGGCACACCTTGACGTGACTATGCCAGAAACAATCATTGAAGACGTGTTCGAAGACTTACAGAGAGAACATGAACTTCTGGCAGCAATCAACTTCCAGAATACAACATATGTAACAGAATGGATTCTGAACAAGAATGGAAAGCAGAAGGCAGTCTGGGGAGCAATCACAGCAGAGATCACAAAGGAACTTGAAGGCGAGTTCGAAAAGCTGAATATGACAATGTTTTCTTTGACAGCGTTCCTTCCAGTTGCAAAATCTATGCTGGATCTTGGCGCAACATGGCTGGACAGCTACGTGCGCGAAGTACTGAAAGACGCTTTATATTGCGGACTTGAAGAAGCTATTGTGTGTGGTACGGGCGTAAACATGCCGATCGGAATGATGAAGGACATTTCAGCAGCAAAGAGAGACGGCGAAGTATACCCAGACAAAGAAGCAGTCAAGATCACGAAGTTCGACGCACAGCAGTACGGCGGAGTGATCGCGAAACTTGCAGTTTCCAGAAATGGTCGTCCGCGCAAGGTCGGTGCTGTGATCATGGTTGTGAATCCAGTTGACTATTTCAATAAAGTTATGCCAGCAACAACAGTGCAGCGTCCAGACGGAACATTTGCAAATGACGTTCTTCCATACCCGACAACAATCATTCAGTCAGAAGAAGTTCCGCAGGGGAAAGCAGTTGTCGGAATTGCTGAAAAGTATTTCATGGGCGTCGGAACAAGCAAAGACGGCGTGATCGAGTACGACGACAGCTACAAGTTTTTACAGCGCGAAAGAGTATACGCAGCGTTCCTTTACGGAAACGGAAAGCCAGTTGACAACAACTGCTTCGTTGTGCTTGATATTTCCGCACTTGAAGCAGCAACATACACTGTCACAGCATATTCAGAGAAACAGACAGTTGAAGTTGAGGTTGAAAAGAAAAGCTGGACTTCGGAAGAACTGAATGCAATGACAGTTGATCAGATCGACGGGCTTGCAAAATACATGAAGTATGAAATCACTGGAAGCAATAAGAGCGAAAAGATCGCTTCGTTCATTGAGAAACAGACAGCGGCGCAGGCGTAAAGAATAAGGACGGCAGCAGGGCTTGAAACCTTGCTGCCATTCATGAAGGTGGTGCAATATGGCGGAAACAGAAAAAGACGGACTTCTGGAAGACGTTCTGAATGAGTTGGATATAACGTTCAAAGACGACAGACTGGAAAAGAAAATAGCTGGGATATTAAAGCGCGGGAAAGCCTATCTGAACGACAAATTCGGATCAGAAATTGAATTTGACAAAGACGGACAAGCAATGGAACTGCTTGTTTCGTATTGCAGATACGGGCGTTCAAACGCAATCGAACAGTTCAAACACGATTTTTCGTCAGAATTGACAGCACTTGCGCTTCGTGGAGCAATTCAGTCTCAAAAATCGCCAGAGAGTGCAGAAAGCGAGGAAGAGCAGTGAAAAGCAAATTTGAAGAATTCAACGACGGGATCATGAATCTGTATTCAGAGAACGAAAACGGAAAACTGGTTCGAAAATTTGAAGACGATCTGCGATTCGGCGAAGAGAATGTGAGCATTCAAAGGCACTATGCAGCACAAGCGGCAGATCAGCAAGTGGACAAAGTGATTCATGTACCACTTTTAGAAATTTTCGAAGCACACGACGTTGTTGTTATAGGCGAAGAACAATTTGACGTTGACAAAGTAGATAATTTGAAGAGCAACCAGCCGCCGATCACAAAGCTGACATTGATCAGATTTTCGAAGCATAGAAAGAAGGAATTTGCATGAATGTAAACGCAGGGGCAGCAGTCAAGCCAGAACAACTGGAAACAACGTTGTCGGATATGCTGATTCAGTGGTATGAAACAGAAGAAAAGAAATTCTTTGAAGCGATCGACGATTCGGCGGAGAAATGCAACGAAGCAGCGAAGTCATATCTTTCAAAGGGACACGGTGTTCTGACTGGTGAATACAAGGCGCATTTTGCAGTTGGAAGCGAAATGCTGAACAAACACCACAAGCGGGCGACGTGGTATGTAGAAGAACCAGAATACAGACTGACGCACTTGCTTGAAAATGGACATGCAAAAAGAAACGGCGGAAGGACAAAGCCAGTGAAACATATTAAACACGGACGCGAGATTGCGGAAAAGAATCTGGAAGAAAAATTGAAGAACATATGGCAGGGGTGACGAAATGGAAGATCTTGTTGAAACGCTGGAAAAAGAAACACAAATTCCAACTGCGGACACGGCTTTCACGCAGCCGCAGAAATTGCCGTTCACAGTCATACTTGACAAGCCAGCAGGGGACGGCGACGACTTCAACACACGCTTTTTCAATCACGATCTTGCAGTCGAATTCTACGCAGAGAGGATTGACAAAGCAAATGAAAAAAAACTGGAAGACTTTTTCGAACGCAGGAACTGGAAATGGACACGCGAAAGAATGTGGCTTCCAGACGAAAAGTGCTTCGAAACAATTTATCAAATATCATTCATAGAAAGGGTGTAAAAAATGAAAGGATCGAAAGAAAAGGTCACAATGGGAAGCGGAGAAGTATTCATTGATGAATTCAACGGCACGCTTCCAGAGTTTGAAGAACTTATCAAAACAATGATGATAGACGAAAAGCGCGCAGGCTGGATCAAGGGCGGGGCGTCTATTGAGTACAAGCCGACAATGACAACGGAAAAAGACGATCTGGGGCATATCGTAAAAGAGGTATTAACAGACGAGGAAGCAACATTCAAGACGGGGCTTTTCACTTGGAATGGCGAAACACTTTCAAAACTTTGTTCTACAGCAAGGGTAGAAACAAAAGGAAAGTACAGAATCTTGAAGATCGGCGGAACAAATAACGACGACGGCAAGCAGTACGTTATTCTTTTTGTACATAAAGATCCAGTTGAAGGGAATTGCTATCTTGTTATCGTCGGAAGAAATTCTGCTGGATTCACGATCACATGGGCGACTGATTCAGCAACAGTGATTGACGCTGAATTCGGCTGCAAGCCACAGGACGACGAAGGAACATTGATTCAGTTCGTGGAAGAGATCGAAGAACAGTACAAAGCGGAATACACAAGCGAAGAATTGAACGTGCTGACCATTGATAATATCAAGACCATTGCAGCAGCAAAGGGCTACAACATCACAAAAACAACGAAGTCAGAAATTATTGCTGAATTTATTGCGGCGCAGGAAGCAGCAAAAACGAAGTAATTGTTGAAAAAAGGGCTGGCGAAATCCAGCCCTATACACACGAAAGGAAGGAAAGTGTATATGAATTATAAAGTAAATTTTCAGAAAGCAAAAAGAAATTATATGGTTCTGACGTTTGAAGTGGAAGAAGGAAAGGAAAAAACAATTCTTGTGGGTATGCCGAAGAAAAGAATTTTTGACATGCTCATGAGCATGAACGACTTCATAAAAGGCGAAGAGCCAGACAATGAGAAAGAAAAAGCTGAACGCAACAGAAAGATCATTGACGAAATGTATGAACTTGTAGCAATGATTCTTTCAAACAATATGGCTGGCGAGAAAATCAGCGTTGAGTGGGTTGAAGACATGCTGGAATTCGGCGAATTAAAAGAACTTCTGGAAACATATGTGAAGTTCTGCAAAGGCGAAGCAGTAAACCCAAACTAGCACTCCCGTTCTATCCGATTGACGAAGAAAACTTCTTTGACATGCCGACGTACTGGGAACACCTTGTTCATGAGTATACGGGATTGAATGTGAATGAAATAGAAGAACTGGAATATATTGACTATTTGCAATATAGGCGGGACGCATTCGTGCATGAAATGAACAAAACGGAAGAAGGACGGGAATATCTGGAAAACGCACACAGATTGACACAGACCGAGCCAGACAGAATGAAGGCGCGTTCACTTTTCGGAAAGAAAGGGTGAAAGCATGTCGAAAGGCTTGAAAGGCATAACAGTCGAAATCGACGGGAATACGACGCCGCTGAACAAAGCGTTGTCTTCGGTAAACGCAAACGCCAAAAGCCTACAGTCTGAATTGAAGGGCGTGAATTCGCTTCTGAAACTGGATCCCAAAAATACAGAACTGGCAGCACAAAAGCAAGTGATCTTGAAGCAAGCCGTTTCCGAAACAGAAGAAAAGCTGAAATTGCTGACGCAAGCTGAAAAGGAAATGGCGGAAGCAGGGAAGGACGTAAACGACGAAGGATATAGAGATTTACAAAGAGAAATCGCACTGACAAAATCAAAGCTTTCAGACTACAAAACAGAATTGAAAGCAGTAGAAGACCAGCAGAAGAAAGCAGCAAAAGAAGCTGAAACGCTGGGAACAAAAATATACAATATAGCAAGCAAAATCCCAGTGGTGAATAAACTTGCAGACGGCTTCGTGAAAGTGAAAGGGAAAATCACTGAAACAGTAAAAGAAAGCGAAGCTGTCAAAAAGATCGGAACTACTGTGGAAGGCGCAAAACAGAAAGTTGAAGCATTCAAAGACGCGCACCCAGCCGTACAGAAGGTAGCAGACGCATTCGGAAAAGTGAAGACGGCAGCGAATGACGTCAAAGAAAAGATCCCGCCGCTATCAACGCAGCTGAAAGCAGTTGGCGACGTTGCAGCGTCGGCGGCAAAAGGCGGATTCACAGTACTAACGAATGTTGTCGGCGGAACAATGAAAGCTTTTGCAGGATTCACAACAGCTGTCATGGGGGCTGGCGTAGCGATAACAAAGTCAGCCGTCGAACAGTATGCAGAGTACGAACAGCTTGTCGGCGGCGTGGAAACGCTTTTCAAGGATTCCGCAGGACAAGTCGAAGGATATGCAAACAATGCATATAAAACAGCGGGAATGTCTGCGAATCAATACATGAACACTGTGACGGGATTTTCCGCGTCACTTCTTCAAAGTCTGGACGGAGACACAAAAGCAGCCGCAGAAAAAGCGGATATGGCTATAACAGATATGTCGGACAATGCAAATAAAATGGGAACAAGCATTGACAGCATTCAAACGGCATATCAAGGATTTGCAAAGCAAAATTACACAATGCTGGACAACTTAAAGCTGGGATATGGCGGAACGAAAGAAGAAATGCAAAGGCTTCTTGACGACGCGACAAAGCTTTCTGGCGTCAAGTATGACATATCTTCATACGCAGATATTGTTGACGCGATTCACGTTGTTCAAACAGAAATGGGAATCACGGGAACGACAGCAAAAGAAGCAAGTACAACGATCGAAGGTTCGATCAATTCGACAAAGGCGGCGTGGTCAAATCTCTTGACTGGATTCGCAAATGACGAAGCAGACGTCGGCGCACTGATCACAGATCTGTGCGATTCAGTAGCAACAGCAGCAAACAACTTGATTCCGCGAGTGATTCAAGCAGTCACGTCAATCGTTGAAAATGTACCGATAATCATTCAAGGGCTTGCAGGAACACTGACGACAGTTTTTCAAGAAGGACAAGGGCTAATAACGTCGCTAATGCAACCACTTGTTGACGCGTTCTTCGGGCTGATCAATGCGGCAATAGCGTTGCTTCCGACACTTCTCCCAGAAGTGCTGAATGCGGCAATTTCATTGTTTCAAGGGATTCTGGACGGATTGAATCAGACGATCCCAAACTTGCTGGCTATGCTGCCAGTAATGATTCAAAATATAACAGATACACTCACAGCAAATCTTCCACAGATCGTAGCGTCTGGAATTGAAATTCTGGTCAATTTGATCAACGGAATCACAAACGCAATTCCTTCACTGATTCAAGCCGTGATCGACTTGTTCCCAGTGATCGTGAATTCCATCATGGAAAATCTCCCGAAAATCATTCAAGCTGGACTTGATCTGCTGATTGCACTGATTAACGGAATTGTAAGCGCAATACCACAGCTAATCGCCATGCTTCCAACAATTATAACGACGATTGTTTCCACGCTGACTGGTATGCTACCACAAATCATTCAAGCTGGAATCACACTTCTGCAATCTTTGATCAATGGAATTATAAGCGCGATCCCACAGCTGATCGCGGCAGTTCCACAGATTATCACATCAGTCGTCAATACACTCACGACAAATCTTCCGAAAATTTTACAAATGGGAATCGAATTGATCGGATCGCTGATCAGCGGATTGATTCAAGCCATTCCAGCACTGATCGCGGCAGTTCCACAGATTATTTCTGCAATCTGGGACACGATCATGAATACGGACTGGTTATCACTTGGAAAAAACATCATAGACGGAGTTATTCAAGGCGTAAAGAATGCGGCAAGCAGTTTGATTCAAGTATTCAAAGATCTGGCTTCGTCTGCATTGGACGCAGTAAAAGACTTCTTCGGAATTCATTCGCCGTCACGTGTCATGCGTGATCAAGTTGGAAAAATGATTCCAGCTGGTATGGCAGAAGGCGTTGAAGACGGAATGGACGAAGAAGAAGACAGAATCAAAGAAGCAATGCGAAAAGGCGTACCGACAACGATCGACAGTTATATCAATACAAAGTCTGGATCTGCAAGTTATGCAACACAGACGGCAGCAGGCGGATTCACGCAGAATATAACAATCAACAGTCCGAAAGAACTTTCGCCGTCAGAAGTAGCACGACAGACACGAAACCAAACACGACAAATGGTTTTGAAACTGAAAGCGGGGTGATCTAACAAATGAAGACAATAACATGCAGAAATGACGCGGGACTGGAAGCAGTCTTCACATACGATCACGACAGTTGTGAATATTTCCTTGTAAGTTGCGACGGGATCTACAGCGTGAAAAACGCTGTGTCCACGTCGCAGAACGCAACAACAGACGGCACGACATACAACGGCGAAGGATTGGAACAACGCAATATTGTGATCACAGCAAACATCAGAAGAAATCACAGACAGAATCGCGAATTTCTTTCAAGGGTTTTCAAAGTTCATTCAGAAGGGACGTTCATTCATGAAGAAGACGGCGACAGACGTGAAATCAAATACAGAGTTGAAAACATAGAAGTCGCCGAAACTGGCGTGATCCGTCCCGCAACAATATCACTGATCTGTACTGATCCGTATTTTACGGACGCAGCGGGAACTATAAAAATCGAAATGTCACAGTGGTATGACGACTGGGAATTTGAATGTGAAATCCCAGAAGAAGGAATGGAATTCGGACACAGAGAAACAGACACGATTAAACAAGTGGATAACGAAAGCACAAAAGACGTCGGAATCACTATAACACTGGAAGCGGACGACAAAGTGGTAAACCCGATCATATACAATCAGACGACAAATGAAACATTGAAACTTCTCTGCACAATGCTTCCAAACGACAAGATCACAATAAAAACCACAGAAGGCGAAATCACAGTTGAACTTCTTCGGAATGGTAAGATAATTGACTACAACTACACTGTAGACGAAGACAACGACGGATATATTCAGCTGGTAATGGGAATGAATGTGATCAAGTATGACGCGGACGAAGGCGTGGAGTATTTGAACGTCAAGTTCGAATACAAGAATCAGTACATGTTCGCATAGAAGGGGGAAAGGGAATGTCAAAAGAAAACAAAGTCATTGTTGTTTCGTATGATCAGAACTTGAACCGACTAGGAGTGATTGACGTGTTCAGATCTTTGATCTGGACACGGAAATATTATGAATGCGGAACATTCGAACTTCATGCACCACTGAACACAAGAAATTTGCAACTTCTGGCAGAAAATAACATTCTATCAAAGCGGGAGTTCAAAGACAAAAACGGGCATATCGTAAAAACGACAAGCAAAGAAAGCGGAATAGTTGAGTATATAGCGATTGACGACACAGTGAATGAAATCACGGCAAAAGGGCGATTCTTGTCTTCGATCATGGACAGAAGAGCAATAAAAACAGTCGTAAACTTCAACGGAAAGACAGAAGCAGGGATGCGAAAACTGGTGCAGTCGGTGACCGCAATGCCGTTCGTAGAGCTGGGAGAATTAAAAGGATTCACAGAAACAGTCCGCTTTCAAGTTTCGTACAAAGAACTGTACACATATATGTGCAAGCTGTCGAAATATAGCAATCTTGGCTTCACTATTCGCGCCGACTTCAAGGCAAAGAAGTTCTTCTTTGAAGTATACAAGGGAGTTGACAGAACAGAATCACAGAGAGAAAGAAGCCGTGTTGTTTTCTCTGAAATTTATAAGAATTTGAACGGCGTTGCATATGTATTCAGCAATCAAAACACGAAGACATGCGCAATCGTGGCGGGTGAGGGAGAAGGAGCAGCAAGAACACTGGTGACAGTGGGCGGCGGCACTGGCTGGGATCTTCGCGAAGTCATTGTTGACGCAAGGGACGTCCAGAAAGACGACGACATGACAACGGCGGAATACACAGAAATTTTGAAGCAGAAGGGAAACGAAAAGCTGGCTGAATATGGAATTGTGGAAGCTATGGACGCACAGACAAAGCCGTTTGTCAATTTTGTATATCGTGAAGATTACGATCTGGGCGACGTTGTGACAGTGAAAAAGAAAATGTGGGGAATAGAAATGGACAAGCGAATCACGGAAATTCAAGAAATCTTCGAAAACGGCGGATTCGATATAGTTCCGACGTTTGGTGATCCACTGCCAGAAACAGTGAATCTTGATGATAATTAGAAAGAAGGTGAAACAATGGAAATAGCAACATTCTTCAATTCGAAGGGCGGGGACAGAAAATATAATGCTACACACTGGGCGAATTATTTTAAGCCGTTGTTCAAAAGCGGAGTATTCAACGGAGATCTTCAAGTTGTTGCGAATGGCGCAATGTCAGTGACTGTGAAAGCGGGGTATGCGTGGCTTATTGGCTACGGCTACCAGAACACAGAACCACTGGTCATTGATCTGGAAGTCGCAAGCGGAAATCTGAACAGATATGACGCTATCAAGATCAAGCTGGATCTATCGGCAAGAACGATCACGGCATACGCAGACAAAGGCGGGAATGCAGCTTCACCAGCAAAGCCAGCAAACACAAGAAGCGACACTGTATTTGAAATCACAATCGCAGAAGTATACATTGCAGCAGGAACAACAGTGATCACACAGTCAATGATTACAGATACAAGAATGGACAACGCAAAATGTGGCTGGGTATCTGGGGCGGTCGATCAGATTGATTTTTCACAGATATATGCACAGTTCAATAAATATTTTGAAGAACAGAAGACAAGAATTGCATTCGACGTCGAGGACTTTGAAGAAGGAATTGACCAGAAACAGACGGCAGCGGGCGAATACTTGCAGGACTATAAGGACAGTGTTGACGACGACAAAACGGCAGCGGACGCGTTTCTGGAGAACTTCAAACAGTATTTGCAGAATTACACAAGCCAGCAACAGTCTGAATTTGAAGCATGGGTTGAAACGATCAAAGGAATTCTGGACGACGAGACAGCGGGAAAACTGCTTTTATATATTCAAGAATTGCAGGAACGCGCAGACGTAATGGAAAAAATCGCGGCAACAAACGAAGTAATTCAGAACATGGCAACAAGCGACGACGAACTGATTGTGACAGACGACGGCGAAAGAATATGCGCAAGAAAAATATTTTCGACATTGTAAGAAAGGAATGGAAAAAGAATGAGTTTACCAGAAAAAACAATCAACCAGATTGCACAGACGACAGATATTGCAGCAGACGACATTTTGATCGTTGAAAAGTCCAGCGGAACGAAGACAATCAAATATTCAGACCTTATGAATGCGGTCAAAGTGTCACTGGGGATTGTCGACACGCTTGAAATCACAGAAAAAGGATATATCCCAGAAGGCTATCTTGTAGCAAATGCACTGAATGATAAACAAGCGCAGATCCGCGCCGCATATGGCTACAATGGAAAAGAAATCAAGTTGTCATGGAACGAAATTGCAGCGAAAGCGGCAGCAGGCGACTTCACAGGGCTGAACATTGGCGATTATAAAGACATCACACTGACGACTGGTGAATCAGTCAGAATGGAACTTGCGGGAATTGATACATATTTCGGCTATCAGTCGAACAATAATCACAGATTGCACTTTATTTCGCGTGATTGCCTTGCAACAGCATACGCAATGAACAGCACAAACACAAACACTGGCGGATTCCCAGCAAGTACATTGAAGACAACACTGAACACGACAATCTTCAACACGCTTCCAGCAGATCTTCGCGCGGTAATAAAAGCAGACAAGAGACTTTGCAGCACAAAGGGAAGCTGGGCGTGGCAGGAAGATCAGAAGTTGTGGCTTCCTTCCGAAGTGGAAGTCTGGGGGCATAACTCATGGTCGGAAGTTGGATATGGCAACGGCTGCGGCGTACAGTTTCCGATCTTCACTGGATCACTTCGGCATATATGCAAAGGGCAGGGAAAAGGAAAGGCGGAGCAGGGATCCCGTTCTCATTGGTGGTGCGATTCCCCGAACGCGTCGAACACGACGGCCTTCTGTAATGTCCTCTACGGTGGTAGTGCCGCCAGCAACGGCGCTTCGACTGCGCTTGCCGTCCCGCTCTGCTTTACAGTATAATCTTGAATCAAAAAATCACGCCGCCGTGTGCGGCGTGAATACTGGCGAAAGGAGAGTTGCAGCATGAGCGTTTTGAAAAGCAGACGCGAACAATCCGAAATGCAGTTCTTTCAAACAGCCGTGGACGTTCAGAATGAATTGATAAAATTCTGCATGGAAGAAAAGAATGTCCCGAAGAAATACAGATTCGTGTATGCAATACCGATTATAGCGGAAGGACAAGCGCTGGTTGATAATGTCGTGAACGCAAACACAATCTTCGTGAAGACAAATGAAGAAGTAATCGACAGAAGACACTATCAGAACGAAGCAAATGCGAACTGTGAAAAGATACTGCAAAAACTGCAAAGCCTTCGCACAGTGCTTGGGATAGATAGCGGACAGCTGAAAAATATTGTCGGAATGGTAATTTCGGAAAAAGGATATATAACGGCATGGAAGAAATCTGACAATCAAAGATACAAAGAAATGAAAAAGAAGACTGAATCAGTCAAATAATTTTATAGGTTAAGTGTTAAAAGCAGGGATCCCGTTCTAATTGGTGGTGCGATTCCCCGAACGCGTCGAACACGACGAACTTCTGTAATGTCAACAACAATGGTAATGCCAACAACAACAACGCTTCGACTGCGCTTGCCGTCCCGCTCTGATTATATACACACGCCCAGACCGAGTAGGAAACGAAAGCAGTGGCAAAAAGTAAATAAGGAACACTTGACCTTCCTTTATTGGTAAATTTACACGCCGACAGCGATTGACGGACGCTGCTTGCATGGCAAGGACGGCGCAGCCTTGTTTCATGTCAATCGCTTATGTACATAGCGGCGCAAAATATTGTATGCGGAGTGTTCAATTTTATGACAAGTGAAGAAAGAAGGGCTGCAAGAAGAATCCGAAGGGAAGAGAAACGACGGAAAAAGAAAGAAGCAGTCAATGAAAAGTACGGAAAACTAGAAAATGTCTTCGACTATGGAAATTTGCTGGAAGCATTCGACAAATCAAAGAAGGGCGTTCGCTGGAAATGCAGCGTGCAGAGATACGAAGCAAGCCTGCTGCGGAAGACATATGACACACATATGAAACTTCTGAAAGGCGAAGACATACGACGCGGCTTTCATAGGTTCACGCTAATGGAGCGCGGAAAACTGCGCGAGATTAGCAGCGTTCACATATCAGAAAGAGTTGTTCAAAGATCACTTTGTGACAACGCACTTGTGCCAGTGCTGACAAGAACTTGTATATCAGACAATATGGCATGTATCAAAGGCAAAGGAACACATGCAGCAATAAAACGTGTAGCATATTTTCTGCGGGAATATTACAGAAAGACTGGAAGCAATGAAGGATATGTCGTGCTTGTGGATTTTTCAAACTTTTTCGGGAATATGAAACACTGGCACATTCGAAAAATACTTGAAGACCATTTCACAGATAAAGACATGATTGAATTCATAATGCTATTTGTGGACGCATTCGGCGAAGTAGGGTGCGGGCTAGGTAGTCAAGTGTCACAGATAATCGGGACTGTATATGCAAGCAAAGCTGATCACTACGCGAAAGAAGTGCTTCGGATTCATGAATATATTAAATACATGGACGACACATGGCTGCTATTCAAGACAAAGGAAGACGCACACAGAGCGATCAAAGCATTGTTCGAAATCTATGAAAGAATGGGAATAACAGTCAATAAAAAGAAAACGCGTATTGTAGCGTTGCGGCGCGGATTCACTTTTCTGAAAACGAAGTTTACATTGTCGGACACTGGAAAAGTAATCATGCGACCTTGCAGAAAGTCAATCACACTGGAACGACGGAAACTGAAAAAGCTGAAAAAGAAGCTTGATGAAGGAACAATCACTTTCGAAGAAGTGCGCCAGCAATACCAGTCATGGAAAGGCTATATGAAGCACAAACAGTCATGGCGTACTGTACAAAATATGAATCAGCTTTTCAATGAATTATTCATTGACAGCTGGAAAGGAAAGGAAGAGAAAAAGCATGAAGATCAGATTCAAGGACAACAGCAGCGTATTCGACGGATCCGTCAAGAAAATCGCACAGAATATGTTGCTTGTGCAGACAGAAACAAAAGCAAAAGATCAGAACATGGCAGAAATTGAAGTGCTGACAGAATACGGAAACGTGATCGCAAAGTACGAAGGATTCGAAACAGTGTACAAAGAAATTGACGGCGGAATGATTCTTTCGAATGACGGGACTGTATATGTAGAGCAGCCAGAGCAGGAACCAGACGTTGATCAGATCAGAACAGCGAAGCTTGCAGAAGTTTCAAGTCGTTGCGAAAACGCAATTTTTGCAGGCGTAGACGTAGAACTGACAGACGGATCGGTGGAGCATATCAGCTTGAAAGAAAAAGACCAGATCAATTTGTTTGGAAAGCAGTCACAGCTTGCAGCAGGGGCAACACAGCTGGAATACCACGAAGACGGGAAACTTTGCAAATACTATTCAGCAGAGGACATGACAAAGATCATTGAAGCGGCAATGAAATTCGTGTCCTACCACACAACATATTGCAACAGTATAAACGCATGGATCAAAGGCACGCAGACGGCAGAGGAAATCGAAGCGATTCAGTACGGCGCACAGATCCCAGACAAATACAAGTCAAAAGTGCTGAAAGACTATGAAACAGCAATGGGGGCTTGCAAAGCATGAAGACGATAATTAAATACATTGTGCTGCTGTGTGTGGGCGGCGCACTGTACGCTTGCTGTGAATTGATTTTCCGCGGGTACACATTCAAAACAATGGCATTCGTGGGCGGGATGTGCTTCGTTCTGTGCGGACTGGTAAATGAATTCATAGACTGGAAAACACCACTTCTGTTGCAAATGTTAATATGTGCAGTGATTGTGACGGCAGTTGAATTCGTGGCGGGCGTGATCTTAAACATAGGGCTTGGCTTGAATATGTGGGACTATTCAAATTTGAAGTTCAATATCATGGGGCAGATATGCCCGCAATTCTTCGCAGTTTGGTTTTTGCTGGCACTACCAGCAATTACACTTGACGACTGGTTGCGCTGGCGGATATTCGGAGAAGAAAAACCGAAGTATTATATGACATTCGGGAAGAACAACTTCGAATGTGCAGCAATGAGCGCAAACGGAATTTGCAAGCGACATATTGAAGCTTGCGAAGGAAGAGAAACTTGTAAATCAAGAAACAGCTGCGGCGAATGCAAGAACTACATGATCCCGAAAGGGCAGGAACCTTGTAAAAGCTGCAAGAACATTCGGGGGTAAAGGACAATGACAAATAATTTCGGAACAGCACTCACAGACAAATACAACGCATTCGCAGGGGCGATTGTGACGATACTGACAGCAATTTTCGGCGCATACTGGTACATTTTCGCAGCGTATTTCCTTCTGAACGTCATTGACTGGCTGACTGGCTGGTATAAAGCAAATAAGAAGGGCGAGGAATCAAGCAAAGTGGGCTTGAAAGGAGCAATCAAAAAGCTGGGGTACTGGGCTGTGATTCTTGTAGCCTTTATTATCAGCAATGTGTTCACGCAGCTTGGCACTGATGTTTTACATGTAAATCTGTCTTTTCTGCTTCTGATTGGCTGGTTTACACTTGCAATGCTGCTTGTAAACGAAGCGCGAAGCATTCTGGAAAACCTTGTCGAATGTGGGTACAACATACCAGACTTCTTGATCAAAGGGTTAGCGGTAACGCAGAAAATGTTGAACAACAAAGCAGAAATCCCAGACGCAAACGACACAGACGAAGAGAAAAAGAAAATATAATCAAATGCCCCGCGCAATGTGGGGCTATCTCGGAAGGAGTGAACAAGAATGGCAAAAAGCGAATTCACAAAGAACATGACTGACGACGAAATCAAAGATCTTCAAGACAAAGTGAAGAACATGACAGAAGACGAATTGATTGCATTCAGAAACAGCTTCGATCCAGATTCAATGGGATTCTGTGGGGAAGAAGGTGTTGCCGAATGAATATAAATAGACAGTACATCACAAAGATCAACTTCACAGACAAGAATGATCTTTCCAGAATCAAATATATTGTGATCCATTATTTCGGCGGACTTTCGACAGCGTTGAATCTTGCGAAATACTGGGCGCGTGAATATGCGGGAGCGTCTGCACATTATGCAGTCGGACACGAAGGCGACATATTCCAGATCGTTGAAGACGACGACGTTGCATGGCATTGCGGTGCGCGGAAGTATGTCCATGCAGAATGCAGGAACACAAATTCGATCGGAATAGAAATGGCAGTGAAGAAAAAGTCAACTGCAACACTTTCGGCTTCCGACAAAGACTGGTATTTCACAAAAGAAACAGTTGAAGCGACCGTGGAACTGGTTCGAACGTTGATGAAGAAATACAACATTCCAGCAGATCATGTGATCAGACACTATGACGTCACGAGTAAGATCTGTCCGAATCCATACGTCTTCAATGCAGTAGACGAAACATGGGACAAGTTCAAGGCTATGATCAGCGAAGAGAAGCAGGAAGAAGAGTTCACAAAGATCATGGGATCCGCAGCTGCAACAGCTGATCAGATTGCAGCATACATGATCAAAGTGAATCCGAACACTGCTTCGTTTGCAGCAGAAATGGCGCAGACATTCATTGAAGAAGGAATTGCAGAAGGCGTTCGCGGTGATATTGCAGCAGCACAGACAATGCTTGAAACTGGAAATCTGGGATTCAAAGGATCCGCAGTCACACTTGATCAGAACAATTTCTGCGGAATGGGCGTGACAGCGAACGGAATGAAGGGCAATAGCTTTGCGACAATGCGTGAAGGAATCCGCGCACAGATTCAGCACTTGAAAGCATACGGATCAACAGCTGCTTTGAATAATGAATGCGTGGATCCACGCTTCAAGTATGTGACACGCGGTTCGGCTGCGTATGTTGAATGGTTAGGAATACAAGAGAATCCAAACGGCAAAGGCTGGGCGGCTGGTGCAGAATACGGACAGAAGATCTTGAAGATTCTTTCTGGAATAATCGGGCAGCAGGCAGCGGGACAGCCAGAAGAACCAAAAGGCGACACAGACAACGTGAAAGAAATGCAGGGCTATGCAAAGATTATTTATGCAGGCGCAGACGGCGTGAATTATAGATCAGTGCCAGACTACAACGCGAAGTCAGCTGGCGTGGCTATGAAGGGCGAAGTGTTCACAATAGTCGGCGAAACTGGCGACTTCTACAAATTAAAGTCTGGCTGGTATCTTACAAAGCGCGCAGATCTGGTTCAGTACATGGAAAAGATCACTTCAAAGAAGTCGATCGAAGAACTTGCAAAAGAAGTTATTCAAGGCAAGTGGGAAAATGGAGAAGCCAGAAAGAACGCTTTGAAGGCTGCTGGATATGACGCGGCAGCAGTGCAGCAGAAAGTTGATGAAATGTTGCGCTGATCCAGTCTGCGTGATATAATCAAAAGCAAGTCAAGGGCTTCTGAAAAGCTGTGAAAGCGTGGACGTACAACACGGGTAATCGACAACGGGGCTTGCGAAGCGCGAAAAATGGCACTTCACAGCTTCTGTTGAGGTAACGCTTGTGCGATACCTTGCGCCAATTCCGTAATAATCTGTACGCCTGCCTCTAAAAGCTGCGGTAATATAGTAAGCAGCGTATCTATGATTGTCGGTATAATCTGTCCGATTATGCTTATCATTTCCGGCAGCATTCCAACCAGCGTATTAAGCAAGTCCTGTACGCCGCTCATTAAAGGCGGTAATAACTCCTGTATAACCTGTGGTATATACGTTGCAAGCTGCTCTACGATTTCTCCCAGTCCGCTTACCAGCCTCGGCACTGTTTCTATTACCCTCGGTGCTATATTCCCTACCACTGTTACAATACTGTCTACCAGATTGCTTGTAAGCTGTGAGAAATTCGCCTCGCTGTCTGCCATTCCAGCTACCCAGTTGTCCCACGCTGAACTCATAGAACTAACCGAACCCTCTATTGTTGTACTTGCCTCTTTTGCCGTTGTCCCTGTTATGCCCATTTCCGTCTGTACGACGTGAATAGCGTCTACAACGTCTGAATATGATGAAATATCATACTTAATGCCGGATAGCTTGCTTGCATCATCAAGCAGTCGCTGCATTTCCTCTTTTGTACCGCCATATCCCAGTTTTAAGTTATCCAGCATGGTATAATTCTGCTTTGCAAAACCGTTATAGGCGTTCTGTATAAGCGATATATCAGTGCCCATTTTATTTGCATTGTCTGACATATCCGTAATTGCCACGTTTGCCTTTTCTGCTGCCGCTGCCGTGTCATTATTCATACTGGCAAGCAACGACGCTGAAAAGCTGGTAACTGTTTCCATGTACTCATTTGCAGACATTCCGGCTGTTTTATATGCGTCGTTTGCATAACCAACAACCGTATCAGACGACGTTTTGAAAAGAGTTTCTACACCGCCTACAAGCTGTTCCTGTGCTGCGTATCCCTCTATCGCTTTTGTGGTAAGCGCTCCTATGGCTGTTGCCGCTCCCGCAACTGCTGCCGCCGTCGCCGCTGCTGCTGCTTTAAGCGCTGTACCCATTCCGCTTAGCACGCTTGTAAATCCAGAAAATTTTCCCTTTGCGTCGTCTGCCTGTTCCCCGCTGTCTTTTATTTCCTTTCCCATTTCGTCAGCGGCTTTTTCTGCTTTTTCCATTTCGTCAGTCGTTTTGCCTAATTCCTGCTCTGTCTTTACAAGCGCTGCTTTCTGGTAATTTAACTGGGTTTCAAGTTTTTTACTTTCTTCGCTATTGTCTCCTGTTGCCTTGCGACATTTTTCTAAAGCCGCCTCGGTTTCTTTTACCTTTTTTGCCTGCTCGTCGTATGTTTTCTGTAGTACCGCCTGCTTTGCTTTCAGCGCATCTACGCTGCTTGCATTGTCCTTATATTCAGCCGTTACAAGTTTCATTTCAGAATTAAGCACTTTAAGGGTGCTGTTAATTTCCTTGCAGGCTGCTTTATACTCTGCCTCTCCGTCAAAACTTAACCTTGTTTTGACGTTCTGCGTCTTATCTGCCATAATTAAAAGCCCCCTAACGCTATGTCTATATCGTCCATGTTTTCTGTAGCTGCTGGTGTTCCCGCCTGTTCCTGTCGGAAAATGTGCGGGTTATATTCCTTGTGATATTTAAACAGTGTCGTTATCTGGTATGGTGTTTTTCTCCACGCCTCACGTTCCCTGTATCTCAAAAGCACTACTGCAATATACAAAAGCCGTGCAGTATCTAATTTTCCTGCACGGCTGCCCTGTTTCCCTCTTCTGTTGTTTCTTCTCCGTCGTTTTCGTTCTCTGTGTCGCTGTTGTCTCCCGCAGTTCCTCTGTAGAACGATTTAAAAATAGCGTTCTGTACTTCCTGCAAATTTCCTGCGTGTATCAGTCTGCCTACCCTCTTCTCTTCAAGCAGCTGGGCGTTTTCGTCCTCTGCTAAAAGTGCCTCGTTAATAAGCAGCGTAAGTAACCACCTTGTATCTTTAAAAAGGTTTGGGTTATCTTTATTGAATACCTCACTTAATTTGTCGTAGCCCCCAAACTTTTCCTGCACTTCGTCTAATGCGTTCAGCGAAAAAAGTAAACCATATTCTTTGCCGTTCAGCTCTACGGGAAAAGCCCCGCTCTTTAATGCTCCCATGATATAAAATTAAGGCGCAGCCCATGCTACGCCTCTCTCCTTTCCTGTTTTATACACTTTCCATTGCTGCTGCCTTTTCCGGCACTGCTGTAAACCACGTTTTAGCCGCTGCGCTTTCCTCTGTTCCCACAAAGTCTGCTTTCCACAAGTTATCTTTCTTTCTTGTTGTAAAAGATGCCTCAATGTCCGGCGTGTTAAACTTGATACTCTCGCCCTTTGTTTCGTACTTTTCAGACGGTACTTTAAATTTTGCTTTAAGCAGCCATACGTAACGGTATTTACCACCCGTTTTCTTAGCTCTGAACCCTACAGCAACATACGGCGGCTCGTCCTCTTTTCCCGCCCATACTACGCTGTTCTTATCTACTGCCTGCCCCAGCAGCTCTGCCAGCACTTCCGGCGTAAGGTCTTTAATTCCCAGCTTAAGCGTTCCGCTTGCAAACTCCGTGACACTCTCGCTTAATGTGTCGTCTGCATACAAGCTGCCGTCTGCTGTCTTTACGGATAAATCAGCGCTCATTGCCTCTGCCATTTTCTTAGGTGTCCCGTAGCTCTCTGCTCCGTCTGCCTCTGTGCATACGGCGTAATATAAATCTTTCAGTCCCAGTGTCATTGTTTAATCACTCCTCTTTCAAAATCTCGACTGTGATAGGCACTAACCAGTACCCCGTTTCTGTTTCGTAGCTTTCTGCGTCTATGCTGTTGATATAAACGCCTGCTGCTTTCAATACCTCTTTTGTCTTATCAAGCTGCGCCTCAAAATCGCCCTTATGGAAAAGCGTAACTCTATACATTTCCCTGCGCTCTTTCTCTTCGTCGTCTGCATTTACCGCAGGCGTACCCAGCAGCCGCAGAAACGTATAATATGCGTCTGGCTTATCCCGTCCAGTGTAAACGCCTCTCTGGGCTGGCAACCCTGCGCTTTCTAAAATCTCCTGTATACTCATTCGCCTGTTTCACTCTCCCATATACTGCGCTGTGCCTCTACTACCTTTTCGTGCGCCTTTTCGTTTGCCACTGTCATATAAGGGCGTGCAGCGTGGCTACTTGTGCCGTACTCTGCCACAAAGCCGATTGTTGCATAGCGCACCTTGCTTTTATCTCCTTTTCTGTCGTTTCCATGCTTTGCCCGTCCCTGTGGGTATATCTCTACGTATTTCTCCGTATCGTCGCCCTTTACGTCCGTAGCTTTTATGGAATTGATAAAACCGCCCGTTTCATTCAGTCCCATTGCCTGTGCCTCTGCTCTCTGTGCCTCTATCAGCACATCAGCACCAGCTTTAAGCATTTTGGGGACTGCCTCAACTGTAGCCGCCTCTCTCCGGCTGAAAGCGTCTATAATATCTTCCAGCCCGACTGTGTTAAACTCTCCCATGCTTACACCTCGTTTCTGTGGCGTAAATCTGTAAGCGTAAGCTCTATGGTGTCTGTTCCTGTATCGTAGGTCTTAAGTACAAAATAGCGCCGCCCGTTTACTTCTACTACGTCCTCGCCGCCATAATCTGCCTTGTGTACCTCGTACTTTGCCTCTACCAGTTTTCCTGTCTGCTGGCTCTTAAAATATTCACTGTACCCTACTGATTTTTTGTTACAGAATACAGTGCGGGTGCTTTCTTCCGGCTTTACTGCAAAGCCGTTTTTATTTACCCTGTTTTCTGCTGTTGTTTCTGCAATAAGTGTTAATTCGTCCAGCCACTCCACCGCTTTACACCCCACTTTCTGTGCTGTTGGTGTCCGTTTCGGACACTTGCGGCGCTGTGTTGTATTCTGCTGATAAAGATAAGCGCATTTTAAGTGCGTCGTATGACTTTCTAAATTGTTCCGCAGCATTGTTAAAACCAAACTCTGCCTTGCAATACAGTGTAATTGCTCTGATAATCAACCCGTCTGTCTCTTTTATCACTTTTACGCCGTCGTTTTTCATATCAGCTTTGCAGGCGGCTATACAGTCGTTTATTTCCTCTGTGATTTTCTCACTGGTGCTGCTGATACGCAGCGCCGCCCGCATTTTCTCGGTTAATGTTGTGGTATCTGCTGCCATAGCCTGCACCCTCTTTCTTACTCTTCTATTACTGCTGCTACGCCTGCCTCTTCCAGAACTGCTGCACGTTCTCTGCTTACTGCGTATTCGTCCCCAGTATCCTTAATCTGGTTTAATTCCTTGTCAAGGAAACGGCGCTGTGCTTTTACTTTTACAAGCTCTGTGGCTGCCTCTTCCTCTTCGGCTTTCGCTGCTGCCTCTGCTGCCGCCTCTTCCGCTGCTCTTTTATCCTCTTCTGTAAGCTCGCTTTCGTCCGGTATGTCTACCTCAACCGCTGCGCAGCGTGTAGCAATTTCTTTCTTTGTTCCCTCTGCATCTACACCCAGCTGCTTTGCCAGTTCCTGCAAATCTTCTTTCTTGTAGCTTTCCAGTTCTTTAGCGTCTAAATACCCTTTCATGGTCTACCTCGCTTTCTGGCAGCCAGTGTTTATACACCAGCTGCCTTGTTAATTACACTGCCTCGATTTTCTTTACAACTACAAGGCTGTTTTTGTCTACTACCTTGCCGTCTACAAGCATAATGCCCTTTGTAATCTGGTCGTCTGTGTCGTTGTCCTCATACTTCTTTACGCCCATAGAGTAGTTTGTATTAAGCACGTAGTCCTTGAAATTGAAAAGGAATGCAAAAATTGTATCTTTCGCAAGTGCTGCGCTGTAGCTTGCTACGTAATCGCAAAGTACAACTGTTCTGCCTAAAAGCGTTCTCTCCGGCTTTCCAGATGTTCCATAGTTCACTTTTGCGATAGGCTGCCCGTTCTTATCTGTCATGCCTACATACTCCATAAAGGTCTTTTTACTCATGCACCACACAGCGCCATTTTCATAAGCCATAGGTAAAGCACCCTCTGCCTTAATCAAATCACTGTAAGACGGTGCGGCGCTCTCGATTGTCTGCCCGTCGGCTGGTGTCTCTGCTAAAATTCCTTTCGGTTTTCCTGTTCCGTTTCCGTCAATGATTGCCTGCTCTAACGCTTTTGTCATTGCCTCAACAATATTGTTAATAAGCAGTGTTTCAAAAGCGCTGATTGCCATTGTATCTACTTCCAGAGATACGGCTACTGCACAGCGCAGCTTATGGTATGCAAAAGTAATCATTCCGTCTTTTGCAATATTCTTTTTCTGCTTGTCGCTGCCTGCTCCCTCATTTACCCATGTTGCAGTAGGCTTTACAGTAGATACGGGGATAGAAACGCCGCCCTTGTATGCAGTTCTGGTTACAAGGGCTAAAATCATACCTGTGCTTTCCAGCTTTTCTACAATCTGGTTAAGCACTGTGGTAGGGATAACTGCGCCTACGTCTGTGCTTTTGCTTACCGCATCTGCTCTGTACTCTTTCGGCAGCGCCTCGCCTCTGCATACATATTTCATAAATGCTTTGCGGTATTCCATGCTGCCGTATTTGTCGTCGTTATCGCCCTCGCCAGCTGCTCCCTTGAAATTTCTAAGCACTCTCTGCTGTCCGCTGCCGTCTCCCTCTCCGTCGCCTACACTTTCACCTGCTGCAATTCTCGCAAGCAGTGCGCTACGCTTTTCTGCTGCTGCCTTAATTGCCGCTCTCTCTTCCTGTAAAGCTGTTACCTCATTCTCCAGCGCTGTAATTTCTTCCTCTTTCAGCTCCGCTGCTCTTGTGGTAAGCTCGTTTTTAATTGCTGCTAATCTTTCCTCAATTTCTTTTAATCTCATTGTTATGTTTCCTTTCTGGTCTTGGATTTTATAAGCTCGCTCTAATCTTTAGTATTGCTGCCCGCCTCTTAAGCAACTCCTGCCTCTCCTGCTCGTAACTCCTACTCGCAAAAGCACGGGCGCTTATTTCAGTATCGCCGTTTGCTGGAATGCTCACGGCTGATACATCATAAACTTTCTTGATTTTCAAAATCGTCCTTGTGTGTGTTTCTCTGTCGTATCTTTCCTCTGCTACGCTAAAAGCCCATGACATTTTATTTATCATACCTGCCTCTATGTCTTGGTATAGCCCACGGGCTAAATCTGTCTTGCCTAAATCAGCCGCCACCTTAAGCCCTTTATAGTCCGGCTGTAAAATCAGCGTCTTGTTTGACTGTCTGGCAAATACCCTGCCCTCATGGTCGTACTGCATGATAACGTCGCTCATGTCTGCACCGTCTAAAGCGTGTGCGTCTATTCTTTCGTAAATCTTTGTGCCGTCCTCAAATTCATACAGCAAATACGGCGCATCAAACGTAGTGGCGTAACCCTCTACGTAATACTCCGTCTGTATCAATTTCGTTGCACTCTGCGCTGTCAATGGCGCTGCCAGCGCCCTATATTCCCGCTCTTTCTTAATCGGCATTATTTACACCCTCTTTCTCTCCCAGCCCGCCTGTTGGTTCGCCTGCTGCCGCTGGCGGTGTCTGCTGCGGCTCTGCCTGCTGCCCTGTTGCTATGGGCGCTTGCTGTATAATTATCTGTGGCTTTCCATTACTGTTTTGCAGTTCGCTTACCTCGGTATACTCTTTGCGGATATAATACTTTTCCCCGTCCTCAACGTGTGCCATGTTCCATATATCCATAACGCCGTTTCTGTTTAGTAATGCACGGTCAAAAAGCTGCGTGCTTACGCTTAGCTTTGTTGCGTTGCTGGCATATTGCAGGCGGTTTGCTGAAAAGAAAATAGCATTACCGCAAGCTCTTTCTCTCTCGGTAAAACTCATATTTGTCATAACAAGCGATAGCTGTATTGCAAACGGTTCTATTTTCCCCTCGTAGTAAGCATTCCACGTATTTTCATCAAATTTATTTTGTAAAATATCCATGTTTGTACCAAAATGCGTGCATACATTTTCCTGTATATTCTGCATCTGCAATGCGTTTGGCGTGTATGGTTTGCTCTCTACCTGTTTCAGCTCACTAAACTTGTTATCATAAATTATCATGCCGCTATCGTTGTCGGCGGTTAAGTTATCCTCGGTAAAACGCTGTCGCTCTTTCTTTATGTCCTCTGGTTTCAGCATATTTGCCACCTTTGCCAGAAAGCGGATATTTGCAGAATTTTTGACAGCGTTTATAATTCCCTCGTTTTGCGTATGTATCAGCTGCATTGTTGGCTTAAGTGTTCTGTTGTCCTCTCCAAAAAGGTCGTCTGTGTATTCAAAATCTGTCATAATGCCTACACGTTCAAACTCTATAGCTCCATGCTCGCCATTTGCAAACAGATACCGTAAATACACCTGCCCTGCTGCCTCTACGACTTCGCAGCGTTGCGCCCTCAATGGATACCAGCCACAAAGCCGCCCGTACTCGTCCTCGATAGGTATAATAAAAGCGGTGTGTTCCACCGCTACATACGTTGCCAGACGCTTAATAAATTTTGTTGTGTCCATAAAATAGTTGGGCTTATGCTGTAGTGTCTTTTCCAGTGACTTAATGGCGCTGCCCTCAATCTCCGGCTTAAGTTTACTGCAATGTGTCGCAAAGCTGTTTACTGCCGTTCTGGTTAAATCCATTTCATATACGCCGCCGTTATAACTGGTAAACGTCGGGCTGTATCCGTTCAGCATTTTAAAATAGCTGTCGATATATCGCAGCTCTTTTCCATGAAAAAGATAATCTAAAAATTTCATGCCGTTTACTCTCCTTTCTATGCGGCATTTTTAAGCAGCTCGCCGCACTCTTCCCAGTATTTCTGCCGCACGGTCATTGCATCTATGACAGATACAAAGCCGTCGATATGCGCCCGCTGCTCGATTTTTATAGGTCTGAATTTTCTTGTTTCCATGTTGTGCTTAAGCGCAACATTTAAGAAATGTGTCTTTAGTAAATTGTTGTCGGCTATCTTAAAATCGCCGTCTTTTATGATGCCCTCAAACTCCCTTATAACTGGTGTAAGGTTTTCGCCTTGGTAAACGTCGTCCATGTGAAAACCATAATTTGCCATATCGGTAATAAGGTACTGGGCGCTGTATCTGTCGTAGCCGATTTTTAAAGGTCGTATGCCGTAATCTTCCAGTAACATAGTAAACCAGTCGTAAACGTCGTGGTAGTCTACGTAATTCTCGCCGCTTAAGGTTATCAGCCCCTTTTTAACAAATATGTCATACGGCACGCCGTCCGTAGCCTGTAAGTATTCCAGCCTGCCCCGTGGCATAAAGAACTGCGTAAACGCATACAGTGTGCCGTCTTTCTGAATAACCACACTGGCTGCCGTTAAGTCCGTTGTCTGGCTTAAGTCAATACCGCCCACTGCGTAGCAGTCCCTAAAGTCCTCTAAGGTCTTTTCTACTCCGGCGTTCTCTACTGTCTGATATTCCAGCCATGCAATAGAGCTGTTCTGCTTGATATTGCAATACTTTGTAAGGAACTCTGCTTTTTTACTTAAGCTGCCCTCTGCTACGGCTATCTCGTCCATAAAGAAACTTTCTTTTACGGATACGCCCATGTTAGGGTTAGCCTTTTTCAGTTCGTCTATGTCGTTCCACTTCTCCACATCATCAATCATGTAAAGGAATGGTAATAGCCTGCGCTCTTTGCTGTTTCCTTTCAAGAAACTTGTGCTACGTTTCATTAGTTCATCATAAATACTGTCGTTGATATATCCGGCAGTGCTTATGCTCAATATCATAGGTTGAGTACGTGCGCCTAAAGCGGATTTCATAACCTCATACTGCTTTAGTCCAGCGTCCCCGCTCCATGCTGCCATTTCATCACATACCACAAGCTGCGGGTTAAATCCGTCTGACTTCTTGGCATTAAAAGCAATCGGTTTTATTACCGTGTTGCTCTCCGCAATATAAATATCGCTGCGCCGTTTCTTTGCCAGCTCCGCTAACTCGTCCTCTGCCTGTACCATTTGATAAAATCCGTCATACACCAGCGCCGCTTGGTCTAATTTCGGCGCTAAGCAGTATATTTCTTGTCCATACTCCGGCTCTAAGTACGCCATATATGCAATAATCGCAGATGCAAATAAACTTTTTCCGTTTTTTCTGCCAATTACAATAAAAATTTCACGGAAAATACGTATTTTTTCTGCGTCCTGTATGCCAAAAATAACAGAAACTATGGCTTTCTGCCATAGCTCCAACTTGATTAAATCATTACGTCCCTTGCTGTGGTGGCAAAAGTTCTCTATGAACCGTATAGCCTTATTCGCAGCCTTTGCATTAAAAAAATACTCCTGCTTTTGCAGCCCGTTTATAATGATTTCGTATATTTTCTTTATCCATTTTCCCGCTATGATTTCGCCGCTTGTAATCTTTGCGTGGTACTCATAGATATAATTTCGATAAGGCGGCAATATTGCTTACTCTTCCCGCAAAGCCGCCAGCCTGCTTGTCTTTCGTTTCGCAGCTGGTACTAATTCCGTAAGCTGCTTAATCACTGCTGCATAGTTCTTACTAAGCGCTATGTAGGTTTCTGCCTCTGGGCTTTTCTTTGTTCCCCACTGGTTCTGCCCGTTCTGGTACTCACTCGTCCAGCCGTCTTTTTCAAGTTTCGCCTGCAAGTCGTCCAGCTCAACGCTCATAAATGCAGCCTTTTCTATCAGCGGCGTTACTAATTTTCTTTTGTTTTCGTCTAAGTCCTTGAAAATTCCCTTAAGTCTGGTCTTTTCGGTCTTTATCCTCTGTTCTTTGGTTTTCTCTTTCTTTGTTGCCATTCCTTTACCCCGCTTTCCATTCCTGCGCCGCACCACACCCCCTACACCACCCGTGCGCACGCCCGTAGGGTAATTTTAGGGTATCCCCCTCGGTATTCGCCCCCTTTAATTATTTTTCTGATATGGGGGGAGTATGCCGCCGTTCTCGTCGAACCGATACCGCTTATGCCTCTCCTGTTTGTGGTGTTCCTTGTTGTGGCAGTCTTGGCACAACGCCTCTAAGTTATCCCAGCACAACGTAACGCTTATGTCGTTTATGTTCTCTCTGTTAAGCCAGCGCTTATGATGCACTATCTTTGCAGGCTGCCCGCAGCGTTCACAAATATAATCTTGTGACATTAAATAAGCGGCTCTGGTTTTTTCCCATGCCGCTGATAAATAAAAACTCTTAGCCCATGCTTTCATACTGTCCCCTCTCTTTCTTCATTCCCCAGCGCCCTAAGTTTCATGCGCTGGGTGGAGGCTAAAGAATGAATAGAAAAAGAGTAGGTAACTGCTGCCGCACATGGCTTAAGCTATCGCCTACTCATTTCATGCTACCATTGTATCTCTTTTGTTTTCCCATGTAAACACCACGTTTTTACCATTACTTTACCACGCCAGCTGTGCGCTCTTCATCAATCCCCCACAATAATACTGACAGCTCATTTATGATACCTGTTACCCAGCGCCTCGGTGTATTCTTTCCTGTGTCCAGCTGCTCTGCAATTTCCGCATAGTCCATGCCCTGCATGAAATACATTTCAAAAGCCTTGTACTCTACGCCTCTGCCTGCTGCCTCTCTACGGCGTTCTATCTCTTCTACCGCCTTGTCTATATGCGCTGTCATTATCAATGTCTTAAAGCGTGTGCGTCTGATACTCTCTAAGTATGTACGCTGCTGCTCGTCCGTCATACCCTTAAGCTCCAACTGCTGCCCGTCGCTTATTGCGTTCTCGATATGGAAAACCGCATCACGGTAGCATTTCATAAGCGTAAAAGTGTTGTGGTATTTCTCTTTCTTTCGCTCCTGCTTTTCCTGTCGTTTCAGTTCCGTTATTGCAGCCTTTGCCTGTTTCTGCATCAGCTCTGTTAATTCGCTTTCGTGCAGCTGTACCCAGCTTTCAGCCTCTGGCGACATTTCTACCCCTGTTGCCGCTGTTGTCTTTGTTTCTTCCTGCTCCATGTTCTGTACCTCGCTTTCTGTTAATTAAACGGCAGCTCTTCGTCTGCTCCCTCTGGGATATTCATAAACCCGTCACTCTCCGGCAGCTGCTGCCCTCTCGCCTCTGCCTCTGCTTTGCTCTCTCCAAATCCTACGCTATTTGCCACAACCTCTGTGTAATATACCTTGCTGCCCGTGCGCTGGCTCTCGTAGCTGCCTGTTTTAATCTTGCCCGTAACCTCTGCCCTGCTGCCTTTGCTTAACCATTTCTGCGCCCATTCCGCAGTACGCCCGAAACACTTAATATTTATAAAATCTGTGTCTTTCCCGTCGTCTACCGCAAGCGTAAAGCGGGTAATAGCTGTACTGTTGTCCTGCCCGCCATATCTAAGCTCTGGCTCTCTTGTAAGCCGCCCTGTAAGTGATACATTATTCATTCTCTCTGCCCCTCTCTTCCAGTTTGTCCAGTTTTGAAAATATCGCCAGCAATTCCAGTGCTATTATACCCAGTAATATATTCGTCATTTTCTACCGCCTCGCTTTCTTCCCTTAATCCAGCTGCCACATTGCTAAACGCCGCCGCTACGCTCTCGCAGAATGTCGCCAGTACTGGCTTTATGCTCTTTACCCAGCTGTTAATAGCTGCCGTCAATGTTTCTGCCGCTGTTGGCAATGTTTTATTTATCTGCCTTGCCATTTTTCTTGCAAGCCTGCGCTGTTTTCGCTTGTCCAGCTCTAACGGCGGGTTTACTCCGTGTTTTTTCTTGTAGTTCTTTTTCCACTGTCTGTATTTCACTGCTTACGCCCCTTTCTCCATATCGCATACGGCAATATCCATACTGGCGCTGTTATTATCAACACCGCTTTTGCTGCGCATATCGTCACAAATACTGCTACGTCTACTGCTGCCTGTCCAATTTCTTCCACTGCATCTACTATGCCGTCCATATACTCAAACATTTACTACCCCGTTTTCCTGCTTAATCTCAATATTTCTGCCGCCTCGCTGCTTTATGATTGCCTCTACGTGCAAGTATGCAGGCAGCATAACCACGCTGCCTGTTCGTAACTGATATTCTACGCTTTTCCGCATCTTCTCGTATTGCTCTGCCTTGCAAAACGCCGTACAACCCAGAATAATTGTAAATACCTGTGCTTTCTTCTTTTTCCGCTGCCGTCTATTCATGTTCTGCCCCGCTTTCCGTGTCCGTTTCGGACACCTTACCTGTATAGTCTGTTACTCTGATACCCAGAATACAGTAGCCCTCTGTAAGCCCTGTATAATCTTCCAGCATATAAATAATATCTGCATCAATCGTGCGCCCTGTGTGCTTACCGTCCTTAAATTCCAGCATTTTAAGGCTGTCGCCCTGTTTGTATCCTCTGTCATTCTTCCGTAGCTCAAAGCTCTTTTTTCCGCTTATTACGTCCTCGTAATCAGATGCCACTATCTTTAATTCATGTTGCTTATGCTCTATATTCCCCTCGCTTGGCAGATGCTCCATTTTTTCTGTGTCTGCCCGCTCCTGCAATTTTTTCTTTGTCTGGCGGTCTATAGCGTCCTGCTCTTCGCTGTATCGCTGTTCGTCTGTCTTTTCAGCCTCTGCCTTATTTATGTACTGGTCGCATTTCTGGCACGTTCCCGTTTTTACGTTACAGTCCTTGTATTTCTGGCAGGAATAGCACAAAGATGTTATGCTTTCTGGGTGCGGTGTTTCGTAATCGTCCCCCGCCTTTTTCTCTGCTACCTTTTCCGCTATTTCCTTTGCCCTCACATTTTCGCCCGCTGCTGCTTTTTCCGCTATTTCTTTCTGCTCGTCCTCGTCCAGCTTGGCTGCCTCGTATGCAGCAGTGATACCTAAATTGCCCTCTTTCAGCTGCTCTTTAATCTCCGGCGTGGCGTTGTTGTTGATTGCGTCCATTCTGGCTACGTTTGTGCTGCTCTCATTTATCATAGCCGCCACTAAATCACGCATTTTGCCTTGTATCTCTAAGCCGTCCTCTTCCTTGGCTCTGATAAGTGCAGCTTTGGTGCGCTCTACTAATCTGGTTTTTTCATAGGCTGTAAGTTCCTGCGTATATCCGTTGCCCGCCAATAAGCGCAGCTCATACATTGCCTCGCTCATATCCATAAAGCGGTAAAGCACTTTCTCATACTCCTTATGCCCCCGCTCTAAGTTCAAAATATTTGCCGCATTACGTCTGTGTCCGTCGATTATACGGTATTCCCCGTTTACTCTCGCCAATACTGTAGGCTGTTCCTGTCCTACGTGTAAAAAGCTGTCTGCCAGCTCTTCTATGTTCTCTAATTTCTGGTGCGTATTCTCCTGCGCTGCCTTTACCTCGTAAGGGCTTAAATAGATTTCTTTGTATCCCTCTGTCTGCGCCTGCTGCCCCGCTGCTTTTGTCTTTGCATTCAAAATATCGTTAATACCAAACTTTGCCATATTCTTTACCTCGCTTTCTTAGCTATAATCTCTTGCGAACGTTTCCGCAAATCCTCGTTTAAATGTGTCCCAGTCCTCTTGTTTTCCTACTCGGTAGTATTTAATTATCTGCTTGTGCTTTTCATACGTTCTGCCTATGCAGATACCTAATCCTCTATCTTCTTTTATCCAGAATATACGTAAAGTTTCGTGCATTTCGTGAAAGCTGCTTTTGTACGCCTGCCTGCTTTCCACTCTCTCAATGCAGTATGTAAAAAAGTCGTTCCAGCTTTCCGTTGTCATTTCCTGCATATACTCTGGGTAAGAGTTGTATTTTGAAAATGCCATATTGCTACCTCGCTTTCCCTGTATACGCTGTTACAAATTTCTTGTACCCCTGCGCCGCTCCGCAGCACGGGCTATACTCATAAATCGGCTTACGCATGAAAGTATTTTCTGCTACTTTCTTGGAATACCGAATAATACCCAAAATATTAAAATCTGTCTTTTGTTCCAGCCACTCTACGCCTGCCGCCTCGCCGTCTGTGTTCTGGTATGACGTAATCAGCACGCCTGCCAGCTTTAATGCTGGGTTAAATGCCTTTGCGTCCTCTATCTGTTCTGTCACAATGTCCAGCCCCTCTAAAGCGTCCTCGTCCACTTTTACGGGTACTATTACCTCGTCCGTGATTGCCAGCGCATTTATGACATTAAGCCCAATATCCGGCGGGTTATCAATGATACAGTAATCATAAAAGCCACCCATAATGTCTGCAAATCTCTTATAGCGTTCTGTCTGGTTCTCGCTGTCCTCTTTTGTCAAATTCCACGTAGCCCCAAAAAGTGACATATTCGACGTAACAATATCTATGCAGCACTGCTGCCCTACGTAATCTGTATTCTGTATCAGCTCTGTTGCTCCCTGCCAGTCCCCAGCCAGCAACCTTGTAACTGGTGCTACGCTCTCTGCGTCGTATCTGCTATACGCCTTGCTTAAATTCCCTTGCTTATCATTGTCAATCAGCAGCACCCTGTAACCTCTCCTGTAAATCTCATACGCCATGTTTGCCGCTGTAAAGGTCTTGGCTACGCCACCCTTTAAGTTCAAAATGCTTATTGTTTTCATTCTTTGCCTCTCTTTCCTGCGTCGCCTCTAACGCATGGTTACTGTTTCCTGCTCTTTTGTAAGCTCGTCTGAATGTAATAAATACTGCTCTATCAGCTGCGCTGCTGGCTGCCAGCCATAGCAGACGGCGGTATAATAGCCCTGCTGCCGCAGATACTCTAACCACTCTTTCTGTTTCTTGGTCGTCGTGTTCTTGCCTGCCTTAAGCTCTATGTAAAGCCCATGATACCCAGCCCGTGCAGCTGGTAGCATAATATCCGGCACGCCAGCCTTTACGCCCTGCCTCTTAAGCGCCACCGCTGTTGCTGCATCACGTTTGCCGCCGTTTGGCACATGATACATATATTGCAGTTCCGGCATAAGCCCTGTTCTGTATGCAGCCCAGTTAAATAATGCCTCTTGATGCCCGCTTTCGTCGTCCAGTCTAAAGTTTCTCATTTTCTCGCCTCGCTTTCTGCTTAAATTCTACATACTGGCAAATTCTGAAAAGCAGCCCGTCCTTATGCGGCTTGCTGTTCTCTATCGCCAAAAGCGTTATTGTTTCCTCGCTTTGTAGTCCCACATTTCCCAGTACGTCCCAGCGGCATATATCGTAATATCTGCACCGCAGGCAGCAGCGCTTACAGTCCTTGCCTTTCTGGAATAACCAGTATTTAATTTTTTCTATCATGTTTTCTGCCCTTTCTGCTGCCGTTGTTTTTTCAGCTCTCCTGCTGTTCAAAAATAGCCGCCGCAATTCTAAACGCCAGATATGCTGCCACAATCAGCGCCAGCAGTCCGGCTATTATCAACACTGCTGCAATGGCAATGCCCTTGATTATCTGCATTTCAGCCCCCCCTATCTGTTATTTTTACTAAGGTGTATCTTAAATACCCGTAGCCGTAATACTCTGGGCTATGTACTCCCATGCTCACGCTATTTTTGTCCACGTAATAGCCCTTTATTGCTTTTGGCTCTTTCTTGAAATACTCACGGTCTGAAATTATGTGATACTCTGGCTCTGGTCTTACTAAATTCTTACTGCAATTCCAGCGCTTACCCTGTAATGCTCCGTCAGTACCCTTTTTATGCGTTCCTGTGTACTTGATTAAATAACTTGCCAGCTCCGCATAGTTGCCGCTGTCGTCCAGCGGGAATACCTTAACCCTGTTATGCCCCTCGTATGCCTTATACCAGCAGCGTTGTAAAATCTCTGTATCAATTTTATTTACTACAAGGTGGTGATGCCTCGCACCTTTCTTGCCTATCTCCATAACGTGTATGTATTTGAACTCTAACCCTGCTTTTCTGTACTCCTTTCTGCACTCCCTCAAAAATACGTCTATGTCCTGCCGCATCTGCTCCGGCGTTCTGTCTGGTTCTCCTTTCCTGCGGATATAGTCAAGCACTAAATGGTAGTCCCCATATCCATAGTTCGCATTTATGAGTATCCTTAACTTTCTCTCTGCCTGTCTGGTGTTTACTTTCTCCTGCTCTTCTTTTGTTGGCTTTACCTTATCCCCTCTGCTGATACCTTTCTTTTTGTATCTGCTGGTAAAGTACCTCTCTATCTCTATCGTATTCCCCGCTTTTGTTACCCTCTCTACGTATGGCATATATCTACCTCTCTGTCGGTTCGTTAATACTTTTATCAAGTGTTAAAACGGGCTACCCACCCGTTAAATTTCTTGACTTTGCGCCATACATAGCTTATAATTTTTATAGTATTTCAAAGCTGTATAGCTTAGCGCCTATGGTGTTTCCCCACCGTAGGCGCTTTTATTTTTTCATGTTTCCTGCCGCTCTCTTATGCGGCTTAAGGCATACTCATAAGCCCGTCTGTATGGCTCTCTGCAATCGTAGCCCGTGCAGCTGTATAATTTGCTGCCCTTGCAAAATTCGCAGCTATGCAGCTTTGCGTAATCGCTCGCCGCCCTCTCCTGTCGCTTTTCCTCATATTCCAGATGCCGTTTAATCTGGTTTGCATCTATAACCGCAATTCCCAGCATATTTGCTGTATGTATTTCTCTGTCCATTCCCTCTGTTATGCCGTATTTCACACCAGCAATAACAAAATCGCAGCCTTTCAGCAGTGCAAGCCCCGCAGCCATGCCCCTTGCCCGCTCTTCCGGCTTTTTATCGTCCATACACTGCGTCATATATAAATGCGGCGTAATGGGTGCTAAGCCCGCCTCTAACGCCTGCCGTGTCAGCTGCTGCGCATAATCTATGTTTCTGTCCAGCTCTGCGCCGTCTTTCGCCCTGTACGGGCTGCATATATAAACTTTTTTCATACCTAATTACCCGCTTTCTGTTGTGCCTCTGTCCGTGCCTGTTCATTCCCTGCCAGATATGCCGCTAAATGCATCAGCTCGTCTGCGTCTTTTTCTTCAATAAAATCACAATCCACGCAGCATTTGCAGTACCCCGTAATTTGTAAATATCCGTCGTATACTTCCTGCGGTGTCTTGCACTGCTTTAAATCATTTATCAAAGCTGTAAGCAGCATTATTGCCTTTATGCCTGTCTCGCCACCTTTTCCGTGTATCCCTACTGTAATCTGCTGCATTTTTGTTGCGCCGTCTGCTCCTAAAATTGTTTTACTCTTCATTCTGTACCTCGCTTTCTTCCTTAAACCCAGCCAAAAGCATAGTCATTGCATCTATCGCTGTATCAAAATGTTTCCCCAGCTCTGCTGCATCAATAAGTCCCTGCTTTGTGTTTCTTCCGTTCCCTTTCATTACTTGCGTTTGCAAAATAGGTTTTAACTGGCTAAGCCCAGCTATGCTGTTCTCTAACTCTTCCTCACTCACGCAGATTTTTACATAGCCCTTGCCGATATGTTCAACACTCATTTTCTGCCTCTTCCTTTCTTCTAATCAGCCGTACCGATACCTCGTAAGCTGTGCGCTGTTCTCTTTCTCCTGTGGCTGCATCAAGCACCTTTTCATACTGGCGGCTCTGATACCGTCCCAGCAGCTCTACAGTGTCGCCCTGCTGCCACTGTGCCGCCTCGTCTGCCTGTTCCTGCCAGCAGATGCACGGTAAAAAGCAGCTGCCGCCTGTAAGCTCATTTCTTACCTTTACCGTAATATCAGTAATGTGCTTGCCTCTCGGCGTTTCTCTGTGTGTTGGCTTATTCGCTATAATGCCTCTTACTGCTACCTCGTCCTGCTCTACTGCCTTTTCTGATACCGCCACAAAATCTGCCAGAATATATACCAGCAGTCTACCGCTCTGGAAGTCCTTAAGCGTCTGCGCCTTGCCTGTCAGTAAAAGCCTGCTGCCCTCTACAAATTCCTGCATAACGTCAAACTCTATGCCGCTGCAAGCCTTGTATGGTACGTCCTCTGCAAATACTACCGTTACCTCGTCCGGCACGCCGCTTGGTCTTACCGTTTCCAGCTTTGCCATATAACCACAAAACGGCAGCCCGCATAGCTGCTTAATTTCCTTAATCTGTGTAAGCGTCCCTACCAGTCCCGCTGCATTTCCCTTGATACCGCCACCTGTAAGCTCGTCCATGATTGCAGTATCTAAATCCCGTAAAAAATCCGGCTTTTTCTTTGTCATACTTCCTGCCCTTTCCTTTCTTATATGTAAATGGTGTAGTAAAGCGACATCTGCAAATCACTAAACTTATACTGTGCTGTCTGGTCTGGCTCTAATGGTTTCAAAAGTCCCAGCTCTTTCCAGCGTCTGTGCGTTATCTCCGGCACTGCTCTAAACTTCTTTACCTCATGCCCGCTGTATTTTCGGTATTCCTCGCTTATCTCATGGTCTGCAAACGGTTTGAACGCTGCCAGATACCCTACGTAAACCTCTGCTTTGCCCTCGATAATGCGCAGGCGGTCTGAACTCTCCAGCGTGCCTATAAATTCCTTTACTGTCACTGTCTGCCTCTCCTACTTCTCTGGCATTTCGTACAGCCTCGGTATTACTGCTGCAAACGGCTGTACGTCCATGCCGCCCCTTATTACGGCTGCACCGCCAGCCGTAAACAGATAGCTTACGCACGCTTTCTGTATCTCGTCCAGCACCTCTAAGCAGCGCTCTTTTGTGGCATACTCTCCAATTTCTTCTAAACACCCGTCACTTATGCAAATTACGTGGCGCTTTTTGTCTGCCTCTGCGCCGCCTCTCTTTTTCTTTATGTCCTCGTACTCTCCATACTCTACGCAGGCGTAATTACCGCCCAGTCTATACAGCTTTTCTTTATTCTGGCTGCGTATATACCTCGCTCATTGCCTTTATCTCCTTGCCTCTAAGTTTTCCATTTCAGAAATGCAGTTTGACGGTATCAGCTCATAAGCTGCCGCCTCTATTTCTGTAAGCGCCTCTTTGTACTCAATGTATCCCCATGCCTGCCGTGCTATCTCTGGTACGTTCTGCCGTTCCTCAAAATTTTCTATATGCAAAATCTCGTTTCCCTGCGGCTTTGGAAATGTTCCCAGCGATAACGGGCGTAAAGGGCTGTAATATCTGTGGCTCATTCTCCCGCCCCGCTTTCCTCTTTATGTTCTTGGTAGCCCTCTAAATAGCCTAATGCCTCTACGTCAATTTCCTTGCCGTCCTTACCGTCGCTGTTTATCCGAATTTTGCCGTAGTAGGAATAAATACAGCAGCCGTCATAGTCGTATACTCTTATACTGCCCTCTGTGGCTGCCTCTGGTGTTTCAATAACCAGCGGCTCTGCCTGCTGCATCTGCGCTGCTACCTGTTCGTCTGTTACTGGCTCGCTGTTCTTTCCTCTGTACCAGATAGCCAGCATAAACAAAATGATTGCCAGCACGCCTGCCGCTATAACGGCTGCGCACTGTATCAGTTTCTTAACTGCCTGTCGTTTCATTATCCTTTTTACCTTTCTGCTTTTCCTGCTCTTCCTCTGCACACCGTATAAACGCCTCAATGTTGGCAATTTTCTTGTTATGTGCGCTAATAGCTTTTTTGGCTTTTTCATACAGCCAATACCATTGCGCAATTTCCTTATTTTCTTTCTCTTTCTGCAAATCCCTTTCCGCTTTTTCTATTGCATCTTCCAGATTTCCAGAATATGTAAAATGCCGCATATTTTTTGTTTCTCTGATTTTATAGCTTGCCTTTCTCACTTACTCGCCCCCTCTCTGCCTTTCCTCTGTTTCTCCTAATAGTATCTTTCTAAATATGCTCTCAAATATCGGTACTGGTATGCTATTGCCCGCCTGTTTATAAAGTGGCATTGTATAGCGCCCGTTTCTTTTATGCACCGCTGCCGCCGCCTCAAAATCAGCGTCGCTGTAGCCCTGTAAGCGCCAGCACTCTAATTCTGTTAGATACCTATAGCGCCCGTTTCCCATGTCTATTACCTGTGCTGGTGTTCTGTCCTGCCTTGCAGTAATCGTAAAAGCATAATCTTCTATTACTGTGGCTCTTCTTATCCCTTTTTGTCCGATTGCCTCTAATACGCTCGGCTGTGTTACGTCATATACTGGCGGCGCATCTTGCAAAAGAAGTTTATTTATATCCTGCATGGGCGTTTTTATTAAATCGTCAAATATGAATTTTTCTTTCCCCAGTACAGAAACTGTAAAAACTCTTTCTCTCGCTTGCGGTAAACCAAAGTCCCTTGCGTCCAGTATCTCAAAATTATTGCTGTAGCCCAGCCGCTCCATTTCAGCCAAATAACGATTAAAATTCACTCTCATATACTTGCTTAAAACATTTTTCACGTTTTCCCAAATAACGTATTGTGGTTTCCACTCTCCCATTTGCTCTATAATGTGTATCGTTTCCCACATTAAACTGCTACGTGTTCCGCTCCCTTTATCTGCTCCCTTTCCTCTGTTTATGCGCCCGTCCTCTGCTTTTGCCTTTCCTTGATGTCCAGCAATGCTAAAATCTTGGCAAGGGCTACCGTGTATTAAAATGTCTGGTTTTAAATTCCACCCTACAACGCTCTGCGTTTTGTATGGCAGCTCGTCGGCAAACATTGCATTGTATGAACGTACCGCCTTTTCGTCTATTTCCACGTAATCAATGGCTTTTACTGGTATGCCAATATTGCGCAATGCGCAACGTGGGCTACCTATCCCGCCGAACAATTCTAAAATCTGTATCATGGTTCTTTTTCCTTTCTTTCGTAGTAAAATAGTAATCATTCATAATCAGCATTTCTTTACTGAAAATGCACGTAAGCCCCAGCGGTACTGTAATAAATGCTATCGTTATGTCGCCCTCTGTCGCCCATACTGCCAGCACGGTAATTGCAAGCATTGCAAGCCCGCAGGCTTTCTGTTTAATGAAATACCAGCGGCGGGCTTTCTTTACCTGCTCCCGCTGCCGCCTCTGTTCCTTTTTTTGCGCATATCTGCCATTGCATCTGCATAGCCTTTCTGGTATGCGTCCTCTACTATCAATGCCTCTGCTGCCATTCTTTGCCTCTCTTCCTTTTGGCGGCGCTCTCTGTCTTTCCATGTGTGCCGCTCTCCTGTTCTGGCGTTTGGTTTTACCGTGCGGGCTGCTTTTCGCATTAAAAAGCAACTGAAAACCTGTTGACCGTCCACATACTTTCTGGCTGGTATGACCGCCGCTATTTTTCCACGGTATACAGATTGCAGCTATTAGCCTGCTGCCCTCTGCCGCAGGCTCGCCATGCCTGCTACGCAATGTGCCGTGTGGGATTTGAACCCACAACTTGCCGCTTATGAGGCGGCTGCTCTAACCAACTGAACTAACGGCACTCGTGGCGGCTGCTGCCGCCTACTCATTAAATAAAAAGCCTTTTTCTATTAAAAACCTTATCCAATCGCAGCCCGTTACGTCGTCCCGCTCAATGAATTTGTAAAAGCTCTCTGCGTCCTCTATTCCGTATTTCTTCAAAATGTTTCTTGCGTTCTTTGCTGCTGGCGTAGTAAAAACATTCTCTGCGTAAAATGTAGCCTCTATAGTCCCGTAGCTGTTCTTTCCTGCTGGTGTTCTCATTTCCACTACGACTACATTCTTTTTGCTTTTTCTTCCTACGCCCTTTCTTATTACTACTGCCTCACTGAATAACCAGCCATTCCAGCCTCTACGCATAGGTGCAAACTGTGTGCGTGGCACTTCTACTAAGTCGCCTGCCTGCAATTTATTAAAATCTACTTTTTTCATGTGTCTTACCTCTCTTTTGTTATTCTTGTTTATAACGCCTGCTGCCCTGCTGCCGCCGTGTAGGTTTTCAGTGTGGCGTTGCAGCGTTTGAACTCCCTATAAATTGTGTCCCTATGCGTTCCCAGTGCCTCTGCAATATCACTTACACTGCTGCCCTGCTTACTCATAGCCTCTATGGTCTGCCTGTCCTCGTAATGCAGACGCTTGTACTTTCGTTTCGCCATGTTCTATGCTCCTTTCCGTCCTCATTTGCTTTTATGGTAAAAAAATAAGCGTGTCAGAGTTTTTACGCTCTGCACGCTCTTCTTTTCTGCTGTTTCCTATAAAAAAAGAAAATCGGCAGAGGCTTTATAACCTCTTGTCGATTTTCATTCTAAAACTTATCAATTTTTTGTACTCTTTTTTAACAAACGAGGAAGCCGGATGAAAAGCATACATCCAGTTCCCTCTTCTGCTGCTTTCTCCTACAAAAAACCATTTAATATGCGAAGAAACAGCCAGTTAAACAAATTGTTCTGATATAGCAGACTGAGCCACCAGCTCTTTTCAATCTGAAGCAGAACCGGACGTGTCCACACCATACCGGAGCAGCCCCGGATCACCAGTCCCGCCAGCCATATGAGCAGAAGACCTGCAATCGCTCCAAGCAGGGCCCCGGCTATCTGATTCAATTCCCATATGATCGGGAGCCGCGCAATCTGGTTCAGCCAGTGTGCTCCTATGCGGAAAAACAAAAATACAGCTGCAAACAAAATTCCCGTTCCAAATACGCGAATCACCATAGTTGCCAGATATGATCCAAGATAATCAAAAAAGCGATCTACGCCAAGCATATGGTAGATCTCGCTGTTATTATTTTCAAGAAGCACTTCTTTCATCTGTTCAGGCAGCTTCAGTCCTTCTATAATATTCCGCTGGTAAGCCGGCTGTATCTCCGTTTCCTCTGCCGCTTCGTTTTCATCTTTCACTCCGGCCATATGCAAAAGCCCCTGTCCTATTGCCTGATGGACTGCCGTATTCTCGTTCAGCACCGCTGTGACACACGGCATAGCCACGCGCGTCACAACAAGACTCAAAATCAGGGCTGACATTGTCACCGCAATGCGTACCAGCCCCCTGTAGTGCCCATACAATATCATAGACAGCCAGAATACGCCTACGCCTACAGACAGCCAGTGTTCTGCCCAAAAATCCATATTTGCTCCGTTCCGCCTCCGTGGCTGCACTAATTCCTACCCCTGAACTGCAGCTAATTATGCCTTTATTCCATTTCTACATTCAATACCAGCTTTTCAATGGCATCTGCCACCCCATCCTCATCATTGGTTACTGTAACATAATCCGCTTCTGCCTTCAGCGCTTCCACAGCATTTCCCATGGCAACACCAATCCCGGCTGTCCGGATCATCGTCATATCGTTTTCACCATCACCAAATCCCATAGTCTGTTCCCGACACAGGCCCAGATGTCCTGCCAGCCGAAGGATTGCTTCCCCCTTGGTTGCTCCCGGCGCATTAATCTCCAGATTATTATCCAGAGATGAACTGACGATCACATCGCCGCGTTCCTGAAGCACCCTTCTTGCGCGGCTGCGCTCCTGCTGGTCTCCAAAAAAGTAATTCACCTTTTCTACCGGAAGGTTCAGCTTACGGATCTGTTCCTTCACATCCGGCACTTCCTGTCTGGTCTGAAGAATCATGGTCTGGATTGCATCTGGAATCGCATAAGTATCCATATGCTCCAGAAAACGCTTTTCTCCATAGGCACGTCCATCCACATAAGCATCATACATCGTATGAAATCTTCCTGCCATCTCCAGGATATCAATGGCCTGGGCGCATCCAAGTTTGCGCTCATCCAGAATCCTGTGTTCTTTCACATCTTCCACGATCGCGCCATTCGTTGTAATTGCATACCGGATTCCCGGTAAAGAGCGCAGAAAATCCGGCACTCCGCCCCAGATACGTCCAGTGCAGGGTACAATATAAATTCCGCGGGAGATACATTCCCGCAGAACCGCTTCATTTCTGGCAGAGAGACGCTTCTGGCTGTCCAGAAGCGTCCCATCTAAATCTAATGCTATTAATCTGATATTTGTTTTCATTATATAAAATGTTCTTCCTTTAAGATCAGCATACCATCTTTGTCATACTTGGATGAAAACAATCCTTTGATTGCCTTTCCGAGTGACGGTTTTTCCGCACGATCCGCTGCTTCCTCAATAAGCGCCTCTGCCGCTTTCCTGGTCAGCGGGATGCCATCCTCTTCCATGATTTCAATTCGCTCATAGAGCGCCAGCATGCTCTTTCCGGTGATGCTGCAGTCGATCTCTGATGCATATTTGCAGCAATACTGCGCAAATTCGTCGATATCCATTTCTTCCTCTTCCGCAGGCTCATCCTCTTCTAAAACTTCCGGCTCCGGTGCACGCATAGCTTCATCATTGACCGGCTCAACCCGACGCACCGGGCGTTCATCTGGCTCAGGCTCCTGATGTACTTCAGGCTCTCTTTCCCGCACCGGTTCCGGACTCTGTACCGGCGGATAATCACAGCCAATGCATTCAAATTTATCTGCCAGAGACGGATTCTGCGCATGCAGCATTTCCATCTGTTTCGGGTTATCGATCAGGATAATGCGCATGCCACTGGTGTCGCGCGTCATAAGAGCCTCCAGCTCGCTGATCATCTGCGGAGTCAAATCCCCAGCTTCCTCGATCATAAGGTCTTTTCCACTCAGCTTATCTGCGCACGCAAGAATGCCCCGCTTGTTCAGTTTGGAGCCGGTAATCTTAGCTACCGGATTTTTGATCCCGGTTTCTTTCTGTATCTGCTTTAAGGTCTGAATTGCAATCTCCATACCTTTTTCGGGTGAACGTGCCTCAATCATCAGGTGATTGGCCATGCGTGGAAGCTCCGGCTCATCGTCAAGTTCCTCGATCTCCGGCTCGTCATCCTCCGGTTCTGTTTCCTGTTTTGCAGTCACGTTCTGCCCGGCTTCTGCTGCCGGCATACGCCGGATGGAATCCAGAACACGGGTTTTGCCCAGATCACTTTCTTCCTCTTCTACCTCATCCGTACCGATGCGTGACACTTCCCTGGCAAGCTGCGCCTCCGCCTCGGCCTGCTTCATCTGGGCCGTGATTGCTTCCTTTCCATAAGAAATATCCGGCGTAATACTGATATCCGGATTTTTCTCGTTTTCATCTTCCATTTCTGCCGGTTCTTCTGCTACCACTTCTGATTCTTCCGGAGTTTCCGTTTCTTCCGGCTCATGCTCTGTTACCGCGCTCTGTCCGGAAACTGGCTCCTGATCAGACGATTCTTCCTCATCATCCATGGTATCCTCTTCCTCGAAGGCCTGCTCCACTGCACGCAATTTCTCCTCGTACTTATCCCGATTCTCCACCAGGTCCATCTGATACTTGTTTAACGGCGCATACTGAATTTTCAATTCCATGGCCTTATCTACATATTTGCCAAGGCCAAACATCAGCATGATCTTATCACAGGCCGCCACGCAGCGCTGTGCATCACCGGCACGATGATACAGATCCGCCAGTTCATACAGCCATTTTTCATCCAGCTCTTCTTCTGTGTAACCTTCCAGGGAATGGATCTGCTGCTCAATCGGCGCGTCCATAGCCTTTAAGATCATGTAACGGAGCAAATGCTGGCGCGGATCATCTCCCGCCAGGTCACAGAACTCCCGGTAGTAGGCATTGGCCTCTTCCACATTGCCTTCTTTTAACGCAAGATCGGTCAGCTTGTAAAGAAGGCGCTTTCCGATCGGTGCACGCTCAAAAGCCATGAGCAGAATTTCTTTGGCATCCTGATACTCATGGTTCTTCTCATATACATTTGCAACCATAGACAGCAGATTGGCATTGCGGACCTTTTTCCAGTCAATGGTGTCCGCAATCTTCATAGCTGTCTCAAAATCGCCCTGATTGCTTAATTTTCTAATTTGTTCTACTTTTATGTTAAACTCGTATTTATCCATCTTCTGCACTCCTTTCCTGCCTCCAGGCTGCAGTTTATGCACCGCACAAACACTTACAGCTCTACGCGCCCTTCCAGGGCCCGCAGCAGGGTTACTTCATCAATATACTCCAGGTCACCGCCTACCGGTACGCCACTTGCAATCCGGCTCACGCGGATTCCCGTGGGCTTGATCAGCTTGCTGATGTACATGGCCGTGGTCTCACCCTCAAGACTTGAGTTTGTGGCAATGATCACTTCTTTTATGTCCCCCTGAAGACGCTGCATCAGCTCCTTCAGCCTGATGTCATTGGGTCCTATACCCAGCATCGGAGAAATTGCTCCGTGCAGTACATGGTACACACCTTCATACTTCCCTGTCTTTTCGTAAGCAGCCAGATCTCTGGTGTTCTCCACCACCATAATGGTCTTGTGATCGCGTTTGTCGCTGCTGCAGATCGGGCAAAGCTCCTGATCCGTCAGCGTATAGCATTCCTTGCAGTAGCGGATATTGGCTTTAGCCTGTGTAATAGCTCCCGCCAGGCTCGCCACCTGCTCCTGCGGCATATTGATGATGTGAAACGCCAGTCTCTGGGCTGATTTGCTTCCAACACCCGGAAGCTTTGATAATTCTTCGATCAGCGTTGTGATCTGTTTGCTGTAATAATCCATTTTAGAATGGGAAGCCTCCGCCCAGACCGCCTAAGCCGCCAGTCAGCTTTGACATAGCTGCCTGAGACTCTTCCTCCATCTTGCGAAGTGCCTCATTGGTTGCTGCCACAATAAGATCCTGAAGCATTTCGATGTCATCCGGATCCACAACTTCCTCAGCAAGCTTCACGGAAAGCACTTCCTTCTTGCCGGAAACCGTTACAGTGACTGCACCGCCGCCTGCGGACGCGCTGTACTCTTTCTCCTCCAGCTCCTTGGTGGTCTCTTCCACCTGACGCTGCATTCTCTGCGCCTGTTTCATTAAGTTATTCATATTGCCCGGCATACCACCCGGGAATCCTCCACGTTTTGCCATGATCAATTACTCCTCCTGTTTTCTATATCTGAATTGTTTTACTAATCTTCAATGGTAATATCCATATGGATCGCGTTTTTCAGTTCTTCGTCACTGACGTAGATGGTGTTTAAACGCTCTCCGGCGTTGCGCATGCGCGCTTTAAAATACATGGTCTTGCCGTACTGCTCCTCCACATACTTCTCCAGTGCCCCGAGAACCGTCGGACGGCTTCCGATGGCATAGTTGTCACTGTTAGAAAATACAATACACAGGCAGCTGTCGCCACTGGGTTCCAGCACCGTATCGCGAAAGCTTGGCCGGATAGATCCGCCCTGTTCCCGGATAATTTTCCCCCAGTCCTGGCGGATGAGGTTTAAATCTTCTAGCTGTGCCTGGGGAATGGCTACCTGCTGCGGAGCCTGCGCCGCTTCTGCCCCGGCAGCCGGCTGCATCATGGTTCCAGCTGCTCCCTGCGTTCCCATCTGGGCCGCCATCTGCTGCATCATCTCGACATTCACCGGAACCCCTTCATCCATCCGGTCCTCCAGTTCGTCCAGGCGCTGCAAAATAGAATCCAGATTGGGTTCCATCTGCGGCTTGGTCAGCTTGATCAGCGCCAGCTCAATGAGCACACGCTTCTGACTGGCATAACGGATCTGATTGGAAAGTTCAGAAAAGATACGGATGAATCGCATCAACGTTTCTCCGTTTATCATCTCCGCCTCTTCCCGCAGGAGCTTTAAGTTATCCTCCGACATATCCAGCATATTTTCCGCGTCATCCGCGGTCTTTAACACCAGAAGATTCCTCAGATACCAGATAAAGTCTGTGACAAACTGTCCCAGCTCCCGGCCCTGAATAACCATCTCTTCCAGCTTCTTCATGCACGCGGTCGTGTCTTTTGCGATCACGGTGCGAAGCAGCTCGCTGAACACACCGGAATCAACCGCGCCGAGCACCTCCAGCACATTGTCATAAGTAAGCAGACTGCCGTAATGGAATGCCACGCACTGGTCCAGAAGACTTAACGCGTCTCGCATGGAGCCGTCTGCGGCTTTGGCCACATAGCGCAGGGCCTTTTCCTCTACCTGGATTTTTTCTGCATCGGCCAGTTCCCGCAGACGGGCCGCGATGGTGTCGATGGTGATGCGCCGGAAATCATAGCGCTGGCACCGGGAGAGCACCGTAACCGGGATCTTGTGGACTTCCGTGGTCGCCAGAATGAAGATCACGTAAGACGGCGGCTCCTCCAGTGTCTTTAACAGCGCATTGAAGGCGCCGGTAGAAAGCATATGAACCTCATCGATGATATAGACCCGGTACGCGCCCTCGGTAGGCGGATACTGAACCTGTTCGCGAATCTCACGAATATTCTCAACACCATTGTTGGATGCTGCATCAATCTCTATCACGTTCATGGAACTTCCCGACGCGATGGCTTTGCAGGCCGCGCATTCATTGCAGGGGCTTCCATCTACCGGGTGCTCGCAGTTAACCGCCTTGGCAAAGATCTTCGCAATGGTGGTCTTACCGGTTCCACGGGTTCCGCAGAACAGATAGGCATGACCAATACGCCCGCTGGTAATCTGATTCTTCAGGGTCTGCACGATATGATCCTGACCCTTAACATCATCAAACTGTGCCGGACGCCATTTACGGTACAGTGCAGTATATGACATAGTTCTTAACTCCTTGCTGCCGGCAGTCTGTATACAGGATTGCCGTTATTCGTTGCCAAAGCTGATTCCGATCATCTTGGCTTCCTGAATCATAGAGCAGTTCGGGTCTACCGTCTTTAACTTTCCGGCAACCTCTTCTAACGGGACCTCAGTGATCTCGTTATTCTTTACTGCTACCATGTAACCGTATTTCTTTTCCTGAATCAGTTTGGCTGCCGCCGCGCCAAGACGGGTGGAAAGCACCCGGTCATATGGACATGGCTCTCCGCCTCTCTGCGTGTGGCCCGGAACGGTAACGCGGACTTCCTGTCCGGTCTTCTCCGTGATCTGGGCGCCAAGGGCATAAGCTACAGACGGATATACCACCTGATTCTTTTTCTTTTCTTTTAACTCTTTTTTGCTTAAAGCCGCATCCTCTTTGGAAATTGCGCCTTCCGCAACCGCCAGAATGGAGAACCGCTTGCCCTGTCTGCTGCGTTCCTTTAAGGCTGCAACAATAACATCGATGTCGTATGGAATCTCCGGAAGCAGGATGATATCTGCCCCGCCTGCAATTCCGGCATAGAGCGTCAGCCAGCCAACCTTATGGCCCATAACCTCTACAATGAAAACCCGGCCATGGGATGCCGCGGTTGTATGAATGCAGTCAATGGCATTAGCTGCTACATTGATGGCACTCTGGAATCCGAAGGTCACATCGGTTCCCCAGAGGTCATTATCGATTGTCTTAGGAAGGGATACCACGTTCAGCCCCTCCTCCCGCAGGAGATTGGCCGTTTTCTGGCTTCCGTTTCCGCCCAGCACCACCAGACATTCCAGTTTTAATTTCCGGTATGTGTGCTTCATGGCCTCTACCTTGTCCAGACCATTCTCGTCCGGAACACGCATCAGCTTGAATGGCTGTCTTGAAGTTCCGAGGATGGTTCCGCCCTTTGTCAGGATTCCGGAAAAATCCGAAGGTTTCATAATCTGGTAATCTGCGTACATCAGGCCTTTATATCCATCTTCAAAACCAATGATCTCTACATCTTCAAACATCTTATACAGCGCTTTGGCTACGCCGCGCATGGTTGCGTTTAAGCTCTGGCAGTCGCCGCCGCTGGTCAGCATTCCAATTCTCATTGAAGACACACCCTTCTTTCTTTACTTTTAGTAGACACAGGGAAAATTTCCCCATTCTGCTTCATTATAATACACTGGTTTCTCGTTTGTCCATGGTTTTATTGCGAAAACGAAACTGGCATTAACAAAAAAATAGCAGGAGTATCATGAATGGCTAAAGCCTATCATACTCCTGCTAAACTATTCTTTTTAAATCCGCGCACCCCGCTTTGTATACGGCTCACAGGCGTTACCCTGGCAGCCAGCTCGGTCCAGGCTTCCTTGCGGCACACAGAATGACTCACTTAGTGCTGCTGCATTCCTGCCCTGACACGGTTCATGAGGTTCTGTTGCGCAAGACCCAAACGTCAACGCCGCTTACCAGGGGCAGCCCTGCAAGATCGCATCCGAGGCGGGATATCACCTCTGCTGGAGCGGATTGCAGATACAGGGCACCGCTATCTCCCCGGCTGCGCGGAAGCTTTTTGACTTGTTCTTGTGCGCACCTGCGCGTTCTCCCGCAAATGCCTGTTTAGTATACCCCAGGAAGCAGGGTTTTGTCAAGGCTGGCCGGAATTTTCCAGTTCCTTTTCCGAAAACATGATGCTATTCCGCTTTCTCCGGATCTGCATCCTGCAACTGCTTCTGGGCCTTTAACTCTGCCCGTTTTTTGCGAAGATCCTTAAAAAACCGTGACAGCATACCGGAACATTCCTCCTGGCACACGTTGATGTCGGTCTGTACCTGGTGGTTGAAGCCTTCTTCGTGAAGCATGTCCAGCACTGAACCGGCGCAGCCCGCTTTGGGATTCATGCAGCCGATGACCACTCTGGAAATCCGTGCCTGCACAATGGCTCCTGCGCACATAGGACACGGCTCCAGAGTCACATACATCGTGCAGTCCTCCAGGCGCCAGTCGCCCATCTTTTTGCAGGCTTTCCGCATGGCGATGATCTCCGCATGCGCCAGCACCGTCTTGTCTGCCATGCGGCGGTTGTAGCCGCGACCGATGATCTTGTCCTGATAGACAATGACACAGCCGATGGGGACATCACCCAGGGCTGCTGCCTTTTTTGCCTGGCGGATGGCTTCCTTCATATAGCGAATGTCCTCCGGCGATGCGGATGATACCTGTTTTATTTCTGATGCTTCTATTATCTGATTCTCTTTTGTTACCTTTTCTTCTGCCACAATCCATTCCTTTCCGGGTTCCACATTCATGCACCCAGATATTTTCTGCTACCAGTATAGCGGAAAATCTTCTATTATGAAAGAGACAATCGTTACAGCCGGATATCCGTATACCAGTACCCAAATCTTCCATCGCCCTGGGGCTGCTTCCTGGCCAGCACAAAATGCGGAAAACCGAACATGGAAGCCATATACTTTTCATTGCTGAAATAATGGCCCGGAACGCCGAGGAGATAGCGTGGCGGCTGCTGCGGATCCAGAAGCTTTGCCAGAATCAGATGCCGGTAATTATAATAGCCGTGAAGAAGGAAGCTGTTGTTGCCGTAGGTCCAGATTTCCCTGGGCAGAAGGCCGATGTCCTGCGGTTTGATAGACAGGATCTCGCAGCCATTGTCATAGTCAAAAGCCAGAACTTTGGTGTACTGATCACTCATTTTCTTCCAGATGTTCGTGTCGGCCAGTTCCTCGTTTTCCTCCCGGTCCAGTTCCGCGAGACGGGCCGTATCTTCCGGGCCCTGAGGCTGAGTCCGCTGCTCTTCTGGGTCCTGTTGAGACTGCATCTGGGAGCGCAGAGTTGCCTGCTGCATCCCAGATTCTATTCCTCCTTTATCAGAGCTTTCATGTTCTTCTCCCCATGGCGCTATCGTCTCAAGCTTTTGCTCCTCCGCCTCCAGCTCTCGCTCAATCTCTGCAGAAATCGGAAGCTCCTGCGCAGTTTCCTGCATAACCGACTCTAAGTCTGACTTCGAAATCTGTTTCGAAATCGATTCTGAGGCTGGTTCTGGAACTGGCTCTGGGAGCGGCTCTGAGTCCGGTTCTGCTGCTTCGCCTTTCTCTGTCATTCTCTCAAGCTCCGCTGCCCGAACCTGCACTTCAGAATCCGACAGCACAGTTTCTTTTCCAGAAAGTTGTACTTCATTTCGTCCCAGACCTGCCTGCTTCTGCGCTTCCCTCTCTTTCTGTTCCTTTTCCTTTCGCTCCTGCTCTTCCTTCTGCTTTCTCAGATTTTCTGCCGTCACTTCCGCCAGCTGAATCTCCGCAGTCTGCGCCACCGCATCTTCCCAAATGGTGGTGTAGCTCTGCCATGCATTTTCCACATCATGAATGGTGAGTCCATAGCAGTCCTCCATGCAAAGTCCAGAACCATCTACATTCTCTGACTGCACCTGAGTGCGGTATTCCCCGGCACCGCTGCGGATAAAGATCCGGCCAAGCAGAAGTTCGCCGCCGGAATGAAGCAGATACACCCCCACATCGCTGCTGCCCACATACACTTTCTTGACATTCACCTGAATGCGGCACTGCAGGCCACGCATATCAATCTTGGCAAAGCCGATGTTTTTCCCCTTTTCCCCGCCCTCATAGGCATATATGTACGAAATCAGTCTCCGATAATCAGACATAGCTCTCATCCCCTCCGCAATTGATGTACTTCATAAAACTCCCAAAATACATAATTAATATATGCGAAAGGGACAAGAGCTATGTCCATGCTATTTACAGTTTTCCGTAAAATAATTTGCCAGCTGCGCAAACTGCTGTAAGTCCAGTGCCTCGCCGCGGATGGTAGCCGGTACACCCAGGCTTTCAATGGCTGCCACGATCTGCTCCTTGGTAAAGGAAACATCCGGCGCATTGTTCAGTCCATTCTGCAGAGTCTTTCTGCGCTGGTTGAAGGAAGCGCGGATGAGGCGGAACATCAGTTTCGGATCTGCCACCTGAACCGGCATCTCTTTATGACGGGTCAGACGGATGACTGCGGAACCTACATTCGGACGCGGAATGAAGCAGTTCGGCGGAACGTTTGCCACAATATACGGCTCAGCATAATACTGCACCGCCAGAGACAACGCGCCGTAATCCTTGGATCCCGGTCCCACCTGCATGCGGTCTGCCACTTCTTTCTGCACCATAACCGTAATGTTGTCAATCGGCACATTGCTTTCAAACAGTCCCATAATGATCGGTGTGGTAATGTAATATGGCAGGTTTGCTACAACCTTGATGGGGCGTCCGCCATTGTGTTCCTCTGCCAGCTTTCTTATGTCAACCTTCAAGATATCCTCGTTGATCACAGTGACATTGTCATATTCTGCCAGGGTCTCTTTCAGAATCGGGATCAGGTTGTTGTCGATTTCTACCGCAACCACTTCTCTGGCTGCCTCTGCCAGATACTGGGTCATGGTTCCGATACCCGGGCCGATCTCCAGCACCATATCCTCTTTGGTCACGCCTGCTGCCCCAATGATCTTATCCAGTACATGGGGATCGATCAGAAAGTTCTGTCCGAACTTCTTCTGGAAAGCAAACTGGTATTTCTGGATCACCTCGATGGTATTCTTCGGGTTGCCAAGTTTTTCTCTCATTCTATAATTCTCCTGTTTCGGCTGTTTACTTGTATTTCATCTTATCTTATCATACAATTTTTTCGATTACAATGAAAGCCGATACATCTGTTTCGCATTCCGATTCGTTATCTCAATAATCTGCTCTACCGACACGTTTTTGATCCTGCTGATTTCTTCCACCACATAGGGCAGATTCAGCGAGGAATTGCGCTTTCCGCGGTTCGGCACCGGGGAAAGGTACGGACAGTCTGTCTCTAACACAATCCGGTCAAGGGGCATGTAAGCAACCACCTCTTTTAATTTTTTTGCGTTATTAAAGGTCAGCACCCCGCCGATTCCCAGATAAAATCCCATATTCAGGTACTCTTTTGCCATCTCCAGACTATAAGAGAAACAGTGAATTACACCGCCAATCTCCCCTGCCTTTTCTGCTTTCATGATATCCAGGGTATCTTTCGCCGCGTCACGGCTGTGAATGATGACCGGAAGTTTCTTCTCCCGGGCCAGTCCCAGCTGACGCACGAACCACGCTTTCTGAAGCTCCGGCTCCGGCTCATCCCAATGGTAATCCAGGCCAATCTCACCAATCGCTACCACCTTTTCCTCTTCCGAAACATGGCGCAGCCAGTCAAAGAGATGGTCATTCAGTTCTGCCGTCTCGCTTGGATGCACACCAACTGCACCGTATACGAACGGATACTTTTTCATCAGTTCCAGTGTATTTTTCGTTGTCTGGATGCTGGCACCCACGTTTACCACGGCCTCAATGCCGTGTTCCGCAAGACTCCTTAAGACCGCATCCCGGTCCTCATTAAATGCCTCATCATCGTAATGGGCATGGGTATCAAAAATCATTATATTCTCCTCTTCTGAAAAAGAATGTGTCCCGACTCATTTCCGCACCGGGCTGCATCTGCTTTGACAGTTATCCGAACACCATCTTTGAAATTCCGTAGAGCACAAGCAGATGCACCGGATACACCAGATAGAAAAACCATTTCCCGTTCCAGGTTCCCCGGGTTCCATTGTAACAACGGATCAGAAAAAACGCCACTGCAAGTCCCGGAATATAAATCGGCCGGAACTCTGCTGCCGCCATTAGGACAAAGCCCGCCAGACACGCCGTATCCGGTGTCAGGCGAAACCAGAACAGCACCGCGATCAGCATAATACCGGCCGCGTCATAGTCAGTCCGCAAAAACCAGGCCAGAAGTGCCGCTGCCACAATCACTGCCATCTGCCGGTACTGTGCCAGGGCTGCATCGGTATTCCTGCCAATCCAGTCCACCGCAGTCAGCATAAGCACACCGAGAAACAGTGTGAAAAATATATTCTGGCTGTGTGTATCCCATATTTTTCCGTAAACAAGTAAATCAAAGGGAATTTCCGAAATGAAAGCAAATACACCAAGGCGCAGCGCATATCGGCTGCGGTCTCTGGTGTGACAGAATCCTTCTGTCAGCAGGAACACATAAATCGGAAACGCCATACGCCCCGCAGACCGCAGAATCCAGAATACCTGGTTCCACCGCTCCGCCAGTGCATCCTCCCCCACCGCATACAGTGCCGGGATCAGGCCGTAAGCCAGAAGACGGATCGCCGCATGATCGCACAGCATACTGACAACGGCAATCAGCTTTAACTGATTGCCGTTTAATCCATGTCTTAAAATCTGTTTTTCTGTCATCCGTCTTAGCAGATTTCAGCGCCGGACGGCATCTTCTTCTCCGGAACCATCAGGGACAGGTTGCCATCTGCGTCTTCTGCGCAGAGGAGCATGCCCTCAGACAGAACACCGGCCAGTTTTGCAGGCTTTAAGTTGACAACTACCATAACCTTCTTGCCTACCATCTCTTCCGGTGAATAGTGTGCCTTGATGCCGCTGACGATCTGCTTTACCTGGCTGCCGATCTTAACCTGGGAGCAGAGAAGCTTTTTGGACTTCTTGACTGCCTCGCAGGCAATGATCTCGCCAACCTGGAACTGAAGCTTTGCAAAATCATCATACTCGATCTCAGCCTTCGGCTCGATGTCGATGACCGGCTCTTCTTCCTTTGCTTCCTCAGCTTCCGGCTGTGCTGCCTTCTCTGCCGCGCGCATAGCCTCTACCTTTTCCATCACTTCCTTGAGGTCCATTCTTGCGAACAGGATCTCCGGTGCGTCGGTTACATGCTCGCCGGACGGATACAGACCAAACTGATCCATCTCAGAAAGGGCACGCTTCTGTGCATGGAGCTGGGCCAGGATCTTCCTGGAGGTATCCGGCATGAAGGACTCCAGCAGGGACGCGCCGATAGTGATGGCCTCTACCAGATTGTAGAGAACGGTTGCCAGACGGTCTTTCTGAGCCTCGTCCTTTGCCAGTGCCCAAGGCATGGTCTCGTCGATATATTTGTTACAGCGGCGGAAGATGTTGAAAATCTCGGTGATGGCATCTGCCACACGAAGCTCATTCATCTTGCTCTCTGCCTTCTTTACGGATGCCAGAGCGACATTCTTTAAGTCCTCATCAACGGCGTCGGAAGCACCGCCGTTTCTCACCTCGCCGCCAAAATATTTGTTGGACATGGAAATGGTGCGGTTTACCAGGTTTCCAAGGATGTTTGCCAGGTCAGAGTTCATGCGCTCTACCATCAGCTCCCAGGAAATAACGCCATCGTTCTCGAACGGCATCTCATGCAGAACAAAGTAGCGGACAGCGTCCACGCCGAAGAAGTCTACCAGGGTATCTGCGTAGAGCACGTTGCCCTTGGACTTACTCATCTTGCCATCCCCCTGTAAAAGCCACGGATGACCAAATACCTGCTTCGGAAGCGGCAGATCCAGCGCCATCAGGAAGATCGGCCAGTAAATGGTATGGAAGCGAATGATATCTTTACCGATCAGATGAAGATCTGCCGGCCAGTATTTCTTGAACAGTTCACCGTTATTGCCATCGCAGTCGTAGCCAAGGCCGGTGATATAGTTGGTCAGTGCATCCAGCCATACATAGGTAACATGCTTAGGATCAAAGGAAACCGGAATGCCCCAGGTGAAGGAGGTTCTGGATACGCACAGATCCTGCAGACCCGGAAGCAGGAAATTGTTCATCATCTCGTTCTTTCTGGATACCGGCTGGATGAACTCCGGATGCTCGTTGATGTACGCAATCAGGCGGTCTGCGTATTTGCTCATTTTGAAGAAGTAAGCCTCCTCCTTGGCCGGCTGTACCTCGCGGCCGCAGTCCGGGCACTTGCCGTCTACTAACTGGGACTCGGTAAAGAAGGACTCACACGGTGTACAGTAAAGGCCCTCGTAGTAGCCTTTGTAGATATCACCCTGGTCGTACAGTTTTTTAAAGATTTTCTGTACCTGAGCCTCATGGTCTGCATCGGTGGTACGAATGAATTTGTCATAGGAAGTGTTCATCAGATCCCAGATTGTCTTGATCTGGCCTGCCACATCGTCTACAAACTGTTTCGGGGTTACACCTGCAGCCTCAGCCTTTAACTCGATTTTCTGACCGTGCTCATCGGTACCGGTCTGGAAACGGACATCGTAGCCCTGCTCTCTCTTAAAACGCGCGATGCTGTCTGCCAGTACAATCTCGTAGGTGTTGCCAATATGCGGCTTGCCGGATGTATAAGCGATCGCGGTGGTGATATAATACGGTTTCTTACAATTACAATTTTCATTCTGACACATGAGCCAAATTCCTCCTAAATTCTCGCTGCCGGATCTGCCTGTCAAATGTGACTTTTCCTGTTTTTGCACAACCGGCTCAGCAACTGCGCAGGCCTGTTTTTTTCGCTGCGCTGATTAAATCAACTATATCATAAAGTCTGCGAAAACTCAATATAGTGCACGGGGTTCCTCGTGCCTGCACCCCCCGCATATATTGTATTTCTCAAGAGTATATTATATAATTAGGAACACTTAAGACCATTTTGGAGGATCACTTCATGCATAAAAACTACAAAAAGCTGCCGCCATTTGTAGCCGCCGCGCTCTGCGCCGTACTGCTTTGTTCCTGCGCTCCCGCGTCCCGCACGCCTCAGCCTACAACGGCCGCTCCCTATGAGGAAGAAACCTCTGCAGACTACGAACAGCTCACTGAAAGCAGCCTGAAGGAACAGCAGCGTTTTTCGGCTCTGGAGGAAAGCCTGTTTCAGGATGAGATCTCCGCATCCCGCCTTGATCTGCATTTTCTTCTGAAAAACCCGGAGGGCCGCGGCATCACAAAAACCGATGCGCCGATCGCCCCCATCTCCATGGAGGCTTTTTTGCAGACAAGAAAGGATCAGGAAGAACTGCGAAGTGAGCTTTCCGGTTTTCAGACCGCCCTGCTGACGGACAATCAGAAACTCACGCTCCGTATCCTGGAAAGCCTGATGAACACTGAGAAAAAGGGCGAAGGACTAGAGCTTTACAGCCAGCCGTTAGCACCCACCATTGGCATCCAGGCCCAGCTTCCCATGCTGCTCTGTGAGTACGCCTTCTACACCCGTCAGGATGTGGAAGACTATTTGCATATTCTGGAATACCTGGATACTTTTTACGGACAGATTCTTTCCTTTGAGCAGGAAAAGGCCGAGGCCGGGCTCATGATGAGCGACACCTCCATTGATCACGTTATAGAATCCTGCAAAAGCTACCTGCTGGTTCCGGGCAATAATTTCATGATCGACTCCTTCACAGAACGGTTAAATGCGCTCCCGGATCTGACGGATGATGCCAAAAAAGAGTTCTGTGCCCGCAACGAAGCTGCCCTGGAGGAACACTTTGTCCCCGCCTATAAGCTGCTGATCGAAGGTCTGGAAAAGCTCAAGGGCACCGGAACCAACGAAAAAGGCATGTGCGGATATCCGGATGGAAAAGCTTACTACGAATATCTTGTATACACAGCAACCGGAACCTCCTACCACTCTATAGATGAACTGATGACTGCCACCGAGCAGGAAATTTCCGATAACTTACAGATCACCTCAAAGCTGTTGTCAGAACACCCGGAGCTGGAGTCCATGCTTGACAACTACCAATACCGTCAGACGGAACCGACGGCCATCATGGAGGAACTGAAGGAGCAGACCTTAAAAGATTTTCCGCAGCTTCCGGAATGCAGCTACACATTAAAGGATGTGCCAAAAGCGCTGGAGCTTTCCCTAAGTCCTGCCTTTTATCTGACTTCGCCAATTGATGACAGTTCCCAGAACGTCATCTACATCAACCGGAATCCGATCTATGACAACCAGCCCCTCTACAACACCATTGCCCATGAGGGTTATCCGGGACACCTGTACCAGACGGTATGGTTCCACACCCACTGTGACTCTGATCTGCGAAAGATTTTAAGCTTTTCCGGCTATACGGAGGGCTGGGCAGCTTATGTGGAGGCTCTCTCTTACCGTCTGGATAATGGTCTGGATCCGCTGCTTGGCGAACTGCTGGAGGCCAACTCCAAGGCCACACTCGGCATCCACGCCTATCTGGATATGGCCATCAATTACCTGGGCTGGGAACAAAAAGATGTTCAGAAATATCTGTCCACTTACTTCAGCGATTCGGAATCCATTGCAGATTCCATGTTTGAAACCATGATAGACAATCCGGCCAATTACCTCTCCTACTTCATCGGTTCCCTGGAAATCCGCAACATGCGGGAGACAGCCGAACTGCAGCTTGGGGATTCTTTCGATGCAACGAAGTTTCATTCCTTCCTCCTGGATATGGGAAACGCTCCCTTCGATGTGATCCAGGCCTATTTCACTACCTGGCTCATGAACCAGAAGATGGGAAACTAAACTTGTAAATGCAGGCAAAAAAATCCGTCCGGGACCCTTTTCAGGATCCCGGACGGATTTTTATTTACATGATTTTATTTCATAAAGAACTTCTGCAGATCTGCCTCAGTGGTATCTTCACCAATGGTGATGAGTTCTGTTCCGGTCAGTCTTGCAAACATTGCGATATCATCTCTGGTCAGTGCAGTAGATACAACAGAGTGATGAGCGCCGCCTGCGTAGCACCATGCTGCGGTACCGATCTGGAAATTCGGTTTGTGGCGGTACATGATTCTTGCTACCGGAAGGTTCGGCATCGGTTTCGGCTGTTTTACCAGCTCAATGTCTGCGCAGATCAGGCGGAAGTGATCGCCCATATCTACCATGGTTACCTGAATGCCATCACCGGTCACACCGTCAAAGATCAGTCTTGCCGGATCTTCTTTACCGCCAATGCCAAGCGGCAGTACATCAATTTCCGGTTTGGTTGCTGCGAATGCCGGCGGAACCTCCAGCATATGGGATGCCAGCTCAAGCTCCTGACCCGGAGTTAAGTCGTAGGTGTAGTCTTCGATGAAGCCGGTAGCGCCGTCTCTGCCCTCAGACATCTTCATGAGTACTGCGGATAAAGCGGAGATCTTGTAATCGCCCTCCGGACCAAAGCCGATGCCCTTTGCCATTAAGTTCTGGGCTGCGATACCCGGAAGCTGCTTTAATCCGTGCAGATCCTGGAAGGTGTCTGCAAATGCGCCGATACCGTTGGCTGCCAGGAATTTCTCCAGGCCAACCTCATATTTTGCCTGCTCGCGAACGGAGTCGATGCGGTCAGTCTTCATGGTGTACTTGTCGGTGTACTCCTTCATCTTTGCGTCAATCTCTTCCTCAGTCACTGCATTGATGGTGTCAACCACATCGCCCAGTGCAAAGTAGTTGCACTCCCAGCCGTATTTGATCTGGCTCTCTACGCGGTCACCGTCGGTTACTGCTACTTCGCGCATATTGTTGCCGAAGGAAGCAACCTTTAAGGATTTAGAATAAGAAATTGCCTTTGCAACCTCTGCGAACTGACGGATCTTTGCCACTACATCATCATGCTTGTAGTAACCTGCAACAACCTCGTGCGGGATGCCGAGTCTTGCTACGATGAAACCGTACTCACGGTCTCCATGAGCTGCCTGGTTTAAATTCATGAAGTCCATATCGATGGTGTCGTACGGAAGCTTCTCATTTGCCTGGGTGTGCAGATGCAGAAGCGGCTTTCTCAGCTCCTGAAGGCCCTTGATCCACATCTTGGCCGGGGAGAAGGTATGCATCCAGGTGATCACACCAATACAGTCATCATCGCAGGATGCCTGACGCATGGTCTTGATGCAGCTCTCGGAGTTGATGATCGTCGGAACCAATTCCACCTCTGCCACATCTTTTAATTTCTCATTCAGGAATTCTGCCATCTGGCGGCTGTCCTCAGCCACCTGCTTTAAGCACTCGTCTCCGTAAAGGTCCTGGGAGCCTACTGCAAAGTATAACTTCTTCATGTCAATCTACCTCCTATAAATGTGAATGATCATCTTATATCACGAACCGAGTTTCCGTTGTTGAATGCCACCGGAAACTGGTGCGCGTAGTTCTTTTTCTGCCAGTCCGGATCCTCCATCATGCGGAGCAGGTTCCGGGCTGTAATCCGCCCAAGGTTATACTTTGGATGGATCACGGATAAAATTTTCAGTTCTGCTTCCTGTTCCGGCCCCGCATCGTCAAACGATACCAGGGAAATATCTTCCGGCACACGCAGTCCGCGTTCCTTCAAAAAATCCATATAGAAGCCGGCCACCTCATCATTGTAGAGGATCATGGCCGTGCAGTCTTTGGTCCGGCGGTACATCCGCAGCAGACTCTTTCTGCTCAGTTTCTCTTCCATATCCTTGGTGGAATACCACCGGATACAGTCATCGTCAAAATTGATTCCATAATCTGACAGACATTCAATAAAGCCACGATAACGCTCAATTCCCTGTATGTCATCATACTTAAAAATTCCTCCAATGCGGCGGTGTCCGTTCTGGATCAGTATCCGGGTCAGTTCATAGCCTGCCCGGGCATCCGACATCTCCACACTGTCGAACTGTTCATTTTGATAATGATTGTGAATGAACAGAGTCGGAATGTTCCGTTTCCGGATTTCCTTATAAAGACGCAGATTTGGATTCGGGAAGGTGGACCGGGTTCCCTCAATAATGAGCCCGGCCACATTCCGGTTTAAAAATCCTTTTAAATACATTTCTTCGTCGTTCAGCCGGTTTCTGGTCACAGCTACATCAATTTCAAAGCTTTTATTCCGAAGCACCGACTCAATTCCCGCATAGACCTGCGGAAACAGATAATCCGAAAAGTAGCTTAAAATCAGTCCCACATGGGGGCATTCGCCGTCTGCGCCACTGTTTTCATACGATACATAAGTGCCGCTTCCTTTTACGCGGATGATCAGTCCATCCTTTTCCAGACGGTCCAAAGCATTTCGCACCGTCTGCCTGGAATATCCGAACTTTTTCTGAAGGATATGCTCCGACGGAAACTTGTCCTGATTCTTGATCACTCCGCTGGTGATCAGAGTACGACCCCAGTTGTAAAGCTTCTGGTATTTCAAATTTTCCTGATTCTGACTTCCCGCTGTTCTGGGCATATCATCAAACCTCCGATGCTTTTCCTTATGCTGTCATTCCCCAGTCTGATGTCTGTTTGTTATTTGATTACCTGCAGGGACTGACGGTCTGCGAATACTGCTACGAATACCAGGAATACCACGCCCTGAATCAGCTGCATCAGCTGTGTGGAGAAGCCCATCATGGTCAGTCCGCTGTTTAATACGATGTAAAGCAGGGAACCTACGATGATATTCTCAAAACGTACCTTTGCGCCGCCGGAGATCGGCATGCCGCCAAGTACGAGGGCGATCAGGATCTGGGTCTCTAACTGGTTACCACCGGAAGAAGTAACGGAACCAACCTTGATAACGTTGATAAATGCCGCAAAACCGGTAATCGCGCCAGCTAATACGTAAATCCAGAACTTCATGCGATCAGTACGGATACCGGAGAACATCGCTGCTTTCTCACCGGCACCGATGGCCTTTAAGTAGGTACCAAACTTGGTGAAACGGAACAGTACAAATCCGATTACCAGGATCAGCACGGTGCATGCGATCTTTAACTCGGTACTGTCAAAGTTAATCAGCTTTGCGGAACCTGCCACCGGCGCGTTGGTTGTCAGGTATTTGATAAATCCGCGGAACAGGAACATGGTACAGATCGTAACGATGAAGGATTTGATCTTGCGGTATACATAGAAGTATCCGTTGATGGCTCCGATTGCTGCACCTGCTGCAATGCCGCCCACAATCGCAAGCGGGATGCTGGTCTTGGAAAGCATACATACAACGATGGATGCAATACCCAGGATAGATCCCTGGGAGAAATCCAGACCGCCCATGGTCATGATAAAGAATACGCCTGTCGCTGCGATCATGGTCACATATACCTGTGACAAAACGAGCGGAAGGTTTCCGATCATTCTGAAGTTCGTGAGAACGTTAAATAATAAGAAAATGATAATCAGTCCCGCGATCGGCAGAAGGGAACGGATCAGCGACATTTTTGATAATTTCTTGAGCTGCTGCTCTTTCTGGTCTGTGTTTGTCTTAACTTGATTCTCCATTGCTGCCTCCTTATACCATCATCGTAATCAGGCTGTTCTCATCGAGGGCCTCATTACGCTCCAGCTCTCCGCTGGTCTTGCCATCCTTCATGATCATGATGCGATCGCACATACCAATGAGCTCCATCAGCTCCTCGGAAATCATGATGATGGACTTTCCATTCTTTCTCATCTGGTTCATTAACTGGTAGATATCCTGTTTTACCTTGATATCAATGCCTCGGGTCGGGCTGTCTAACACAACGATGTCAGAGTCCTTGCCGATCCATCTTGCCAGAACGACCTTCTGCTTATTACCACCGGAAAGATCCGATACAAACTGGTCTACATTGACCATCTTAACAGACATCTGTTTTGCGTATTTGTTTGCAAATTCTTTTAACTTTTTATCGCTTAACAGATGACTCTTGCCAGCCAGGCTGTCCAGAGACGGAAGGCAGATGTTGTCACCGATGCTCTGGTTTAACACTACAGACTCGTTATCACGGTCCTTGGACGTGTATGCGATGCTGTGTTTGATCGCAGTCGGGATATCATTGATCTGGGTTCCGTCTGCCAGCTCCACCGTACCGGTACGGTCATAGGAAGCACCGAAAATTGCTTTTCCGATTTCATGCATACCAGACTCGGACAAACCGCCAAAGCCAAGGATCTCGCCCTTGTGAAGGTCAAAGCTTACATCGTGGATCAGGCCCGGAACAGATACATTCTTTACAGAAAGAACCACTTCATCAGAAACCTTCTCGCCATAATCGGAACGATAATAGTCACCCGTTACCTCACGGCCAACCATGAGTCGTTTTAAATCATCCTCGGTTACATCTTTGCTCTTAACCGTATCGATGTAAACACCGTCACGCATGATGGTGATGGTATCGGACTTGTCCAGAACCTCCGGAAGGTCATGGGAAATGAAGATGATGGAGTTGCCGCTCTCACGGATCCGGTTCATATGCTTGTACAGCTCTTCACGTCCCTCCTGGGAAAGTGCGGTAGTCGTCTCATCGATGACAACGATCTTCGGATCAAAGTAGGTTGCCTTTACGATCTCGATGAGCTTACGGTCCTCAAAGTTATACTCATCAATGATATCTGCTGCCTTGATGCGCTCAAATCCATATTTTTTCAGGAGCTCCGTTGCCTTCTTGTTCATGGCATTGGTGTTCTTGATTCCCATATGTACGAACTGGTCTTCATGGCCCAGGAAGATATTCTCTGCCACAGTCAGGCCTGACAGGGTACCAAGCTCCTGCACGATAATGGAGACACCCTCGTTATTTGCCTCAACCTGGTTTTTCGGATGGATCTCTTTTCCATCCAGTACAAAGGTACCGCTTCCGATGCTGTAGATACCGGTCAACATGTTGGTCAGGGTTGATTTACCGGAACCGTTCTCACCGATCAGCGCATGTACCTCGCCTTTGTTTACGTTAAATGAAACATTCTGAACCGCCTTCGTGATACCGAAGGACTTGCAAAGATTTTTTACCTCTAACCTTACTTCGCTCATTGCATTTCCTCCCTATGATCTACTTGACGATCTCGCCTTTTGTTACTTTGGTGGTTACCGTAATGATGATCAGCAGCGCAAGGCCGGTGATAACATCCTGGATTGCGGTCGGAGCACCCATGGCGATGAATCCGAAGAAGATGATGTTGATGACAAACTCACCGATCACAATTGCCTGTAACGGCATACCGTATTTCTTAAATGCCAGTCCGAAGAAGCAGCCCATGGTCGGAACAAAGTTACGGCTCATGGATGCCATACCGGTTACTGCTACCATGGAAGATCCATAGCTGATGGTCAGGACTGCCATGACGCCAAGGAACGCACCACTTAAGATGAATGCCAGAACCTTGTATTTGTCAACATTGATACCCATGTTCTTGGCTACGAACTCGTTGCTGCCGATTGCGTAGGTGTATGTACCGATCTTGGTGTAGTTTAAAAAGATGTAAGCAACCACACAGGCTAACACTGCCAGGATAATGTTGCCCGGCATCTGGCCGAAGGCGCGCAGGTTAGACGGAAGAGTCTGCTCCACGCCGCCTGCAATGTAGTTTGCGATGGACTCGTAGATGAGTGCAAGACCAGTGGTTACGATCATGGACGGAATGTGAAGCTTAACATAGAAAACACCGTTCAGTAAACCAACAATGGAACCGGTCACGATGCTGCCGATGATAAGGCCTGCATAGCCCATTCCGAATCTCGATGCAAATACGCAGCCAACAATTGCGGAAAGCATGATGTTTGCGCCAATAGAGAAGTCGAACATTCCCATAACCATGACGAAATAGAAGCCAACTGCACCGACTGTGGCGATCAGGCTGGCCTGGAAGTAGCTCAGCATGTTGGCCGGTGAACCAAAGTTAGAAGGTGTCAGGATCTTAAAAATCAGCCAGGAAAGCACTACCAGACCGAACAGGATCAGATAGCCTTTCGCAGTTCCCGAAAGTTTTTTCTTTCCGGGTGTGTCAACAACAGGAGTTCCCATATTCTTTACCTCATTCTTATTTCATACTAAGACATAACGGCCGGCATCGCCGCGCGATACCGGCCGTCTCAAGCTACTCAGCCCAAAGCATCTTTTGTAAATTATTTACCAGCTCTTGCTGCTGCATCTTCGATGGAGATCTTGGATGCTGCCTCTTTCAGGCCCTCAAGATCCAGCTCAGACATCTCAACCAGTTCCTCATCGGTGTAAGGAAGCTGATCTACGAAGTACTGCTCGTAAGCTTTGTAGTCATCTGCGGAAGATACATACAGGTACGGGAACGGAACATCCTCGAACTTGCCTTCAAATCCGCTGTAGTTGCCCTTGATTGCGTTGTATACCATCATGAAAGCGATAAGCGGGTCGCAGTAATGTCCGCCGGACTGACCAGCCATGGAACCGTTCTCAAGTCTCTCTCCAAGATCCGGAAGGAAGTCGGTGGAAACAATGTCGATATCCTGAACTTTGCCTGCACGCTCAACTGCTGCGATAGCACCCTGAAGCGGGTCACCGCCGCCGCCTGCCGGGATCAGTGCGTCAAGAGTCGGGTCTGCAGACATCAGAGCCTCTGCTGCCTTGGAACCACCCTCAGAAGAAGTACCAGCGTACTGCGGCTCAGACAGCTTAGCCTGATCATCCGGATGCTCTTTGTTCCAGTTCTCAACGCCTGCTTTGTAACCTTCCCATCTGCCTAACCAGGTAGCATCACCCTGCTCCCAGCCGATCAGACCGATGTTTCTGTCGCCCTTGTCCAGAAGGATCTGAACCAGTTTCTCGCCGTTCTCCGGCTCGTTCTCATGAACTGCACCGATGTAGTACGGAGACTGGGTTGCCATGTCGTAGATATCTGCGCTGTTATCCTTGCTGATTACACGGAAGAACTGTGCCAGATAAACCTTGTTGTCGTTTGCGGTCTTGATTGCAGAAGTCATCTCGGTATCGGAAGAGTTACAGATAATGATACCCTGGCATCCTGCTGCTGCAAGCTGCTCAACAGAAGCGGTAACCTTCTCAGATACATGTCCCTGGTCAACATACTGAACCTGTACCCCTAAAGCCTTTGCTGCTTCATCCAGGATCAGTTTACACTGGGAACCAAGAACGTCGGTAGAAGACCAGATGGAAACACCGATCTTGATGTCCTTATTGTCGATACCGGAAGCTGCTGCCTCGGTGGTCTCTGCGCCGCCCTCTGCCTTGGTATCAGCTGCCGGAGCTGCTGTGGTTGCGCTGGATGCTGCGCCGCCGCCACAAGCGGTCAGGCTTGCCAGCATCGCTGCTGCTGTCACGGTTGCCGTTGCTTTTTTGAAGACTTTCTTCATTTTGATTCCTCCCAACATGTTTTTTGATTGTTTTCAACAACTATCATGGCTTTATTATACGTTTTGACAGCAAATTGTGCAATACAATACAAGATATTTTTTCTCGAAAGTTGTATTTTTTACTATACAATATGATCTAAAAATTGTCATATCATTCGTTCTTTTTTATCAACAGTGTGCATGTTCCATCATTTTTCGAGGGCATTAGCTGTCGTTTATTGTGTATTTTTGTCAATACATGCGTTGAATCTTTAACGTTCAGGATTCTTTTCAAATACAACTTTGAGAGGCGGAGGAAGCTGTATGGTATTGGATATCTTAAAAAACAGTACAAAAAAAGAGACCGGCATTTGCGCATTGCACTGCCGGCCTCTTTTTTTGTTTCTTTATATTATTTTCCTGCATCCACAAAGCTCAGTCCCTCTGCCAGGGTCTGGCCGTTTGCCTTGATGGTAATGGTCTCTGTATCCAGGTTCTCGCAGAACGTGTTTGCTACTGCCTGCAGAACCTTTTCCTGATTCTCAGACGGGAACTGACTTAATTCCAGAGTTGCCTTTTCTGCCATGGTGGTGTCTGCAGTTACGCCCGGACCTGCTTCCTGGCTGGCAACACTGCCCTCGGTGGTGAAGCTGACCGCCTTAGTACCGTTATCCAGAACTCCGTACTGAACAAGAAGATCTACCAGACTCTGTGCATCCAGGGTCTCTACGGAATCCATGGTTCCCTCGATCTTGCTTCCATCTTCGCTGACACTGTATACAGATACCATGGTAAAATCCGGCGCCTCCTGATCAACTGGTCTGCCGGTTACAACGCCCGGGCCTGCATCTGCAGTAGACTCAACTACTTCTTCCTGCTGCGGCTCTTTCACTTCACCGGTTTTATTTTTCTCGGTGGTCGGGGTACATGCTACTAATGATAAGATCATCATGGCTCCCAGTAAGCCCATGACTAATTTCTTCATAATGATAAAGCCTCCTTGTATGTTATGCTTTCGCCTTGCGAAACCAGATATTCAGTTTTGCAAGGGCTTTGACAAGGCTTTCGGTTTCGTTGGGAGTCAGATCCTGCAGGATTGCGTCAATCATATTGTGGTGGAACTGTTCATGATGCTCATAGGCATGCTTTCCTTTTTCAGACAGCGAAATATAGACTACACGCCGGTCTTCCTTTCCTCGTTCCCGGGTCACGTAGCCTTTCTTCACCAGACTGTTCATGGCTATGGTCAGGGTTCCCACTGTCACAGAAAGCTCTTTGGCTATTGTAGACATGTTCTTGGGTTCTCCTGTGCCAATGGCCTGGATCACATGCATATCGTTATTTGTAATATCCTGGAATTCCTCCGTAATGATAACCTGTTCCTCTAAATCCATCACATCACGGAACAGCTTTACCAGGGCATCGTTTAATGTCGCGTAAGTATCCACTTTTCTCCCTCACTGCACGCGAAGCCTGTCGCTCCGCTCTTGATTATACATGATTTACTATCTTTCGACAACCGCGTTTTTCTTACAACATTGTGAAAGAAATGTGTTCTTGGTAATATTTTACTTTCCCGTAATCCAGATGCTTGCCGCAATCCCGGCCGCTGTAGCGATGAGTGCGCCCGGCACTGCATAGCGGGTCCGGCGCACTTTTACACTGCCAAAATAAATACTCAGACAGTAAAAGACCGTCTCTGTACTGCTCATTATGACAGAGGCCGCCATACCGATACGACTGTCCGGCCCGTACTGCCTAAACAGATCCAGCAAAAGCCCCGTAGCTGCTGAGTTGGACACCAGCCTTACCAGAGTAATAGGCACCAGTTCCTGCGGAATATGAAACAGTCCGGCTGCTCCCGCGCTAATATCCGTTATCGCATCCAGTAGTCCGGATGCCCGCACTACCCCCACAGCTGTAATCAGACCAATCAGAGTCGGCAAAATGTCCGCCACCGTTTTTATGCCGTTCTTTGCGCCATCCAGAAAATCGTCGAATATCGGGCGGCGGGAAATCAGACCGAAGGCGATCACATAGCTGATGACAAGTGGAAGAAGCATTTTGGAAAACCACAGAATCATAAATGAGCAGCCCTCCTGTTCTTCCAGTCCATAACCTTGCAGAAAACCACCGCCGCCAGCGTAGAAATTGCCGTTGCAGCCAGCGCCGGTCCCAGCACCGCCTCCGGCTGCTTTGACCCATATTCGCTCCGGTAAGCAATCAGTGTCACTGGAATCAGCTGCAGAGACGAGATATTTAAAATAAGAAACGTGCACATGGATGAGGTGGCTGTACGTGCCTCATCCCCGGTCGCCCGAATATCTTTCGCCATCTCCTGCATTGCTTTTAATCCCGCAGGCGTTGCCGCCATGCCAAGCCCCAGCATATTGGCAATGATGTTTACCGCAATCGGTTCCCTGGCCGGATGATCCCGCCCAAGCTCCGGGAACAAAAAATCAAGGAGCAGCGTCATTCGCCCGGCAAGCCATCCCACCAGTCCGGCCCGGGTTCCGATTTCCATGATACCGCACCAGAATGACAGAATTCCGAGCATAGTAAGACCCAGACTCACGGATTCTTTTGCAGAGTCCAGAAGAGCCTGGGTCACTTCATTCCATGTTCCGTTTATCGCTCCCCACAGCATTCCGGCTAAGAGCATGCCGCCCCAGAGATAATTCAGCAATACCGGTCACCTTCCGTTCGAATGGTGCTGGCATTCCTGATCACTCGAACCAAAAAACAGCACCGTTTGCTTTCAGTCTATGGAGTTTCCATCTCTTTTATGTCATACAGGGAACACTTTCCTTTTGTCACGCGGTGTTTTTGCATTTTATACAGTCTGTTTTCTGCATTACCAGCACTTCCTGTTACACTGCTCCAACCAGATCCTGCACCACAGCCTCCACCGTCTCAATCTTATCCGCACGGTAAGCATTACTTCCACAAAACAACAGCGCGTCATTCAACGCACCCTCTGCCGCATTGGACAGAGCCTTTGTGATGCAGTACGGAATATTAGCCGGATCACAGTGCTCCAGGCACTGGTAGCAGTGGGTGATCTTCGCCTTCTCTCCACGCTCTTTCATGGCCGTGATTTTCTCCAGAAACGGGTTCACAATTGCCCGTCCCGGCATACCCACCGGACTCTGGGTGATCACAATATCTTCGGCCGTCGCGTTGATGTAGGCCTGCTTGTAGCTCTCCGGTGCGTCGCATTCCTCGGTGGTGACAAAACGTGTTGCCACCTGCACAGCATCCGCACCAAGCTCCATGGCATGCTCCACATCCGCCCTGGTGTAAATACCGCCTGCAATGGCTACCGGAATATGTTTCTGGTACTTCTCCTCAAACTGCTTTACCACCTTCATGATACCGCGGATTTCTTCATCATACAGATCCTGATGATAGGTATGCGGCACATCCTTTGTGTCTGCACCGTAGCGGCTCAAATCCTCTCTGGAAAAGCCCAGATGACCGCCTGCCAGCGGCCCCTCGATCACCAGGAGATCCGGAATGCGCTTATACTTGCGATCCCACATTTTGCAGATCACCATAGCGGATTTTGCAGTGGACACAATAGGCGCTATTTTCGTCTTTGCCCCTTCCACAAGCTCCGGCAGGGACACCGGAAGTCCGGCTCCGGAAATAATAATATCCGCTCCGGCCTTCACAGCCTCCTTCACATACTGGGCGTAGTTGCGGGTTGCCACCATAATATTAAATCCTATAATACCCTTCGGCGCAATCTCCCGCGCTTTCTTCAGTTCCTCACCAATGGCGCGCAGATTCGCCTCCATAGGTGCCTTTAAAAACTCCGGATCCTTAAATCCGATCTGCGCGGTGGAAATGATGCCAATACCACCTGCTTTCGCTACTGCTCCTGCCAGGGAGTGCAGGCTGATGCCTACTCCCATTCCCCCCTGAATGATGGGATATTTTGCTGTAAGATCACCGATTTTTAACGCTTTCATTATAATACCTCTTACATATTCCGGAATCTCTGGTAACGGGACTCCCGAATTGCTTCCTTTGTCTTGCCGCTGTACCGCTCAAAGAATGCGGTCATGCTCTGTCTCATATGCTCTGCCAGCTCTGGCATAGTTTCGATGGAAGCCGGTTCCGGCTCCGGGATCACTTGCTCGATCAGGCCGCGCTCATAAAGATCTGCTGCCGTAATCTTCATAACCCTGGCTGCATCCGGGGCCTTCTTGCTGTCCTTCCACAGGATGGACGCAAATCCCTCCGGAGAAAGAATAGAATAAATGGCATTTTCCAGCATCCATACTTCATTGGCCACCGCCATAGCCAGGGCACCGCCGCTTCCGCCTTCTCCGATTACGATTGAGAGGACCGGAACGGTCAGTGCCGCCATCTCAAAAAGGTTGCGGGCAATGGCTTCCCCCTGGCCGCGCTCCTCAGCCTCAATACCGCAGAACGCGCCAGGTGTATCTACAAAACAGATCACCGGTCTGCCGAAGGTCTCCGCCTGCTTCATCAGGCGCAGCGCCTTGCGGTATCCGTCCGGAGACGGCATGCCAAAATTCCGGTGAATGTTTTCCTTGGTGGTGCGGCCCTTCTGCTGGCCGATCACCGTTACCGGCATACCGCGGAAGGTGGCAATACCGCCGATGATAGCTCCATCATCACTGAAATAACGGTCACCATGGAACTCCATAAAATCATCAAACAGCGCATGAATGTAATCCAGTGCCACCGGACGGGCTGCGCTTCTGGAAAGCTGCACCGTATCCCAGGCATTTTTTCCACTCTTTTTCTGTTTTTCCAGATAGTTTTCCACAGACTCTGCAGGTTCTGCCTGCACATTCTGTGGATTCACAGTCATTTCCTGTTTCTTGTGCATCCGCAAAATGTCTGCCAGCACATCTCTTTGGTTTTCACGGTCTACGATCTTATCCACAAAACCGTGCTCCAGTAAGAACTCTGCTCTCTGGAAGCCCTCCGGAAGCTTCTGGCCGATGGTCTGCTGAATAACACGAGGCCCTGCAAATCCAATCAGAGCGTTGGGTTCTGCCAGGATGATATCGCCTAACATGGCAAAGCTGGCTGTCACGCCCCCCGTAGTCGGATCTGTCAGGACGCTGATAAAAAGCTGTCCTGCCTCATGATGCTTTTCCAGTGCAGCAGAAGTTTTGGCCATCTGCATCAGGGAAACAATTCCCTCCTGCATTCTCGCGCCGCCTGAGCAGGCAAAAATAATGACCGGAAGTTTTTCCTCGGTAGCACGCTCAACCATGCGGGTAATCTTCTCGCCCACCACATGTCCCATACTGCTCATGATGAACCGGGCATCACAGATACCAATGGCAGTCTCAAAGCCTTTGATGGTTCCCTTTCCGGTTACGATAGCTTCCTGAAGTCCGGTCTTTTCCTGTGCTGCCTGGACCTTCTTCTCGTATCCCGGGAAATCTAATGGATTGGAAAACGCCATTTCCCTATTCCATTCTTCAAAGCTGCCCTCATCCAACAGCATCTCAATCCGGCGGTACGCATGCACCCGGAAATATCCGCCGCACTTCGGGCAGACATACAGATTGTTGCGCACGTCTTCCACATAGATCGGCTGGCCGCACTTATTGCACTTTCTCCAGAGTCCCTCCGGGATGTTCGGCTCTTCTTCGCTTTTAGCCTTACGGTGCGTGTCGATCATGGTATATGTCTTTTTGAACATATTTTTAAACATACAGGATTCTCCTTAATAGGCGTAAGACACAGGAAAATACTTCCCTGTGCCTTATTACATTACTTACAGTATTCCGGGAACTGATCCGGGATAAATCCGGTATCAATTTTGTGTCCGTCCTGATAAACCGGATTGCTTAAGATCTCGAACTGGAAATCCAGGTTGGTGTCGATGCCTTCAATGATCAGCTCGCCCAGCGCGCTTCTCATCTTCGCAATGGCCTCTGCACGGTCTTTTCCGTGTACGATCAGCTTCATCAGCATGGAATCATAGTTGGCCGGAACCTTATACTCATTGTAAATGTGTGTGTCCACACGGACTCCGTTGCCTCCCGGGATGTGAATGTTGGTAATCTTTCCCGGACACGGCATGAAATTCTTTGCCGGATTCTCTGCGTTGATGCGGCACTCAATGGCATGGCCCTGGATACGGATATCCTTCTGGGTCACGCTTAATTTCTCTCCTGCTGCCACACGGATCTGCTCTTTGATGAGGTCCAGACCGCTTACCAGCTCCGTTACCGGATGCTCTACCTGGATCCGGGTGTTCATCTCCATGAAGTAGAAATTTTTATTCTTATCTAACAGAAACTCAATGGTTCCCGCATTTTCATAGCCAACGGCCTTTGCCGCCTTTACGGCAGTCTCGCCCATCTTTTTGCGAAGCTCCTCCGAGATTGCGATGGACGGAGATTCCTCCAGCACCTTCTGGTGGCGCCGCTGAATGGAGCAGTCACGCTCGCCTAAGTGAACAACATTGCCGTACTTATCCGCCATGATCTGGAACTCAATATGACGCGGATTCTCTACGAAACGCTCCAGGTACATGGTGTCATCGGAAAAGCCCTTCACGGACTCCATCTGCGCATTCTGGAAGTTGGCTTCAAAGTCTTCTTCACTCCAGGAAACGCGCATACCCTTACCGCCTCCGCCGGAAGAGGCCTTGATCATAACAGGAAAACCAATCTCCTTTGCCATCTTCAGAGCCTCTTCTACCGTGTAAACCGGCTCCTTGCTGCCCGGAACGACCGGAACTCCGGCCTCCACCATAGTCTTTCTGGCTGCAGATTTATTGCCCATCTTATTGATGATCTCCGCAGACGGACCAATGAACGCGATGCTGCACTTCTGGCACAGCTCCGCAAAGCGCGCGTTTTCGGAAAGGAATCCGAATCCCGGATGAATAGCTTCTGCCTTCATGGCTACGGTAGCTGCCAGAATACGCTCCATATTCAGGTAACTCTGATTTGACGGTGCCGGTCCGATACAGATGGCCTCATCTGCCAGAAGGGTGTGCAGACTATCGCGGTCTGCCTCCGAGTAGACTGCCACGGTCTTAATTCCCATCTCGCGGCAGGCCCGGATAATTCTTACCGCAATCTCGCCGCGGTTCGCGATTAAGATTTTATCAAACATTCCCGTACCTCAACTCTGCGTTTCCGCGGCCTTACTGGATCGCAAAGGTCAGCTCTGCTGATACCGCGATCTTTCCTTCTGCATTGGTCGCAACAGCCTTGCCAACACCGATCGGGCCTTTGCGCTTAATGATTTCGCACTCCAGCTTCAGACGGTCTCCCGGCAGCACCATCTGTTTGAATTTTGCGTTGTTGATGGAACCGAAAAACGCGGTCTTGCCCTTATTCTCCGGCAGGCTTAAGATAGCTACCGCTCCAACCTGTGCCAGCGCCTCAATCATCAGCACTCCCGGCATAACCGGCTGTCCCGGAAAATGACCGTTGAACTGCGGCTCATTAAAGGTAATTGATTTGTAGCCAACCGCGCGTACACCCGGCTCCAGCTCATCGATAAAATCAATCAGCAGAAACGGATGTCTGTGCGGAATGATCTCCTGGATTTCTTTGATTCCCAGTCTCATAATATACCTCCTATCGGATGCGGAACAGCGGCTGTCCGTACTCTACCACGTCTTCGTTATTCACCAGGACTGCCTCTACCACACCGTCATATTCACTCTCGATCTCGTTCATCAGCTTCATGGCCTCAATAATACCAAGAACCTGACCTTTCTTTACGGTATCGCCTTCCTTTACGAATGCCTCTGCCTCCGGAGAAGCGGAAGAATAGAAGGTTCCTACAAGCGGAGAAGTCACAACCTTATCAGAACCAATGTCCAGGGTACTCTCCTTTTTCTCTTCAGCTGCCTTTTCCGGTGCCTCAGATACCGCAGCCGGAGCGGCTGCCATCTGCATCGGCATTGTGCCCATCATCGGAGCGGCCGGCTGGGAAATCACAACCGGAGCAACCGGAGCCTGTGCTACGTTTTTCTTCTTCTTTTTCTTGAGCACCAGCTTCTGGTCACCCTCTTCATATACAAAACTGGTCAGGCCGTTATCGGAAACAGCCTGGATCAGTGTTACGATCTCATCAATCGTCATGGTCTACCTCCTGAAGCCTTACGCCTCGAATTTCTTTACCAACAGGGTTGCATTGTGTCCGCCAAAGCCCAGGGAATTGGAGATTGCACAGTTTACATCCATCTGCACGCCCTCGCCCTTGCAGTAATCCAGATCGCACTCCGGATCATCCTTCTCCAGGCCTGCGGTTGCGTGAACATAGCCCTCCTGAATGGACTTTACACAGGTGATAAACTCCACACCGCCTGCAGCACCTAAAAGATGTCCGATCATGGACTTGGTGGAGTTGATCTTAGTCTTGTATGCGTGATCACCAAGCACGATCTTAATGGCCTTGGTCTCAAATAAATCATTATGATGGGTACTGGTACCGTGGGCGTTGATGTAGTCTACATCCTCTGGCTTCATGCCAGCGTCTGCGATAGCCATCTCCATGGCTTTTGCCGCACCGCTTCCGTCCTCAGCCGGAGAAGTGATGTGGTAAGCGTCACCGGTTGCACCATAGCCGGCCAGCTCAGCATAAATCTTGGCACCTCTTGCCTGCGCGTGCTCTAAAGACTCTAACACAACGACACCTGCACCCTCGCCCATGATAAAACCGCTGCGCTCTGCGTCAAACGGAATGGATGCACGGGCCGGATCATCGGTGGTGTTCAATGCAGTCAGGGAGGTAAATCCAGCCACGCCGATCGGAGTAATGCTTGCCTCTGCGCCGCCTGCTACCATCACGTCGGCATCACCATACTGGATGGTACGGAATGCTTCACCAATGGAGTGGGTGCCGGTTGCACACGCGGTTACTACATTGATGCATTTGCCCTTCATGCCAAACTGGATGGAAACATTTCCTGCTGCCATATTGCTGATCATCAGCGGAACCAGAAGCGGATTTACACGGCCCGGTCCTTTTTCCAGAAGTTTCTTATACTCACGCTCAACGGACTGCAGGCTTCCGATACCGGAACCAATGCTTACGCCCACGCGGAACGGATCTTCCTGGCTCATATCAAGACCTGCATCCTCAACAGCCTGTCTGGTTGCAGCTACTGCGAACTGGCAGAACTGCTCCATTCTCTTTGCTGCCTTCGGATCCATGAACTGCTTCGGATCGAAATCCTTAACCTCTGCTGCCAGCTTTGCCTTGTAATCTGTCGTGTCAAAATAGGTGATCGGTGCAATACCGACTTTCTTTTCCTTTAAACCATTCCAGAATTCTTCTACGCTATTGCCGATCGGGGTGATGGCACCCATGCCGGTTACTACTACTCGTCTGCTCATATCTGTTCTCCTATATTAGATAGCCATTCCGCCGTCTACGCAGATGACCTGTCCTGTAATGTACTTTGCTTCGTCAGATGCTAAAAACGCTACCAGATTTGCCACATCTGCGGTCTCACCGAATGTTCTCATCGGGATCTGGGCATTGATATTTTCTCTAATGGTATCAGACAGCACATCTGTCATATCAGTCTTGATAAAACCAGGTGCTACTGCGTTACAGGTGATACCTCTGCTTGCCATCTCTCTAGCCACTGCCTTGGTCATACCGATTACTCCAGCCTTGGAAGCGCTGTAGTTTACCTGTCCTGCATTTCCCATCACTCCAGATACGGAAGAAATGTTTACGATATGTCCGCTCTTCTGCTTTAACATCTGGCGGGAAATGTGCTTGATACAGTTGAACGCGCCCTTTAAGTTGGTGTTTAATACTGCGTCAAAATCCTCTTCGCTCATCTTCATCAGCAGATTGTCGCGGGTGATCCCGGCATTATTTACCAGAATGTCCACACGGCCATAAGTTTTCACCACATACTCCATCATCTCTGCTGCCTTGTCATACTCAGACACATTGCACTGCAGAGCTTCTGCCTTACCGCCCAGTGCCTCGATCTCTTTCACAGTCTCCTCTGCTTTTGCTGCAGAGCCATTATAATTGACAACAACAGTTGCTCCCTTTGCTGCCAGAGTCTTTGCGATTTCTTTTCCGATGCCGCGGCTCGCGCCGGTCACCACCGCGATCTTTCCAGTTAACATCCTTTGATCTCCTCTACAACCTTTGCCACGTCATCCAGTTTCTCTATATTAAGAACCTTTACAGTTCTGTCGATCTTTCTCATAAATCCGCTTAACGTTTTGCCCGGACCAATCTCTACGAAGGTATCCACACCGTCAGCCAGCATGGTATGGACACTCTGCTCCCATCTGACAGAAGAGGAAACCTGTTTGGTCAGGAGCGGCTTTACCTCTGCCGCGTCCGTTACATACTGCGCGGTCACATTGGCCACATACGGAATCTGCGGAGTATGTACTTCCACATTTTCCAGCACCTCGCCCAGCTTCTCACCAGCGCCGGTCAGCATGCGGGAATGGAACGGTCCGCTTACATTTAACATGATGGTGCGCTTTGCACCAGCTTCTTTTAACTTTTCGCAGGCAGTCTCTACTGCCTCTTTCTTTCCAGAAATAACAATCTGTCCCGGACAGTTATAGTTTGCGATCTGCACGCCCTCGATATCGGCAATGGTCTCCTCAATTGCAGCCGCATTCATAGCCAGAACAGCTGCCATAGCGCCCTGCCCTGCCGGAACTGCCTGCTGCATCAGGATTCCTCTCTGTCTTACGGTTGCGATGGCATCTTTCTCGCTCATAACGCCGGCAGCATAGAGTGCGCAATATTCACCCAAGCTTAAGCCCGCAGTCACATCCGGCTTTACCCCCTGTGCTTCCAGTACCTTTGTCATGGCAATGCTGGTGGTCACCATCGCTGCCTGGGTATATTCGGTGATATCCAGACGGTCATTCTCCGTAAAGCAAAGCTCCGGAACGGAGAATCCCAGGATATCGGTTGCCAGGTCGAAGGTCTCTTTTCCTTCCTTTGTCTGCTCATAGAAATCCTGTCCCATGCCGCATACCTGTGCGCCCTGTCCCGGGTAAATAAATGCGATCTTACTCATCACTCTTGCTCCTTTTTCTCTCTTACTTGCGGCCCAGAAGTGTCTCTGCCTGTGCCATCATCTCATCAATCATTTCCTTGCAGGTCTGCTCCTTGGAAACCATTCCTGCAATCTGTCCTGCCATCACGGTTCCGTTGGTAACATCACCTTCCTGAACCGCCTTGCGAAGCGTTCCGAGGGTCAGGTACTCCAGCTCCTCAAAGCTCTTGCCCTCATTCTCCAGCTTCACATACTCTCTGGTCATCTGATTTCTTAAGCAGCGCACCGGATGTCCGTGGGTGCGGCCGGTTACGGTAGAATCAATGTCTTTTGCCTTTAAGACACGGTCTTTGTAGTTCTGGTGTACGGTGCATTCCTTTGCAACCAGGAAGCGTGTTCCCATCTGAACTGCTTCTGCGCCCAACATAAAAGCTGCCGCGATACCGCGTCCGTCACCGATACCGCCTGCCGCGATAACCGGAATAGAAACCGCATCTACGACCTGCGGTACCAGAGTCATAGTGGTTGCCTCACCAATGTGTCCGCCAGACTCGGTTCCCTCTGCCACAACTGCGTCTGCGCCATAGCGCTCCATTCTCTTTGCCAGAGCTACGGAAGCCACAACCGGGATTACCTTGATACCGGCTGCTTTCCACATCTCCATATATTTTTCCGGGTTTCCGGCACCGGTGGTTACAACCTTTACGCCTTCCTCCACGATCACCTTTGCCACCTCATCGGCATACGGGCTCATCAGCATAACGTTTACGCCAAATGGCTTGTCGGTCACCGCCTTTACCTCACGGATGTAATTGCGGATTACCTCTGCCGGAGCGTTTGCTCCGCCGATCAAGCCCAGGCCGCCTGCCGCAGATACTGCCGCTGCCAGATGGCTCTCTGCCACCCATGCCATACCGCCCTGAATGATCGGATATTCAATGCCTAAGAGTTCTGTAATTCTCGTTTTCATCTGACTCCTCCAACTTCCTGCTTTCCATCAGGATTGCGCTCAGAGCTTGTATTCCAGACGCAATCCTGATGTGCTGTCTAAAAAAGGGTGCAGGGCTTACGCCTCTACACCTTTCTCCTTCAGGTAATTCATAACATCGCCAACAGTCAGCAGGTTCTGCAGATCATCAGACGGGATCTCTACAGAGTACTCATCCTCCAGGGCCATAACTAACTCAAACAGATCCAGGGAGTCAGCACCTAAATCCTCTTTAAAGGAAGAAGCCTCGGTGATGCTGTCTGCATCTACGCTTAACTGGTCTGCAATGATTTCTTTCATTTTCTCTAACATAATTTTGATCTCCTTTGATATGAAATATTTTCTTTTATAATTTGAAGGAAGCGGCATTTCATCCGCATTCCATACTACCAGGTTAACAGGACGGCTCCCCAGGTAAGACCGCCTCCAAAGCCTGCCAGCACCAGTTTGTCACCCCGGCTTAGCTTTCCTTCCCGGTTTAACTGGTCTAACAGGATCGGCACTGTAGCGCCGGAAGTATTTCCATACTTGTCAATGTTCATTGGTACTTTATCAAGAGGCTGCTTTAACCGCTTGGCTACCGCCTCGCAGATTCGGTAATTCGCCTGGTGCAGAACAAAATATTTAACACTCTCAATATCCGTTCCGCTCTCGGAAAGCACCTGGTTAATGCATTCCGGAACTTTCTTTACCGCAAACTTGAATACCTCCTGCCCATTCATGTAGATATACCCCAGCTCTGGAGTTTTTCCGTTCAGGAAATTTCCCTCACTGCGGGCCAGACAGGAAAGCACCATGCCCCTGGCTCCATCAGAACCCATAACCGTATGAATGATACCGTCTTTTTCATCTGCCTGAATGACTGCCGCTCCGGCACCATCTCCAAATAAAACGCAGGTTGCCCGGTCACTCCAGTCAGTCAGCTTACTCAGACAGTCGGCACCGATGATGAGTCCCGTCCGATATACACCGGCCTGGATAAATGCCTGGGCGGTACTGAGCGCGATTTCAAATCCGGAACATGCCGCACTGATATCAAACGCCATAGCACGAACCGCGCCGATGGCCGCCTGCACTTCACAGGCTCCGTTCGGGAAACAGTGATCCGGTGAGGATGTCGCAAGCAAAATAAAATCAACTTTCTCTGCCGATACGTTTGCGTTCTTTAGGGCACGCTCTGCCGCTCTGGCGGCCAGCACACTGGTGCCTTCCGTTTCCGCGATACGGCGCTCATGGATTCCTGTGCGGGTGACAATCCACTCGTCACTGGTCTCTACAACCTCTGCCAATTCTTCATTCGTCACAATCCGTTCCGGAACATAGGAACCGGTTCCAATAATTCTGCCTGTCATGCTCGTACCTGTTTCCTCTTCAAATTCGTGCTAAACTTTGTCATAATCATCTGAATTTTATCTTTAGCTTCAAATGTTTTGATACTCAAAGTATTTTGACGTTCTTATCTTATAGAATAAAAGGAGTTTTGTCAAGCAATATTTCCCGACAAAACTCTTCTGAAGCCAATCTTTTATTTTGTTTCAATCTGCTCATCTTTTAAAAGACGCATCATCAAAACCACCACATGCTTCCGGTCCTTATTCAGTGCCTCCCACTCGCATACAGGAAAATCTTTCGCAGTATTCTCATCCGGACCGTCTTCTACCAGACTTAAAAACTCCGAACATCTCATGCCAAACGCCTTGCTGATCTTTGTCAAAGTGTCAATGCTGACCGTGCTTCGCTTATTAAACATTGTAGTCAGGGTTGACTGCTTGATTCCGCTTAACTGAGAAAGCCGGTAACGGCTGTATCCCCTCTGCTTCATCAATTCTTCAATCTTAAGCAACAGCCTCTCGTTCTCCATGATGTCATATCTCCTTCTCCTTTGAATACCTCTATCTTATTGGATTTCAGAGACATGACATAGATTTAATATTTTGATAATATATATCGGAAAATTGACATATATTTCCATTTTTATGATTCTTTCTGTTCCGTCAGCATGCGGTAGACATCCCGCTTTGCGATTCCCCGGTCCTTTGCCACCAGCTTCATGGCTTCTTTCCGGTCAATACCCTGGTTCAGATAGAGCTCCATATGCTCCTCCAGACTCATCTCTTCCCAGGATTTCTGCTGCTCCGCTTTCAGTTCTCCAATGCTCTTTCCCTCAATTACAATAACACACTCACCTTTTGGCGCCTCGGTCTCGTAACGAAGAAGCGCCTCCGCAAACGTAGTACGGTAAGCTTCCTCATACTTTTTCGTCAGCTCCCGGCAGATCGTGATACGCCGGTCTGCTCCCAGTGCATCTGCCAGCTCCTGCAGGGTGCGCACCAGATGATGAGGTGCCTCATACACGATCATGGTCCGTGTCTCCGTCTTTAACTCTTCCAGAATCCACTGACGCTCTTTTTTGTCCACCGGCAAAAATGCCTCAAAACAGAACCTTCTTGTGGCCAGACCGGATATAGTCAGCGCCGTAATGCAGGCTGCCGGTCCCGGAAGGGATGTCACCTCAATCCCGGCTTCATAACACTGCTTCACCAGCTCCTCTCCCGGATCCGAAATGCCCGGTGTTCCCGCGTCTGTCACCAGCGCAATGTTCACGCCCTGACGCATCTGTTCCACCAGATAGTGCGCCTTGTCAATCTTGTTATATTCATGATAGCTTGTCATCGGGGTCTTGATCCCGAAATGGTTCAGCAGCTTTATGCTGTGTCTCGTGTCCTCTGCCGCAATCAGATCTGCTTCCTTTAAGGTATTGAGTACCCGCAGCGTAATGTCATCCAGATTGCCAATGGGTGTCGCGCAAAGATATAACTTTCCTGCTGCCTTTTCCTGCTCAGCCATAGTTACCTCCTGTTTTAGTATCCATAAACATCATAAATTTCCTGTGTATACACGCCGGGTTCCTTATATACAATGATCGGCGCTTCCACCTTCATCATGGATTTTCCACCCCGTACTGCCTCGATCAGCACCATATTGGCTTCCTTATCCGCAAACGGATGCACCAGCTTCATACGCTTTGGCTCCAGCTTATACGTCTTTAATGACGTGATGATCTCTGCCAGCCGGTGCGGCCGGTGTACCATGTAAAAACGCCCGCCGCTTTTTAAGAGCAAAGACGCCTCCCGGCACACATCATCCAGGGTACAGAACACCTCATGCCGCGCAATAGCCTTTGGCAGATCCGGGTTCTTCAGTCCGTGGTTATCATTCATATAAGGCGGATTTGACGTAACCACATCAAAAGAAGCCTTGCCGAACAGACGGCTGGCTTCCCTGATGTCTCCTCTTACGATGTCTACCCTGGCCTCCAGCTGATTCAGGCGGACGCTGCGTTCTGCCATCTCGGCCACTTCCTCCTGAATCTCCAGACCGGTAAAATGCTTTCCCTTTGTCTTGGCCTCCAGAAGAATCGGAATGATTCCGGTCCCGGTACCAAGGTCTACAGCTGCCTCACCCTCTTTCACCTGGGCAAAGCCGGACAGCAGCACGGCATCCATGCCAAAACAAAATCCTTTCTTCTTCTGGATGATGCGGTAACCGTTTCTCTGCAGATCATCAATCCGCTCATCCTCACCGAAAGTCACATTATTCATTCAGCTTTGATTTTCCTTCCCTTTTCTCAAGTGCCTCCAGTTTTTTCAGTTCATGATCCTCTGCCTGTTCGCCTTTGCCTTTTCTGCGGCGCGGTTTGAACTTTAATTGCTCTACCTTATACTCGCGGATTTCTTTTTCATCCTTCTCCACAGTCACAATAACCTTCACCAGCTGGCGCAGTACATTCACACTCTGCACCTCGCCCTTTAAGCCATCATCCGTGGTAACATAATCTCCCACGCCCGGGAGCTTGCTGTTTAAGTACTCGTAAGTCTCTTCCTCATTTTTCAGGCAGCACATCAGACGACCGCAGACACCGGAAATTTTGGTCGGGTTTAAAGAAAGATTCTGCTCTTTTGCCATCTTGATGGATACCGGAATGAACTCAGACAGATAGGAGTGGCAGCAGAGAGCTCTTCCACAGATTCCTATTCCGCCGACAATCTTAGTCTCGTCTCTTACGCCCACCTGGCGCAGTTCAATCCTGGTCTTAAATACCGATGCAAGATCCTTTACCAGCTCACGGAAATCAATACGTCCGTCCGCCGTAAAATAAAAGAGAATCTTATTGTTATCAAAGGTGTACTCCACATCGATCAGTTTCATCTCCAGCTTATGCTTGCGGATCTTTTCCTGACAGATTTTAAAGGCATCCTTTTCTTTTTTGCGGTTTGCTTCTTCACGGGCAATATCTTCCTTATTCGCCATGCGGATGACCGCCTTTAACGGCTGAACCACCTTATTGTCTTCCACATCACGATTTCCAAGAACGACATGACCATACTCAATGCCACGGGCCGTCTCTACAATGACATGATCGCCATTTTTAATTTCCAGCTTTCCCGGGGAAAAATAATAGATTTTTCCTGCCGTGCGAAAGCGTACTCCTATTACTGTTACCATAACTTTCTATCTCCTATCTGTTCCCGGCATGCTCCTGTTACGGTTCACGCCTGCGGTCAATCTGCTCTTTCATGACCAGAAGCATCAGCTCCATGGCCAGTTCCATATTCACATTCGCGTCCAGGCGGACACGTGCTTTGTCTATGGCCTCTAAAATCTTCTCCAGCCCTTCATAGGAACACTTTTGTCCTATCCCGTTAATGCTGCTGTACTCATCCTTAAAAATAAGCTGGTTCATATCCCGCGCTACCTTATAAAGCAGTACATCACGATACCAGAGCTGCATAAAATCCAGACACTCATAAATATCCAGATTCTCCTCTTTCATCTTCCGAATGTAATCTAACAACTCGGAAATGTCCATCTCCTTCACATGCTTCAAAAGATGGAGCATCTCTCCATGCAGGAGCTTAAAATCCTCAGAAGAAGCAAGTGAAATGGCTTTTCCCAGATTACCGCGGGCAAAAGCCGCATAAATATCAGCATCTGACTCCTCCACATGAAGAGTATCCATCAGGTATTTCTTTACAGTGAAATCACGCAGAGGCTTTAATTTGAGCTGCACACAGCGCGACAAAATCGTTGGCAGAAATGCCTCCTGATTGGTGGTTAAAAGAAGAATCACCGCATAGGACGGCGGTTCCTCAATGGTTTTTAACAACGCATTCTGTGCCTGCTGCGTCATCTTCTCCGCTTCATCGACAATGTATACTTTATAATAACTGCTGTATGGACGAATCATGATGGTGTCATTGATCTGCTTCCGGATATCATCCACTCCGATGGTGCCTGGTTTTTCATGGGACACATAAATCAGATCCGGATGGCTGCCGCTTAAGACCTGTTTGCAGGCATGGCATTCCATACATGGCTCGCTTTTCCCCTTCTCGCACAAAAGCGTAAGGGCAAAGGCGTTCGCCAGAGACTTTCTTCCCATTCCCGCCTCACCAGTCAGGATATAGGCATGAGACACCTTGTTATATTCAATTGCTTTCTGAAAATGTTCCTTTATCTGGTCATGACCGATGATCTCCTGAAAATTCAGCATCGCAGTCACCTCACAATCTCTCTAATTTTAAGGCATATCAATGAAAAGTATAACACACTTTTTCCTTTCAGCCAATGCTCCGCATTCCAAATCGGCAAAATCTGCTGCCACCACTGTATCATACGGCATTTTCCGTTCAGAAAATGCCTGCCGTGTGCACTAACAATCGGCTCCTTCCTGCCGTCCTTCCATCTGAATACGGTCTGCAATCGCCCGGACACACACCTCCAATTCCCGGTTTTCAAACGCTTCCGTCACATCCAGCCCCTTTAAGCGTTCCGGCGCAAAATCGGCCTCATCTGCCAGAAATCGCCGGCAGAGCTCTGCGTACTTCGGCACCTTCTGCTGCCGTTCCCTGGCAAGGGCACGCTCCAGGCGCACACCGTCATCCACCATCACATACAGTGGAACCAGCGCTTCCTTTCCATAATACTCCCGTAGTTTTTCGTAGGAATCCAGCGTACCGATCACCAGATAATTTTCCTGTGCCAGATCGACCTGTCCGTCATCTACCGTCGCATAGCTCCAGGGGCCAAACACCGTCTGATAGGTCCGCACTTCAATCACCCTGCCAGACTGCTCCAGCTTCTTAAGCCGGGCATCATCGATAAAATAATACTCCACGCCTTCCTGTTCGCCAGCCCGCATGGGCCGTGTTGTATAGAGCACAATGCTCTTAAGCTCTGGGTATACGCTCCGCAGCCGCTTATAAATACTGTCCTTTCCCGATGCGCTCTTGCCCATCAGATAAAAAATCTTTCCCATTCTCGTTTCCTCCAGGCCTGCCTTTTCTCACTGCTTTGTTTCATCTGCTTTTACCACCTGCAGATACCTTACTGTCTGGTCTTCCATTCCCTGTACCGGCAGTCCAATATCCCTGTCATACAGCACCTGACGGATAATCTCCTCCGTCATGCACTCTCCGGGTGTAATAATCGGAATTCCCGGCGGATACAGATAAATAAATTCTCCAGAGATCCGGCCTGCAGATTTCTCCAGCCGGATGCGCTCAAAAGGAGCATTGAATGCCTCTGCCGGAGTCATGAAGATTTCCGACACAAATGTCACAGCTCTCCCATATTTTTCATTGGACTCCCTGAAATCCTTTGTCATTCCAATTTTCCTGTCCATTTCCAGCAGTGCCTCCACCAGCCGCTCCAGATGCTCCTCGCTGTCTAAAAATGTCAGAATCGCCACTGCGTAATCTGCTCCGCACATCTCCATTTCAATTGCGTAATCCCGGCGCAAACACTCACTTAAGTTTTCCCCTGTCATTCTTCCCTGACAGGAGATTACCAGTTTGGACTCGTCCACATCAAACACACCATACGCACCGGCCTCTTTCCGGCTTAATAGCTTCAGATTCCGCAGTTCTTTCAAGCGTCCCCGCACCATTTGGATGCGCTCCGCAAATGCCCTCATATGTTCCGCCCCATGCTGCTGCATTTCAAAAATACACTGCTCCATTACCGCCATGAACACATATGACGGACTGCTGCTCTGATACATCTGAAGGCACCGTTCCAGACGGCTGCGGCTGACCCGTTCCCCCCTCAAATGCAGAATAGCAGTCTGGGTCAGGCTTGGCAGTGTTTTATGCAAACTCTGGATCACCAAATCTGCTCCACAATATATTGCAGACTCCGGAAAGCATCCCGCACCAAACGGAAAATGCGCACCATGCGCCTCATCTACGATCAGCGGAATTCCCCTGGCATGTACCACATCCGCAATTCCCCTGATATCAGAAACCACACCGTCATAGGTCGGCGACACAATCAGGACACTACGGATTTCCGGATGCTCTTTTAATTTCTTTTCCACATCTTCCGGCTTTATCCCTCCCTGAATCCCCAATTTTTCTATGATTTGTGGATAAACATACTCCGGTTTCAGAGAATTGAGGATAAGACCATGATACACCGATTTATGACAGTTGCGGCTCACCAGCAGTGTTTCTCCAGGATGCATCACTGCACCGATGGCGCTTAAAATTCCGCAGCTGCTTCCGTTTACCAGATAGTAAGTATGATCAGCGCCATACACACCTGCTGCCCACTCCATGGAGTCCTTCAAAATTCCCTCCGGGTGATGCAGATTATCAAACCCATCAATTTCCGTAATATCAATAGAAAACGGGTTAGGAAAATCCCTCAGCAATCCGCATTCCATCTGTCGTTTATGCCCCGGCATGTGAAACGCTGCCGTCCCAGAAGCGCTGTAGCGCTTTAATCGCTCTCTCAGTAATTCTTCCTGCTTCATCTTTCTTTATAATATCCTTCTTTACTGTTCCTTCTTTTTTCGTATAAGTGATTGTAACATAGAATATCTTTACATTCCAACTCATTTTCATTATAATCAAAATGCATACTATGAAAAGAAAAGAGATGAACTTCCTTGCGGGAAATGGAATTTAAAATGGAGCGTCAGGGCCTGGTAAAAATCGGCGATGTGGTCGATGTAACCGAACGTGAAGGCTTCAATTACAGTTATATCATTGAACCGGCTGTGGCTATGTCCGGCTGCTATAAATCGCGTGACCGGTTGAAATCAAAAAAGGGCGTCATCAAAGACATCAAAGAAAATGCCCGTGGCTTCTATGTCATTGCAGAATTCGATGAATAATGAATATAAAACAGGGTTGTGACAGAAGATCAGTCTTCCATCACAACCCTGTTTTTATCCGGAATTACTAAAACCCTGCGCCACATGGCCACCGGCTCTTCCCCCTTTTTCCAATAACAGTCTTCCCAGTAACAATATACCTGACCGTCCTGCATCATCACAAATTCTACCCGGTCATTTCCCGTTGTATCCTCTCGCTCCCGAAGCTCAGCATCATCCAGATAACTCATCTGACCTGATCTGGAAATCACCGCAACCACGCCATAACTGTTCTTCCAGTTCTTCGGACAGTAATTTCCATAAATCTGGTCCCCTTCTTCTGAATAATACATCTGCCAGATGCGTCCCGGATAGCGCTTATGCAGTTCTTCTACCTCTGCACCCTCTTCCGTCAGGGAAAGACGGAAAAGCTGACTGTGCTGCTTGCCGCGCTCCTTCCCTTTCATCCAGGCACTGTAGTAAATCCAGTCTCCGACAATACAGAAACTATCAATGGATTTTCCCATGGATTCAAAGAGCACTTCATTTCCGCCCTTATTGCAGAAAATAGCCTGCCCTTTTCCATTTTCCTGCTCCTTCAGATAATACAAAACACCGCCCGCCTCATGAGGTGCCGTCTGAATATTCTCAATCCGGTTTCCGGACATCTTGAAAATCCGGTCCCCATACAGATAATTCCCATCCACATCCGTCTGGAGTTTTCTTCCCAGCGTGTCATACAGGTAAATCTCATCCTGTTCCACAGCCGCATAGATTCCAATCTGCTGTGTCGCAAATGCCGCATCAACACTGATGCGCTGCACAGATCCATACTGCATGATATAGATCCCGTCTTCCCAGAATGTAAAATTATCTACATCCTGCGCGATGATCTCGATTTCCTGGTCTGAATTCGCCCGGTACAGCGTATGATACAGGGATGGATGAACCTGGGAAAGCTGGCTGTCTTTTCGCTCCGGACACGGCAAATAGTAAGTCCAGCCATCACGGGTCTGAATTTCCTCATTGTAATCATGCGCTCCTGCCAGACTGCTTTCCTCCAATGGTATTGTATAAAGGATCTGTCCGGATTCTGAAAGAACTACAGCCTTATCACCCAGCTGAATCTCTGTATTCTCGTTCTTTTCTTCCGTTTCCTCTGGCTGTTTAAATGTCCGCTCAAACGGCGCCTGCAGCAAATCAAACTGATGCTTCACCTTCCAGACTCCGGCAATAGCAAGTACACCGGCCACTACAATCAGTACCAGAGATCCAATTCTCTTTCCCGCGGAAACCTCCGGCTCCTCCGCATGTTCCCCATCACCTTCCACAATTCCAAGACGATCCTCAATTTCCAGAAGCAGCGATGTCTCATCCAGATTTGCCAGATTTTCTTTCTTCGCTTCCTTAGACTGCATTTTCTCTTCCGCATAGGAGGCCTCGATCATTTCCCTTGTTGCCTCCAGCTTCGTCTCAGCAAGAAAATCAGAACGCCTCAGCAGCCAGTCCAGCGGACATTTCTCTTTCTGCAGCTGTTCCCCACGCTGATACGCTTCCATATAAACCTGAACCAAAAGCTCCTTCGTCTTTTCTTCCTGGTTAAAAATCAGCTTAGCATGCCGATACAGGGATTTGTAGGTCAGGATATACAAATTCTCAAATTCATGAATCCACTTATTCTGTTCTGATACATTCTGTGGCTTTTTTGTCTTCATTCCATCGTCTCCTCTTTGGTCAGAGTGTGGTCATAGATCAAACAAAATTAATCCGTATCAACAAAAAAGGCGAGAACCTTGCTTAAGGATTCTCGCCTTTTAAATGTACTGAGCGTGCGGGGATTCGAACCCCGGACAACTTGATTAAAAGTCAAGTGCTCTAC